>VFQN01008669.1_pt1 | contig 10168 bp, 11 predicted proteins | sample 3512371 | NCBI WGS metagenome assembly VFQN01 (sample SAMN10412370, study PRJNA504923) | tailings metagenome | isolation source: Replicate 2 from Balatoc abandoned mine | place: Philippines: Itogon, Benguet | collected 2017-08-28 | reverse complement strand
TTTTAATTACATCGTTGAGGTGATTGGCGGTCAGGTGTTGGCGGTCGGCGTATTCATTGACTTTATGGTATTTCCGAAAAAAAAGCTCAACATCACTTTTAAACTGTTTTACAATCTCCGCCTGACGATTGTCCCAGGTTTTGTTCAAGACTTTTTTGTCGGATTTGAAACGTTTGCATTGCAGTAAAAACAACTTTAGCCACGCACCTACCGCCTCCCATTTTTGAGAGCGTTCCGACTGCGCTTCGTCCTCCATACCCTTGACCAACGGCAATAATTCATTTATTTCATCGGGGGTCAGCTCCAACGGCAGTGACTCATCACAGTTGAAAAACAGGTCCATATCGTACAACTGCGAAGGCGAAAAACTGTATTGTTGCAAAAAATCTGGTCTAAAAAGAATAACGTGTCCGCGCGGATTGGGCTCGGTCACGGTCAGGTGATGGATTTGTTCGGGAGAAACAAAATACACCGTATTTTCCCGCAACGTATATTCTTTAAAGTCAATCTGGTGGGCTCCTTGGGCGCGCTCAACCACAATGACGGTGAAGTAATCGTGCCGATGCGGCAAATCGGGGGTTTGAGAGCGGCGTTCTTCCACCTCTGCCATACTGCGATACGCAAACGGAGTAGGAAGATGCGCCTGCCGAATATGGGTTTCAGGTTTTTGCATGGGGGATAAGAACAAAAACGGCATGACTTACGCCATGCCGTGGGTATCCATTAAATATCATCTGAATCGTACACAATGACCTTTTCCCACAAGTGCGCACAGTTTTCCACAAATTTATGGTGAATGGGGTGGTCTTGGTACACATCCTGCTCGGCTTTGGTTTCAAACAGCATCAGCCACGACACCGAATACGAACGGTCAATAACTCCCCGGTGGGTATCGGCTACTTTGCCGATATGGGCAAGTTTTACACCCTCAAGCGCGGTTAAGGTCTGAAGGCCTGCCACCAATTGGTCGCGGTCGGCGGCGCTGTCGGGATTCTTCAAAAAAAAGAAAACGTGATGTACAAACATGGTTTTGGAAGGGGGTTTTATAATGAGAAGCAATTCTACCCAAAATCTAACCATCTCAAATCACCTAAAAGTTCACCATCAAGCCTATTTCAGCACAAAACAGCGCAGTCTATTTTATACAAAAAAAGAGCCGGGGGACAAAATCTCCCGGCTCTCACCCATTCCTAAACCCTTTACCTTATGAAAAATCTACTACACTATTTTTTGATTGGAACCGTGTTGGGTACTTCATTGTACCCACGATTGCCGCTCATGTTTTTGCTCTTTGAATAGTCGATGCTGTCCTCTTCGGAAGTGTGCGCAACATCAGACTTGATTTTACTTTCTTCGGGCGTTTTTTCTGGCACAATTGCGTCCGAAAACAGCGCCTCGGTTGAGTTTTCTGTATTTCCAGATATCATTTTTGTTTTATCCGCAATTATTTCGTCTTCAATCAATGTCTTTTTCATGGCTCTTGTCTTTTCTATCCGCCCGTGTATTTTTCGGCCTCTTCGGCCTTTTTCTTTATCTCTTTGTACAACTTGATGTCTACTTTTTCGGGGTCTACGTCAGTTGTTTTTGGCAACGTTTCTTCCTCTTTTTTGTGAATTTCGCCCGTTTTGGGGTTCTTTTCAAAATCCTGAGGTGTGATGAGGCTCTCTGGCATATCGTTGTTTTTTAAGGACTTATTAGCCATTTTTCTTACTAATCTTATCTTGTTCTGCTTGGCGCTTGGCGTCTTGTTTCAAGGTTTGATTGGCCACGATAGCTATCTCAATCCGCTGATTCATACGTCGTCCTTCATCGGTGCCATTAGATACCTTGGGCGTTTGTTCACCAAAGCCTTGTGTCACCATTCGTAATTGCGGCACGTTGTGGGCCAGCAAAAAATCTGCGAATGATTCGGCCCTTTTTTCGGATAAAATTTGGTTTTGCTTGGCATCTCCTACTCCATCCGTATGACCCGCAATCAACAGCTCCGTATCTTTGTAGGTAATCAGTGTTTCAGCCATTTTTTTCAGTTGTTCCTGAGGTGTATTAGAGAGGGCATAACTATCACTTTCAAACAACACAACTGAACTCACTGTAATCTTTATGCCCTCTCCGATACGTTCTACTAAGGCTATTCCGCTCAAATCACGGTTCAGGACTGTAGCCTGTTTTTCCATGTATTTTTCAATAACAGCACCCGCAGCTCCACCGATTGTTGATGCCACGATGGCAAAATTGGCGGGGTTTTTAGACCTGCTGATTGTCTGTTTGGATGCTCCCGAGGTATCGTTCCCCGATTTTCTAACGTTTGGTGTGGATGTACAGCCGGAAAGCCCTGCGATAGACGAAAGACTCATCGCAAAAATGAACAATCTTTTAATCGGTATATTGATATTAATTGTTTTCATGGCTTGTTTTCCCAATTAGACAGCCTGCCTCTCGGCTTCGTCACTCATCTTGGTGATAATTGTGTATATTGTATTTCCTTAGGCTGAGCTCAATATATATCCTTAAAAAGTCGTGCCGGGCATCAATATTCAAATGGGGTTACGTTGGTATTTTTATAACAAAATATGCTGTCCGTAGTTATTTAATTCGGTGGGAATTCAGTTTGACCTTTCGAAAAAAATCATCCCGCTTTTGTTGGCTAAATCTTCTAATCGAATCCGCAGTGTGCGTAGTGGGTGAATGCGATAGATACAACATGCCTACCGAGGTGGCCAAACCCACAAATCCGGTAATAGTAATTAACAAAGCAATTTCCATAACATTAAGTAAATTAGAGTTTTACGATGTCATATCTACGCACAAACCACTTTTATATATAACGCTGAGTAAAGTACCACTTCGGTGTTATATCTACGCACTATATAGTTCCCCGGCGAATAAAACCGATGATTAGCGAAATAACTGCTAGTACCAAAAGGATGTGAATAAGTCCTCCAGCACTGTAAGCAAAAGTTCCAATAAGCCAACCAACAACCAGAATAACAGCAATAATATATAATAGAGAACGCATGGCTTTAAAAATTAAAAGGTTTCATTTCGTTTAGACGACTATATTTTTAAAACACTTGTGCCACAAGGCAATACGAGTAAAAAATGTAGAAAACTGGGTTCTACACAACCTAATATGAGGAATATTTTCCCCATTTTCGCAGTGAATATCCACGTGGAATAATTGTTGACTTCCGCCTCCTAACCTTAACTATCACTTATATGACAACGCTTTGGAATAAATCTGCCGTAAAAACCTATCAAATTTTGAATTGGGTCTTTTTTTTAGCGATGGTCTTTGTGAATTACCTGGCAAATGCCTTGCCGATTAATGACAAGACCACTGGGCAACTCTCTAATCAATACCCCAACTTGTTTGTCCCCGCCCCCGTCACTTTTTCGATTTGGGGCGTGATTTACCTGTTGTTATTGGTCTTTTGTATCAAACAAAGTAAATCACTCTTCAGCGCTCAGGTCGACCCCGCCACGGCCGAAACGGTCACCGTGATTGGGCCTCGTTTTATCATTACCTGTATCTTGAATATGGTCTGGATTCTGGTCTGGCATTATGAATACGTGGCTTTTTCGGTTTTCATAATGGTATTATTTTTAGGCCAGTTAATCAATATCAGCGCCAGAATTGACTCCCTAACGCCTTATTTAGCCAAAAACTCCCGTTTTTCCGTCAAAGCACCATTTGGGCTTTATTTGGGGTGGTTGTGCATTGCCACCGTTGCCAACGCGACTACTTTGTTAGTGATTTTAGACTGGAACGGCTGGGGACAAAGTGAAGTATTCTGGGCCTCCGCCATGGTGCTGGCTGGGGCGATTATCGGCAGTTTTGCCTTGCTGAAATTAAGAAATGCCTACATCGGTTTGTCGGTTATTTGGGCGCTTATCGGGGTCATTATCGCCCGGCTCGATGCAGACGTGTACCACCGTTTTGTGGTATGGTCTTCAGTATTCGGCATTATCGTTGTTAGCGCGGCGGTCATTGCAGAAATCACAGGCTCTTTGTTCAGAACCAAAAAAGTAAAAGTCGTCGAAACAACTCAAACCATTATTAGCTCCAATTAACGTAATGGCACAAAATAGACTTTCCAAGTTTTATTCAACAATCAACGATTCAAACTTGGAAAGTCTACAAGTGACAATTAGGTTTCTAACTACTTAGTCTAAATCTCCAATTACGGTCAAATCAGTCTCTTCGAGTATACCTGAATTAATTCAAAGGAAACGTAACGGTAAAAGTTGTTCCTTTTCCTTCCTCCGACTCGACCTCAACTGAAGCCCGATGGGATTGCAAAATGGTCAGCGTAGCCGCGAGTCCTAACCCCAACCCGGTTGATTTGGAAGTAAAATAAGGCTCAAACAGGCGGTTAATGTTTTCTGGACTTATTCCAGAGCCATTGTCCTGTACTTTTACACAGCAGGAAGTTTTAGACATTTCCGTCGACAACGTCAACACGCCTTTGTTTTCTTCCATGGCCTCAATCGCGTTGATAATTAAATTGAGTAACGCGATTTTAATTTTGGGTTCGTCTAGGAGCAACAAACAGTCTTTTCCATAAACTTTATTGAGTATAATTTTTTTTAGGCTCAGTCTGTCTTCGGCCTCATTGACGGTCTGATCCAATAATTCATGAATAGAAATTCGCTTAAATACGGCTTCATGTGGCTTAAACGAATTGAGAAGCTCCGTAATAAGGGTATTGATACGCTTACCGTTTCGACGAATAATATCCACAAATAACCGCTGGTCATCGTCCTGTAAATCAGTCTCCAGCTGGTCGAGCGATAAGTGAATATTGGTGAGCGGATTACGGACTTCATGCGCCAACGTACGCACTAAGCGAGCCGTCGATGCTGATTTTTCGGCTAATAGCCTGTCACGCTCCACTTTTTTTCGCTCAGTAATATCCTGAATAACAAGCAGATAGTACGCCTTTCCTTCGCTATCATTTTGTTTGCTGGCGTGCAGAGAACAAAGTACGCGCTCCCCGCTTTTGCGCACCAGCCACATTTCCAGATTTTCGACCAAGCCCTTTTCTTCCAGCGCGTGTACATACATGGAATGCTGCGCTGGAATCGCAAACAAATCCTGCGAGTGCAATTGCAGGATTTCTGCTTCTGTATACCCCAATAGGTCAAGGGCAGTATCATTGTGATAAAAAACGAGTCCTTTGGGCCATTTGAGCAAAACGGCATCTTTCAACTGGCCAAAAATTCCCCGCAAACGCGTTTCACTTTCGCGCAAGCGCTGCAAAACCGCCGAGCGTTCGAGGGCGTATCGGATGCAGCGTTCAAGCTTTTCGGAATCCAACTCACTCTTTACGAGATAGTCCATTGCGCCTAATCGCATGGCCTCCACATCCACTCGCTTATCACCTTTGCCCGTCAGGAGCACAATCGGACAGCTTACGCCGCTCTGAATCGCCGCTTTCAAAAGGTCAATTCCAGTTTTGGCACCAAGCAGAAAATCAAAGAAACATAAATCAAATTTGGCGTGGGTCAGTTGTTCAATTCCTGCGGAAAACGAACCCGCCCAGGTAATGATAAATTTTTTGTTGCGAATATCTTTGAGATAATCTGACGTAAGGAAAAAATCATCTTCATCATCATCTACAATGAGTAGTCTAATGGTGTCGTTCTGCATCAGTCGAGGGAGTTGGGAAGTTGGACAATATCAAACCAATAATGCCCGACAGTGCGGGCTACTTCTATAAATTCTGCAAAAGACACGGGCTTTGTAATGAAACAGTTGACGCCTAAATCGTAGGTTTGCAACACATCTTGCTCGGCCTTCGAAGTAGTGAGTACCACAACGGGGATGGCCCGGAGGTCAGGGTCAGATTTGATTGCCTTCAACGCCTCCCGCCCGTCCATTTTGGGCATATTGAGGTCTAGCAGGATAATTCCTGGACGGGGGCTATCGTCAGGATTGATGTATTTATTACGGCGCTTCAGGTAGTCCAATAATTCCACACCATCATTTACAAAGCGAATTTCGTTCAGCAGATAATTCTCCTCAAAAGCCTCCTTCGTAAACATCCGATCATCCTCGTCATCGTCGGCAATCAGAATCATAACACTTTTTCGCGCTTCACGCATCTCTGTGGTGTCCATAGTACGTCAGATTAGTTATAAGCAGGGTTGTTTTTCACAGACCAGCTCACCTTGTCTCTTGCTGTCTGAGGGGTAAATAAAAAATAAATTCGGCTCCACCACCTACTTTTCCGTGCGCCTCAATGTACCCATGATTGGATTCTACTATTTTACGGCAAATGGCAAGCCCCAAGCCTGTACCTTCGTATTCGGAGCGGCCATGTAAACGTTGAAAAATAGTAAAAATCCGCTCGGCATATTCTGGTTCAAAACCAATTCCATTGTCAGAAACACTTACTCTGTAGTAGGTTTCATGGGGGTTAATCTGCATGATTCCCTTGATTTCCTGAATGTTGGCCTTACGCGCCTTCACTGTTACCACTGGAGCCACCGATGGCTGGGTAAACTTCAGGGCATTCTCAATTAAATTGAGAAACAGTTGATGCATTTGTACTGGGCGTGCCTCAATAGTAGGGAGTTTGTCGATACTAATCGTGGCATTTTTGTCCTGAATTTTTACTTCCAAATCTTCAATTACATTCTTTACGACTTCTTCAAGCGAGATAAAAGTAAGCGATTCAGTTTGCCGCGACACCCGCGAATAAGTAAGTAAATCTTCAATCAGGCCATTCATGCGATAGGCTGCATTGGTCATTCTTTCCACAAAAAACTGTCCCTCGGTCCCGAGTTGTTCTTTGTATTTTTTATCCAACCGTTCGCCGAATGCAATGATTTTACGCAGGGGTTCCTGCAAATCGTGCGAGGCTACATACGCAAATTGCTCCAAGTCTTGGTTGCTTTTTTTGAGGGCTACCAGCCGGCGTTCCAATTCTTTTTGATAGGTTTCTATTTCGGTACGGTCGGCGGCTACGCCTATCACGCGTTCCAATCGCCCATCTTCTCCGTATTGGCAGCGCGCCCTCAACGTCAAGTATTTTAAGTTTCCAGCGGCATCAATGATGCGGTGCTCTATTTGAAAAGTATCATTTTTTTCGGCCAATACCGTTTTGGAATAATTTTGGACGCGGGCCAAATCTTCGGACACAATGAAGCTTTCAAAAAAAGCCCTCGTCACGCATTTGTCGGGATAGGCCTCTGGCGCAAGCCCCATCAGTCTAAACAGCCCCTCAGACCACCGAATCCCCTTTTCATTCTTTTGCCACTCCCAGCTTCCGCATTTAAAAATAACCTCAGTTTCGTTGATTTGATACTGCTTTTTTTGCAAGTCCATCTCATGAGCAAGCGCATCCGTGACATCTTCGGCCACGTTCAGGATGAGGTGGTTTTTTCCTTGCTCATCGTACGTCAATACCGTTGCTCGACTGCGTATACTGCGAATACTACCATTTTTGTGGCGTATTTCAAACGTAAATTTAGCCGTTTCTCCTTCTTTCAGGGCCGCAAAACGTTGGTAGGTTTCCGCCACAAAACGATTTAAGTCAGGATGGATCAATACCGAAATCAGCGACCCGCCCATCTGCTGAATGTCGTCGTAAGTATAGCCCAGTATGTCTTGTACACGATTGCTGATAAACACCATTTTGCGTAGGTTCACGTCAATGATGTACACCAAATCGGGCGAAATCTGAAACAACCTTTCTACTTGTTTCCCGGTTAGGTCAAGTCGAAAGGGGTTTGGGACAGCAACGGGGACTTCGGCAAGCGGCATCAGTTACTTAAGTTTATATTTTTCATTTTATTGTAAAGCGTTTTCCGATCAATGCCCAAGGCCTGAGCCGCTTTACTTTTATTAAAATTTACCTGTTTAAGTACGTTCAAAATCATTTCATATTCGGCTTCCAACGCCGCCGATTTCAGGTCAACCTTCGAACTGGTGTATGGTTTGGGAGCGGCGGGCGCTTCGTAATAAGGCTGAGGGGGAGGTAAATCTTGAACGGAAGGGGTTGTTGAAGTCCCTGAATCAAAAAAGAGCAGTTTTTCATAATTTAACAATTCAAACGGCAACGTACGGGCATCTACGTAATCGCCTTCGGTGAGGAGCGTAGACCGCTTGATGACGTTGCGCAATTCGCGTAGATTGCCCGGCCAAGGGTATTCGCGAAAAGCCCTTTCAACTTCGGGCGTAAATCCTTTTACCTGCTTTCCAAGTTCTACATTTGTTTTATCCAGAAAGAATTGGGCAAAAATCATCAGGTCGGACCGGCGCTCACGCAGGGGCGGCACATCAATGCTAAACTCGTTGAAACGGTAATATAAATCTTCCCGGAATCGGCCGCGGCGGGCGGCGTCCATTAATCGCTCATTGGAAGCCACAATCAAGCGCACATCGACGTCAATTTCGCGGTTGCCGCCAATGCGCCTAAGCTTTCGTTCCTGCACCACCCGCAAAAGTGACACTTGAACGTCGTAGGGAAGATTGCCTACTTCATCCAAAAAAAGTGTCCCTCCGTTGGCCATTTCAAAGTGGCCAATTTTCTGGGCGAGGGCACCCGTAAAAGAGCCTTTTTCGTGTCCGAAAAGCTCACTTGCCGCGAGCTCTCGCGATATAGCACCGCAGTCCATTGCCACAAAGGGACCAGAAGCGCGTTTGCTTCGCTTGTGGATTTCGAGCGCAACGGCTTCTTTTCCAGAGCCGCTTTCGCCGTAAATAAGCACGCTATAATTGGTCGGAGCTACCAAATCAACCTGCTTGTAGAGATAGGTTGATTCGGGGCCTTCCCCAAAAATATAATGAGCTTGCGTGCTTTTTCGGCGCGTTGCGCTTCCGGGCGTCGCAGGGGCTGCTTCTTCGGCAAACTGCCCACCCTGCTCATGGGCCTGTGAGTGATTGAGCGCTTTCCGAATCGTAAGTAAAATCTCATCTGGAAAGAGCGGTTTTGTGATATAGTCATACGCCCCCTGCTTCATGACATTGATGGCCGTTTTGATGTCAGAATAGCCCGTGATAATCAACACAGGCAGGTGAGGGAATTTTTCTTTGATGCGCGTCAAAATCGTGGCCCCGTCCATGTCGCCGAGTTTGAAATCGGTAAGGACCAAATCGGGATGAAATTCTTCCAAAATTGCCAAGCCTGTGACACCGTTGTGGGCCACCGCCACCTCAAAACCGTGTTTGCTCAAAAAACGACGTAATAGTAAGCAAATGTCGGTGTCGTCGTCTATAACCAAAATTTTCTGTGCCATCTAACTTAAACGTTCAAGAGGTTGTTTCGCTTTTATTGATAAAGGCTCGCTGGTTTGAGTAACGAAGGCCATTTATACAGCTGCGATTTGATTTATTTTCAACTCTATTTTCTCATCTGCCCAACGTATACGCGGTTGGCCGATTCAGGTTATAAAACTCTCCGCAACGAAGCGGCTTGAATATCCATTTGTTCGCGGTATTTGGCTACTGTCCGGCGGGCCACGGGATAACCGCGCTCGGCCAACATTTCAGCCAATTGAAAATCATTAAAAGGATGCTGCTTGTCTTCTTTAGACACTAATTCGGCCAATACCAACTGAATCTGACGATTGGAAACTTCTTCGCCACTTTGGGTCAGAACTCCCTCCGTAAAGAGGTCTTTGAGGTGAATAACGCCAAAAGGTGTTTGGGCATATTTGCCGCTAGTCACCCTCGAAATCGTCGAAACATCCATATTAATGCGCTCGGCTACATCACGCAATACCATCGGTTTGAGCAATCTCACATTGCCCGTTTTAAAATAGTCTTCCTGAAGTTTTACGATGGTTCGCATCGACTTCAGCATGGTATTTTCGCGCTGCTGAATGGCTTCAATGAGCCAATTAGCGGCGTTTAGTTTTGAGTTTACGTACGTATTGGCGGCCCGAGTTCCTCCCACTTCTTTGGCGTACGACTTGTTGATTTTCAAGGGGGGAATCCGCCGATTGTTGAGTTCTACATCAATCAAATCTCCGTCAACGGTGATGATATAGTCAGGCACAATATTGTCCTTGATGACCAAACTATCCGTTTGACTACCAATTACTGGTTGTGGGTTAAGCGTACCGATAAGGGCTACAATAGATTTGAGTTGGTCGGAAGTGATGTTGTTGGATTTCATCAGTTTCTCGTAATTACGAGCCGCAAAATCCTCAAAATTATTTT
>VFQN01008668.1_pt1 | contig 10169 bp, 8 predicted proteins | sample 3512371 | NCBI WGS metagenome assembly VFQN01 (sample SAMN10412370, study PRJNA504923) | tailings metagenome | isolation source: Replicate 2 from Balatoc abandoned mine | place: Philippines: Itogon, Benguet | collected 2017-08-28 | reverse complement strand
GATGGTGTCGTGAACGCGTGCCCGGCGCGGGTCGTAGCCCTCATCCAGCTCGTTCGCGCCCATCTGGTTCAATCTCACACCCTGCGCATGAGCAACGCCGAACGCACCCAGAAGACCGCGGCCCTGTACAGTTTCATCACTTCCCAGCAGTGCGCCGATTCATTCGCGCGGCTGGACGAACTGGCGGAGTCGCTGCTGGATATTCAGACGAAGGAGGTCAAAGCCCACGAAAACGTCTGGAAGCAGCAGGGTCTTGCCATCCGCGCCGCCATGAAAGTGCAGGCTGAATTGCGCAATCAGATCGACTCCATCATCGGTACGGCGTCCGCGCCGGAGAGTCCTCAATGAAGAGCCCGCAGGTCGTCCCGGACCGCAGCAATGTCATCAATCTTCAGGAGCGTCGGCTCGATCGTACAGTCCTGCGCACATACAGGACCAAGGCTGACATCGACGACGTCGTGCCGAACGAAAAGCAGCCCCGCATGGGCCCGAAGATCGATGAAGAGTTGCAGCGGCAGATCGAAGCGAATGGCGGCCTCTTCGAACCCTTGCTTGTCGAGCCCCATCCTGACCTGCCGGGAAAATTCCGGATCATCGACGGCGACCGTCGGTGGACCAATTCGCGGGTTTTGGTGGAACAGGGGAAGGAAGATTATCGGCAGATCCCAATCGAGGTTACCGACCGAACCTTGAGCGAGGAGGACCGACTTCGGGTCTGGATTTATATCCATCGTCAGCGGAAGGAATGGGACGCCAAGGAAAAGGAAATGGTGGCCTATCGCCTGGTCGACATGATGGGTCGGTCGAGCGCCGCCAACATCCTCGGCATCACGGTGCGTGAGCTCGACAAGCTGGTCGATGTATTTGAGCTCTCGGAAAAATTCACCAGTCTCCGTGACCCGAGCGCTGCAATCACCTGGTCGCGTGAGTTGATGGGGGTGAGCAAGAAGCTACTGACGCCGACTGTCATCGAAGCGGTGGTCAAGAAGGTCAACCAGAAGCGCATTACCAATTCGAAAGACCTTCGGAAGCTCCGCACGATCTTGCCCGATCCAGTCGCGCGTTCGCAGTTTCTGAGCGATGCCGGAGATTTGGAGTCGGCAATGCTGCGCCTTGGGCCCGCGCCTAAGCCGGTCAAGGGCGGCCTGTCCGGCGATCTCGAAGCTGCGGTAGACGCGATGAAAAAGGTCCCATTCTCGACCCTGCAGGAACTCAAAGGGGACTTGGATATCTTGAAGAAGATCGACGAAGCGGAGGCGTTGTTGCAATCGCTCCGCGACGCGCTTTCGTAGTGTAGAAATTGTCGGCGGAAAGTCCTGCGTTACGACAACGTCGGGTGCAAAAAATATTAGTCGTCGCGAGACTGTGGGAGCGTCGGCTGGGGGAAACAGAGTGATACTGACCGACAACGAAACGAAGGTCGATCTCCTTAACAACGAAGCGATCGCCACGACCATCATCGCGTTGCTACGGGAGAAGCCGGAGCGCCCTGTGACGATTGGTGTTCACGGCGATTGGGGCGCTGGGAAGTCCAGCATCCTCGAGATGATCGAGAGTGGTCTTGCGGACGAGGACGGCGTCCTCTGTCTCAAGTTCAACGGATGGCGGTTCCAGGGTTTCGAGGACGCCAAGATCGCGTTGATCGAGGGCATCGTCACCGGTTTGCTCGAGAAGCGCCCGCTGCTGTCGAAAGCGGGGGCGGCGGTCACAGATATCTTCCGCCGGATTGATTGGCTCAAGATCGCGCGCCACGGTGGCGGTCTGGCATTCACCGCCATGACGGGCATTCCGACGGCTGACCAAATCGGCGCCGTCGTCGACACCGTGAAGGGCGTCTTCGCTGATCCCGCCAAGCTCGCGACCAAAGAGAATTACGACAAGGCCGTCGACGGTGTGCAGGGGCTTTTGAAGCCGGCTGAGTCGAAGAACGTGCCTGAGGAGATCGAGGCCTTTCGGAAGGCATTCACGAGCCTGCTGAAGGCGGCGGGGATCGACCAGCTGATCGTGTTGATCGACGATCTCGATCGCTGCCTTCCCGACACGGCCATCGAGACGCTCGAAGCGGTCCGCCTTTTCGTATTCACCGACCGCACCGCCTTCGTCGTCGCCGCAGATGAGGCGATGATCGAATATTCGGTGCGCAAGCATTTCCCCGAGCTGCCGGATACGACCGGCCCCCGCGACTACGCGCGGAACTATCTGGAGAAGCTGATCCAGATCCCGTTCCGCATTCCGGCGCTCGGCGAGACCGAGACCCGCATCTACGTCACGTTGCTCCTCATCGGCGCGGAGCTTGCCGACGATGACGCCGACTATGCGAAATTGATCGATGCCGCGCGCGGCCTGCTCAAGCGGCCGTGGACGACCGCGGGCCTGGATGCGAATACGGTCAAGACCGCGTTGGGCGACAAGGCCGGCAAGGTCCAGAACGCGCTCACGTTCAGCGATCAGATCGGGCCCATCCTCGCGAGTGGCACCCAGGGCAACCCGCGGCAAATCAAGCGATTTTTGAACACGCTCCTATTGCGGCACCAGACCGCGTTGGCGCGCGGATTCGGCGAGGAGGTCAAGCTCCCCGTCCTGGCGAAGCTCATGTTGGCCGAACGCTTCTTGTCCCGGTTGTTCGACCAGATCGCGAGCGCCGCCGCCCGCAGTCCCGACGGAAGATGCGCCGACCTCGCGGCCCTCGAGACGCTCGCCGCCGATGCGGCGGGGGCTTCAAAGCGCAAACGGAGTGGTGCGAAGGCGACCTCCGACGACGAGGAGGCCAAGTCTGACGCCGCGACCAAGGACAGCGCCGTTTTGGCGGAATGGAGGGCGGCCGAAGCCATCCGCGCTTGGGCTCGCCTCACGCCGCCCTTGGCGGAGATCGATCTACGTCCGTACCTCTTCGTCACCAAGGATCGGAATGACTATTTCGGCGCCGCCACGGTACTCGGCCGTCTGGCGGCGGTGGTCGAAAAGCTGCTCGGCTCAAAGCTCGCGGTGCAAGCCTTCGAAGGTGAACTGAAGCAACTGGTGCCGGCGGAAGCCGCCCAGGTATTCGAAGAACTCCGCGGCCGCGTGATGGGCAGCGACGCCTTCGAGACATCGCCGCCGGGTGTCGATGGCATCGCCGTGCTGGTACGGGCCCATCCGACATTGCAATCGAATTTGCTCGACCTTTTGGAAGCGCTTCCAGCCGACCGCTGCGGCCCCTGGCCGGCGTCCGGCTGGGAAGGTGTGATCAAGGAGACCGAATCCGTCGCGCGGTTCGAGCGGCTTCTGCAGACCTGGTCCACGTCTAAGGGAGCCTTCCTGAAGACGACCGCCGCTGCGGCGCTGCGTACACGTCGGGATCGCCGCTAATGGGCACCTCGAACGCTTACGGCGGGGCCGGCGGCGGCACACCGTTGATCCCGAGCTGGCTGCAGGGTGACGGCGGCGGCGGGGGCGGAACTGCGCCGCCGGGCGATGGGGCGCAACCCGCTCCCGCGCCAGGCGCGCCACCGTCGGCGGCGCCACCGTCGGTTCCGCCCGCACCCGCGCCACGGCCGGCGGTTCCGGCGCCGGGGAATTCCGATCGCTTCACCGCCGCGCGCACCAGCTTCTCGCGCTTCGCGAGTTCAGGGGGGAGCGACCGCCGTGGCCTCGGGCGTGCGGTGTCGCGCTACGTATCCACAGCGGCGGGCGGGTCCAGGCGCGCCGCGCAGCGCATGGGCTCATCGCGCGGGGCCGGGGCCGGTCTCGTCCGATTCCTGAACGACGCTAGCGCCAACGGCGTCCGCGAGGCCCTGAGGGCGTTGAACCTCGAAAGCCTGGCTGGCCGACCGATCGAGGAGGTGTTCGCCGGGCTCGCGGATTATATCTGTCCGGAAGGCGGGTCGATTGATGAGGGAATCGCCCGTGACGCGTTCATCGAGACGATCGCCGACCTCGCCGGCGCGGGTATCACCAATATCGACACCCTCACTCCGGGGCAGATCCAGACAGTGTTCGAACTCTACGCCACCCACGCGATCGAGGCGCGTTTGTGTAATGACATCGGGACCAAGGTCGTCACCTTGCCAGCGGACCCCCGCGCGGCGGCGCGCGTCGAAGCCCAGCTTCGGGATTTCATCCAACGCGGCGTTAGCGACGCCATCAGTGCGGCCGGCGTCAACATCCAGGCCCTGTCGCCCGATGCAGTCACCGGTTTCGTTACGACCGTCTACCAGTCGGCGTTTGAGGTCCTTCAGACGATGGGCGATGTGGAGGCTGGAGAATGAGACGGCACGTCCTGATCGGGCGCTTCGGCCCCGACGATAAAACCCGCGTGCCGAAGGCACGTGATGAGGTCGCTTCAGTCCTTCAATTGGTCGCCGGAAAACGCTTAGACCACGGGATCGGACGAGCGCTAAACGACCTCAAGGCGCTGTCTCTGTCGCCCAGCGAGATCGGAGCCGATCTGCTGGTGGTCGCCGCCCATGTCCATGCGGCGGACACACGATTGTCTCGTTCGAGCGAGTCACAGGATTCCTGGACTCGTGAGATTCGGCTTGTGGTCCCGGTCAGCGATCCGGTGCGATGGGCGGCTGCGGCTGCGACCATGGTGCGTGCGCTCAACTTCCTGACAGGTGATCGCTGGGACGTCGGTTTCCGAAAGCGGCCGAAGGCGTTCAAGACGATCGTGCCGGCCGTGGCGCCGAACCTCCTGCCGCCGCCCTTCGACGGCGTCAGCCTTTTCTCAGGCGGTCTCGACAGCTTGATCGGCGCGATCGACGTCCTGGAGGGAAAGGGGACGCCGCTGTTGGTGAGCCATGCAGGCGAAGGGCTGGTCAGCAAATCGCAAGAGCGTTGTTTCGAGGGGATCAAGGCCGCATACCCCGGCTCCGCCTTCGACAGGCTCCGGGTCTGGATGAGCTTTGACTCCGGCCTGTTTGAGGATGTGGTGTCTGAGGACACGACGCGCGGCCGGTCCTTCCTGTTTTTCTCTCTCGGGGTGACGGCCGGAACCTCTTTGCCGAGTCCGTTCGTGTTGAAGGTGCCGGAGAATGGCCTGATCGCGCTCAATGTGCCGCTCGACCGGCTCAGGCTCGGGGCGCTCAGCACGCGGACCACACATCCCTTCTACATCGCGCGCTGGAACGAGATGCTGACGATCCTCGGAATCGGAGGTCGCATCGACAACCCGTATTGGGACAAGACCAAGGGTGAGATGGTGACCGGCTGCGCGAACCCGGCCGTGCTGTCAGGGCTCGCGCCGTCGTCCTTGTCGTGTTCATCGCCGACGAAGGGACGCTGGACGAAGCAGCCGCAGGGCCATTGCGGGTTCTGCCTACCCTGTTTGATCCGGCGCGCCGCTCTCCAGCCGAACGATCCGACGACCTACACGCTCGCGAATCTCCGCGCTGGTCCCCTCGATACGAAGCAGGCCGCGGGTCAGCAGGTCCGCTCGTTCCAGGTAGCGATCGAGCGTCTTGCCGAACGTCCTGATCTCGCGAAGGTGCTGATCCATAAGCCCGGCCCGCTTTACGACGATCCCACTCGACACGACGCTCTGGCCGGCGTCTACCGTCGAGGACTAGAGGAGGTCGGCCGGCTCTTGACCGGCGTTCAAACGGCTCCAGCGTGAGCTCGGATAAAGTGCGTCCGCTCGTAGATTTCCATTGTCATCTCGATCTCTATCCCGACCATGCCGGCGCGGTTGCGCGGTGTGAGCGCGAAGGTGTCTTCACCCTCGCCGTGACGACGACCCCGAGGGCCTGGCCGCGCAATCAGGAACTCGCAGCAACGACGCGCCACGTTCGAGCCGCTTTGGGACTGCATCCGCAGCTCGTCGCCGAACGCGGCCACGAAATCGCGCTCTGGAAGGAGCTGCTGACCCGGACGCGCTATGTCGGAGAAGTCGGTCTCGACGCAGGACCCAGATTCTACCGTTCGTTCGACCGGCAGAAGGAAGTCTTCCGCGAAGTGCTGACCTCGTGCGCCGCGGCGTCCGACAAGATCCTAACCGTCCACAGTGTTCGGGCGACGAAGATTGTGCTCGACATGATCGAGGAACATCTGCCGCCGGCGCGCGGTCGGGTGGTGCTGCATTGGTTCACCGGGACGGCGGCCGAAATCCGACGCGCCGTCGATCTCGGTTGTTATTTCTCGGTCAACGCCGAGATGCTCGCGAATGAAAACCGGGCCGTCGCGAACCGCGCATTCCCGTTGGGTCGTGTCCTCACAGAGACCGATGGCCCGTTCACGCGAACCGGTTCTCGCCCATCTGAGCCCAGTGATGTCTGGCAAGCGGTCGAAGGCTTGGCGAGCCTGCATGGCTTGGAAACCGTTGAGGTTGGACGCCGGATCGGCGCCAACCTCAAAGCCCTGTTGGATGAAGTGTCATAGCGTCCGATGCCTGGATGGACACAAGCCGCACGCTCGCTCATCGATCGACTTGTCCCGCGCAATCGAAGGGGGCGACGCGATCACACAGGCAAGGGCCTCGCGCGGCCCCAAGGATCGGCGAAGTCCTCGTCGTGGCTAGCGAGCACCTCGCGCACGGATTAGGCTAGGCGATCTCGAATTCAGATGTCCGATGGCAGACATGCCGTGATTCTGGGACGTCACGCGCGGCGAGGGCCTTGTCAGTGAACAAATACCATATCGAATTGACAGAGCCCGAGCGCACAATACTCGAAAAGATCGACCTTCGGGTGTCGCATCGCAATCATGATGAGGGTCACGCGGCCTGCAACGCCAACAAGGAGCCAATTTTGGTGTTGTTGTCTTCGCTAAGCGAGCGGAAGGGCGTTCCTGCGCAGCGGCTCAGCTATTGGAACGATCCACGCTACAACTACGGTCGCATCAACGCGCCACGAAAGGGGCTGTTCGAGCGGAACGGCTGCACGGGCGCCGACATCTACACGCACCCCCATTTCATCCCGTATCTGCGCTATTTCCTGTTCGGCGCGGACCTTCCCGATGCGGTGATCACCAGCTTTGAGGAGAAGGTCGGAAATCCGCAGCGGGTCACATCGAGCGATATCGTGCCAATCGGCAAGTGCGCGCGCAACCTTACGCGCCAGCATCGCCTCGACGTCTCTGATGCGCCGGATGAGTTCTTCAAGCTCTGCCTTGATATGGGGCTCAGTCTGAGCGTTGCGGAAAGCGTGATGCGGTCGGTGAAGCAAATCCGCTAAGGGGTGTTGAAACGAGGTGGGCTTTTGCTTGGATCACATCATGAGTCGATGGTGACGGCGCGTGCCTGAGATGGACGCGGCGGAGCCGACCTTGACCTATGTCGATGTGGAGGCGCTGAAGCACTTGGCCCAGGGCCTTACCTTCGATTTGCCGCGGTGCGCGCAAGTATTCGATGGCGCTCTGATCTCCCTCAACGAGCAGAATGGCTTGCCCGACAGGATGCTCGCCTGGATTCGCGCCGGCGGCCTCGCGAGCGGGCCGGGGCCGGCGGAACGCCGCGGACGAATCATCGTCGACATCACACAGACGATGAATGCCGACCGTCAGCAGGGCTACTTCGCCACAGTCCTTTGCAAGAGCGATGAGCGGGAGTCTGCGCCCGTTGCCTTCTTTTCCATGCACTCGCCCACACTGGACGTGCCGATGCGCGTCGAGGTGCCGCTGCGGGCGCTGATGGTGGGCAACCCGCCAATGGTCGGGAGCTACACGCTCTATGTCCATGCGCTGATGACCAGCCGCGGCGAGACCTATGTTTATTATGGCATCACCAAGCGGGGTTGGAGCATCCGCTTCAACGAGCATACGCGGGCCGCGGTCGCCCAGAAGTCGAAACGCCTGCTGGCGCGCAAGCTCGATGAGCTGATCGATGCACGCGCGGCCGAACTGGCCGGGCGTGGGGACGATCGGGCGAAGCTGGCAGGCATCATCTCCTCGGTCTGTGGGACCGCCATGTCGCGCGAGGCCGCGCTCGCGGCCGAAGAGCGCATGGTGGACAAGTACAGCCTCGCTTCCAAGCATCCCTACGGGCTGAACATGATCCCCGGCGGCCTCGCGGGATTGAGTCATATCCGCAAATTCCTACGGGATCGCTAGCCGACCATGCCGCATCACATCTTCTTTTCCTGGCAGAGTGACACCCCGAATCGGGCCGGACGATCACTGATCGAAACCTGTCTTGAGCGGGCGATCGGCGTGCTCCAGGCCGATGCCGACATCGATCCCGCGGATCGGGACATCGCGGTCGACCGGGATACGTTGGACGTGCCCGGATCGCCACCGATCATGGAAACCATCTTCGGCAAGATCGATCGCGCGGCCGTCTTCCTGTCAGACCTGACCTATGTGGCCGAGCGCGTCGGCGGCGGACGAACGCCCAACCCTAATGTCTGCATCGAGCATGGCTGGGCTCTGAAGGCGTTGAGCTGGCGTCGGGTCGTCGCGGTGATGAATACGGCGATGGGTCATCCAGACGAGCACGAGCTGCCGTTCGATGTGCGCCACACGCGCCGCCCGATCTTCTTCTCGTGTCCTGCGGATGCGGACGCCGACGCGCGCCGCGAAGCCAAGGACGCGTTGACCAAGCAGCTGGTCGTCGCTTTGAAAGCGATATTCGGCGACGCCGCCACGCGAGCGGAGGTTCGTGGGACAGCGCCGGCGGATCCGCATCCGCACGACGTTGAGCTGCTGGCGCAGGTCCATCGTCAGCTGCCGCTGGGGCTGCGGCGGTTCCTTCACCAGCACAGCTTCGGGACGCCGTTCCTGCTGGCGACGCTCGATCCGATCCACGAGATGAACGCCGACTGGATCGGTGCGGCGTATGAGTTCCACGACCCGGTCTTGCAGGCGAGCTTTGCCGAGTTGCGGAAGACTGCCGGTGGCTTTGGCGAGCTCATCCTCGAGCGGATCCACGCCATGGATTCCAACATGAAGATGGGTTGGCCCAAGACCGATCTCGACGTGGCGCGCGGCGTGCAGCCGAGCACCATGGAGGCCATCCGCGACATGAATGCCAGGGCCACGGAGCTCAGCGCCGCGATCGATAGCTTCGATCGGCTGGCGCGTGACCGTGTGCGGATCGCCACCGGCGTCCACGCCAATGTTGCGGCAGCCGAGCCTGATCCCCGCCAGGCGGAAGCCGAGGCGGCGCTGCAAGCCCTTGCGTTCGACGCGCATCGGGGCGCGCTCCCCGAGATTGTCACGCCACCTCGCGTCACATTGCGTCTGGCGCCGTTCGCAGCATCCGAGGGCCGTCGGCTCGATCCCGGCCAGGTCGCGGAAATGCAGCTCCGCTTTCCGCCATCGACGGAGACGCGAGTCAAAACCGATAGCGATGGTCGTCAATGGTGGAGCTGTGCTCCGCCGCGTCGGCGTCAGGAGAATATGAACCCCGAGACAGCATGGCGGATGCGCCTGGTGCGACCGGGCCACCTCGAATATCAGGCGACTATCGGCGCGCGTATCGACGATGACCCGGAGATACTGGTCGACGGGCGGCGCCTCGAGGGTTTGATCGTTCGCGCCCTGGAGCGCATGGCGGGGATCGCCGAGGGGCTCGGCCTCGTTGGCCCGGCGCTCGTCTCTGTCGGCCTGGAAGGGGTAGAAGATGTTGAGCTGACTCGCGCGCGTCCGGGTGGACGGCGCGTCCGCCAGCCCGAGGTGATCCTGCCCACGGTCATGCTGCCGAACCTGAGCTCGCCTCTAGCCCAGGCGCTCCACGAACAGTTCGACATCCTATGGCAGACGGCCGGCTGGCCAGACGGTTCGCCGTCCTTCGGCGGAGGCGCCTGGGCCGGGTATGAAGACCGGCAGAACTACGACTGATTACGGAGTGTGGACGGCGTCGCCTCTGCCGGGATGATCTGCGCGGCCTCGTGTTCGGGGCTGGGCCGGAATGGAGGTGGGGTGTTGAGCACGGCGAGGGTGTCGCTTGGGGTGGCGAATCGGCTGTCCGAAGATTGTATATGTATTTCGGACTCCGATTTGCGGTCTGTCCGAAAAAGAGCTACAAGTTTCGGACATGAACAGCGACTCGCCCGATCTGAAGACCGCCATGCTCGCGCGCATCCACGCGGACGCGCCACGCAAGGTCTGGACGCCCAGCGATTTCGTCGATCTCGCCTCGCGGGACGCCGTCGACAAGGCGCTGCAGCGGCAGACGAAGGCCGGAACCCTCAGGCGGATCGATCGCGGGCTCTACGATCAGCCCGGCTTCAACAAGCTGACCCAGAAGCCCAATCCGC
>VFQN01008667.1_pt1 | contig 10169 bp, 13 predicted proteins | sample 3512371 | NCBI WGS metagenome assembly VFQN01 (sample SAMN10412370, study PRJNA504923) | tailings metagenome | isolation source: Replicate 2 from Balatoc abandoned mine | place: Philippines: Itogon, Benguet | collected 2017-08-28 | reverse complement strand
GGTGAGTAGACCCCCGCGTGTGCTGTCGGGCGTTGTCCCGTGTTTCGAGCCCTCCCGGCTCGTGCCTAAGGCCCTAGAGGCCATCGCTGTGTCTCGGTCCGGTTATGGACCCCCGGCTTTTGCCCACAGTGTAACACTGGTTCACAGCTTCAGGTTTTGAGCACCCCCGAAGCCCAGACACTGTGGGTATGCATGCGTATGCCAGGACTTCCCAACCGTGCTGCCCTGAAACGCTTGCAAATTGCAACCCCGCCGTAGTCCAGCTGAATCTGGCTGACTGTTTGCAAGGTGGATACCGTGAGGCAGATGCTTTGGGGAAGGCTCGCACGAGGCTTGCGCTCAGGGCAATGGAGAACAGCTGGAAACGTCTTACAGGGGCAACCTTTGCGGGACAAAAGGTGCCACAGGGCCAGTTCCAAAGGCCAGCCCGCACCTTTTCAGGTGCCTTATCAGCAGTCGCACGTCGAGACTCCACATCCGGATTACGGTGGGCACGCACCAGCGGGCCAATATGAACACAACTATGAACATTAAGCGAAACAGCAGAGCCGCTGCGGCCCATCCTGCCGCTTAGTGCAGCCTAGTATGGTGACCGGCAGCAGCGGCAGCTGCGGATGCCTGCCGGTAGGCATGGGTTGTACCCTCGGCGCCACCTTCCGCGAAAGGAACGCCTCCAGCAGCCCCGCCAGCCCCGCCAGCCTCCCCAGCCCCCCCAGCCCCAAGGCCAGCGCCCTGCCCGCCCGATGAGCCCGCCTCACCACCTCTAGCAAACAGCCTGCTTCCCCCCGGCCCCTGGTCGCCTCCACCCAACTCGCCCTCCTCTAAGTCCTGCTGCTCCGGCCCCTGCCCCCCGTCCTTCTGCAGCTGCGGTCCCCCCGACGCCGCCCTTGCTCCCGCTCCAGTGCCGGCTGGGGCTCCCGAACCCTCCCCGGCACCCTGGCGCTCCGGGAGCAGCCCCCTGGCCCCGGCGCACTGCGCCTCCGCCTGGCGGTCAGCCGATCTCTTGGCCCTCACGGGTTGCAGGCTGTCCAGGATGGCAAGCTCGCGCTTGACGCGCTCCGGGTCGCGGCTCATGGAGCGGCTGGCCTCCTCCAGGCTGCCGGTGCTCACCATCACCAGCCGGTGGCTGCGCAGCAAGAACATGAGCACACAAGCGCAATAGCAGCTCTTGAATATGTTGTGCACATTTTACACCAGTTATAAAATGTTGAGAAGGGGCGTGGCCCACGCAAGGTCCGCTGTGGTGGGCTCGAGTATCATGACGTTGCTTTGCAACGTGAATGGGTGTGGGAGGGGTGGGGTTGATGTTACTGCCCACCCGTAGCGCTCACGGCGTTCCGCGGCGGAACAGGGTACAGGCGTGGGGTAGAGGCTAGCAAGCCAGACATCTGCAATCAAGCAGCCAAGTAACAACATAGAGCACATGCCGGGTATGAGTTTTCGGGTCGCCAGCCAGCCACAGGCCGCATAATATTCGCTGTGGAACTCCGCACCTTGACAGGCACGTGCCCTCCTGAAGCTGTGGGAAGGGCCGGTCGACCAGCTGCCCCAGGCGCACGGCCCAGCGCTCGGCCTGCAGTCCAATGGGCAGCAATCAAGGAGACCGTGTAAGCAGTTGTGACTGGTGTATGGACAGAAGCGCCCTGTGATTGCGCCATCAGGCAGGCGTGCAGCTACCAGCACCTTTCTCCGACAGGCCACCTTTCCACCGTGTCGCGGACTGGAGCAGCACAGCACGAGACGCGAGGCCGCGCACGTTCCATCGCCAGGCAGACTCCGGAACAGATAGCGATGGGGTAACTTTGTCACACGGGATCACGGCGGTACGACACCCACCTGCATGTTATAAAGCATGTCGTTGTGCTCGGCCAGCTCGTCCTCAATGTCCTGGCGGTCGCGGTTGGTCCAGTGCGTGTCCACCAGCTGCCGGGCCAGCATGGAGCGGTTGTGCTGTACGGTGTCGTACAGATGGGGGTCGTCCTCGAGGCTCTGGCGGGTACGGCAGGTATCGGTACAAACGGTCGATCGGACATACACGGTTCTCACAAGCTTCAGTCCGCGGCTGCCAGGGAGTCCGGCGCGGAGTGATCGCGTTGCAAGAACATGTGTAAGGCTGTGTAAGGGGTAAGGGGTTCAGGGGTAAGGGGTAAACCACAACTTGGACAGGTCACACATACAACAGCTGTCCAACAACTACTGGGCTCAGGGCGGCGTATCTTCTCTTTTGCAGGTAAACCATCGCACCCCACTCGCGTGTGCACGCACTGGTCCGGTCTGGCGCGCGCCGGGGGGCAACCCGACACAGATGGTATAGCTAACAGCGTTCAGCGGGAGCAGCCGGGCGGAGCTTCCAGCCGCTTGCTCAGCACCATCGGCCGGTCTTCTTCTTCCCCGAGGTGGCAGTGAGTGCACCTTGCTCTGTGTCTATTTGTAAGGGATTCTATTTATCCCATTCCCGCACCGCATACGCTGTACAACAGCTGTACTGCCATGCCTCCTCCCTGTAGCCTCCTTAGCACATTTTTGCACCCTGCCAAGCCTGTTGTGAACGGCCACTACTGAGACCCACTGGTACACGCCATTTGCACCAACCCTTTTGTTGAATCCGTCACCCAAATGTACCAGCAATCCCAACACCTCACCACTCACCACCGCCGCCAGCCGGTCTGCCTCGCAGGTGATGACCATGTGTCGAACGCGGCGCAGCCTCGACAGAGTCTCGGCCGTCGCAATCAACTGCATTGCATATAGGTGCCATTGCACATCATTAGGGCAAGAGTCAGCTGCTACGTTTGCACGATGAAATGGGCTCAACAGGGGCTTCAGGCTGCTCGAACTGCCAGATTGTCGCGGACAACCGTCCCCGTTTGTGAACGCGTGGAACACGTGGCGATGGCAACTAAGAGCGGTGCATGCAGCGCATGCAGAAAAGCCATGCCTGGGCCAAAGAATTCGCTACAAAGTGGACCGAAAGCAACAGGCCACGGCTGACCGCAGTTGCCACCACGTACAGATCGATGAAACGTGTGCAGGCTCTGCGGTTTTCAGGATCCTGCCCGTTGCGGCATGCGCGCATGCTCGGATCCAGCACGGGCGACGCAGACGCACCATCCTACGGAGTCACATACAACAAACCCCGAAACACCGCTGCCCTTCCAGCCGCCCGCCCGCCCCACCCCGACCCACCCCGACCCACCCAGTGCGCCATCAGCCGGCCCCCGTGGCTCGGCCCCGCGTTGTTGCGCCTGTGCATATAGCACAGCTCGCAAACAACGTCATCCCAGTCATCGTCAGACAAGAAGTCCTGCTCCTGCACCGGCCCCTGCCCCTGCTGCTGCTGCCCCCCTGCGCCGTCCTCCTCATCGGGGTCTGCCTCCTCGCCCCTCAGGTCGCACAGGCAGCTGAGCGGCACCGCCACCAGGCCGGGACACGTGGTGGACTGCAGCGCGCGGCCCTGCAGGCTGCGGTCCCATGCCTCCCACAGCACCAGCCGCTGGTCGTGGTCGGGGCCTGTGGCGATTGGGGCCAAGGGATTGGCGTGGAGAGTGGATCAAATGGTTCCAGGCGGTGATGGTTTGCGGAGGTTGCGGAGCAGGGTAGCGTAGTAGGCGGAGGGTAGCAGGGTAGATTTGGAGGAGATGCAGTGCGTGATCGGAACGGGGCGCGGTAAAGCGTTGGGCAGTATCGCACGACACTTGGATATGGTACGGTGTGGATTATCAGCCAACGTGGACCAGGTGCCGTGCATGCGGAATGCGGCGTGATGCACTACATGCCATGGGCAACGCATAAGCACGTGCCGGTACCCGGATGCATTGCGCCCTGCTGCGAGCAGCTCACGCTTGCAACGCGGTGCAGTTGAGGATACATCACACATAACCTGCCGCGAAAGGGTGCGTTGCAGTGAGGGCCCTTGCCGCCACCCGCAATGCCCCTCCACGGCTGCTTCCCACTAAACCCACCAAGAAGCACCCACGCCACACAACACAAACCCACACCACCCCACGCCACCCCACACCACAACACGCGACACACCCTCGGCAGCGATGACCAGGCGGCCCTTGCGCACGCAGCGGCGCTGCTGCTGCGCGCTGGCGGGCCGCCGGGGGTCGCGCGGCGCCGCCTCGTGGTCCTCTACCACCACGAAGGCGCCCGCCACGGCACAGCCCTCCAGCACCACGCCCGAGCGCTGCAGTGCGTGCTGGATGGCCAAAAAGTCCAACACGTTGCGGCGCCGCAGGTAGATGTAGCGTAGGGTGTAGGGCACCAGGAGGAGCTCCTTGTCGGTCCGAGCGGCGTCGAACTGGAGTGGAATGGGTGGGGAGGGCCGGGAGAGAGGGGGGAGCGGCGGGCGGGAGACACAAGGACGGCTTGGAGGGAAGCGAAAACTGGTTTGCGTACGTGCACGCCTGCAAGGTCTTATGCATGCGTTGATGCAGGATACCTAGCTACGCCATCGGTGCTAGAAAGGACATTGGGGCTTGTTACGTGGAGCGCGGAGGCACGGCGTGGAGGCATCGGCAGCATCGGACATTTATGCACCGGACCAGCTTAGTTGTGAGGAATATCTGCCGGTTCAGAAGCCTGCACACCTCCTCAAACATGTTGATGACTCAAGTGCAGGTTCCGCTTGATGATCGCGGCCTCTGGGTCACAGACAGCCTCGGAAGCTGAAGCCCTCGTCCCAAAAGAGCCTGCACCCTTGCTATCCTGAGCGGCGGCGTTGGGTGGTACAACAGATCATTCCTAGAATTGCTGGATACAGCAGCTATGCTACTGTCGTATCCACTGGACCGATGACCTGTGCCGAGGAGCAAGGAAACGAGACTGGTTCGTTTGGTTCGACGAGCTGCAACGGAACGTATGATGGTCCAGTGCATAGAGTACTAACGATCAGCAGCCAAATATGTGCGGAAGCGCGCCTTTCAGGTGCTGGACACAGCATGATTCCCGTGCCATGCTGTGCTGAGGTGCCCCTTGGGCCATTCACCTACACCGACTCCTCTGAGGTGTAGGGGAGTGTGCGCGGTCAAGTGAGGCAAATTGTAGGCCGACAGCGTACCGATAGTCACCCGTGTGCTGGCCAGTCAGTGCTGCTTGTCATCCCAAGTGCCGGCAGGGGAGCCGGCAGGGCTTGTCATCCCTGAGTGCCGGGCTGAAGAGCCAGATGCCTGCGCCGTGGGCAGCTGGGCAGGTCCAGGGGCAGGTTCTTCCGTCTGCAGTGTCTGGCCTATGCACTGAGTGAGGTTGTGCATGCCTGCACTCTGACCTATGGTTAACGAAGCGAGTGTTGCGTTCAGGGGTTCCCCTGGTTGCGTTGTTGAGGCCCGCGCCACCTGCTGAGCACCCCTCACCATGGGTTAGGAGGTGGACCAGTAAGGATCGTATTCCCTCAAGTCCATTGGCGCCAGGGGAGGGATTTCCCCCATCATTTACCACAAGCCACAACCCCACGCAATTCATGAAAACCGGCATCTGCCAGCCGTGCTGCCCTTGCAAGCTTGCCACCCCTCCGTTGTCCAGCTGAGTCTGGCTGATTGCAAGGTGTTTATGGTGAGGCAGGTGCGTCGGGGTAAGCCTCGCACGGCTTGCATGAAGGGCAATGGAGAACAGCTGGAAACGTCTTACAAGGGCATCCTTTGCGGGGCAAAGGTGCCACAGGGCCACTCGCACAAGCCAGCCCACACCTTTTCAGGTGCCTTATCAGCCATCGCACGTCGGGACTCCACATCCGGATTACGGTGGGCACGCACCAGCGGGCCAATATGAACACGACTATGAACATTAAGCGAAACAGCAGAGCCGCTGCGGCCCATCCTGCCGCTAGTACAGCCTAGTATGGTGACCGTACGTTGCTTTCTCTTTCCACACGACGAGGCGCTTGTCCAGCGCTGAGGCACCACATGCGTCAGTCTGAGCGTCCAATCGCGTACGCGCACACAAACAAGGAGCCGCCGTTACCACATGTACACAAATGCGGACGGCGCAAAATCAATGGTAAGCTTGTCTTCCACCGAGTGTAAGCCACGAGGGCTTCGGCCCCCTGCAACTTTCGACACGTGTGCCCAGTGCACAAAAAAGCTGTTGCCGTCCCAAACACGCACACACATGACGAGTGTAGGAGATGGGTGCGCGGGCCCACTTGCTGCAATGCCCGTGCCCCATACTCATGAGAGCAATTACCACATTGAAGGTCACCCATGCTTGCATGGTGGCGACCCCTACCGCGCGGCCAGTTTGCCCCCATGCTCCTCAAGGAGCGAGTACCCAGGACGATGAATATACCACAGGCCAACGGCCGGCCAAGGTTCAGCAGCTCTTGCACTGCCATGGAACCGCATTCCTCTCCACCCTCCACTGCATGAGTAACCACCCACCGGCCCTGCAGCGACAGCCCTTGTACATCCCTCAGGTCGCAGCAGGACGCAAAGCGTTGCACGTACCTTGCTCCCTGCATGCACCCAGCCAGCAGGACGCACCGCCCTCTCCTCCGCGTTCGAACGCTGACACACGCATCCTGCCGCGCTTACGCCGCTGGTCCAGAGCCTTGCGGCGCATCATAGATATAAACCGACTTTCCCCTTCCCACTCCCAACAGACCACAGCACGCACGCATCCAATGCACATTGCAACGCACAACCCTGGCAGCCCGCGCTTGGCTTCCCCCCTCCTCATCCTTCCCACCGCACACCGTCCAACACACCAAGCGCCACTGCTCCAGGCCACAACACTCCCGACCCAACTGGCAGCCAGCTGTTCACCAAGCCCTCAGCCAACAAATGACGACCAGCTGGCAAGGTTCATCATCACCCGACTACGGGCAGCACCCGGTTGCCGGTGGCGGACCAGCGCCGCCCGGGGATCTCTACCGACTCGGCCACAGCGCCCTTGCGCGGGTAGCCGGGGTCGTTCGACAGCGCGTCCGCGGGCACCACCTTGTGGCCGGCGTTGGTGGGCGCGGCACCCGACACGCCGCCGGCAGAGCTGATGAACATCAGGTTGGCGGCGCGGCGGCGGCGCCAGGCCACAAACAGGTAGATCAGCACGCCCAGCAGCACGGCGCCCAGCACGCCAGAGATGACGAACAGCGCGATCATGCCGGCCGACCAGCGCTTCTTCTTGGGGTTGTAGTCCTGGCAGCGGAAGGTGCGCACCAGGTCCGCGGTGAGGTTGTTGGAGTTGGCGAAGGCCTGCAGGAGGAGACAGGGGAAGCAGGGCGGGCGCGGGTCAGGGTACCGTAAACGCCAGGCTTTGCGCTGTGGCACACCGGCAGGCTCCCAACGTGGACCCTGACAGCTAAGGGGCTGCAGAGCAACCTTCGGCACAGCCCCACCTGCAGGATGTAGGCGCACGAGGCCCTGGGGTCCGCCGTCTCAAACGTGACGACCGTGCCGATGCTCGACTCGTCCGTGGTGGGCACGTAGCACGCCTGGTCGCCAATGGCGTCGTACAGCGCCTGGTTGGCGCGGTCCGCCGCCGCCAGCGCCTCGCTGTAGTTGCCGTTGACCGCCATCTGCAGCGGCATGCTGATGGTCAGCGTCACGCGTGGCCGGCACACGCCGCCCGTCTGCTGCAGCCGGCGGCGGCCCGAGGCGGTGGTGGTGGTGGAGGTGGAGTCGGGGCGGCGGTAGTTGTACTCGCAGGAGGCGGAGAGCGCGTCGGGGGACACGCCGTACTCGGCGGCCACCTTGTTCAGCACGGCCTGGACAGAGGCCGTGGTGCAGCTCTGCGGGAGTGGGGAGGACAGGAGGGTTGGAGTGTCAGGGGGCGCACGGTAGCAGTGGATTGGACACGAGGCGCCATGAAGGGTACACGCTGGCGCACACGCTGGCAGCTGACAACATGGGCAACGTGAAAGTGAGTGTCACCAGGACCTGCTGACGGCACGCACCTGCACAAAGCTGAAGTCGGTGAAGGGGATCTCGGTGGTCGAGATGTACGTGGGCAGCGAGCCCTGGATGCTCGTGCTGAAGTTTTGGATGGCCGACGTGCTGATGTTGGCGGCGCCCAGGTAGTCATTAATGTAAATGGCGGAGCGAAGAATGGAGCCGGCGCGCTGGACGGCGCGAGAGAAGTTGGTCTCAGCCAGCGGGGGTGGCGGCGGCGGGATGGAGCGCGCGGGGTCGGTGTTGAGGTTGACTGAGCCCGAGTTCACGTCGTACTTCATGTTGTACGGGATCTTGAACCGCACGGCCATCTGGGTGATGCCACCGGGCGGGACAGTGATGTAGCGGTCGCCGTCGCGGGACGAGAACTCCACGGCGGCGGTGGGGTTGACGGCGTAGCGGAACTTGAGGAACATGTCCACCACCTTGGGCTTGAACCACTCCAGGCGGTGCTCGCCGTCACGAACGTCCGCCACATTGTACTTGGTGGTCCAGTCCAGGTCCAGGTAGTAGTCCTTCTTCTGGAACGCGTCCGGCAGGCAGCTGTAGCGCCAACAGTGCGAGAACATGAGCTCACCCTTGGCGCCGTCCCAGTAGGGGGAGGGCACGCAGCCGCGCCACGTGACGTTCGGGTCGTTGACCAGCGAGGCAATGAGGGTGGCGTTCTCAAACTCGCACACGCCGTTGGAGGGCATGGCGGAGGGGCAGGGGCACATCTCGCTTGGCGGGGGCGGGTTGGGCGGGCCGAACATCTGCACGGACACGGACTGGTCGTCCAGGCCGTTGGGGACCTTGATCTCCAGGTCCACAGAGTACAGGTAGCCGGGGAGGGCGAGGCTGCCGCTGGTGGAGAAGGCGATGGGGGAGGCGGTCTTGGAGATGGGGTTGAGGCGGAGCGTGGTGGTCACGTTGCGGTCGATGGGCTGGTTCACCCTGCAACAGGCAGGCGCGCAGGCACGGTTAGTACACAGCCGCTGTGCATGTCAACCAAGGAATGGCCAAGCGTGCATATCCGGTTCCTACTCAGCTTTCAGCTTACAACTTACAGCTTCCAGTTTGCGGGCGGTTGGCTAAGCAACCTTGCTGCTTCCCGCCCGGCCCCTCACACTCACTTGCAGTCCCAGTTGCCGGGGGGCATGCGCTGGATGTTGTAGAGCGTGACGTTGGGCATGCGGACCTTGAAGGGCATGTAGGAGAAGGGGTCGGGCAGCTGGCCGAAGGACCAGCAGTACGAGATGGCCATCTCGCCACTGAACATGTCGTAGTTGGCGGGGTCCACGCACTGTGCGGAGGGGAGAGGGCAGCAGAAAGCAGGTTGTTAGCAGCTGTCAAGCACCAGCAACCCAGGTACCTGGAACAGCTTGGCGGGGAATGCTGCAGGGCGCAGGCACCACAAATTGTAGAGCAGACAAGCGCTGCTGTCCTTGCACGCGGTACCCAAAAGGTACAGGGGGTCTGCCCCTGCACGACATGCGCACCTGGATGACGGTGGGGTAGTCGGGCAGCTTGTTGTACGCCGCGTCCGTGATGTCCAGGAACACCTTGACCTTGCCGGCGGGGCACTCGCGGTTGCCGTTGCGCGAGTCGGGCACCGCGTGGCGCGGGCACATGCTGACAAACACCTCCTCAATCACCAGCGGCATTGCGTTGAGCAGGAACGTTGCGCTCTTGTCGTCGCACTGCGCGTCGCCGCCGGGCGCCATGATGCTGGCCGTGAAGGACGCCAAGCCGCCCGCGGGCGCGCGAACGGTGTCGGCCTCATTGAACAGCAGCGTGTTGAACTTGGCGCTGTTGGAGGGGTTGCCCTCGGCCAGGGCGTTGCGGGCGCACGAGGGGCGCAGCAGCGTCAGCGCGATGCCGACGGAGTCGCCCTGAAACTTGGCGGGGAGGGACATGTTGTAGGCAGCCAGATTGATGTCCACATTGTCCAGAGAGCTGTCAGAGACCAGGCAGCTGCGGCGCCAGCAGATGGGGAAGATGACGGCGTTGGTGCCGGCGTCAATGTAGGGCTGCTCCACACACTGCGTGCCGACCAGCTGGTTGGTGGTGGCGGTGGTCCACACCAGGGCCACGGTGTTGGCGGGGCAGGAGGCGCCGGGGCTGGTGAGGAGCTGCGGGCAGCTGCAGACCGGGGGAGGAGGCGGAGGCGGGGGCGAGGGGGAGGGGGGTGCGGGGCTAGGGGGAGGCAGACCGGGCGGGGGCGGAGACGGGGGCGGGAGGGGTGGAGGGGAGGGTGGGGGAGGGGGAGGGCTGGGTGGAGGCGGCGGAGGGGGAGGGGGCGAG
>VFQN01008666.1_pt1 | contig 10169 bp, 9 predicted proteins | sample 3512371 | NCBI WGS metagenome assembly VFQN01 (sample SAMN10412370, study PRJNA504923) | tailings metagenome | isolation source: Replicate 2 from Balatoc abandoned mine | place: Philippines: Itogon, Benguet | collected 2017-08-28 | reverse complement strand
CGTTATTTAGAAAGTATATCCCTCACTTTCGCTCAACGGTAACGCCTGTTCTCTACCCCCTGTGGTTTGCCATTCTTTCCTCCGGCAAAACATGGGGGATTTTTTTGCAAGATTACTGACGGGAAAAACTCTGTATAGGCGTTTTTGTATCTTAGGTAAGATTAATTAAATACATTACAAGGCAGAAGAAATAATGTTGAAGATATTAAAGATTGTTGTAATTGGTTTAGTTGCATTCATGAGTTTGGGTGCGCACGCGAAAATTGAAAGCTTTCAAGATAGTTTTGCTGGCTATCTGAATAAAGATATACAAATGGATTTTTTCTGGTTTGCAGGCCAGAACACTTTCATGAATGGCTCTGTGATTTTAAGCACTCAACACGAAATTATTAATCTTGAGCCAGACTTTTACTTGGTGACAGGGAGTTACACCAGAGTGGTGGACAACATTACTGTGTCTTCCGGTAAGTTTGATTTTAATGTTATTTATCCTGATCCCAATATCCCTCAGGATCCTATGCAGATCTTGATGCCGATTGAAGGCACTATTCAGTTTGATAATTCTGTCTATTCGCCAGAGACGGGGGATCGTCTTGTAGCCAACTTCGGTTTTGGATGGATCAAAGGCTTTATTGACAAACAAGATTACGTCTCTTTCACGATCGACTGGCAAACTGATACGCCCGATTCCACGAGTGCTGTCCCTGAGCCTTCCTCTATTTGGCTAATGAGTTATGGTTTTCTTTTAATCGCTGTTTGTATTTTCTATCGTCGTCACCGTGCTCAATCCAGATTGTCGATGGCTGTTCACAACCATACTTATGGTTAAAAACAACCATTTTTGTTGGGTGGGGCGGGCATTCTTGTCAATTTAGCTGGCTTGTGACGTTGGCACACATTTTGCCAACTTAAGGAGCATGGATAAAACAATGGTTTGGTGTGGCATCAATCTGCAATGGGCGTATACCGATTTGCTCGGTTACATACGCTTTAAAGTTGCGTGCCCGCACCTGGCCAAAGATATCCTGCATGATGCCTTGATCCGCTACACCCTCTCCGGCAGTACCAACAAAGATGCCGAGCCGCATGCCTACATGCGTAGCATTGCCAAAAACCTGATTGTCGACAGCTATCATCACGCACAGCGGTTTGTTTCGCTGGAGGCGGAAATAGGCCTTAACCGCGAATGGCTGGATACGCCAACCTTATCTGTTGAGCAGCTTAGTGACATCAAGCAGCGGCTGGAAATGATCCAGCAGATTCTGGAGCAATTGCCGCCACGTTGCCGCCAGGTATTCTGGATGTATCGCGTAGAAGGGCACACCCAAACCGAGATTGCTGATACGCTGGGCATCAGCAAAAACATGGTAGAGCGGCATGTCATGCGGGCCATTCTGGATTTAAGCAGTGCACGTGAACTCATAGAGGCAAACGTGTGATGAACCATAAGCACGAGGACATGATCAGGCAAGCGGCGGCGCGTTGGTATGTGCGTATGCGTGAAGTCGCGCCAGACTCCCCCGAGCGGACGACCTTTGAAGTCTGGCTGCTGTCAGACCGCAGGCATCAGGCGGCTTACCAGATGATTGAAGCCACCATGGAAGACTTCAGTTCCACCGCACGGCTCAAAGAGCTTTCTAATGCGCTCTCGCAAAAACTCTATTTTGAGCAAACAGCCCGCCGCAAAAAAATCTCCAAACTGGGCTCTGGCCTGGCCGTGATGCTGGTATGTGCAGGCTTGGGCCTGTTAGGCCGCACGCAATATATGCAATGGCAGGCCGCGCCCCTCTCCAGCGAGGTGCAAACCACCGCGGTTGCGCAAATGCTTAAACGCACGCTGGATGATGGCTCAGTCGTCACCGCCAACGCCAATAGCAGCATGGAGATTGTGTTCTACCGGCATCAGCGCCTGGTGAAACTCAGCCGAGGTGAAGCCATTTTTGAGGTCACCAAAGATCCTGAGCGGCCATTTGTGGTTGAAACCCCGCAAGCCAAAGTCACCGTATTGGGCACGCGTTTTGCCGTCAATCAGCTCAGTAAAAAAGTGCGTATCAGTGTCGACCATGGCCGCGTGCAGGTTGCCCGTGCAGATGGCAGCGAGCAAGCCGTCATCCTGCATAATGGCGAGGTGGCCGAGATAGAGCCTATGAGCGCACCGCATAAGGTTAACCGCAATGCGGCAGATAGTTTCAGCTTTACCAGTGGCCGTATCATTTTTGACCAAGCCGATATGTTTGAAGTCGCCGATACCTTGTCGCGTTACCGTAACCCAACCGTCAAGGCCATGTTCTTTGGCGACCAAACGCCCAAAGTCAATGCGGTCGTTAAAGTCGCTGAGGTTGAAAGCTTTATCCAAACCTTGCCGCAATCGCTCCCCGTGAGCTTGAAGCGCGAAGAGAATGCATTGCAGATCGAGCCTAAACGGTAGTTCTTTACATTTCTTTTAAGTCACGCATATCAGGCATTTTGCCAGTCCGCCAGTTACATGTTTAACAAGACCTGTAATTGACGGACGTCCCATGCAAAATAACACGCTTAAAACAGCCATACTGGCGGCACTCATCGGCATGAATATGCCAGCAGCCCTGCATGCTGAACTCAATACTGCATTGCCCGGCGAGCAAGAAGAGAGCTTTGCCTTACCCCTTAATATAGACCTGCCAGCACAGCCCTTAGCCGCTGCGCTTCGCCAGTTTGCTATCCAGAGCAATTTATCGCTCACGGTAGATAGCGCACTCATCGTCGACAAAAAATCCCCCGCCGTTAAAGGCCGCATGACGCGTAAAGAAGCCATTAAAAGGTTGCTCGATGGCACAGGGCTACAAGGGAAGGTTGAAGGCGAAAAAATATTGATTCAACGTGCGGTAAAAGCTGAAGCCAAAGATATTCAGCTCGACAAGGTGGAAGTCCGCGCCAAACGATTCTATGAGGTGGGCCCACTGCCTGGCTTGGGTTTAACCAAAGAGGAAATCCCTAGTAACGTCCAATCGCTGACAGCTCAAGATATTAAAGAAGCACATGCTCTGAGCTTGACCGATTTGATGAACTCAAAATTGCAGTCAGTCAACGTCAATGACTACCAAGGCAACCCTTTCCAAATGGATGTGCAATATCGTGGTTTTACCGCTGGTCCTCAAATTGGCACGCCACAGGGTTTGTCAGCCTTTATTGATGGTATCCGTATTAATGAGCCATTTGGTGATGTGGTGAACTGGGATCTGATTCCGTTGAATGCACTTGCAAGTTTTGATGTATTCCCGGGTTCTAACCCTATATTTGGTTTGGGCACGCTTGGCGGGGCTCTCTCAATGAAGACCAAAGATGGTTTTAATCATTCAGGCTTTAGTGCGGATATATTGACTGGTTCTTTTGGCAGGAAGCAACTGCAGGCAGAGGGTGGCTGGAACAATGGTACCGTTGGTTTATTTGCTGCCGGTAACTTCTTCCTTGAAGATGGTTGGCGTGAGAACTCACCCAGTCGGGTAAACCAGTTGTTTACCAAAGCGAGTTTCCGCGGAGAAAAAGTTGACCTGAATTTTAGTACCTTGGTCGCATGGAATAAGCTGGTTGGCAATGGCTTAATTCCAACCGAAATGTATGCGCAAGACAGGAATGGCGTCTACACATCCCCGGATACAACCAAAAACCAGTTAGAGCAATTCCAGCTTTCAGGTAGTTATTTTGTTAACGATAACTTTACGATCACTGCACAAGCCTATCGAAGAAATAGCAAACGTAAACAACTGGGTGCGGATGTCTATACTGAATGGGAAGGGCAAAAGGTGCGAAGGAATCTGGCAGCCGGAGAGCAATATACCTGTTTGTTTGCTAGCACTAATAAATATAATTTACCTGATTACTATGTAGTTGATATTCCGGGTGGTGATCCCCTGAATTTTGCCATGTTTGACCCAGCCGACCCAGCTTACAACGAAGTTCTGGTTAACTTTCTTTTTGCACCAACGCAGGCTGATGCGTTTGCAAGTTTGGATGCATATGATTTAGCAAATCCATCGAATCAGTTGAAAAATGCTGACTTGCCCCCTGAGTTTTTGGCGAGGGCGCAAAATGATTTCTTTCTGACCAAGAATTTTCAACAAACTCAAATATTCAGTCCAAGTGGTAGTGGGCAAGCGTTCATTCCCAACGGGGATATTGAGCCGTATTCAAATGGGAAGCCATCTTATGTTTACTGGACTAGGACGGCATTAAGCTCCATTAAGGACCATGATCCTATTAGCCAATTTAACTCAGCCATTCAGAACTTTTACTACTACGATACAAATGGTGATTTACATTTACTTTTTATAGCCCCGCCAACGAATGGTGATGTGTGTGTTGGGGATGTCGCGGGAGATGACCTCACTATTCCTGGTCCTCAGGGCGGCGCGCAAACTGTCGATGGTGCTGCTTATAACAATGCAACTGGCACAGGTTATGCGGATGGTACCCCAACCGCTGTGTTAACCAATACTGAAATTGATCAACTCACCGACGGTGCCTCCATGCAGCTCAACTGGAATTTTGAGCATCATAAACTGATGGTCGGCGCCTCAATTGATGCCCCTTCTGCTAAATATCAAAGTGGTCAAATGTTAGGCATGCTGGATAGTGAGCGTAATGCTTATTTAGCGCCCGATGAAATTCGCGACCAATATGCGGCAGCCAATGTGGAGATCGAAAATAATAACTTTAAGGGCAATCAACTAACCAAGAGTTTATATGCCAGTGAAACATGGAGCCCGATAGATACTCTGCATATTACAGGTGCGCTACGCTATAACGAGACGCATGGTAAGACCACGATCGAATCACGTACCTATGGTTCCTATGTGTTTAACCTTGCGCAATTGGAAGCATTTCCTGACTATTTTGATATTTGTGTTCCAGGTGGAGATTGCTCAACAAATTATATAGTCCCAGATGCGTCTAATTTATTAAATCCAGGTGAAACAGAGAAATTCCGATACTACTCACTCAACCCTTCTATCGGGGCTACTTGGCAAGCTTCACCTGATCTGAACCTATATGGGAATGTGTCACAGGGCACCCGTGTACCTTCTGTGGTGGAGTTAGGTTGTGCATTTGATAAAACTCTCGTGGACAAGGGTACACCTGGCATTCCTAATCCTGTCCCACGAAGCTTGGCCGAGAATCGTTCCTGCTCACTCCCAACGACCTTGTCTGGTGACCCGCCATTAAAACAAATTCAGTCAACATCTTGGGATTTAGGCTTGCGTGGCAGATTCAATGATTCGGTTGAATGGAATCTTGGCTTTTATCGCACTGATCTCAAAGATGACATCTACATGATTGGTTACCCCGGAAATCGTAACTTCTTCGATACGATTGGTAAAACACAAAGGCAAGGCATTGAGGCTGGTATTACGGCCACCTATGATAAATGGCGTTTACGTATGAACTACGCCTTAACTGAAGCGACCTTCCAGGACAGCTTCTGGATGCCTGCCAACGATAATAGTAGCTCGGTGGAAGAGTTCTTTGGAAACCGCGATTACAGTCGCCGTATTCAAGTGAAACCGGGTGACCGTATGCCGGGTGTGCCGTTGCATAACTTGAATGCGACCTTGAGTTATCAAGTAACTCCAGCATGGCAAATCGGTTTGACGGCAGTGGCGCATTCTTTTGCTTATGTGCGAGGCAATGAGAATAACAAACATCAAGAAGGGGCAACAATAGTGGACACCATCGTTACAGATGGTAGCAAGCGTATTCTAGCTCCACGCAAGACAACCACACCTGGCACTACACCGGGTTATATGACCTTCAATCTACAAACGAGCTACAAGCTGAATTCAGAGTGGACGTTAGGGTTGCGCATCAACAACATTTTTGACAAAGAATATTTCTCCGCTGGCCGTTTGGGTAGAAATCCATTCTCGCCTTCGATTTATGGTGCGATTGGTGAGAGTGGCTATAACTTTAATTCGACGGATTGGGCGACAACTAATTTCTTAGCGCCAGGGGCACCGCGTGGCGCTTGGTTGAGTTTGACTTATACGTTTGATCCAAAAAAATAATTAAATGTCATGACGTTACAAATTGCTTTGAACAATTTCAGTCAACCAATCCATAAAAATCCGCACACGCTTTGATAAGTTACGGCGGTGCGGAAACAAGAGTGAGACCGTCATGTTTGGCGCGGTGAATGTTGGCAGCACTTCAACTAGCTGACCACTGGTCAGCATCGCCATTGCCCCTAGTTTTGGCGCTTGCATAATGCCCAACCCAGCAGCGCAGGCGGCGCGGTAGGCGTCGGTATTGTTGACGCAAATACGGCTGGGCATTTTGAGGCTGTGTAATTTGCTATCCATCTGGTATTCAAACGCGTCGAAGCGGTTATTGCTGCTGGTCTGGTAGTGAATCAAATAGTGTTGCTGTAAATCTGCAATGGTTTTGGGCGTGCCGTATTGGGCGAGATACGCCGGGCTGACGAAGTTGCTTTGTTGCATTTCGCCTATCTTGCGCATGATCATGCCGGACTCTTCAACTTCACCGGTTCTGACCACGCAGTCGTATCCTTCACTGACGAGGTCCACTTTACGGTCTTCGCTGCTGATTTCAATATTGAGGTGCGGGTAGCGCTGCAAAAAAGCGGGTAGGGCGGGGATGACCAAATGCCTGGCCATGGGTTGTGACATATTGACCCTCACCACGCCTGAAATTTGGCTGTCATCACTGATGAACAAGGTTTCCAGTTCTTCTATCTCACTTAAAACGTCTTTGCTTTTTTCATAAAACAGTTGCCCGTCAGGTGTGAGTTGCACCTTGCGGGTGGTGCGGTGAAACAGCTGCGTTTGCAGCCTGGTTTCCAGTTGTTGTATCGCTTGTGAAACGCTGGCTTTGGGCAGGTTTAAGCTATCTGCCGCTTTGGTAAAGCTGCCGAGTTCGGCCACGCGCATAAAACGTTTCAGGCTTTCTGTGCTGTCTATCATAGTGAGTCTATTGTTCGTTAATAGTGAACAGTATAGTCACTATCGTCTAATTTATCTTTAATTTTAATGCCAATAAACTACGCACATCTTTCATCAACACAGGAGAATGAGCATGACTAGCAAAATTGCATTGATTACAGGTGGTAGCCGTGGTTTGGGTAAAAATACGGCATTGGCGATGGCTAAACAGGGGATGGACGTTGTATTGACTTACCAAAGCAAACAGGCGGCTGCACAAGCGGTGGTCGATGAGATTGTTGCTTTGGGACGCAAGGCGGTGGCCTTGCAACTGGATGTGGCGCAGGTGAAGACATTTGATGCGTTTGCTCAAACCTTGAAGCAAGCCTTGCAAACACATTTCCAGGCGGAAAAATTTGATTTCCTGGTGAATAATGCGGGGACCGGCCTTACCGCCCCCTTTGCTGAAACGACTGAACAAATCTTTGACGACATGGTGAATATCCACCTGAAATCCACTTTCTTCGTGACGCAGAAGTTACTGCCATTGATCAATGATGGCGGCCGCATCATCAATATTTCCAGCGGCCTGGCAAGATTCACGCTGCCTGGTTACAGTGCTTACGCGGCCATGAAAGGCGGCATTGAGGTGCTGACGCGCTATATGGCGAAAGAGCTCGGCGCACGCCAGATTGCGGTGAACACGGTGGCTCCAGGCGCGATTGAAACTGACTTTGGTCAGGGCCTGGTGCGGGATAACAAAGAAGTGAACGCCTATATTGCTTCGCAAACAGCACTTGGCCGTGTCGGTGTGCCGGATGATATTGGCCCCATGATTGCCAGCCTGTTGTCGGAGAATAATCGTTGGGTGAATGCGCAACGCATTGAAGCTTCTGGCGGTATGTTGATCTAATCCTCTGAGTGAAAACGAAACAGGCAGCTTTGAAGCTGTCTGTTTTTTTTCTGCGCTTGCTGATCGAGAAGGGGTGTCGCCAGACCAGACTTTTGAGAAGTAAAGAGACTCGCTTTAAATCCTCAAGATCATTTGCTTTGCAACTGGGTAAATTGCGTCTTGTAATCTTCTACCCATTGTTGCGCATGCAAGCGTTGTTTGGTAGTAGTAGTGGCATGCAGGCTTGCGATGGTTTCACATGTGAGCTGAGTTACTTTATCGATATAAGCCTGGTAGGCCGGATTCGGGCTGGTTTGCATACGATCAAAACCTGCACGCACCAGTTGCCATTTTTGTTCATTTGACAAGCCAGGATCTCGTAATGCCTTGAGGATAGTCAGCGTATCTTCGTCGCGCCGCAAAATCTCAGAGTAGGTGATGGCCGGATCAATGTCACTCTTGGCAATGGCCTGTTTTAAAAGGTTTATTTGCTTTTCGTTTAAATCGCCATAGATTTTTTCAGCAAAATCCGTGGATTTCTCCAGCCTGACTTCGCGCTGCTTTTCGGCCGTTTCCTGCCACCATTCCTCTTTCCATTCCTGGTTGCGTTTTTCCAGCTTTTTCTGCAAATACTGCAGTTGTTTATCACTTAGTGTCTCTGCGACGTCAACAATAATAGGGATGATTTTTGTTTGAAGCGTTTGTATATTTAATTTGATGGATTCAATGCGCTGGCAGGCAGTTTGTGCGCTTATATCATGGTTGAGATCATCGTGTATTTCATCTAGCAACGACACATAACGTGGTAACTCGTTTTTACGATGCCATGCATGCAAGTCCTGCAGTGCGGGTTTCAGTTTGGCTTTTTGCGCTTCGCTGAAATTAAAATAATCATCCAGCCGCCATGCGATCAGTGCAGGTGCGTGGTTGTAAGCGGTCTTTACCAGGCTACAACTCATGATTGAAACAGCGAGCGTGAAGATTAAAAAGGTTTTGATGGTTCGCATGTCTCTCCGACCAGGGCAGACATGCTAAGTTTGCGATACGTTAGGAAAACGCTTAATAAGTGGTTAAGCGAGCGACCACGTTTACCTACTCAAGCGCAACATCAATACCAGGTGGTCAATAGGCGAGGATTGAAATCCGTAATGTTGGTAAAACGCTCTGGCTTTGTCATGCAGCGCATGTACCAGCAGGGCGCGGGCGCCTAAATTCTGCGAAACAGACATGGCGCGATTAACGGCATCTTGCAACAATGCTCCGCCGAGTTTTAACCCCTGGGCATGCGTATCCACTGCTAGACGTCCCAGCACGAGTACCGGGATAGGGTCTGGCATATTGCGGCGCACCCCACCAGTTGCTATCTGGTGGGTGATTGCGCCAGCAGCAAGTGCGTAGTAACCATATACCTGCTGCGATGGATCGGCGACAACAAATGTTCTGCTTGCTCCGCTAGATTGGTTGGCGAGTGCCCGTTGTTTAAGCCAGTCATCTAAAACCGACTCACCACATGTAAAGTGCGCTAACTGATGGTGTGCAGCCAGTGGCTCCGGTGCTTTGAGGGCCAGGCTCATGTTTGTTGCCAGGGGGCTTTGACCGCTAGTAATCGCTCAAGCCCGATATTTTGCTCTGGTGGGGCATCTAAGAGTTGTGTAAATTTTTGATGCTTTTCTGCATCCAGCGAAAAACAGACATGATCAAGCAGAACGGCTTGTGCACGTTCGCAGGCGGCTTCAAGCATGAAGTCTGAGCGATTTTTACCTAGCAGGCTGGCTGCCTGGTCAATCAAGTCTCGCTGTTGTGGCAGTGCACGTAAATTAATAGCAGCAGCACGCATCATGCAGTCCTTTTGTGTATACATTGGATATACGAATTATCTTTTTTTGTATAGCTGTTGTCAACACAAAGCTATGCTGAGATATTTTATCTCTTGTAGGCAGGTGGTGGTGGAGGCGGAGGATAATAGCTGGTGCCACCAGTTGCTGGTGCACTGTTTACTCCCTGTGAATAGGTCCTTGCCATGCTGGCAGGTACCGGGATTTTATGCCCGGCCGCATACATGCATTGATAGTAGGCATTGTCGTATTTGTCTTGCGCGTTCATACCGCTGACAGACGCCGTATTGGCGCCTATGGCACCACCGGATAATGCACCTACGCCAGCACCAATGGCTGCGCCTTCGCCGCCGCCTGCAGCTGCGCCAATCGCCGCGCCGACTACCGTGCCTACCGCAGTGGTGGCTGCCAGGCTGGAGTTATATTGCTGGTTAACGGTTTTGCCGCCAATTTGTGTCAGTGCGAAATCGCGGCAGGATAGGTCATCGGCCCGGAACACACTAAAGTCTTTGCCCGTGCCTGGTAGCG
>VFQN01008665.1_pt1 | contig 10170 bp, 7 predicted proteins | sample 3512371 | NCBI WGS metagenome assembly VFQN01 (sample SAMN10412370, study PRJNA504923) | tailings metagenome | isolation source: Replicate 2 from Balatoc abandoned mine | place: Philippines: Itogon, Benguet | collected 2017-08-28 | reverse complement strand
TACCATCGTGATGTTTTCGAGCGACAATGGCGCTACTTTCAATGGCGGGGTAGAAGCCGCTTATTTTAGGAGTGTGGCAAATTTGCGCGGCCTCAAAATGGATGTGTACGAAGGGGGAATTAGAGAGCCGATGATTGCGCGTTGGCCCAAAAAAATTCCTGCCAATCAGGTCACCGATCATGTGTCGGTACAATACGATGTGATGGCTACCTTGGCTGATATTGCGGGATATACCAAACCGATTGATACAGACGGTCTTTCTTTTTTGCCCACCTTACTCGGCCAAAAAACGAAACAAAAAAAACACGCGTATCTCTACTGGGAATATCCCGAAAAAGGTGGACAGTTGGCGATTCGGATGGGGAATTGGAAAGGGATTAAAACCGAAGTTCGCAAAAATCGAAAAGGGCCTTGGGAGTTGTATGATTTGAGCAAAGATGAAAGCGAAACAACCAACGTAGCCGCTCAACATCCTGAGTTGGTTCGACAGTTTGATGAGATAGTGGAGCGCGAACACGTACCTTCCCACATCAAAGAATGGGAGTTTGTATCTCCTAAATTTGGACAATAGAAGTTAGAGATTGTTCAAATTTTAGGCTGTGCGTTAGAGACGCAGCAGCACTTTTTTGACCCAAATGATAGTTTGGGTCAAGGTATCGCTTTGGTAAATTTATTTCTTAAACTGCAGCATCCATTTATAGATATCATAAACGTCACGCTTTTCGTAAAGCCAATGAATACCGTGCCCTTCGTTGTCGAGTTTTGTGTAGGTAATACGGCCTTGACATTTTTCTAAGGTTTTGACTTTACTATCGGTTTCAGCAATAGGAACTACCTCATCTTCAGTGCCGTGGAAAGTCCAGATGGGGGTGTTTTTGAGGGAACAAAGGCGGTTGGTGTCACTAAGCCATGCACACAATGGTACAAGCGCTGCAAAGGTATTGGGATAATCTTTGGCAACTTCAAATACCCCACCACCGCCCATACTCACTCCTGTAAGATAGATACGGCTAGGGTCGATACGGTATTTGCTTTGTAATTCTGCATACAAAACCGAAAACCAATCTTCTGAAAACCAGTATTTGTTGCTAGGACACTGAGGCGATACCGCAATGAAATCAAAATGCTGCCCCTGTGCCACGGCGCGCGGAATCCCGTAGCCTTTTAGCTTGTTGAGGTCATCGCCGCGTTGTGAGCTTCCGTGGAGATATATCAAAAGGGGATATTTCTCGTTGTTTTGTTGGTAGTTTTGAGGTAAATACAAATGATAATTGTATTTAGCTTTGGGCTTTGGGGGGTGTTGAGCTTGGGTTGATAAAGCAGTAAGTATATTGATAATCAATAAAATAGCAGTGTATTTCATGCGTAGTAGTAGGCTGGTGGTAAATCAAAAAGCCAGCCTATGAACATAAGCTGGCTCTGAAATAAAGGTAAAAGAAAAAGTTTAATTTTCTGCCACTTCGTGGGTGGGAATTACGCCTAATTTTTGTCCTACTTTCACAAAAGCTGCGACGGCGCGTTGGAGATGCTCAGGCTCATGTCCTGCCGAAATCTGAACGCGAATCCGGGCTTTACCTTTGGGTACGACAGGGTAGAAAAATCCAATGACATAAATGCCTTCTTCCAAAAGTTGTTTGGCAAATTCCTGGGCGAGGGGCGCATCATAGAGCATAATCGGCACAATGGGGTGTTCGCCCGGCAAAATATCAAATCCAGCTTCAGTCATGGCTTGTCTGAAATAGCGGGTATTGTCTTCTAGCTTATCACGTAGGTGCGTTGAGCCACGCAATATTTCTAACACTTTGAGCGAAGCTCCTACGATAGAGGGAGCTAAAGTGTTGGAAAACAGATAGGGACGCGAACGCTGACGTAGCAATTCGACGATTTCTTTGCGTGCTGCCGTAAATCCCCCCGAAGCACCTCCCAAGGCTTTGCCGTAAGTTCCGGTGATAATATCGATACGGCCCAACACGTTTTTGTGTTCGGGAGTGCCGCGCCCTGTTTTTCCCATAAAACCACTCGCGTGGCATTCATCTACCATCACAAGTGCTTGGTATTGGTCGGCCAAATTACATATTTTGTCCAACTGAGCAATGGTTCCGTCCATCGAAAATACCCCATCCGTGACTATCAATTTGCGGCGGCAATTAGCGGCGGCTTGAAGTTGTGCTTCCAAATCGGCCATGTCATTGTGCTTGTACCGAAAGCGTTTTGCCTTGCAAAGTCGAATGCCGTCGATGATAGAGGCATGGTTGAGTTCGTCCGAAATGATGGCGTCTTCTTCGCTCAAAAGTGGTTCGAAAACCCCGCCGTTGGCGTCGAAAGCGGCAGCGTACAAAATACAATCTTCGGCACCCACAAAGTCGGCAGTCTGGCGTTCGAGTTCTTTGTGAATATCTTGGGTACCACAGATAAACCGTACCGATGACATGCCAAAGCCTTGGTTGTCAAGGGTTTCGTGAGCGGCTTTGATTACTTCAGGATGTGACGACAGTCCTAAGTAATTGTTGGCACAAAAGTTTAAGACTTCACGTCCGTCTTGTACGGCAATGACCGATGATTGGGGCGTGACAATGATACGCTCTGATTTATAGAGGCCCGCTTCTTTGATAGCGACCAATTCTTTCTGAAGTTCTTCTTTGATAGTTCCGTACATGATTTTAGAGAGTTGATAGGTGAGTTAGGCGACTTGATGGTATATTTCAGTCAGGTGCGTAATCATTTCATGGGTCATTTTGGGTAAATCGAAGGCTGGCTTCCAGCCCCAATCGTGGCGAGCTACGGAGTCGTCGATGCTTTTAGGCCAGGAATCTGCAATGGCTTGCCGAAAGTCGGGCTGATAAGTGGTCTTAAAATCAGGAAAATACGTTTGGATCGAAGCCGTGACTTGGGCCGGAGTGAAACTCATGCCTGCCAGATTGTAAGAAGTACGAACGCTGATTTGATGAGCCGGAGCTTCCATCAACTCTAAAGTAGCCCGAAGGGCATCGTCCATATAAATCCTGGGCAAAAGGGTGTCTTCGGCCAGAAAGCATTCAAAATCAGTGCCTTGTACAGCGGCATGATAAATGGCAACGGCGTAGTCGGTAGTGCCTCCACCCGGCATAGACTGATAGCTAATCACCCCAGGATAGCGAAGCGAACGCACATCGAGGCCGTATCTTTTATGGTAATAAACCGACCAGTTTTCGGCGGCTACTTTACTAATTCCGTACACCGTGGCAGGGTCAAGGAGCGTCGATTGGGGTGTTTCGTATTTGGGGGCATGTTCGCCAAAAGCGGCAATCGAACTCGGTACAAATACCTTCTGGATTTGGCAAGTACGGGCTACTTCCAATACATTGAGGAGGGTTTGCATGTTGAGGTTCCAAGCCCAAAGTGGGTCGGTTTCGCCTTTGGCCGAGAGTACCGCAGCTAAGTGATAAATCTGCGTAACACGATATTTTTTTACAATCGTTGCTAGGGCGGTGGCATCGGTGGCATCTAGCGTTTCGAAGATAGCGGTAGATTGTAAGGAAGGGCGGATATCGGTGGCGATTACCCGATCATAACCATACAAATGCTGGAGCTGGGGCAAGAGCGCCGTCCCAATTTGACCATTAGCCCCAATGATTAAAACAGTGTCTTGCTTCATAACATAACCCTAAAAAGGGCGATTTTTGGGGTGTTGATAAAGTGTAATTAATGGTACAAAATTAATTACGCCGTGATAATTAATGAAATAATCCCGATAAATCAGTTAATTTTGTGGTTTATTTGTAATTAGTAAGTTATTTTTGCTAAATTGTACTTATGGATGATATTATAGAAAGAAAAATTTTCGGTAATGGAACAACTCGATGAAATTGACAAAAAACTACTAAGACTACTACAAGCAGATGCGAAACTTACGACCAAGGAATTGGCCGCTACGTTGGGGCTTACGCTCTCACCCGTGTATGAGCGAATCAAACGACTCGAAAATCTGGGTTTTATCAAACAGTATGTGGCTATTCTTGATAAGGATTTGTTGGGGCAGCCGATTACTATTTTTTGCCAAGTGTCAATGCGCTATCATGACAAAGCCTTCATTGAAAACTTTGAAGAAGAAATCCAAAAGTTGGAAGAGGTACAGGAGTGTTACCACATGGCAGGGCAAGTAGATTTTTTACTAAAAATCAACGTCGGGAGTTTGGACGAGTATCATGGATTTGTAAGAAACAAACTTTCGAGGATTGAAAATATCGGCACGCTCAATAGCACCTTTTCTCTAAAAGTAATCAAGAAAAGTCTAGGCTACAGAGTGTAGGTGAGGTGTGGGAGGTACATTAAATAAAAACTGACGACCGTCAATTTTTTGAGAAAAAAAGCATTTGGATTCAAGATTTGGGAGATACAAAATGAAATTTTATGGTTTTTTGGCTGAATGTAAGTGAGGAAAGAAGTGCTAAGAGGCTTTAAATGGGGCAGAGTTATAGTCATTTCACCGGGCAAAATAGTCATTTCACCGCCAAAAAGTTAGATTTCACGGTTCAAAAAGTAGGTTTCGCCGAAAACCTGACGAATATTACTTCCATTGGTAAAAAAAAATCCATTATCTTCGAAACATCAAACAAGGACAAAAATATAGCTAATAGTTGTTCAGTTTTGAACACAACACAAAGCTAAGATTATAGATATTAAAGGTATTTTCAAAGTAGGGTAAAGTGTGTAGCACTGCCCCCGTTCCCTTGGAGCGGGGGCATGTTTTTTGTAAATACCTAAGTCTTGTAAATCTAAAATTACGCTATTTCTTTTCGGTAGTCGCGGGGGGTTTTGCCAGTTACCTTCCTAAAGGTTTTGGTAAAGTGTGAAAGATTGTTGAATCCATTATGGTAGCATACGTCTGTGATAGACTGGTTTTGCATAAGCATCTTGCAAGATTGCTGGATCCGGTACTCATTCACAAAATCAGTGAAAGTCATCTGAGTTATCTTTTTGAAATACCGACAAAAGGAGGGTACTGTCAAGCTAGCTAAATCGGCTATTGTTTTAAGGTCAATTTCGTTTTGATAGTTTTGCTCCACGTAGGCATACACTTGGCGGATGCGTGCTTCTTGGCGGTGACTATTTTCGTAACTAAGACCGCTTATATTCAATAAATTGTATTCTTTGGAGATAGCAAGGTTTTGTAAGATAGTAAGAAGCTGGATGAGTCGCTCAAAATGGTTTAGCTGTGGTAGTTGGCACATTTGATTCGCTACTTGGTGGCGGGTGTCGCCATAGAAACTAATGCCTTGTTTGGAGCGTTCAAAGAGGCGTTTGACGTCCTGAAGTTCGGGCCTTTGGAGAAAAGGTTCTCCCAAAAAATCTGCTCGTAGCTGAACCACAATTTCTTCGTGCTTGTCATCAGCCCCATATCCAAAGTTAAGATGAGGGATATTGGGGCCGATAAACATAAGCGCTCCTTCTTCAAAATAAGATAGATGCTGACCGATGTGGCGTTTGCCGGAGCCTTTGTGGATGTAGACGATTTCGTATTCGGGGTGCTGGTGCCAAAAAAAACGATCATGGTCAGCATACCAATGCAGTACTCTAAACGAACTGCCACGGTCAGGGGTGATGTTTTCGTATTCGGTTTTCATGCTTGATTGTCATCAAATATACCTTGAAGGTCTCAAAGATGTTAAAATAGAACAAAATGTGGCAAAAATGGAATTCTTAGCTTGATTATTTTTTGCTGATATTTGCAAAATGTTCTGCAAGCAGACTTTTCTCACAAACAACCTATGATAATATTGAAAGGGTGGTCTAGGCCACCCTTTTTACTATTGGAAGGAGTTTTGGAAAATTACGGGTATTTTGTTATGTTTGAAGTTGTTCAAAAAAAATAAAGACTCTTTTTCTATACACTGTTTCTTTTGTAGTGATTGTTTTGGTTTTATGAAAGTATCTTCTAGTCAGCCTTTTAAGATTATTTATTCCCTTTTTCAACATGAGTATTTAGGGTATTTGTTTGGGTCGTATGTGGTACAGGTCAATAGCAAAGGAGAATTGACCTTACTCAATCAGATACTCTCTACCAAAAATGTAACTGAATTTGCGGCTGGTTTAGAAGAAGGAGATGCGGAGTTGGTCAAATCCATCGAAGCGATTCAGCAAGAGGCTATTCTAAAAAAATTCAATCCTAAGAAACTCGCAGCAATCGATTTTTTTTTGAAAGTATACGACCCCCAAAAAGGAGATAAACTTATCCAAGAAGCTATCAGTGGCTACCTAGAGTCAATCAAAGCCGCGATTTTGGAAAAACTGCCGGCCACACGTATATATATAATGGGCAACGACAACAACCCCGCTTGGATGCCTATTGAGCAGATGCAAGGCAGTGCGCGTGTTTATTTTCATTTTGCCAGAAAAGAAGAAAATACGCATTATTATCCTATCATCAAACACAACGGAGAACGCCTTACTTTATGGCGTCAAAATGCGTTTTTGGTGTGTGATGAGCCGGCTTGGTTGTTGGTTGACAACAAGCTTTATCATTTTGATAAAAACGTAGACGGTAAAAAAATTCGCCCCTTTCTTACCAAAAACCACATAGTGATTCCTCGCAATGTGGAAGAACAATATTTTCAGCGTTTTGTAACTCCTCTGGTAGCGTCTTACGAGGTATATGCTGATGGATTTGAAATACGGCATGAGCGGGCTGAATTAGTGCCTGTATTGAGTTTGTCAGAGCAGCAGAAAGTGGTAGAGTCTTCACTTTTTCAGGGCGAAAAGGCTGATAGCCCCACCGATGAAGACGACAATCTTCAGGTGACGTTGGAGCTAGTGTTTCAGTATGGCAATTTTTCTTTTAAATTCGACAGCTTTGCGGCGCAAGCCAATGTGAGCTTAGAAAAAAAAGACAATAGTTATATTTTTCATAAAGTAAAGCGTAATATACAGATTGAAAAATCGAAGATATTTTGGCTAAAAGAACAGGGACTAGAAATGCGCCAAGGGCATTGTGTATTGCCCAAAGCTGAAGCATTTGAGTGGTTGAGATCGCATCATTTTGAGTTGGAAGAGGCAGGGTTTGTGGTAAGGCAAAATGCCACCAATCCTAAACAATATTTTTTGGGATATTCCTCCATTGACATCGCTTTTGAAGAAGCCCACGACTGGTTTGATGTATACGCGAAGGTACGATTTGGTGACTACGAAATCCCTTTTGTAAAACTCAAAAATCTGATTTTGGCTCGGAAAAAGGAATTTACGCTTCCCAATGGGCAGATTGCGGTGATTCCTGAGGTTTGGCTTACTAAGTATAATGAACTGTTTGCCTTTGCAGAATACGATCCTGATAGCCAAAAGCTTACGCTTCGAAAGCATCATCTGGCCCTTGTCCAAGAATATGCCGAAGACAGCTTGGCAAAGGTACTCATGAACCGTAGACTGGAAAAATTGAAGGATTTTGAGGAAATCGACGAAAATCCTTTACCTGAAGGGTTTGTAGGAAGCCTACGGCCCTACCAAAAAGCGGGTTATGATTGGCTCAATTTTTTGAGTAGTTACCGATTTGGTGGCTGCTTAGCCGACGATATGGGTTTGGGCAAAACCGTCACGACTTTGGCAATGTTGCAATACCAAAAAGAACAAGGTGCCGATAGACCGTCGTTGCTTATCATGCCCACATCTTTGCTGTACAATTGGGAACTAGAAGCCAAGCGGTTTACGCCCCACATGCGAGTATTGGTCTATACAGGTACGTATCGTGACAAAAATCTGCATCACTTTGACGGCTATGATTTGGTGCTGACCTCTTACGGGATTGTGCGCATTGATATTGAATTGTTGCAACAATACACCTTCCATTATATCATATTGGACGAGGCACAGGCTATCAAAAACCCTTCTTCACACATTACAAAAGCCGTGATGCAGTTGCAGTCTAAGTATCGGCTATTGCTTACCGGCACACCGCTCGAAAACACAACGATGGATTTATGGACCCAAATGACCTTCGCAAATCCGGGGTTGTTGGGAAGTCAATCTTATTTCCGAAATCATTTTCAGTTACCTATCGAAAAGCAGCATGATGAGCAACGAACCAAAAAATTGTATTCGCTCATCAAGCCTTTTTTGCTTCGTCGTCACAAGTCGCAAGTGGCCCTTGACCTTCCTCCCAAAGTGGAGAGCGTACACTATTGCCAAATGGTCGAAGAACAAGAACAACGCTACGAAGAGACCAAATCTTACTATCGAAATCATATTTTAGAACAGATTGAAGAAGCGGGAATGGCCAAATCGCAGATGATTGTACTGCAAGGCTTGACCAAATTGCGACAGCTGGCCAATCATCCCCGCATGATTGATGAGGGCTACAAAGGGGAGTCAGGGAAATTGGAAGAGATACAATCAAAGTTGGAGGAATTGTTAAAAGGAAATCATAAAGTTTTGATTTTTAGTCAATTTGTTAAGCACCTCAACATCTTGCGGCATTATTTGGACGGAAAAGAAATTGTATATGCCTATTTAGATGGCTCTACGCACGACCGCCAAGGGCAAGTCGCTTTTTTTCAACAAAATGAGGATGTCAGGATATTTTTGATTTCGATGAAAGCGGGCGGATTAGGGTTGAATCTTACGGCCGCTGATTATGTGTTTATCCTTGATCCTTGGTGGAATCCGGCCATTGAAGCCCAGGCCGTAGATCGTGCCCATCGGATTGGGCAACAGCGTACGGTGTTTACGTATAAGTTTATCACCAAAAACTCCGTAGAAGAAAAAATCTTGGATTTGCAGCGTAGCAAGCAAAAACTCTTCAACGATCTCATTACCACCGAAGAGAGTTTTGTAAAGTCGTTGACCAAAGAAGATATCATGGAGCTTCTGGCTTAGGTGGATTGCCATTTATCTCAAAATAAGTAACTTGCCTCGGTATTCGTGTTTGTTTTGGGGTGATTGGATAAGATATACATAATTGCCATCAGGAAGGGGTTTGTCCAAATAAGTGCCATCAAATGCGCGAATGGCGGTTTTGTTTGATAAAAAAACGAGATTTCCCCAACGGTCAAAAACCTTCACTTCTGCTTCTGGATAATCTTCAAGACCTTTGATTTCCCATACATCATTGTGGCCGTCGCCATTAGGCGTAAAGACGTCGGGAATATAAATACGAGACAATACATAGATTTTAATGGAATCTTGAGCACTACAGCCCGCACCGTCAGTTACTTTTAGGGTATAAGTGGTGGTTTCGGGAGGACTAACTGTGGGGTGTGCACTTTGACTATCATCGATATAGATAGGTGGTGTCCATTCATATTTAACATTTGAGCCTATATCTCCGTCGAGTTTCAGGGCTTCACCTTGAGAGATACTGCGGGTATCTGCCAAGGCTATGTTAGGAGGAGCATTGATGACCACAGTGCGGGTAGCTTTACCACTTCGGCAGGCAAGTGAGCTTGTAATGGTATATGTGATTTCGTGCAAACCAAGCCCTGCTGTGGCAGGGTCAAAAGTATTGTTGACCACGCCTTTGCCCGCAAAAGTCCCTCCTGTAGGGCTTGCACTGAGCAATACTGCGGGCTGCGAAACGCCACAAAAGGCAGGAATAGAATCGAGCTGTACTATAATACTAGGAATTTGAGTGACTTGAAAGGGCGAAGAGATTGTTTGACATTGGTTGGTATCAGTGACGGTGACTCGGTAGCTGCCACTTTCCCTTACACTGATTTTATTTTGAGTGGCGCCGCCGATAGGCTGATTGTTGCGAGTCCAAACAAAGGTCTTGAGTTGGTTTCCTGAGGCAGTTAAAGTGAGGGTTGCGCCTTCGCACAACTCATTGGCGGTCGACGAAATGTTTACAGAGGGAAGTGCTGCTTTTTTTAGAATAAAAACACCTGATTCGGCAAAACATCCTTCTGGAGAAGAAACTTTAACGGTATAATTACCCTCATCTCCTGCGGCGATGCTTGACTGATTGACCCCTACGTAGGGCTGATTGTTTCGACGCCACTCGTAGGTATGATTGGGAGCAAGGGGAGCAGACAAAGTTAGGGTATTTCCTTCACAGACGAAATTGGAGGGGGCCGTGATGCGCGCTGTCGGTGCAGGGATGATCGTTACTGCTTGTGGAGAAGATAGGTTAGAACAATTGGTCATACCTGTTACTCTCACGGCATAAGCACCTGTTTCGCCTGTTTCAAAATAAGATGCTGACGCGTT
>VFQN01008664.1_pt1 | contig 10171 bp, 15 predicted proteins | sample 3512371 | NCBI WGS metagenome assembly VFQN01 (sample SAMN10412370, study PRJNA504923) | tailings metagenome | isolation source: Replicate 2 from Balatoc abandoned mine | place: Philippines: Itogon, Benguet | collected 2017-08-28 | reverse complement strand
ATGGGCCGGGCGCGGTGGTGACGTTGGAGTTGCAGGTGCCGGGTGGTCGTGAGCGCGTGCGGGTGGCTCCGTCGTCGACGGTGACGGTGGTGACCCGATGAACGAATGGCCTGCACGACTCAAGGTCGACCCGATCGGGCAGTGGCCCGGCGTGCGCACGATGCGTCAGCAGCGGTCGCCGTTCTCCGCGAGCCTGAGCGCGACGCTCGAGGTGCTCGAGCGCGAGATTCGCGAGCTCGGCGGTCGGGACGTGCGCATGCAGATCGCGATCCCGCCTGAGCAGTTCCGTCTCGACGGGTACCCGCGCGCGACGGCGAAGCCTGAGCATTCCGGTGTGATTCTGACGCTGCAGTCGAAGCACGGACCTCTTTCGTATCCGTGCGACACGTTCACGACGTGGCAGGACAACCTGCGCGCGATCGCGCTCGCGCTGGAGGCGTTGCGGAAGGTCGACCGGTACGGCGTCACGAAGCGGGGCGAGCAGTACCGGGGGTTCCTGGCGCTCGAGGCGACCGCCATGCCGGCGTCGTTCGCTTCGGCTGATGACGCGGCAGGGTTCCTGGTGGGCAAGGCGCATCGGGGCTACGTGAAGGGCGATCGCGAGGGTCTGCGGGCGGTGGTGCGGTTGGCAAAGGCGAACACGCATCCGGATCGCGGCGGCGACGCGGCGGAGTTCGACCGCGTGATGCGCGCCGTGGCGCTGCTCGAGCGTGAGGGTCTGCTGTGACGCCGGTGGAGCGGCTGCAGGCCGCGATCGAGAAGCTCGAGTCGATGCGTGCGGCGTGCACGCCCGGCGACTGGGACTTCGAGTCCATGCCCGAGACCGGGGAATCCCGCATCTACTCGGGGGCTGACGGGTTCGCGTTCATGTCGGCAACGACGGTGACGTTCTTCCCGGTGCCGGGTGGCATGAAGCCGAACGACGCTGAGCTGATCGTGACGCTGCACCGCACCATCGACGCGCAGATCAGCATCCTGCGTGCGGTTCTCGCGCGCGCCGAGGTGAAGATCGCCGGCGGCGGTGTCGAGCGCGCCGTTTGGTCGAACGCCCGCGACGCCCTCGCCCTGGCTGACGCGATCCTCGGGAGAGACCGATGACGCCCGCCGAGCGGCATGAGGCGAAGCTGCGCGACCTCGTCGAGACGTCCGGGTTCGAGCTCGCCGTGTCTGTCGACGCGCCCGGCCGGTTCCGCATCGTCGAGATCGTCGACGGCGAGTTCTCGACCGTCGCGTGGGCGTCGACGAGCGCGCGCGGCTTCGACGTCGTGTTCCCCAGCACGCAGGCGCGTGCGACTACCCCCACCGAACTGGTGGATCAACTCGAGAAGTGGAAGGAGGCCCGTCGATGAGCGCGGCAGACAGGTTGGAGGACGGCTACCCGCACGGCACGCCCGACGGGTACCGGCAGGGCTGTAAGGGTTCGCACTGCCCGGAGGCGGATGCGGGGCGGCTGTCGTGCGTGCAGGCGTACACCCGCTACCAGTCGGACTACGGGTATCGGCGTCGTGTGGATGAGGGGATGACGCCGGTGCAGTTGGCGGAGTTCGACGCGCGGGTGGCGGAGGAGAAGCGGGCGCTGGTGGCGAAGGCTCCTCAGAGCGCGCCCGAGCCGGAGGCGCCGGTCGTCACGCCGACGGTCAAGGTCGAGGGCTCGCCTGCTGCGCCTGCGCTGGTGGACGCTCTGGCCGAGATGGTCGCCGGGGTTCCGCTGGAGAAGCATGGGACGCTCGCCGGCTACCAGAAGGGGTGCCGCGACGAGCAGGCGTGCCCCGCGAGCCCAACGTGCCGTGAGGCGAACCGCACCTACCAGCGGGAGTACAAGGAGCGGAAGAAGGCGAACCAGGAGCGTGCGGCGGCCGCGGCGAAGCCGGCGAGCGACGAGCAGACCGCGGCCGAGCTGCGGAAGGCGCACAGCGAGGCCGTGGGCCGGGCTGTGGCGGCCGAGGCCGAGCTCGCGGGGGCGCGGGATCAGATCGCGGTATACGAGGAAGCGCTGGCGGCCAGTGAGCGGCTGGTGGACAAGCTGCACGCGGAGAGGTCGGCGCTGGTCGATCGTGTGGCGTCGCTCGAGATGGAGCTCGACGTCGCCAAGAGCGCGCGCGAGGTCACCCTCTCGAAGGACGCGCAGCTGGTGGTGCCGCCGCGTGAGGCCAGCCCGTCGCGGTTCCGGTTCCAGCGCGACGACGCCGGCGGTGTGGTCGTCGACGTCGACGGCGAGCAGCCCGGATTCGTCCGGTTCGACCTCGACCAGAGCGGCGCGCTGGTGGGCGTGGCCGTGCAGTCCGGCAAGTAGCAACACCCGACAGAGAGAAGAGAGAGATGAGCATGCAGATTCGTGAGGTCGCCCCGGGCGATCTGATCGTGGCGGCGAACGTGCGCCGCGACGTGGCGCTGACGAAGGAGTTCGTGGCGTCGGTGAAGCAGCACGGCGTGAAGGTGCCTGTGCTGGTGCAGGAGGGCCCGACGGGGCTGGAGGTGCTGGATGGTCAGCGGCGGACGCTGGCGGCCGTGGAGGCGGGTCTGGGCGTCGTTCCGGTGGTCGTGCAGCCCGTGGTGACCGATGAGGGTCAGCGGATCGTCGATCAGCTGGTGGTGAACGAGCACCGGTCGGGGCTGACGAACGCGGACCAGGTGGAGGCGATCCGGGATCTGGCGCTGTTCGGCCTGTCGGCGTCGGCGATCGCGAAGAAGACCGGGGAGAAGAAGGCGACGGTCGACGTCGCACTGAAGGTCGCTGCCGTTCCTTCTGCGGTCGAGGTGATGCGTGAGAAGCAGGTGTCGCTGGAGGATGCCGCGCTGCTGGCCGAGGTGGCGGAGGTCGACGAGGAGTTCGCGGCCGAGCTCGGCGAGAAGCTGGCGAAGGGCTACAACGTCGGCTACGACGTGCGCGAGTGGCGGTTCGAGCGCGCCAAGGCTGCGGCGATGGCGGAGATCGAGGCGGCCGGGGTGGAGGTCGTGGAGTCGCTCGGGTACGACGCTGACGACCCGCGAGCGGTGCGTGACCTGTTCCTCGACGAGGCGTTCGAGCGGCGCCTGGAGGAGCTCGAAGAGGCCGAGATGAAGCAGATCGCAGGGGATGGTCTCGTGGCGTTCCTCAGCTGGGGCTGGGGAGGTGCCGACCGTAACGAGCGCGTGGTCGAGATCGAGTACGGCGTGCGCGGCTGGCGCGAGCGGGGACTGTTCGGCCGCGACCGCTCCGCGTATGCGAGCAAGCCGGCGGCCCCGGCGACGCCGGAGGAGGCCGAGGCGCTGAAGGCGGAGCGGCGCGCGGCGCGCGATCGCGCGAAGGCGTGGGAGATCGCGACAGAGGGGCGGCTGGTGTTCCTGCAGGGGCTGCTGCAGCGGAAGAGCCTGCCGGCCGGGTGGGAGTTGCAGGTTGCGCTGCTGCTGTGTCGCTCGAGCGCGAACATCAACTGGTCGATGGCGAAGGGGTTGCTGCAGGCGTCGGAGCAGGACGGCGAGTACACCGGCTACCTGACCCTGCGACGCATGCTGTCGGAAAACCCGGCGCGGGCGGCGCACGTCGCGCTCGCGGTGGCGCTGGCCGAGCGTGAGGGCGCTCGCGATTTCGACCGGAAGGGCTGGCAGGCGGAGGGCGTGGCGGACTACCTTCGGCTCCTCGCCTCGTGGGGCTATGAGCTCACCGATGTCGAGCGTGAGGTCGTCGAGGGAGCGCAGGCGGCGTGACGACTCCGACCCCTGTGGTGCGTGCGGTGACGTACGAGCGCGACGATCACCGTTGCGTCTCGTGCGGCACGCTCGCCACGATCACCTACCAGCACCGCGCTGCTGAGGGCATGGGTGGGCGTAAGGCGCGGCCGCGGCTGGAGGAGGGGCTGACGGCGTGCGCGCTCTGCAATGAGGCGTACGAGGGGTTTCTGCAGGTGCGGGCGCTGGCGTACGGGTGGAAGGTGCGTCGGTTCGTGGTCGAGCAGGGGTTGGCGGCGCAGGTGCCGGTGCGGTACGCGCTGTCCGGCTGGCACTTGCTGTTCAACGATGGCCGCCGGGTGCCGATCAAGGAGGGCACGGCGGTCGAGATGATGCGCACCGTGTACGGGCCGGTGTGGGACGAGTGGAGGACTCTCGCGTGAGCGTGAAGGTGTCGAGCTGGGTGTGGCATGACGCCACCCAGGAGGTCAACGGGAACGAGCTGATCCTGCTGCTCGCGCTCGCCGACGTCGCCGACGACTTCGGCCGGTGCCGGTTCGTCGACGCGGAGACGGCGCTGACCTATGACGGGCTCGCGCGGAAGGTGCGCGTCGACCGTCGCACGATCGAGCGGCTGATTCCGAAGCTGCGCGACCGGGGTCTGATCGAACAGATCAAGGGTGTGAAGGGACGCCCGAACGAGTTCCGTGTGCTGGTGCCGTGGGCGTCACAATCCGCCGACAAAGTGTCGGAACTCCGTCCGGATTCCCCGACAGCGCGGCAGAATTCCCCGACAGCCGTGCAGGAATTCACCGACAACGACGACATTCGCTCCTCTCTTATACGTATAGACGTAAGAGACGTAGAGAGAGGGCGCGCTTCGCGCGGCACCCGCATCGCTGAACCGTTCATCGTGACCGTCGAGATGAGGCAGTGGGCGGCCGCCGAGACGCCGCTGGTCGACGTCGACCGCAGCACCCGCATGTTCGTCGACTACTGGCGGGCCGCGACGGGCGCGAAGGCGACGAAGAGGGACTGGCTGGCGACGTGGCGAAACTGGCTGCGACGCGATCAGGAGCGCGCCGAGCAGCGCGGCGGGGTGAAGCTGTCGCCGGCTGATCGTGCGATGGCGACGATCGCGCTGGGTGCCGATCAGAAGGCGGTCGGCGCATGATCCGGGCAGAGATGGCGCGGGTGCTCGCGTTCATCCAGCTCGGCGACAACCGCCACGTGGACGGGCTGGTGCTCGACTACTGGATGGAGGTCGTCGGCGATCTCGCGTTCGAGGATGCGATGCAGGCCGTGCGCCGGTTCCGCCGTGAGCGGCCCGGCGTGTACCTCGAGCCCGGGCACCTGCTCGAGCTGGCCGGTGTCGTCGACGAGAAGCCGTCGCCGATCCCTGACCTCACCGAGCAGGTAGGGCGCGCGCTCGCGCTCGAGCGTGCCGGCCTGACCGAGGAGCAGGCCGCGGCCATGACGGTCGAGGAGCTCGCGGCGCGCCTGCAGCCGCCGCGCGCGCTCGACGCCGGCGAGGAGTGGGCGGTGCCGGTGGAGGTCGACGATGAGTGACGAGTACACGTACACCGACGCTGACGCACCTGACGATGTCGCGGTGAAGCGCGACGTGCCGTGGTCGCTCGAGGCGGAGCAGTCGGCACTGGGGTCGATGATGCTCTCGCGCGACGCGCTCGAAGACGTCATGGCGGTCGTGCAGCCGGATCACTTCTACCTGCCGAAGCACGAGACGATCGCCCGCGCGATCGGCGCCCTGGTGGCCCGCAACGAGCCGGTGGACGTGCTCACGGTCGGCGACGAGCTGCAGAAGCACGGCGCGCTCGGCAAGGCGGGCGGCGCCGCCTACCTGCACGAGCTCGCCGGCATCCCGACCGTGGTCAGCAACGCGGGCTATCACGCACAGATCGTGAACGACCATGCCCGGCGCCGTGTGCTGCTGCAGGTCGGCATGCAGATCACGACGAAGGCGTACGCGTCCGAGGGGACCGTCGACGAGCTCGAGGATGCGGCACGGCGCGCTCTGGACGCGGCGACGTCGCGCGCGGGGAAGTCGGTGCGGCGCATCGGCGACGCTCTGGATCAGATCATCGACACCCTCGACGAGAAGCCGCAGTTCCTGCCGACGCCGTGGCAGCCGATCGACAAGCTGATCGGCGGGTTCGCGCCCGGGTCGCTCGTCGTCGTCGCCGCACGCCCCGGGCAGGGGAAGACGATCGCGCTCATGCAGGCGGCGGTGAAGCTCGCCCGGCACGGCATGGTCGCGTTCTCCTCGCTCGAGATGACCGAGGCCGAGCTCGGCGTGCGTCTGCTGTCTTACCTGGGCGAGATCCCGATGCAGTCGCTGCGGAACCACTCGCTGACCGACATCGAGTGGAAGCGGGTGGCGGAGACGCGCACGAAGGCGCGCGAGGCACCGATCTTCATCAACGATGCGGGCGGGCAGACGCTCGCGTCGATCCGTCAGCACGCGCGCGCGGTGGCTCGTCGGGGGAAGCTGACCGGGATCGCGGTGGACTACCTGCAGCTGGTGCAGGGCGAAGGGTCGGACCGGCGTGTGGTGGTCGACTCGATCTCGCGGGGGTTGAAGCAGATCGCGAAGGACTTCAACGTGCCCGTGCTGGCGGCCGCGCAGCTGAACCGTCCGCAGCAGGCGCGCGGTGGCCCGGTGGAGCCGACGTTGGCGAGTCTGCGTGAGGCGGGCGGGATCGAGCAGGACGCCGATGTGGTGATCCTGCTGCATCGGGATGCGGAGAAGCATCCGCGGGACATCAAGTTCATCGTGGCGAAGAACCGTCACGGCGAGTTGGGGGCGGTGAAGCTCGCGTGGGAGGCGCACTTCGCTCGGTTCGTGGAGAAGCCGTGGACGCCGACGCATCACCTGTACGAGGAGAGCTGAGAGGAGACGATGGTGGCGATCGAAGTGACGGAGACGTTCGAGGTGGCTCGGGTGGAGGTCGGTGACGACTACCGGGTGCACCTGTGGCAGGCCTACAAGGCGTCGAGCTACACGCCGACGCAGGCGCTGCAGTTGTCGCAGGAACTCGCTCAGGCGGCGCTGGAGGCGCGGAAGGCGCTGAGCGAGCATCTGGGTCGACTCGTTGACAGTGTGCCGACTGAGGGGCAGGAGGGCCCGCTGTGATCGAGGAGATGACCGACGCCGAGCTGCTGCAGTGGCGATGCCAGCGCGCCCTCGGCGAGGTGAGCGAGCTCGCGATGCACGTGCGGTCGCTGATCGTGCCCGGGAACGGGCAGGGCGAGCGTGGCGAGGAGGACCCGCGCGAGCGTGCACCGCTGCGGGTGACGCCGACGGACGCCGCCGACCACCTGTTCGCGAACTTGCTGCTCTGGCTCGACTACTGGTGCGAGCAGTTCGGGGTGGTCGCGCCGGTGTCGTCGTCGGTGGCGTGGTCGAACTACCGGGAGGTGCAGGGGTTCCGGGCGGGCACGTCGGTGGAGGATGCGGGGCGGCTGGCGGGGAAGGTGGCTGGCGCGCTGCTCGCGCTCGAGCCGAGCATCGCCACGCATGGGCAGGGGAGCGTGTACCACGGGGAGATCGTGCGGCTGGTGGGGGAGGTGCGGGGGCGGTTCCCGATGGAGCAGCGGAAGCCGCGGCCGGCGGCGCCGCGCGAGTGTCCGACGTGTGGGCAGTTCGAGGTGCGGGCGGACTGGTGGGGCGTCGACGTGACCGATGTGGAGGTGAAGTGCGGCCACTGCGGGTGGCGACCGGAGGGGGACGTGCGGGCGCTGAGTGGCTGGCTGGAGCCCGTCGAGGTGGAGCGGCGAGTGGAGCCGTTTGACCCGTCGAATCCATTCCATGAGGGGCTACGCGCGCCCGTGCGCAGCACACACGATTCCGAGAGGGGCACCGATGCCTAGGCGCATTCAGATGAGCCGTCAGCGCCCGTGGCGTGCTGAGAATCCTGACGCGGTGATCGTGGCGCGTCCGCACGACTGGTCGAACCCGTTCGTGGTCGGCGCGCCGTTCGAGGTTCACGGCCGAGCCGGTGTTGTCACTCGCGGGTTGGCCGTCGCCCTGTTCGACGCGTGGCTGCACTATGTCTACGGCCCTGGCGTTGAGGCGCAGATCGCTCGCGAGCTTGGCGGCCGAGACCTGGCGTGCTGGTGCCCGCTCGATCAGCCCTGCCATGCCGACGTGCTGCTCAAGATCGCCAACCCAGCATCGCCCGATTCCGGGTCCAGCTCGTGAGCGCGCTGCTGACGATCGGGAAGGCGGCCAAGCGCGTCGGCCGCACCCGCCGCACCATCTCGAAATGGATCTCCGACGGCGACCTCCCCGTCGCCCTCGAGCTGCGACGCGGCGACCAGATCATCGGCCGCTGGGTCGACGAAGACACGCTCCTGGCCACCTACCGGCAGAAGCTGCAGGCTGACCCGACACGCCCACGCCGCCGTGACGTTGACACCCCCCTTTGATAGGCTTGCCTTCAGGCAACGCGCTACCCATCCAGCGGACGGGAGCGCGTTTCGTCGTTAACGACCGGCCGCCGAACCTCTTCTCCGTCGGCCGGGAGAGGCCTGATCCACCTGGTCCGTCGGGGGCGCAATCGGATCATCTGCGACGCACTGGTCACACAGTCGTTGCACGCCTGAGGTGGCGGCACCTGCACCGAGCCGGGAGCCCGGGGTGCCGCCACCACAGTGCACCCACGCTCGGGTGGGGTGTCAACGCGGCCGGCGACGGTGCCGCGAAGGGCGCCCTACAGCGCCGCCTCCTTTCGACGGTGCGGCGCACCTGCGCCCCACCCACCCTCCCTACCCACGGAGTACCCGCATGAACCCCACGGTCAGCATCCTCATCCCGTTCCGCAGCGACGACCCCCACCGTCAGCGTCTCTGGCAGCACTGCCGCACCCTCTGGCAGCACAGCGACTACGAGCTCATTGAGGGCCGCGACGCCGGCACAGGCCCGTTCAACATCGCGGAGGCGTTCAACGACGCCGCCTCTCGCGCGACCGGCGACTTCCTCATCCTGTTCGGCGCCGACCACCTGCCCGACATGGGCCGCGTCGAGTGGGCCGTCGAGCAGCTGAAGTCGCACCCGTGGGTGCCTCTCTACGCCGAGACGGCCGGCCTGTCGAAGCAGGACACGTTCGCGATTCTCAACGGGTACGACCCCGAGAAGGTGCCGGTCACCGACGTCGCCCCGTTCTGCACCGCGATCATCGGCATCCGCCGCGACGCATGGGTCCGGTTCGACACCCGCTTCCAGGGCTGGGGCGGCGAAGACGCTGCCTGGCGGATGCTCCTCGAGCACCTGTACGGGCCCGCCCCGACCCCGACCGGCCGGCTGCTGTGCCTCTGGCACGAGGCCGCACCCCGCACGCACACCGAAGCGAACTTCGCCCTCATCGGCGAGTACATGGCCGCCGCCGAGCGCGGCGAGCTCCGGGAGTACGCCGAGCAACGCGGCCTGCTGTGAAGGTCGTCCACTACCTGCCCTACGACGATATCGGCGGCGTCGGGTTCCGCTCCGCGCGAGCCCTCAACCGTCACCAGCCCGACTGGCAGGTGAACGCCTACCAGGGCGCCCCGTCCTATCTGCAGTTCCCCCATCACTCAGCCTGGCACTGGCCGACGATCGCGCAGCAGTGGCTCGAGGCTGACGTTCGGCACTCGCACGACCACCGTGCCGAGATCGCCGCCGTGCCGGCCAACGTGGTCACCTTCCATGGAACCGGTTTCCGCGAGAACCCGCATGGGCTGCTGCAGCACGCCGGCGATGCTCGTGTGCTCGTCTCCACTCTCGACCTGTGGCTGCTGGCGCCCGACGACGTCGAGTGGATGCCGCAGATCGACGACCTCGACGACCTCGCAGGCTTCCGCGCCCCGTCAGGCACTGACCGCATTCGGGTCGGGCACGCGCCGACGAACCGCGCCCTGAAGTCGACCGCCGAGTTCCTGACCGCGTGCGAGCAGATGCAGCGACAGGGCGCGCCGATCGACGTGGTGCTGATCGAGGGCCTGTCATGGCGCGACGCGCTGGCCGTGAAGGGCACCTGCGACGTTCTGTTCGACCAGACCGCGTACGGGTACGGCGGTAACGCGATCGAGGCGTGGGCGATGCGGATCCCCGTCGTCTGCGGAGCGGCCGACGACACGCTTGCCGAGTACGACCGCCGCTTCGGCCTGCTCCCGTTCGTGCCGGCCACCGCGTCGACGATCGCCGCCGCGCTCGAGCAGCTCCTGCAGCCCTCACAGCGCGCGTACTGGGGTCAGATCGGTCGCGAGCACGCCGAACGCTTCCACTCGCAGCAAGCGGGCGCTGACAGGCTCACCAGCATCTACAGCACCCTGTAGGAGGCCCTCGTGCGAGTGGTCGCCGTCGTGCACTACTACGTGCCCGTCCACATGGCCGGGTCGGAGACGATGCTCCACGCGATGCTGGCCGCGCTCGTCGCCGCCGGGCACGATGTGCATGTGGTGGTCACGCGAGAGGCGAACCATCGCGACGACGTCGTCGACGGCGTGCACGTGCACCGCCGCATGG
>VFQN01008663.1_pt1 | contig 10172 bp, 8 predicted proteins | sample 3512371 | NCBI WGS metagenome assembly VFQN01 (sample SAMN10412370, study PRJNA504923) | tailings metagenome | isolation source: Replicate 2 from Balatoc abandoned mine | place: Philippines: Itogon, Benguet | collected 2017-08-28 | reverse complement strand
ACTCCAGTCTCCTCGGTCCGGTCCGAATGGACAACCTCCTGATAGCTCACATCTAGGCCATCAGATCCTCCGATCCATCCGAGGCTCGACTCGCACGCGCGTCGCATCGCGCCGTAGCCGTATTCTTCATCAATCGCCCGCATACGACCATCGACCGAAAGAGACAGAAAATGGAACACCTCAGCCTGACGGGCAAAAACGCCGTCGTGACCGGGAGCTCGCGCGGCATAGGGCGCGCGATCGCGGAAGGCTTGGCGGCGCAAGGCGCGTCCGTCGTCGTCAATTACCGCGACAACGCCGAAGCCGCACGCGACGTCGTGGAAGCCATCACCCGCAAGGGTGGCACAGCGAAGGCTGTCCAAGCCGATGTCGCCAGGGCGAAGGATATCCGGCGCCTGTTCGATGAAGCCGAGGCCGCCTTCGGCAAGCTCGATATCGTCGTTGCCAACGCCAGCATCGCCATCATCAAGCCGGTCGTCGATAGCACTGAAGAAGATTATGAGGCTACCTTCGGGGCGAACACACGCGGCACGTTCTTCACCTTCAAGGAAGCCGCCGTTCGATTGCGGGACGGCGGCAGGATCATTGCCATCTCGACTGGAGGAACACGCATGTGGTTCACCCAGACGGCGCTTTATCTGGGTAGCAAAGGTGCAGTGGAACAGTTCGTCCGCTCGCTGTCCCGCGAACTCGGCCCTCGCGGGATCACCGTCAACGCCGTCTTGCCGGGCTTCACCGATACCGACCTCTTGCCCGAGCGTGACCGCGAGGTCGCGGCCGGAATGTCGCCTTTCCAACGAATCGGCGAGCCGCGGGAGGTCGCCGAAGTCGTCACCTTCCTCGCCTCGGACAAGGCGCGCTGGGTGACCGGACAGAACATCGGCGCCGGCGGGGGCGTGATGTAGGAGCCCGCCGGTCATGCCCGTCGGGATCTATTCGGGAAGCTGCCATTGCAAGGCTGTCGCCTTCTCCGTCGAAGCCGATCTGGAGGACACCGTCAGATGCAATTGTTCCATATGCCGGATGCGCGGATTTCTCTGGGCTTTCGTGCCACGCGAGCAGTTCCGCTTGCTCGCCGGCAGCGATAAACTGACCACGTATCGGTTCAATCGACATGAGATCGATCATCATTTTTGTACGATCTGTGGCATCGAGCCATTCGCCTTCAGCACGCCCGAGGGGCGCATGACGGCGATGATCGACGTCAGGACTTTGGATGGCGTCGACGTCGAAGGCCTGCCACCTGCCGCCTCGTATGATGGTCGCAGCCGTTGAGCAGCAGACGAAGCTAACGACAGGGAAGTCTCTCGGTCCAAAGCATGTTTCCGCTCGGCAAAGACGCAATTGGGCATCGACCGGCATATCCGGGGTGGATGCAATCATGTTGCAGAGGATCCGCAGGCGATCGGCGGTGGGCTCTCTTTCCCGCGTCGGGCCTGCGTCTTCTGACCACCGTCGGGCATTCCATCCGATGGCCGGTGAAAAGCGGCGTTTTTCCGGTTGACCAGCAGAACCTCTCTCCCTATGTTCCGCCGCAATTTCCGAGGCGGATGCCGCCTTTCGGGAGCGCATAGCTCAGCCGGTAGAGCAACTGACTTTTAATCAGTAGGTCCTGGGTTCGAGTCCCAGTGCGCTCACCAAAAACATAGAGAAATCAACTATTTCCAGAAATGCCGGCCGTTTCGAACGGCAGGAGGTTTCCAGTTTCGAGCCGGCTTCCCAACCTGCGCTTTCCGGTCGTTCGCCTGTCGTCCATGGACTCAGCCGAGTGGCGGCGGATCGAGGGCGACTTGCGAGGAGCGCGCCCGAGTGATCGGCATATCGATTGTCGCGATGGCGACGCCGTGACGGTGTCGCTGCCTACCTGACATCAATGCCGCTCGCCTGACGAGCGGTATTGTGCTATCCGCAATCCATAATTGATCCTACTGCGGGGGCAGTAGTACCCCCCCCACCGAATCGATGCTTATCGCTCACCAAGGGAAGCGCGGGCGGTACGGTCCCACTTCTTTGCGCCTAACATGTCTGGATGAGTGGTCAGATGAAAATCTCCGGGAGCGGCCGAGCCAACATCAATACCGTCACTGCTGGCCATCAATGGGACCCGCGGGTGGCGCTTCTGTCAGATGGTGGCTGGGTTGTGACATGGATAGCCGCAGCGGATGGGTATAGTGTCCGTCAACAGCGCTACGACGCCAATGGAACCGCCGTAGGCGGTGAAGTAGAGGTGAACAATTCCACCGACAGCACCGGCCCCTCTCCTAAGGTAGCCGCGCTCGCGGACGGCGGATGGATAGTGACATGGGCGTCGTGGGGAGAGGATGAGCTCGGAACGAACCTCTTTCTGCGGCGCTATGCTGCCGATGGCTCCCCGGCCGGGGAGCGAGAGCGGATAAACACGTATGCGACAGACTATCAAACCGATGCAAAGGTAACCGCCCTAGCCCACGGTGGTTATGTTGTGACATGGACTTCGTCGGGCCAAGATGGTTCCGGGGAAGGCGTCTATCAGCAGCTTTATGATGGCAGCGGTGCAAGGGTCGGTGGCGAGACCCAGGTCAACACTTACGTCTCCGGCGACCAGAAGGGAGGAACGGCGACGGCCCTCATGAGTGGAGGTTGGGTCGTGACCTGGATCTCCAATGGTCAGGACGGGTCCGAGCGCGCAATCTATCAGCAGCTCTACGACATCAACGGCCAGGTCGTTGGCGGTGAAACGCGAGTGCCACCCCTAACGCAAGGCTATCAAGACGACTTTATTGTCACTGCATTGCCCGATGGCGGTTGGATTGTTGCTTGGGGGGCCGCCTCCCTTCAGGCCTTCAATGCAGATGGGACTGCCCGAGGTGCTGAACTAAAGCTCGGCGTCCTAGCTTACGACCCGCAAGTGACCACCCTCGCCAATGGTGGCTGGATAGTGACGTGGTCTGCTGGGGACAATTCGTATTCCGGGATTTACCAGCAAGTCTTCGACACCGATGGCACTGCGGTGGGAGGCGTCCAGCGGGTGAATCAGGAGACCAGAGGAGATCAAGCCTTTCCGACAGTTGTCGCCCTCGCGGAGGGTGGCTGGGTCGTGGCGTGGCAGCACGAAAGCCGCTACATCTATCAAAGAGCCTACACGGCCGAAGGTATCGCCGTTGCGGACCAAGGCCCTGTCGCGCAAGGCACGATACGAGACGTCAGGATGGAGGCACTTCCCGACGGCGGGTGGGTTCTCATCTGGTCGGCACAGCCTGCCCCTGGAGGCGAATTCGACGTCTATCAGCGCGTCTATCATCTGACTAACGATGCCCCCTCCGGAGCGAACAACGTCGTCACCCTCGACGAAGATGGGGCACACAGTTTCAAGGAGAGCGACTTCGGCTTTACGGACCCTGACGGCGATAGCCTGGCTGGCGTGATCATCACGACATTGCCAGACCACGGCTCCTTGACGGTCAACGGGTCGCCGGTCGTGGCTGGACAGAGGATCGCCGCCGCCGACATTGGCGGACTGGTCTGGATCCCTCTTCCTAATGCGAACGGCACGGGCTTGGCCCGCATCACGTTTCAGGTGGTGGATACCGGCATCGTACGAGACGGTAGCCAGAACACCGACCAGAGCCCGAACACGATCGTAATGAACGTAACCCCGATCAACGACGCCCCCGACGCGCGAAACGATTTCGCATCGGTTATCGAGTACGCGGCTATCTCGGGAAACGTGCAGGTCGGCACCGGCGCCGACGTCGATATCGATGGCGATACGCTGAGCGTCACAAACGTCGCTGGTGTCGGCGTTGCAAATATCGGCACGACAGTTTCCGGACGCTTTGGCACGCTGACATTGTTTCCCAGTGGAGCATATCGTTACGTCGCCGACAATGCCCAAAGCTTGGCAAAGGGGCAGAGCGGGGTTGACCTCTTCACCTACACCATCTCCGATGGCCGTGGCGGCAGCGACACGGCTACCCTGAGGATCACCGTCAACGGGAGCAACAGCGGCACGACAGGTGACGACTGGCTGAGGGGCACCGATGCATCGGAGAGGTTCGATGGTGGTAACGGAGACGACGTCATTGACGCTCTCGGTGGAAACGACTCTCTCGATGGCGGCTTGGGCTCCGACGTCTTGAAGGGAGGCAGCGGCAACGACACCTATCTCCTCGCCGCCGAATTTGACGCAGTCTTCGATAGTTCAGGCATCGACACAATTACCTCTACGATAAGCCGGTCACTCTCCGATTACTCCAGTGTCGAGAACCTCACGCTTCTGGGAGCCTCTGGGATCAACGGTACCGGCAACACCGCCGGTAACGTTATCATCGGTAACATTGGTGCGAACGTCCTCAACGGCGGTGCGGGCTCGGATCAGATGTCCGGCGGGGGCGGCAGCGACGTCTATTATGTCGACAATGTCGGAGACAGGGTTTTCGAGGCTGCCGGACTAGGCAACGACATCATCTATGCCTCGACCAGCTACACTCTGGGTGCTGGCCAGCATGTCGAGACCCTGGCAACGACCGCGCTCACCGGCATCAGCGCCATCAACCTCGCCGGCAACGAGTTCGCGCAAAAGATCATCGGCAACAACGGCAACAACCAGCTCGCCGGCAACGGCGGCAACGATACGATCTACGGCCAAGCCGGCAACGATCTCTTGAACGGCGGCACAGGCGTGGACAGCCTTTACGGCGGCCTCGGCGACGATACCTACAGGGTCGATTCTTCTGCGGACAAGGTGTTCGAGACGGCGAACCAGGGCACCGACACGGTTCTGACCACGGTCAGCTACACACTCGCCGCCGGCCAGCATATCGAGAGGTTCGCGACCGCGCTGCTCACCGGAACCGCCGTGATCCGGCTGACCGGCAATGAGCTCGGCCAAACGATCAGTGGCAACAACGGTGCCAATATCATCGTCGGCGGCGGCGGCAACGACCTGCTTGCCGGTTATGGCGGCAACGATACGCTCGACGGCGGCGCGGGCAACGATGTGCTCTACGGCGGCGTTGGCAACGACACGCTGACGGGCGGGGTGGGCATCGACTATTTCGCCTTCCACTCCGCTCTCGATCCCGTGACCAATGTCGATCGCATCGTTGACTTCAGCGTCGCGGCCGATACGATCTGGCTCTACAACGCGGTGATGGCGGGGCTGGGGACCACACTGGGCACGTTGTCTGCCGCGCAGTTCCGGAAGAACCCGACCGGTCTCGCCCAGGATGCCGACGACCGCATCATCTACGAGACTGACACGGGCAAGCTGTTCTACGACAGCAACGGCATCCGGGCAGGCGGTGCGGTCCACTTCGCGACGCTGTCGCCCAACCTCGCGCTCACCAATGCGGATTTCCAGGTGATCTGAAGCTCGGTCCGAAAATGGGCAAGCCCCCCTCCGGCAGGTAGATCGCGCCTGTGCCCGCGCCCAGACGTGATAGCGGGTCTGGTCGTGGCCGACGACAAACCCGACATGCTTACCCCAGCACCAAGGCCGCGACCGCGCCCATCGCCACGATGTCGATCGGCCGCCCGCACTGGCGCCAATTGAGCGTCCAACAAGGATTGCCGAGCAATAGCTCGCTCGGCGCGCGAGGTACGTCTCGACGAAATCGCCGCACCAAGGGCAGTTCGGCAGGGGCGCCCAGCATGTCCAGCGTCACGATTTCCGCGAAGACTACGCCGAAGGTCGCCCGGTGAGACCGTTCGAACGTTCCAGATCCAACACGGGGATCTCGACATGAGCAGACGGAATCAGGAGGAGCGTCTGGCCGCCTGCGCGTTCTTCCACTTGCGTAGCCGCCTGCGCGCGTTGTCGTAGGGTGACGACGTGTTGAATTGGATCATCCGCCCCATCGTCCACTTCTCGTACCACGGGCGGCCATACAGATCATCGTCGCTGCGCGCCTCGATAAGCGACACGATGCGATGCTTGGCCGACTCCAGGCGCTCGATAAGCCTCGCAAACCGGACGCCTTCGTAGTCGCGGTAGAATTTCTGTGCGAGCCCGCCCAGGTCGTTCCATTTGAATCCGGTTTCGGGGAAGTCGATCGGCTTGCCTGCGGCATCCCGGTCCAGCCATTTCAGGACCAGCTCGTTCCATCCGACGAGATACGCGACCAGATCGGCGATGCTCATCATCGTGCCCTTGGCGTGGCCTTCGAGGTCCATGCGAGCCATCTCTTCGGAAACTCCGGCAAGCTCTTTGCGCAGCTTGTCGAAATTGCCGTTGATCGCCGCCAGAAGCTCATCCTTGTTTTTCGGAGGAGGCATCAGTCACCGGAACGCGATTCATTTCAGGTCGAGCAAGCGGCCTTGATTCGGGCTCCGCTTGTGTTTCCTGAAATCCATATCGCGCGGCAGTTCTTCGAGGAACCCGTCTCCGATCCTCATGAAGCCCTGGAAGCACTCCATGTGATTGGCGGCGCGCCGATTGAACGGTTCCCGACAACGACGTCGTCACAAACGGTCGAAAGCAGAAGGCCAGCGAGGGCCTTGCCGACCATGCAGAGACCTTCTTCGCCATTCCTCTCCTGCCGAACCCGGATCGCGGCAGCCGCCTTCAGCGACCACCCTCGAGCTTCAGGTGCTGGAGCAGCATGATCGTCTTGGCGTCGACGATGCGCCCGTCCCGTGTCGCCGCCAACGCGTCATCGAGCGGCATCTCGATCACCTCAATGTCCTCGCCCTCGTCCGGGTGGCCGCCTCCGTCGGAGATACGATCCGCTGGCGAATAGTCCGCCGTGAAGCAGGACAGTCGCTCGGTCAGGCTGCCTGGGCTCGTATAGGCCGTATAGAGATGTCTGACGTGGCCGAGCCGATAGCCGAGCTCTTCCTCGGCCTCGCGACGGATCGCGGTCTCGGGATCGTCCGCGTCGAGCATGCCGGCACAGGCTTCGAGAAGCGGTTCGGGGTGGCCGGTAACGTAGGCCGGGAAGCGGAACTGCCTGACCAGGAGCACAGTGTCACGCTTTGAATCGTAAGGCAGGATCACCGCGCCGTCGCCTCGGTCGAAGGTCAGCCGCGTCTGTGTTTCCCAACTACCGTCCCGCCGACGATAGTCGAGGACCGTCTTCTTGAGCACTGCCCAGTCGTCGGCCAGCACCTCGACGGATCGGATCCGGATACGTTCCTGCATATGAGTCTCCAGGCGTTGTGTGCTCGACTAAGCGCGATCGTGGCTGCTTGGCAATGATCCGAAGCGGCTCGTACTCTGCTGCAGTGAGGGATCGAGCCGAGCGCCACCAGCAATGGTGGAACCAACGGCTTTCCTCTGCGTTCTGCATACGAATTTTCGTCTCATTTCGGGGAGATTCGTGATGAGGAAGCTTTTGTCCAGCCTGTGTGCGTCAGTGCTTGCAGTATCATTCTCGATCCCGGGAGCGGCCTCGCTGAACGCGGCCCCTATCGTCGCCCCGTCCAACCCCGTTTCCGCCACAGGCGGCCAATTCAGCGATGTCCAGTATGTCCGCGACAATTGGCGGCGTGGCGGCTGGAACCATGGCGGCGGCGGCCGTTGGGCCGGTCGGGGTCCCTGGGGCGGAACCGACATGCCCGCCTACAATCGTGGCGGAGGCCGTTACGACGGCTGGCGGGGCAATGGGTGGCGCGGAAACGGCTGGCGCGGTGATCGCTATTGGCGTGGCGGCGGCGGTCGTAATTGGGCCTATTACAACGGCTACCGCGGATATCGCTACTACAGACCAGGCTATCGCTACTACAACGACTATTGGTTCCCAGGCGCGGCCTTTGTCGCCGGGGCGATAATCTCGGGCGCGATCGCAAACTCCGGCCCACGTTATTATGGCGGCGGCGGCGGCTCACATGTCGAGTGGTGTTACAATCGCTACCGGTCCTACCGTGCATCGGACAACACGTTCCAGCCCTACAATGGTCCTCGCCGTCAGTGTGTTTCGCCCTATTGACGGTGGCCTTTCAGGTATCCCCTGATCACGGAAGTACACTTCATCGCGACTGACCGGCCCTTACGAAGGCCGGCCCCTTCTTCTTGGGAACAAACGCTGTCCGCCCGTCGTTCATTCGCTACGGGGACCGTTCAACCCGAGGACACTTGAGATGTTGAAGTTCCTATCCGGCACAGCCGCGATCGCGTTAGCCGCATGCTTTGCATTGGCGGCAGCCGTCCCCGCCTCGGCCGCTCAATTCCCGCACGGTGGTGGCATGGGCGGCGGTATGGGCGGAATGCATATGGGAGGCATGGGCGGACCGATGCATATGGGAGGCATGGGCGCGCCAATGCGCATGGGCGGCATGGGTGGGCCGATGCATATGGGTGGCATGCATGGACCGGCGATGGTTGCCCCTGGGGCTCGCGGCCCCGCTTTCGTTCCCAGAGGGGCGGCCTTCCGGCCGGGTACGCATTGGGCCGGCGGCTGGGGCCACAACGGCGATTGGTGGCGCCATCACCAAGGCGGCGTTGGTTGGGGTGGCGGATGTGGTTGGGGTGGATGTGGCTGGGGTGGATGTGGCTGGGGCGGATGCGGTGACGACTTCTTCTACCCGGCTGCCGGCTTCCTGGCCGGCACGATCGTCGGCGGCGCGCTCGCCAACGACTATTACCAGCCAGCCTACACCAACGCTCACGTGAACTGGTGCTACGATCGCTACCGGAGCTATCGGGCGTACGACAATACGTTCCAACCCAACCATGGTCCGCGCGCGCAATGCATCTCGCCGTATGATCGTTGAGGCAGACCGACCCGCCTCGCGCCAAAGCGCGGGGCGGACACCGGCACGAGAAGGTGGTCAATACGCGGTCAAGGTTCTGCGCACTGCTTCTCGCCAGCCCTTGAGCTTGTGACGGCGTTCCGTTTCTTCCATCGCAGGCTTGAACCGGCGGTCGAGCGCCCAGGCTTTCGCAAACTCTCGGGCCTTCGGCCAAACCCCCGCCTTCGACCCCGCCAGCCAAGCCGCGCCCAGCGCGGTCGTCTCCAATATCGTAGGGCGATCGACCGGCGCGTCGAGAATGTCGGCCAAACGTTGCATGGTCCAGTCCGATGCCACCATGCCTCCATCGACGCGCAGCACGGTCTTGGCCTTTCCGTCGCGCCAGTCCTTCTTCATGGCGTCGAGCAGGTCGCGTGTCTGAAACGCCACGGAATCGAGCGTGGCGCGCGCGAACTCCGCCGGGCCGGTATTGCGGGTCAGACCGAAGATAGCGCCCCTCGCCTCGGCGTCCCAATGCGGTGCTCCAAGGCCGACGAAGGCCGGCACGAGATAGACATCCTGCGTCGGATCCGCCTTGGCGGCCAGCTCTCCGCTGTGCTGCGCATGGCCGATCACCTTGAGCCCGTCGCGCAGCCATTGCACAGCAGCACCCGCGACGAAGATCGAGCCTTCCAGCGCATAGGTCGTCTTGCCGTTCAAACGGTAGGCGATGGTGGTCAACAACCTGTTCTTGGACCTCACCATGTCTGCGCCGGTGTTGAGCAACGCGAAGCAACCCGTGCCATAGGTCGACTTCATCATGCCGGGCTCGAAGCAGGCCTGGCCGATCGTGGCCGCCTGCTGGTCGCCGGCGACGCCAAGGATCTTTATCGAGGCGCCGAACAGGGCGGCATCGATCGTTCCGAAGTCGGCCGCGCAGTCCTTCACCGTGGGCAGCAGTTCCGCCGGAATGCGCAGTATCTTCAGGAGTTCCGGATCCCAGGCATTGGTGGCGATGTTGTAGACGAGCGTGCGCGAGGCGTTGGTGGCGTCCGTGGCATGCACCTTGCCGCCCGTCAGCCGCCAGATCAGGAAACTGTCGATGGTGCCCGCGAGCAATTCGCCCTTTTCGGCGCGCTTGCGTGCGCCCTTCACATTGTCCAGCAGCCAGGCGATCTTGGTTCCCGAAAAATAGGGATCGAGCAGCAGCCCGGTCTTTTTGGTGAAGACCTTTTCCAGCCCCTGCTTCTTGAGCTTTGTGCACAGCGGCGCGGTCCGCCGGTCCTGCCAGACGATGGCTTTATGGATCGGCTTGCCGGTTGCCTTGTCCCATATCACCACGGTCTCGCGCTGATTGGTTATGCCGATCGCGGCGATTTCGCCCGCCTCGCGACCAGAGGCATCGATCGCTGCCTTGCAGGTCGAGATCACGCTTTCCCAGATGTCCTCGGGATCGTGCTCCACCCAGCCCGAAGCGGGGTAATGCTGCTTGAATTCCTTCTGGCCGGCGCCGATGACCTTCA
>VFQN01008662.1_pt1 | contig 10173 bp, 12 predicted proteins | sample 3512371 | NCBI WGS metagenome assembly VFQN01 (sample SAMN10412370, study PRJNA504923) | tailings metagenome | isolation source: Replicate 2 from Balatoc abandoned mine | place: Philippines: Itogon, Benguet | collected 2017-08-28 | reverse complement strand
CGGGTTCCGCTGGGCGGCCCGAATGGAACGATAAACCTTCAACGCAAGACGGTATCACACGCGTCGCCGCGCCCGCGCCGGTCGCACTTCCCGCGGGGTGACGGGGCCGCACGGAGACACCGCCGCAAAAGGCACCGACACCCAAATGATTTCGGATAAACGGAGCACGCTCATGGGCGAGTACGGGAGCGGGCAGCGGTGGTGGAAGAAGCGGGCAGCCGAGACCTGCCTGGCGATCGACACCGCCGACCTCCGCCGGCGGGGGCGGCTCGCCCCCGGCACCCGGGCGGAGCGCGTCACGTTGCCGGCGGCCCCGCCCTGGCGGCGGGCGTCGGAGGTCGGGTGCGAGCTGGACGTGGCCGACGGGGGCTGCACCCTCCGGCTCCGGTACGAAGCGGCCGCGTCGGGCGAGTGCCTCGACTACCCGGTCGCGCTGGTCACGACCCCGTGCCGGTACGGCGGGTGGCGATGGCGGTTCGTCTGCCCCCTGGCACGCGGGGATACGGGGTGCGGGCGGCGGGCGCGGAAGCTGTACCTGAAGGGGCGGTACTTCGGGTGCCGGCACTGCCACGACCTGACGTACCGGAGCCGACAGCGGAGCGACGCCCGGGCGTATGACCTGGCCCGCCGCGGGCTCGACGCCATCCACCCGACCCGGTGGGAGAAGGTGGGCGACCTCGGGGTGATGATGGCGCGCTCACCATCCTCCGGAAGCGGTTCGATCGCCCGCTCCGGTAGCAGTGACGACACCCCCGCGTCGGCCTACTCGTTGCGGGTGCGGACCGGCGCGGGGGGAATCGGCGGCTGATTCGATTGCGTCCCCACCGAGGAGTTCGGGCTCCGGTGCTGGTACTGCGAAGTCGGCCGCGGCCATTCGCTCGACCCGTGCGACTGCGACCCCAGTGCGGCTGCTGCCTCGTCTTCTACCGTTCGCGGTTGTTTTGCCGGAACGCGCTTGCCCGTCCGGACTGAGTCTCTTTGGCCCTATGGGCGACTCGGGGTGTGCCACCCTTGCGCACCTCACGCCCCTGCAATGCGGGTCGGCCGTAGTTTGGGCGTGTCCTTTCCCCGGGTCGTGCGCAGCGTTGCGCCCATTTCTCGGAGTTTCTCGCTCGCCTGTCGTGTGTGCGACGTTAGCGGTACACCCCTTGCTTTGACGCCCCGCAGCCGAGCCGAAACCCGCGCCGGGCTGGGAAGCGGGCGGAAGAGGTCCGCCCCCCGGGGCTGCGATTCGCCCTCGGCCTGCGTACACAGGAGGGGCGTCATGAATCGCCTGATGTTGCGGGACCGGTTTACGGGCCCGGTGGAGCGCTTCCGGGACGAGATGGACGAGTTGGTCCAGAAGCTCTTCGGGGACGGGGCGGTCCCCTCCGCCCAGGCAGCCTGGGCGCCGCGGGTCGATGTCACCGAGTCCGAGCAGGAGTTTCTGGTCAAGGCCGACCTCCCGGGGGTGCCGGCGTCCGCCGTGAACGTGTCGGTGACCGACGGGGTACTCGTCCTCAAGGGCGAGCGGAACGAGGTGCGCAAGGAGGAAAAGGAGGCGCGCCAGCGTTACGAGCGGTTCATCGGCTCCTTCTACCGGGAGATCCCCGTCCCGGCGGGCGTGGACCCCGACAAGATCACCGCCGAGGCCGCGAACGGGGTGGTGACCGTGCGGCTCCCGAAGAAGCCCGAGCTCAAGCCCCGGCAGATCACCATTCGGGAAACCAAGTAGCCCGAGTGCGTGCCGCAGCCGTTACACGGTTCCACCCTGGTGCCCGCCACGGGTCAGCGTCGAACTGGCCCGTGTTCTGCTGCCCTTCCACCCTCTTAGCTCGTGGGGATGCCATGCAATTGACGCTGACCGATCTGGACGCCCGGACACTCCGGAACCTGCTCCTCGATTGCCTCACCGAGTTGGACGGGGATGTTCACCGGGCGGCGGACAACTCGCCCGACGCGCGGTACGAGTCGGCCCGCCGGAAGGTGCTGTGCGAGCGCCTGCTCTGGGAGCTTGGGGGTGACGACACCGCCTATCCGCCCGATCGGAAACCGGTGTGCGCGGGGACCACCTGCCGGTCTGGCTCCCGGCTGAACGCGTCCGAGATCGACGCGTACCGGGGGCGACTGCGGGCGGCAGAAGCGCGGCTCGGCGGGGTGGTCACCGCACTCGAGGCCGAGGCCCGGCACCCCACCGCCTCCCCGCTTGACACCTCGGAGGGGGCCACCGCCCTGGTGTTGCTCCGGAGCGAGGGCGAGTCGCTCGCCGAGGTCGCCGCCGCCCTAAACCGGATCGACCGCGGGACGTTCGGCCGGTGCGAGGGCTGCGGGAAGCCCGTCTCGAAAGCCCGGCTCGACGCGCTACCGCACGCCCGGTTCTGCATCGCCTGCGCCCGCACCAGCGGTGAGACGGACTGATCGCTGCGGCGTTGGCGTTCGGCCGGCGTCTGCTATACCGGCCTGGAGCGAGCGCACGACCCGCGGATCGAGTCACCCACGTACACCCGCCACCGGGTGCGGAGGACCGATGCCCACGCCGCAGCCCGCAACCGCCCCGCCGCACCCGAGCGGCGACAAGCGGTTCAAGCTCCTCGAAGTGGCGATGCGGAAGCACCAGTTCCGGGCCGACGCCCTGATCGAGGTGCTCCACGTGGCGCAGCAGCTGTTCGGCTACCTCGAACTCGACCTGCTCCGGTTCGTCGCCCGCGGGCTCAGGCTCCCGCCGAGCCGGGTGTACGGTGTCGCCACCTTTTACCACTTCTTCTCGCTGAAGCCGCACGGGAAACACACCTGCGTCGTCTGCACCGGGACGGCGTGCTATGTGAAGGGCGCCGACGCGCTCCTCGCCGCGCTCAGGGCGGAGGCCAGCGTCGGTCCCGGAGAGACCACCGCCGACGGCATCCTCTCGGTCCTCACCGCCCGCTGCCTCGGGGCGTGTGGGGTCGCCCCCGCGGCCGTCCTCGACGGCACGGTGAAGGGGCACGAGACACCCGCCGCACTCCTCGCCGACGTAAAAGGGTGGGTGACTGGTGGAACTCGCTGACCTCCGGGCCATCGTCGACGCGGAGCGGGCGGCGCGGCCGCCGGCCGAGATCCGCTGCTGCACCGCCGCCGGGTGCACGTCGGCGAACGCGCCGGCTGTGCTCGGCACGCTCAAGAAGGCCGTCGCGGACGCCGGCCTCGGCGCCCGGGTGCGGGCCGTCGGCGTCGGGTGCATGCGGCTCTGCTCGCAGGGACCCCTCGTCGCCGTCGAGCCCGCCGGGGCGTTGTACCAGAAGGTTACGCCGGAGACGGCCGGGTCGGTCGTCACCGGCCTCACCGGCGGCGCCGTGGCAGCCGAGCCGCTCGACGCGCGGGCGCCGTTCTTCGCCCGCCAGGCGTCGGTCGTGCTGGAGAACAGCGGCCGCATCGAGCCGGAGCGAGTCGAGTCGTACATCGCCGCCGACGGCTACCTCGGCCTGTACCGCGCGGTGCGCGAGATGACACCGGCCGAGGTGGTCGCCGCGGTCACCGCCAGCGGGCTCCGCGGTCGCGGCGGCGCCGGCTACCCGACCGGGGTAAAGTGGGCGACCGTCGCCAAGAACCCGGGCGGGCGGAAGTACGTCGTGTGCAACGCCGACGAGGGCGACCCCGGCGCGTTCATGAACCGCAGTGTGCTGGAGAGCGACCCGCACAAGGTGCTCGAAGGGATGGCGGTCGCCGGGTACGCGGTCGGCGCGACGCAGGGCTACGTGTACTGCCGCGGCGAGTACCCGCTGGCGATCGACCGGTTGACGACGGCGATCAAGCAGGCGGCGAAGCTCGGGCTCCTCGGCACGCACGTCTTCGGCACCCCGTTCGACTTTCGCGTCGACGTGCGGATCGGCGCCGGGGCGTTCGTGTGCGGCGAGGAGACGGCGCTGATGGCGTCGATCATGGGGGGGCGCGGCACCCCGACGCCGCGCCCGCCGTACCCGGCCCAGAGCGGCTTGTGGGGGATGCCGACACTGCTGAACAACGTCGAGACGTTCGCCAACGTCCCGCGCATCGTCCGCGACGGCCCGGAGTGGTTCGCCGCCCTCGGCACGCCGACGAGCCCGGGGACTAAGGTGTTCTGCCTCACCGGCAAGGTGGCGAACACCGGCCTCGTGGAGGTGCCACTCGGCACGCCGCTCCGCACGATCGTCGAGGAGATCGGCGGCGGCGCGCCGGGCGGCGCGATCAAGGCCGTGCAGACCGGCGGCCCGTCCGGCGGGTGCGTCCCGGCCGAGTTGCTCGACACGCCGGTCGATTACGAGTCGCTCGGGGCGGTCGGGTCGATCATGGGCTCCGGCGGGATGATCGTCATGGACCAGACGAGCGACATGGTAGACGTGGCACGCTACTTCATGGAGTTCTGCATGGACGAGTCGTGCGGCAAGTGCGTCCCGTGCCGCGCCGGCACCGTGCAACTCCACCGCCTCCTCACCCGCGTCCTCGCCGGCTCCGCCGGGGCCGAGGAGATAGAGCGCCTGGAGGCGCTGTGCCACATGGTGAGGGACACGAGCCTGTGCGGGCTCGGCCAGACGGCCCCGAACCCGACACTGAGCACGCTCCGCTACTTCCGCCGCGAGTACGAGGCGAGGCTCCACCCCGGCACGCGGGCGCAGCGGCTCCGCCTGCCGGTGGTCGCCGCGAACGGACCCGGAGGGCACGCCCCGTGAGTGCCGTCACCCTCACCATCAACGGTCGGCTGGTCACCGCCGCCGCGGGCGAGACGGTCCTCGCCGCGGCCCGCGCCGCGGGGATCGACGTCCCTACGCTCTGCTACGTGGACGGCCTCTCGGCCCACGGCGGCTGTCGACTCTGCCTCGTCGAGGTCGGCGCCGGCGGCCGGCTCCAGCCGGCGTGCCTCCTGGCGGTCGCCGAGGGGATGACCGTCCGCACCGACACCGACCGGCTGACGGAGTACCGGCGGATGATCGTGGAACTCCTCTTCGCCGAGGGGAACCACGTCTGCTCGGTGTGCGTCGCCAGCGGCAACTGCGAGCTCCAGGACGCCGCCGCGGCGGCCGGCATGGACCACGAGCGGTTCGAGTACACCCACCCGCGGCGGCAGGTTGACGCCAGCCACGACCGGTTCGGGGTCGACCACAACCGCTGCGTGCTCTGCACGCGCTGCGTGCGGGCGTGTGACGAACTCGAGGGCGCCCACACCTGGGACGTGGCGGGCCGCGGCGCGGGCGCGAAGGTGGTGACGGACCTGAACCAGCCGTGGGGCGAGGCGGCGACCTGCACGTCGTGCGGGAAGTGCTTCATGGCGTGCCCGACCGGCGCGATCTTCCGCAAGGGCTCGACGGTCGCCGAGACGGACCACGGCCGCGACCGGCTGCAATTCCTGGTCGCCGCCCGGGAGAAGAAGCAGTGGAACGTCTGAAGCTCGCCACCGTGTGGCTCGGCGGCTGTTCCGGCTGCCACATGTCGTTCCTCGACCTCGACGAGTGGCTGATCGACCTCGCCGCCGTCGCCGACGTCGTGTTCACGCCCGTGATGGACGTGAAGGAGTACCCCGCGGGCGTGGACGCGGTGCTGGTCGAGGGGGCGGTGGCGAACGAGGACAACCTGGAGATGATCCTGAAGGTCCGGGAGCGGTCAAGGATGCTGATTGCGTTCGGCGACTGCGCCGTGACCGGGAACGTCACCGCGCTGCGGAACCCGCTCGGCTCGGCGCTGCCGGTGCTGGAACGCGGCTACCTCGAACTCGCCGACGACACGCCGCAGATCCCGAACGAGCCCGGCATCATCCCGAAGCTGCTCGACCGCGTGGTGCCGCTCCACAGCGTCGTGGACGTCGATGTGTACATGCCCGGCTGCCCGCCGCCGGCCGATCGCATCCGCCGCGTGCTGGAGCAGGTGCTCGCCGGCCGGCCGCCGCACCTGGAGGGAGCGGACCTGAAGTTCGGGTCCGGCCGGTAGGTTCACGAGGCAATCGATGACGACTAACTGGCAGTCCCGTGCCGTGAGCCCCGCCGAAGCGGTGGCGCGCGTCCGCAGCGGGATGACCGTGTTCCTCCACGGCGCCGCCGCCACCCCGACGCCGCTGGTCGAGGCGCTCGCGGCCCGGACCGACCTCGAAGGCGTGCGGATCGTCCACCTCCACACGAACGGCCCGGCGCCGTTCGCCGACCCAGCGCGCGAGCGTGCGTTCCGCTCGGTGTCGCTGTTCACTGGCGGCCCGCTCCGCCAGGCGGTCGCCGAGGGGCGGGCCGACTTCGTCCCGGTCTTCCTGTCCGACATCCCGCAGCTGTTCGCCACCGGGGCGATCCCGCTCGACGCCGCGCTGCTGCAACTCTCCCCGCCCGACCGCCACGGGCTCTGCACGCTCGGCACGTCGGTCGACGCCGCCCGCGCCGCCGCCGACACCGCCGGGCTGGTGATCGCCGAGGTGAACGACCAGTTCCCGCGGACGCACGGGCACACCGCCGTCCCACTGGCGCGGGTGGCCGCCTTCGCCCACACCGACCGGCCGCTCCACGAGCACGCCCCGGAGCCGGAGACCGAGACCGACGCGCGGATCGGCGATCTGGTCGCCGGGCTCGTCCCGGACCGGGCCTGCCTCCAGATGGGGATCGGCGGCATCCCGGACGCGGTGCTCGCGCGGCTGGGGACCAAGCGCGACCTCGGCGTCCACACCGAGATGTTCTCCGACCGGCTCGTGGACCTCGTCGCCACCGGCGCCGTCACCGGGAAGTACAAGGCGGTCCACCCCGGGCGCATCGTGACCAGCTTCGTGAACGGGTCGCGGCGGCTGTTCGACTTCGTGGACGACAACCCGCTGGTCGAGTTCCACCCGTGCGACCGGACCAACGACACGGCGCTGATCCGCAAGAACGACAACGCGGTGGCGATCAACTCGGCCATTCAGATCGACCTGACCGGGCAGGTGTGCGCCGACTCGATCGGGCATCGCGTCTACAGCGGGATCGGCGGACAGATGGACTTCGTGCGCGGCGCCGCGCTGTCGCGCGACGGCAAGGCGATCATCGCCCTCCCGAGTACGGCCAAGGGCGGGGCGGTGTCGCGGATCGTGCCGGAACTCGCGCCCGGGGCGGGCGTGGTGACGACGCGCGGGCACGTCCACTGGGTCGTCACCGAGTTCGGCGCGGTGGACCTGCACGGGCGGACGCTGCGGGAGCGTGGTGAACGGCTCGTGTCGGTCGCCCACCCGGACTTCCGCGCCGAGCTGCGCCAGCGGCTCCGCGACCTGCGGCACTACGTGGTCTGACCGGGGGAGGGGTGATCGTGGCCGACCGCATCGTGATCGACCCGGTGACGCGGATCGAGGGGCACGCCAAGATCACCGTGCGGCTCGACGCCGACGGCCGCCCGACGGAGGCGCGATTCCACGTCACCGAGTTCCGCGGGTTCGAGAAGATGTACGAGGGGCGGCCGTTCTGGGAGATGCCGGCGATTACCGCCCGCGTGTGCGGCATCTGCCCGGTCAGTCACCTCACCGCGAGCGCGAAGGCCGGCGACCAGATCCTCGCGGTCCGCGCCCCGCCGGCGGCGGTGAAGCTGCGGCGCCTCGCCACCTGGGCACAGGTGCTCCAGTCGCACGCCCTCAGCTTCTTCCACCTCAGCTCCCCCGACCTGCTCCTCGGGATGGACAGCGACCCGGCGCGGCGGAACATCTTCGGGCTCATCGCCGAGAACCCGGACCTCGCCCGCGCCGGCATCCGGCTGCGGCAGTTCGGCCAGCGCATCATCGCGGCGCTCGGCGGGCAGAAGATCCACCCGGCCTGGGTCGTGCCCGGTGGCGTCCGCCACGCGCTGCCGGTCGAGGAGCGCGAGTGGGTCCGCGAGCGCCTGCCGGAGGCGAAGCAGACGACGCTAGCCGCCATCGGGCTGTTCAAGGGGCTGATGGAGAAGTTCCGGGCGGAGGCCGAGGTGTTCGGGAAATTCCCGACGATGCACCTCGGCCTCGTCAGCGCGGACGGCAGTTGGGAGACGTACGACGGCGCCATGCGCTTCTGCGACGCCGACGGGACGACCCTCGCGGAAGTGGACCCAACGCACTACCGGGAGTTCATCGCCGAGAAGGCCGAGTCGTGGTCGTACGTCAAGAGCACGTACTTCAAGCCGCGCGGCCCGGCCGGTGTGTACCGCGTCGGCCCACTCGCCCGGCTGAACGTGTGCGACCGCATGGGCACCCCGCTCGCCGACCGGGAGTTCGCCGAGTTCCGCGGCCTGGGCCGCGAGGCGACGAACGCCTCCTTCCTCTTCCACTACGCCCGGCTGATCGAAATCCTGTGCTGCGTCGAGAAGATCGACGAACACCTCGACGACCCGGACCTGCAATCGCCGCACGTCCGGGCCGAGGCGGGGGTGAACAGCCCCGAGGGCGTGGGCTGCTGCGAGGCGCCGCGCGGCATCCTGTTCCACCACTACCAGGTGACCGACGACGGGCTGATCCGCAGCGCCAACCTTCTCATTGCCACCGCCCAGAATAACCTGGCGATGAACCGCACGGTGACGCAGATCGCCGAGCACTACATCACCGGCCGCGACGTGCCCGAGGGCATCTTGAACCGCCTCGAAGCCGGCATCCGCGCGTTCGACCCGTGCCTCAGCTGCTCGACCCACGCCGCCGGGCAGATGCCGCTGCACGTCGAGCTGGTCGGGCCGGACGGGGACGTCGTTTCCAGCTTGCGGCGGGGCTGACGTGGGCGGCGTGCTCGTGATCGGCTACGGGAACACGCTCCGCGGCGACGACGGCATCGGCCCGGCCGTCGCGGAGGCGGTCGCCGCCCGGGGGCTGCCCCGGGTGCGCGTGCGGGTCGTCCACCAGCTGACGCCGGAACTCGCCGCCGACCTCGCCGGGGTGCGGCTAGCCGTATTCGCCGACGCCGCGGTCAGCGGCGAGGGGGTGCGGGCGGTGCGGCTGGACGCGGCCGGCGCCGGCGGCGTGATGACACACGCCACCGACCCGCGAGGTCTGCTGGCGCTGACCCGGGCGGTCTACGGCCGGGAACCGGAGGCGTGGCTGGTGACCGCGGCCGGGGCCGACTTCGGCTTCCGCGACGGCTTGTCGCCGACCGGCCGCGCGAACGCCGGCGCTGCGGCAGAGCGCATCGGGCAGCTCATCGGGGAGGCGACGGGTGCATGAAACCGGGCTCGCGGCGACGGCGCTAGAGCTTGCCGCCGACCACGCGCGGCGGCGCGGCTCGACGCGCGTCCACCGGCTCACGCTCCGCGTCGGCGACCTGTCCGGCGTCGCACCCGAGGCGCTGCGGTTCGCCCTCGCCGCGCTCAGCCCGGGCACTCCGGCGGCCGGCGCCGCCTTTGACATCGAGGTCGTGTCGGTCGAGTGCCACTGCTCCGCTTGCGACCGCCCGTTCCGCCCCGCGGACGTGATCTACGCCTGCCCCACGTGCGGCCGCATCAGCTCTGATGTGCGGCAGGGGCACGAGCTCGAACTAGCCTCGCTGGAGGTGTCGTGACGTGACCGAACCCGCCCCGACGACGGTGCCGGTGGGCGAGAGCCTGAAGGCCCGCAACGACCGCCAAGCGCGGGCCAACCGCGACGCCTTCCGGGCGCGCGGGCTGGTCGTGCTAAACCTCCTGTCGTCGCCCGGGTCGGGGAAGACGGCGCTGCTCGAACGGACGCTGAGCGAGTACGGCCGGCGGCGCCGCGTCGGCGTGGTGGTCGGCGACCTCCAGACCGACAACGACGCCCGCCGCCTCGCCGGCCGCGGCGGGCCGGTGGTGCCGGTCACGACCGGGACCGTGTGCCACCTGGAAGCGGACATGGTGGCCCGGGCGGTGGCCGGGCTCGACCTCGCCGCGCTCGACGTGCTGGTGATCGAGAACGTGGGGAACCTCGTCTGCCCCGCGTCGTTCGACCTGGGCGAAGGCACGCGGGTGGTCCTCCTCTCGACGACCGAGGGCGAGGACAAGCCGCTGAAGTACCCGCGGGCGTTCAAGACCGCGCACGCCGTCGTGCTCACCAAGTCCGACCTCGCCGGCCCCGCCGGGTTCGACCGCGCCGCCGCGCTGGCGAACGTCCGCGCCGTGAACCCGGACGCGGCCTTGCTCGAACTCTCCGCACGGACCGGCGAGGGGCTGGAGGCGTGGTACGCGTACCTCGACGGGCTCGTCGCGCGCCGGACCGGCTAGTACTTCGTCACTCGTCGGTTGTCGGGTAGAGCTTCTTCAGCTTCACCCGGGCATCGGCGG
>VFQN01008661.1_pt1 | contig 10173 bp, 12 predicted proteins | sample 3512371 | NCBI WGS metagenome assembly VFQN01 (sample SAMN10412370, study PRJNA504923) | tailings metagenome | isolation source: Replicate 2 from Balatoc abandoned mine | place: Philippines: Itogon, Benguet | collected 2017-08-28 | reverse complement strand
GCGATCAGGTCCGACGATATGGCCGATATTGTGGAATGGCTGAGGCCGGTCGTGCCGGCGATCTCGGTGCGGGAGGGCTGGGCGGCGCGACGCACGGCCGCGATGACCAGCGCGCGATTGCGCCTGCGCAAATCGTCGTGACGGATTCCGGCCGACATCGCTCGATTTCCTCCCGACCTGTTCCTTGCCCCTTTTCAATGGGCCCTTGAAACATGTCGCGAAGGATATTGACACAGTTCATTTGTCGAGTCATTATTTTTTTCGAAGCTCGAAAAAAAGCTTCATGCCAGCCTGAAGCGTCAGTCAGATCGCTCCAGCGGAGCGAAGGGAGGAAATCATGAAGAGGTTTACAGCCGCCATTCTGGCGGGCGTCGCCATGTCGTTCGTGCTCGGCGCTGTTGCCGAAGCCAAGGACAAGGTCATCGGCGTGTCCTGGTCGAACTTCCAGGAGGAGCGCTGGAAGACCGACGAGGCGGCCATGAAGGCCGCAATCGAGGCGGCCGGCGACAAATACATCTCGGCGGATGCGCAGTCCTCGGCGGCCAAGCAGCTCACCGATGTCGAGAGCCTGATCAGCCAGGGCGCCAATGCGCTGATCATCCTGTCGCAGGATGCTTCGGCGATCGGCCCGGCGGTCGAAAAGGCGCTCGCCGAAGGCATTCCGGTGGTCGGCTACGATCGCCTGATCGAGAACAAGGACGTCTTCTACCTGACCTTCGACAACAAGGAGGTCGGCCGCCTGCAGGCGCGTGAGGTGTTCAAGGTCAAGCCGGAAGGCAACTATGCCTTCATCAAGGGCTCGTCTGCCGATCCGAATGCAGACTTCCTGTTCGCCGGCCAGATGGAGGTGCTGAAGGAAGCGGTCGACGCTGGCAAGATCAAGAATGTCGGCGAAGCCTATACCGACGGCTGGCTGCCGGCCAACGCCCAGAAGAACATGGAGCAGATCCTGACCACCAACAACAACAAGGTGGACGCGGTCGTGGCTTCCAACGACGGCACCGCCGGCGGCGCTGTCGCCGCCCTCGCCGCACAAGGGCTTGCGGGCTCTGTTCCGGTGTCCGGCCAGGACGGCGACCATGCAGCGCTCAACCGCGTCGCTCTTGGCACGCAGACGGTTTCGGTCTGGAAGGATGCACGCGAGCTCGGCAAGAATGCCGCCCAGATCGCCTCGCAGCTCGCCGACGGCAAGAAGATGACCGAAATCGCCGGTGTCGTCGATTTCACCACGCCGGGCGGCAACGTGACGAAGTCGCTGTTCCTCACCCCGATTGCGATCACCAAGGACAATCTGAATGTGGTGATCGACGCCGGCTGGGTCACGAAGGACGTGGTCTGCGCCGGCGTGGCGGCTGGGTCCGTCGCTGCCTGCAAGTAGGGTCGCCTTCGATCATGCGTCGCGGCTCGATGGGGGCCGCGACGCATTCCCAAGGCGCCGCGTGTCCCTTAGAGCCTGCTGAGGGCGCCTCGCCACTTTTTGTCGACGCGTCGTGCCTTCGGAAAATCGCGTACGATTTTCAGGCGGATGCGTTAGGATGCAAGTGTTCCGGCACCCGCGCCAGACGGAAGGCCGGCGGGAGGTATGCATGACCGACGTGACCTCGAATGCGTCCGTCGACCGGGCGCGGGCCGCTGAGCTGGGCCCTGTCGAACGTTTCCTCAAAGCGACCGAGATCGACACCCGCATGCTGGGCATGGTGGGGGCATTGCTGATCATCTGGATCGGCTTCCATATCCTGTCGAACGGTCTTTTCCTGACGCCGCGAAATCTGTGGAACCTGTCGGTGCAGTCATCGTCCGTGGCGGTGATGGCCACCGGCATGGTGCTCGTCATCGTCACCCGCAACATCGACCTGTCGGTCGGTTCGCTGTTGGGGTTCGTCGGCATGATCATGGGTGTGACCCAGGCGGAGTTTCTGCCTCGGGTGATCGGCATGCCGCTCGGCGACCCCTGGCTTTGGGTGATCGCGCTCGTCGCTGGCCTCGTCGTCGGCGCCGCAATCGGCGCATTCCAGGGCTTCCTGATCGCCTATCTCTCGATCCCGGCCTTCATCGTCACGCTAGGCGGGCTGCTCGTCTGGCGTGGTGCCGCCTGGTGGGTGACGAGCGGGCGCACCGTGGCGCCCATGGATGCGACCTTCCGTCTGATGGGCGGGGGGCCGGAGGGCTCCATCGGGGCAACAGCGAGCTGGGCCCTAGGCATCGTCGCCTGCGTTGCCGTCGTGCTTCTGCTTCTCAATGGGCGGCGTCAGCGCAAGCGCTTCAAATTTCCCTTGCGGCCGGTCTGGGCCGAATACTTCCTCGGCATCGTCACTTCGGCCGTCATCCTCGGCGCCGTCTGGATCGCAAATTCCTACCCCTGGCCGGTCGGCATCGTGCGTAAATATTTCGAGGACCGCGGACTAACGGTGCCGGAAGGGGTCTTCATCGCGCATGGCATCGCTATTCCCGTGCTGATCGCGATCGCTGCCGGCATCGTCATGACCTTCGTCGCCACGCGCACCCGGTTCGGCCGATATGTCTTCGCGATCGGCGGCAATCCGGAAGCTGCCGAGCTTGCCGGCATCAATACGCGCTGGGTGATCATGAAGATCTTCATGGTCATGGGTTTCCTCGCCGCCGTCAGCGCCGCGATCTCGACGGCGCGCCTCAACGCCGCGACAAACGCGCAGGGCACGCTCGACGAGTTGCTCGTCATCGCAGCCGCCGTCATCGGCGGTACTTCTCTCGCCGGCGGATCGGGAACGGTGGCGGGTGCCATGCTGGGTGCGCTGCTGATGCAGTCGCTGCAATCGGGCATGGTGCTGCTCGGGGTCGACACCCCGCTGCAGAACATCGTCGTCGGCATGGTGCTGGTCGTCGCGGTCTGGCTCGACACGCTCTACCGCAAGCGCGTCCATTAGGAGAATGGCTATGGAACAGACGGATCGCGCAGCCCTCGTCGATATGCGCAACATCTCGATCGCTTTCGGCGGCATCCGCGCCGTCGACGACGCTTCGGTCGACCTCTTCCCCGGCGAGGTGGTGGCCCTCCTGGGGCACAACGGCGCGGGCAAGTCGACGCTGATCAAGATCCTGTCCGGTGCTTACAAGCGCGATGCCGGCACGATCCATGTGAATGGCGAGGAGGCTTCGATCTCCAATCCACGCGATGCCAAGAAGTACGGGATCGAGACGATCTACCAGACGCTTGCGCTGGCCGATAATGTCGATGCGGCGGCCAATCTCTTCCTGGGCCGCGAGCTGCGGACGCCCTGGGGCACGCTCGACGACGTCGCCATGGAGGCGGAGGCGCGGAGGGTGATGGGGCGGCTCAACCCACGCTTCCAGCGTTTCAAGGAACCGGTCGTCAAACTGTCCGGCGGCCAGCGGCAGTCGGTCGCGATCGCGCGGGCTATTCTGTTCAATGCGCGCATCCTGATCATGGACGAGCCGACCGCCGCACTCGGTCCGCAGGAGACCGCACAGGTCGGCGAACTCGTGCGCCAGCTCAAGGCCGACGGCATCGGCATCTTCCTGATCAGCCACGACATCCATGATGTGTTCGACCTGGCGGACCGGGTCTGCGTCATGAAGAACGGTCAGGTCGTCGGCACGGCCCGCACGAGCGACGTTACCAAGGACGAAGTGCTGGGAATGATCATCCTCGGCAAGTGTCCGTCCGGAGCCATCCCGGGACCTGGCGCCCTCAAGATGGCGGCCTGAGCGTCGCATAGCTTGGGTTGACGGCACGGCACTCGAACATGGCCGGTGCATCCGTCGACGCTTTCGATTGCATTGAAAGGCATCGTCGCCGATAAGTGCGTGAAAGCAGATGCGGGATAGTGCCTTTTGAAACGTCTCCTGCCAGCCGCGGCGTTCCTGTCGGTCGCCCTGGTCAGCCTCGTGATGGCCGGCTACGCCTTTTTTGCTGTCAACGAAGCCGCGCGGATCAAATTCGAGGCGACGGCCGACGAGGCGTTGAATCGGATCGAGGGGCGCCTGGAAATCCATCTGGCGCTGCTCGACGCGACACATGCGCTCTTCCAGGCCCGCGACGGCCAACTCTCGCGCATGGCCTTCAAGACATTCTTCGATGCGCTCGATTTCGAGAAGAATTTCAGTGGCCTGCGCGGCATAGGCTTCCTGCGGCTGATCAAGACCGGCGACGAATTCGTCGCTGTGCAGGACATAGAGCGTAACCAGGGCGAGACCCTGCCGATCTATCCCGACACCGATCAAGCCTTGCGCACGCCGGTGATTCTGTTCGAACCACGCGAAGGTGTCGCCGGCATCGGCTACGACATGTTCACCGACCCGGTGCGCCGCGCGGCAATCGACAAGGCGATGGACGACGAAGGCATGTGGGCGACCGGCGTCGTCCAGATCGGCAAGCCGGCCGGCGACCCGGGCGTTCCCGGTTTCCTGGTCTTCAAACGCCTCAATGTCGGTACCGCACCGTCCGACGACGCACAATCGGGCACGGTGCCGGAGACGACAACGGTCGGCTTGCTGTTCGCGTCCTTCCGTTCGGCCGAGCTCTTCAACAGCGCGCTCGGGCGATACCCGTTGCTCCCTGTCACTGCCGAGATCTTCGACGGGGCACCCGACGGCGGCAATCTGTTGTTCCGTACATCGGCTCCTCCCGGAGCCGTTCATGGCACTGACCTTTCCGTGACGCGCCAGACCATCGTGGGAGGTCGGCAATGGACGATCGTGTTTCGGCCGACCTCGGCCTTCGAGCCGCCGACCTCCCTCGCCGTGCCGTTGATGCTCGGCACTTTCGGCCTGCTGCTCGCCACTGCGATCGCTGCCGCTACCCGGCTTCAGGTGAAGGCCTACGAAGCAGCCCAGGCTTTGCAGCAGGCGACTGAACAGTCGCTTCTCGAAAAGGACCTGATGCTTCAGGAAATGAAGCACCGGATCAAGAATTCGATCACCCGGATCCTGGCCATCGCCCGCCAGACGGCATCGGGCGCGCCCGACATAGGCCAGTTCATCGCGACTTTCGGCGCACGGCTGCAGGCCATGGCTGCCTCGCAGGACGTATTGACCCAGGCGCGGTGGCAGAAGGCGAATCTCGTCGACCTCCTGACGATCGAACTCGGCCAGGCGTTCGGCAGTGAATTGCCGGCCGGCCTAATGTCCGGCCCGTCGGTGCGGCTGGACGAGACGACCACTCAGGCGCTCGGGCTGACCTTTCATGAACTTGCGACCAACACGCTGAAATACAGCGATGTGTCGGGGCTCAGGGTGGCCTGGGAGGTGGTGCGTGAGGGCCGCAACCGGCGCCTTCACCTGATATGGTCGGAAAGTGGGCTGACCGATGTGAACGAGCCGGAGAAGACCGGCTTCGGAACCAAACTCATCGACATGACAATCACGCGGGAACTCGGCGGCACGATCCGGCGCGAATATCGTTCGAACGGCCTGCAGGTCGAAATCGTCGTGCCTCTGGGCACGACGAAAAGCTGAATTCGGGCTGGGTTGCGCCGATGATGGCGGTGGGGATGGAAGTACTGCTGTCCCGACCCCCACGGCTTCGGCCATGAGGGGCGGGACCGGCAGATACTGATCAGCAGCGCTCGACGTATTCGCGGCCGGTCTGACGGTCACGATAGCGGCAATAGCCCGGACGGTCGGCAACTCGGCCGATCACATAACCGCCGACTGCGCCGGCGGCAGCACCGATCGCAGCGCCCTCGATCGTGCCACTGGCAATACCGCCGATCGCAGCGCCGACGGCAGCACCGCCGACTGCCGTCTTTTCGGCAGTCGTGCATCCGGCGAGCGCACCCGCCGCGACGAGCGCGATAATGACTTTCTTCATAAATAGCCTCTCCTAAGAAGGGATAGTCCCCGCATCAGCCATGCCGAAAACGGGCTGAACCCACAAGCGGTTTCAGCGCCGCCCGGCGTACCCCTGCTCCGTGCGGTGAGAATTTGTCGCAACCATGACGTCCGTGCTGCCGATCGATGCGATCAGCGTGCCGTCGGGACGGACATCCCAGGTCAGCTCCGCGTCCTCTTCTTCCATTGCGGGATCAACGGGGAGGCATTTGGCGAAAATCTGCGGCTGATTGCCGGTGAACAGAGAAAGTGCCGTAGGCACTTCGCTTTCACATTCTTCCACAGTTTCGAACACTGTCACCGGGGCGGGAAGTTCACTGCACTGGGCCAGATCGTCCGAGCATCCGATGATGAGCAACAGAGCGGCAATATGTTCCATGACGAAACTCCTCTCGTCTATAGTAACGGAATTCCTCGGTGAGGAGTTCCATGCCGTTGGTGCTGAATGTCTACTACGTTGGTCGCCGCCTGATCTCGCCGATCCCGCTTGGAGGGAGTAGGACATTATCCCATCGTGCGCGGACACGCCCTCACTAGGGGGCGCTGGGCTACGTCATGCCGGCTGAGCTGACGCTGGGGCGGCGAATCATGGTCCGCGGATACTGTCGTTACTCGATGTCGAAGCTGCCCTCGGGAACGAGAAGACTGTATTCCAATATGTCGGGGCCGACCTTGAGGCTCGCCACTCCGTCGAGCGAGGCGGGCACGACACGCTCGAGAGCGACGCTGCCGAATCGTTTGTTCCTGAGAGTCCCGCCGTTCGGTGCAATGTCCTCGGTCCAGGCCAGATGAAGCGCCCGCTCACCGGGGAGGTCGTTTTCCTCGGCCGGCACGATGTTCGCCGTCAACGTCACGTGGCCGTCAGGGCGCGATAGAGCCCCGTAGCTTACGGAGTTGACCGCGAGTTCATGCAGGGCCAGACCGATATGCAGTGCCGCATTCGGGTTGAGGAACGGGTTCACTCCCCTGATCCGCACGCTGCGCTCCGGATCGGCCGTGTAACGGCTCACCTGACCCGCGACCAGTTCGTGCAGATCCGCGCCGCGCCAGTTCGACGAGGTGACCAGGTCCTGCGACGAGGCGAGCGACTGAAGCCGTCCGCGAAACCGTGTGAGGAAACCGTCGATGGTGCCTGAATAGCGGCCGGTCTGGGTCGCCACGCTCTGGATGATGGCGAGCAGGTTCTTCGACCGATGGCTGACCTCCCGAAGCAGAGTGCGCAAGGTCTGCTCGCGGCGCTTCTGTTCGGTGATGTCGACCGCTGTGGTCACAACGCCGCCCACATGTCCATCATTGCGATCGGCGTCGATCCAGATGTTGAACCATTTGGCGCCGCCGTCGGCGGGAACGTTGATCTCCAGGCTTTGGGGATGGCCAGATGCGAGAACCGCTTTCTTCGCACCGATCAGCCGCTGCGCTTCCGATGCCGGAAGGAATTGCTCGTCGGTTGCGCCGAAGAGGTCGCCCGTCGACCATGATGGCGGGACATTGCGCGCCCATAGCACGCGTAGATCCGGATCCTGGTAGAGGACCGAGATGCCGGTGTTGTTGAGAGCTCGGAGCAGGCTTCGGCCCAGCTCGATGCTCGATTCGGGATGATGCACGTTCACGACCCCGTTCCCGCCCTGGCTTTTTCTTTCTTTTCCTCCGACTTCAGAGCGCATGCAAGTGAGGGCCTTGTTCTTCCCTCAACCCGCCGACTGTTCGTCAGACATCGCCGGCGGGCGCCCATTGGAATTCGGGCGGTGGTGCCGGAAGTCCGCTTGAGGGGGCGCGGCGGCTTCCGGCATCCTGGCTCTGCTCTAGGTCAGCCGGCCCTGCGGAAGAAACCAGCGAGCAAGGACAAGACCAGGAAGGCAAGGAAGATAAAGAACAGGATCTGCGCGATGCCGGCGGATGTGCCTGCAATGCCGCCGAAGCCGAGCGCGCCGGCGATGATGGCAACGACCAGGAAGACAAGAGCCCAGTAAAGCATCAATCTTCTCCTTTATTACTTCGTGATGGCAGAACGTGCCGCATCGCAAATCGTTCCGGCGTGAACAATGGAAATGGCCGGCTGATATCAGCCCAGCGGGGACGGATGTCAGGCTGCCGCCTTGGCCTGCCTGTCGAAGAACAGGGCCTGGCTGATCAGCGCCTTCACCATATCGGGGTTGAATGGCTTGGTGACGAGAAACGCGGGTTCGGGGCGTTCGCCGGTGAGCAGACGTTCGGGGAATGCCGTTATGAAGATCACAGGAACCGGCGTTGACGACAGGATCTCGTTGACGGCATCGATGCCGGAGCTGCCGTCGGCCAATTGTATGTCGGCCAGGACCATTTTCGGATTGGTCTTCTGGAACAGAGCCGTTGCTTCGGCGTGGGTACGGGCTGTGCCGACGACACGGTGGCCAAGGCTCTCGACCATCTGCTCGATGTCCATGGCGATCAGCGGCTCGTCTTCGATCACCAGCACGTCGGTGGCGACCTGGCGCGAGATCTCGTTGCTGGCCTGGTTGATCAGGGCGGCGAATTCGCGTTCCGACACGTCGAGGACCTCGGCCGCTTCCTTGTCGGAGAAACCCTCCACCGCGACAAGCAGGAAGGCCTGACGCGGACGGGGCGCGAGCGCCGAGAGATTGGCGACGGCGCGCTGTTCCCAGGCCGACGTGGGCGCCTCCTGCGGCACCTGGATCGAAATCGAAGAGAACAGCCGCGTGAAGATCTTATACAGCGCGATCCGGTCGTTCGATGCCTCGGGAAAGATGCCGACATCGGCGATGATGGCCTCCAGCATCGCAGCGACAAGGGCATCCCCACTCGTTTGCGATCCCGATACCGCGCGAGAGAAGCGGCGCAGGAAGGGCAGATGCGGGGCGATCGTCGCGGACAATGTCATGATTGATGGTCTCCCTCGGTGCCAGTGGAATAGGCAGGATTTCTGTGCTTTTTTCAGGTTCGAATACGACGCGATCAACGTTGCCCACAATGAAAAGTTCCAAGACGCAGGAACGAAATCGTAACCCGGGCGTTGTGGCGGTCAGATCGGCGGCATCATCGGCGCGCCGGAGGTTGGTTGCGCGCATTTTGGGGGGATAACATGAGATATCAGGGCGAATGGACGGCATGACAAAAGAAGGTGGCGCGCGAGCGGCGAAGCCGAAACGGAACGGGAACGGGCCGGAACAACTTCTCGGGGCAAATTCAGAAATCGCCCGGAAATTGGACGAGTACTACCGGAGCCTTCTCTCCGACGACGTGCCCGATCATCTCACCCAGCTTCTGGCTCGGCTGGAGAGGGCGGAAACCGAACAGAAGAAGGGTTGATCGCTCATGGCCGTCTCCCAGGGATTCAAGGACGACCTGCTCGGCGCGATACCCAGCCTGCGCGCCTTCGCCGTTTCTCTGTCGCAGAATGCCGACAGGGCCGACGATCTCGTGCAGGAGACTTTGGTGAAGGCATGGGACAAGCATATGAGCTTCCAGCCGGGCACCAACATGAAAGCCTGGCTGTTCACCATCCTGCGCAACGAGTTCTACTCCCAGATGCGCAAGCGTGGCCGCGAGGTGCAGGATAGCGAGGGCGTTATGACGAGCCGACTGGCCGTTCATCCGAGCCAGCACGGCGCGCTCGATCTCGAGGATTTCCGCTCGGCCCTCGCGCAACTGCCGGAAGACCAGCGTGAATCGATCATCCTGATCGGCGCGTCGGGTTTCTCCTATGAGGAGGCGGCCGAGATCTGCGGTTGCGCGGTCGGAACCATCAAGAGCCGCGTCAGCCGGGCCCGGGCCAAGCTGCAGGAGATTCTGGGCGTTTCGGGCGAGGCCGACTATGGACCGGACGCGATTTCGGCACAGGTCCTGGGGTCAAACGCCGCCTGATCTGTTCAGCGCTGCCAGGACTGCGTCCATGAGGACGGTGCCGCTATACGGTTTGCCGACGATGGGCGCGCCCGGAACTACGCTTTTCAGTTCCTCCAGGTCGCTATAGCCGGATGCGATGACGAAAGGCACGCCGAGCTGTACGAGTTCCTGGGCAAAACCTACCGTCGATTGACCTTCGAGCATGAGGTCGAGGACTGCGACGTCGAAGCGTTTGGCAACGGCGGCGGCGCCCCCGGTCTCTTCGAGGTTCTTCAGGATAACGATGTCGTCTGCGCCTTTCTCGCGGCACAGCAGTTCGACATCCATTGCGATGAGGAACTCGTCTTCGAGCACCAGAATACGTCTGCCCGAGAGAGCGTCTGAAGCCAAGTCTCCACCTCCGGATCCGGCAAGCTGTTAGGAAAGGAACAGATGGACGAGTTGCGGCGGGGTGTCATTAAAAAAAGACATGACGGAACTGTTTCGTTCCGTGAGGCGTTG
>VFQN01008660.1_pt1 | contig 10174 bp, 9 predicted proteins | sample 3512371 | NCBI WGS metagenome assembly VFQN01 (sample SAMN10412370, study PRJNA504923) | tailings metagenome | isolation source: Replicate 2 from Balatoc abandoned mine | place: Philippines: Itogon, Benguet | collected 2017-08-28 | reverse complement strand
ACAGCCATGTCAGCCGTATCGATCTCGTCGGCAAGGACGCGATCGTGGTCAAGGAAGGCATGCAGGTCACCGAGTTCCGCGACGGCATCCTGCCCTGGGCCTACCAGCACAATGTCGCGCTCGTCTTCGACGAATACGACGCAGGCCGCCCGGACGTGATGTTCGTCATCCAACGCGTGCTCGAATCCTCGGGCCGCCTGACGCTGCTCGACCAGAGCCGCGTCATCCGCCCGCATCCGGCCTTCCGGCTGTTCGCCACCGCCAACACGGTCGGCCTCGGCGATACGACCGGCCTCTATCACGGCACGCAGCAGATCAACCAGGCGCAGATGGACCGCTGGTCGATCGTCACGACGCTGAACTACCTGCCGCACGACAACGAGGTGGCGATCGTGCTCGCCAAGGCGAAGCACTTCCGCACCGACAAGGGGCGCGACACCGTCAACAAGATGGTCCGCGTCGCCGACATGACGCGCCAGGCCTTCATCAACGGCGACCTGTCGACGGTGATGAGCCCGCGCACCGTCATCACCTGGGCCGAGAATGCCGAGATCTTCGGCAATGTCGGCATGGCGTTCAGGCTCACCTTCCTCAACAAGTGCGACGAATTGGAGCGCACCGTGGTCGCCGAGTTCTACCAGCGCGCCTTTGGCGAGGAGCTGAAGGAAAGCGCGGTCAACGTGGTGCTGGGCTGACGGAGCGACATGGCCGGACCCGGCGACAATACGAGGGGCAAACCCAAGGCCGCCAATGACGGCGAGGTGATGAAGCGCGCCATCTCGGTATGCATGCGCGCCATCTCCGGCGACCCGACACTGGAAGTCAGCTTCGCCAAGGACAAGCCGGCGCTGGCGGCGAACCGGGCGAGACTCCCCGAGATCGGCAAGAAGCCGTCCAGGGCCGAAATCGCGGTCACGCGCGGCCTTGGCGATTCGATGGCGCTGCGCCGCGCCTGCCATGACACGGCGATGCATGCGCGGCTGGCGCCCGACGGCAAGCAGGCCCGCGCGGTGTTCGATGCGGTGGAGCAGGCGCGCGTCGAGGCGATCGGCGCCCGTGCCATGACCGGCGTCGGCGACAACCTCGCCTATATGCTCGAGGACCGGTTCCTGAAGGCCAACCTCGCCGGTGTCACCGACCGCGCCGACGCGCCGCTTGAGGATGCCATCGCGCTCATGGTGCGCGAGCGGCTCACCGGCCGGCCGGTCCCGAACAGCGGCGAGAAGGTCGTCTCGCTGTGGCGCGACTGGATCACCGAGAAGGCGGGTGCGGATTTCGAGGGGCTGGAGGCGGCGCTGGAGGACCAGAACGCCTTCGCCCGCGTCGTGCGCGACATGCTCGTCTCCATGGAGATGGCCGACGAGTTGGGCGAGGACCAGCAGTCCGAGGACAGCCAGGACGACGAGGACCAGCCCGAGGGCGAGGACCAGAGCGAGGAAGGTGGCGAGGACGATTCCGGCGGCGAGCAGTCGCAGAGCGAAGAGACCGAATCATCCGGCGAGGAACAGGAAGCCGGTGAGATGGAGGCCGCCGACGCGACCTCAGAGGATCAGTCTGACGACGACACCGAATCGGAAACGCCGGGCGAATCGCGCCGCCCCGACCCGTCGCTAACCAACCTGCCGCCCGACTTCGACTACAAGGTCTTCACCACGCAGTTCGACGAGACGGTCGGCGCGGAGGATCTCTGTGACGAGGAGGAACTCGACCGGCTGCGCGCCTTCCTCGACAAGCAGCTTGCGAACCTGTCCGGTGTCGTCGGCCGTCTCGCCAACCGGCTGCAGCGCCGCCTGATGGCGCAGCAGAACCGCTCCTGGGACTTCGACCTGGAAGAGGGCTATCTCGATCCGGCCCGCCTCGTGCGCGTCGTCATCGATCCGATGCAGCCGCTCTCGTTCAAGCAGGAGCGCGACACCAAGTTCCGCGACACGGTCGTCACGCTGCTCCTCGACAATTCCGGTTCGATGCGCGGCCGGCCGATCACGGTCGCTGCCACCTGCGCCGACATCCTCGCGCGCACGTTGGAGCGCTGCGGCGTCTCGGTCGAAATCCTCGGCTTCACCACCAAGGCGTGGAAGGGCGGACAGGCACGCGAGAAGTGGCTGAAGGACGGCAAGCCGCCGTCGCCCGGCCGGCTCAACGACCTGCGCCACATCATCTACAAGTCGGCGGATGCGCCCTGGCGGCGCGCGCGGCGCAATCTCGGCCTGATGATGCGCGAGGGCCTGCTCAAGGAAAACATCGACGGCGAGGCGCTGCTGTGGGCGCATCAGCGGCTGATCGGCCGGCCCGAGCAGCGCAAGATCCTGATGATGATCTCGGACGGCGCACCGGTCGACGACTCGACGCTTTCCGTCAACCCGGGCAATTATCTCGAGCGCCATCTGCGCGCGGTCATCGACCTGATCGAGACCCGCTCGCCGGTCGAGCTGCTCGCCATCGGCATCGGCCACGACGTGACCCGCTACTATCGCCGTGCCGTGACCATCGTCGACGCCGAGGAACTCGCAGGTGCGATGACAGAGCAGCTCGCCTCGCTGTTCTCCGAAGAGACGGTCCGCGAGGTCCGGCGCATGCCGGGCGCGCCGCACCGGCGCGGTCGCGCCGCGTGAGCGGCTTGCGCCCGATCGCACGGCTCGCCTGGGCGCTGGCGTTGATGCTGGCGACGCTGCTCACGCCATCCTCGCTCGGGGCCGACGCCAATGTCGAGCGGATGGAGATCCGCACGCGGCAGATCACCCAGTTCCGCATCGGCGCGTCGGAAAGGCGCTTCGGAGGGCTGGAGTTCGTCGGCGGGCTGGATATGACCTCGCGCGGCCGCAATTTCGGATCGATGTCGGCATTCCGCTTCCGCAAGCCCGGTTCCGATTTCATCGGCGTCGCCGATACCGGCTTCTGGTTCTTCGGGCGGATGGAGCATGACGCAGAGGGGCGACCGTCGGGTGTCTCCGATTTCCGCATGATCGAGATGGTCGATGCCGCCGGCAAGCCGATCCGCGAAAAGTGGGACACCGATGCCGAGGGCCTCGCCATCAAGGGCGACATCGCGACGGTGAGCTTCGAGCGCGGCCACCGCGTCTCCGAGTTCCGCATCGATCCGGACAATATGCGCGTCGCGCTGCGCGACCTCGATTTCGTGATCCCGTCCCAGGAATTGCGCCAGAACCGCGGCATGGAGACGATCGCGCACGCCCATCCGCAGGGCATCCATGAGGGTGGGCGCGTCGTGGTCTCGGAAAAGAGCCTCGACAAGGACGGCAACATCTTCGCGGCGATCATCGAGGGGCCGGACAAGGGCGTCTTCAAGGTCAAGCGCAACGGAGAGTTCGACGTCACCGACGGGGCGTTCCTGCCTAATGGCGACCTTCTCCTGCTGGAGCGTTCGTTCTCGATCGCGCGCGGCGTCGCCATGCGGCTGCGGCGCATCTATGGTGAGTCGGTGCGCAAGGGTGCGCTGGCCGACGGGCCGGTGCTCCTGGAAGCCGACATGAGCTACCAGATCGACAATATGGAAGGGATCGACGTCTGGCGGCGCGACGACGGCGCGCTGATCGTATCGCTGATGTCCGACGACAACCACTCGATCCTGCAGCGCAACGTCTACCTGGAATTCGTCCTGCGCGGAGAGTGAGGCGCTCCGGCCGCGGCTACGACGCCTTCGCCAGCGGCCTCGCATCGTCGTGCCGCTGGTGGTTCTCGATGAAGGCGAGCGCCTCCTCGGCCGGCATCGGCCTGGCGAACAGATAGCCCTGGATCTCGCCGAACCCTTCCCGGCGCAGCCTTGCGAGCTGCTCGGGCGTCTCCACCCCTTCGGCCGTCGTGGTCAGGTTGAAGCCGGAGCCGAGGCCGGTGACGGCCTTGACGATGGCGAGGCTGCTAGGATCGGTGGCGATGCCCGAGACGAAGCTGCGGTCCATCTTGATCTTGTCGAACGGGAAGGAGCGCAGGTAGCTGAGCGAGGAATAGCCGGTGCCGAAATCGTCCATGGCGATGCGCACGCCGAGATTCCGCAGCGCATGCAGCAATTGCAGGTTCTGGCCGCTTTCGGCAAGCAGCACGGACTCGGTGATCTCGAGCTCCAGCCGGCTCGGATGCAGTCCCGCATCGTCGAGGGCGGCGACCACCGTCGCCAGCAGGCCAACCTGCCTGAACTGGCACGGCGACAGGTTGACCGCAACCTTGATCTCGCTCGGCCAGCCCGCAGCGATGCGACAGGCTTCGCGCAGCACCCACTCGCCAAGGGCGCCGATCAGTCCGGTCTCCTCCGCGACAGGGATGAACTCCGCCGGGCCGAGCAGGCCGCGTTGCGGATGGCGCCACCGCACCAGAGCCTCGAAGCCGGAGATGCGATCGTCCGTCAGCGAGAGCAGCGGCTGGAAATGCAGCTCGAACTCGTTGGCCGCAAGCCCCTGGCGCAGTTCGAGCGTCAGGTCGTGCCGGCGCTCGGCGTGCAGCCGCATGGCGCTTTCGTAGAAGCGGAAGGTCGAGCGCCCGTCGCCCTTGGCGGCGTAGAGCGCGAGGTCGGCATTGCGCAGCAGCGTGTTGACGTCGTCGCCGTCCTGCGGCGCCAGCGCGATGCCGACGCTGCAGTCGACGTGCTCCTGGACGCCTTCGAGATGGAACGGGTCCGAGAATGCCTGCATGACGTCGCCGGCAAGCTTCGAGAGGTCCGCCCGCCCGTCCAGCATGAGGATCAGCGCGAATTCGTCGCCGCCGAGCCGGGCGACCATGTCGGATGGCCGCAGGATAAGCTTCAATCGCTTGGCCACTTCCACCAGCAGCGCGTCGCCGGCCGGATGGCCCATGCTGTCGTTGACATGCTTGAAGTGGTCGATGTCGATGTACAACAGCGCGAACGGATGCGCGACATGCGGATCGGAGAGCAGCAGGGTGATGTGCTGCGTGAAATAGCTGCGGTTCGGCAGGCCGGTCAGCGCGTCGTGCATCGCGATGTGGGCGATGCGTTCCTCATAGGTGCGGCGCTCGGTGATGTCCTGGGAGATGCCGACGAGATAGCGCGAGGGGCTGCCGTCCATGGTGGGAATCGCCCGCTTCACCGTCCGGATGGTGCGCGTCGTCCGGTCGGAGCGCTCGACCGCTTCCTCGAAGGCATAGACGCCTCCGGTTTCCATGGCCCGATGGTCCTGGTTGCGGAACAGCTCCGCCTGCTCGGGCGCGAAGACATGCTCGTCGCTCTTGCCGACGATGAAGGCCGGGTCGAAGCCGACGATCTCGCCGCAAGTCGCGTTGTAGAGGATGTATCGCCCGCCATCCTCCATGTCCTTTACGAACACGCCGATGGGCAGGCTGGAGACGATGCTGTCGAGCAGGGAGCGTGTGTCGCTGGCCTGCCTGTAGGCGCGGTTGACCTCGGTGCGGTCGGTGACGATGGCGAGGATCGCGTCGCGTCCCTCGAAGCGGACGTGGCGGCCGTAGGTCAGCACCTCCATCACCTCGCCGCTCGCCTTGAGGTGCTGCCAGCGTTCCGGCCTGCCGAGATCCGAGCGCGACTTTACCGCCGCACGCATCCGCTCCCGCTCGCTTTCGGGGCGGATGTCGAGCACCGTCATGCGGGCATAGTCTTCGCGGCTATAGCCGTAGAGTCGTATCGCTGATTCGTTGACGGTCAGGAAATGCAGCGTCTCGGGATCGTAGACCCACATAGGTGTGGGATGGGTGACGAAGAGCGTGCGGAAATCGTCGTCTACGGCTGCCCCCAGACCGCCGCTGAGCCTGTCTTGCCTTGTGTCCATCTGCCGCCCGATGTCCCGGATAGGCTATCTGCCTCGTAAGTCCGAGCGGAACGGTCTCATAAAGTTCTAAATAAACCAATACGTTGATTTTGCATATGATTTAGGCGACCTGCCGAAAGCTTCAGCAGGGTGTCCGGATTGCCCAGCGCTTGTGCTTGCGAAGACACTGCGTCTCAGGCGGTTGCCGGCTGGGCCCAGCGCCACGCGATCATCCGGTAAGGGATCAGCGCGAAGACGGCGATCAGCAGCTTCACTGACAGGTCGCCGAGCGCCCAGGACATCCAGCGGGCGACTTCCATGCTGCCGACTCCGAGCAGGGGGGCTGCCTCGAGCGCGAAGCCGTCATCCGGGCCGATGAAGGCGAAGACGCTGCCGAAGGCGACCGAGAAGAACACCGCCGTGTCGAGGATCGAGCCGGCGAGCGTGCCGATGATCGGCGCCCGCCACCAGGACTGGCGGCGAAGCCAGTTGAACACGGTGACGTCCAGAAGCTGCGCGGCGAGGAAGGCGAGGCCCGACGCCGTCGCGATCCGCACCAGCCGGTCGGCTGCCGTCTCGAACTCGATCAGGCCCCAGCGGAACAGCAGCGGCGGCAGCAGGATCGAGCAGGTCACGGCCAGGGCGAAGCCGAAGAAGACGACCCGGCGCGCCATCGCCGGCCCGTAGCGGCGGTTGGCGAGGTCGGTGACGAGGAAGGCGAAGGGATAGGTGAACGCGCCCCAGGTCAGGATGTCGGCGAGCGAGACGGCGCCGAGATGCCCCTGGACGGGGAACTGGACAAGCACGTTGGACGCCACGACGACGATCGCCATCGCGGCCACGAAAGGCAGGTATCTTGAGAACGGAACCATTTTTTTATCCTGGGTGATGGCACCAGCGAAAAAGGCCGCCCGCAGGCGGCCCGGTAACGCGAAGATCAGGCCGCTTCGGAGGCCTGCTCCGCGATCTTCTTGGCAACCTGCTTCTTGAGCAGGCGGGCGCGCTGCGACAGATCGTCTGCCGACGACTTGACCAGGAAGGCGTCGAGGCCGCCGCGGTGCTCGACCGAGCGCAGCGCATTCGCCGAGATGCGCAGGCGAACGCTCTGGTTCAGCGCCTCGGAGATCAGCGACACGCGGACCAGGTTCGGCAGGAAGCGGCGCTTGGTCTTGTTGTTGGCGTGGCTGACATTATTGCCGTACTGCACGCCCTTGCCGGTGAGTTCGCATTCGCGGGACATTGTTCTTACCCTTGTTCGTCATCCAGGCCATATCGACATGAGCGCACCAAATCGTAGGCGGCGCGCGGTCGATGTCAGGCGGCCTCTTGGAAAGTCGGCGTTCCCATAGTGGCATTTGGGGGAAGCGTCAAGTTTTGCGGCAGACAAAACTGACGCACGATCGTCACGAACCAGCCTTCGGCTCGATCAGGTCCCAGAGATTGCCGCAGAGATCCTCGAAGACCGCCACCGTCCCGTAAGCCTCATGGCGCGGTTCTTCACGGAAACGCACGCCTGCCGCCGTCATCCGTGCATGGTCGCGGGCGAAGTCGTCGGTATGCAGGAAGAAGCCGACGCGAGCGCCGGTCTGGTCGCCGATCCGCGCACGCTGCTCGTCCGTCGAGGCCTCCGCCAGCAGGAGAGGGGTTGCTCCCTCGCTGGGCGCGACCAGCACCCAGCGCTTGTCGCCGCCGAGCGGCGTGTCCTCGACCAGCCGGAAGCCGAGCGCGTCGCGGAACCATGCGATCGCCTCGTCATAGTCGCGGACGAGGAAGGTGACCGCGCCGATCCGCCTGCCGCTCATGGCCGCACGATGTCGTATTGGCCGATCAGCCGGCCGGCGGGCAGGTCGTAGATCAGGATCGCCTCGCCCTGCGGGTCGAGCGCGACATGGAGCGACAGGCGGCCCGCCGAGAGGCTTTGCGAGATGACGCGGGCGCCCGCCGGAACGACCAGCGGCGCCTTGGTCGTCTCGCCGATCGGCGGGGCCGACGCCTCCGCCGGCGTTTCGGCGGTGGTCCAGTTCCTGTAGACAACGGCGGCGATCACCACCATAACCGCGAAGAACAGGATGCCGAGATTGATCGCCATGAAGCGTACGAGCTTTTGCCGCACGCGCTCGGCGGCCGGGTCGAGCGGCTTCTCGTCCTGCTCTAGATCGGTATTGCGTCCCGCCATGTCCTGCCCAGCCTGGTCCCGTCGATGATGAACGCCCCTGATAGCGAAGGCGGCCCGGCAAGGAAAGCGTATCACGCCGGGCCGGACGCGGCGGGCCAGCGGCTCGACCAGTGGCTGGCCGGCGTCGCCGGGCCCGACCTGTCGCGCAGTCGCGTCCAGGCGCTGATCAAGGCCGGCGCCGTCACCGTCTCCGGCGCTGCCGTCGGCGAACCGAAGTACAAGCTGGCCGGCGGCGAGGACGTCGTGATCGACATGCCCGCGCCTGCGCCGGCCGAGCCGGAGGGCGAGGACATCGCGCTCGACATCCTCTTCGAAGACGACCAGCTCATCGTCATCGATAAGCCGGCCGGCCTCGTCGTCCACCAGGGCGCGGGCAACTGGACCGGCACACTGGTCAACGCGCTGATCCATCATTGCGGCGCCTCGCTGTCGGGCATTGGCGGGGTGGCGCGGCCCGGGATCGTGCACCGTCTCGACAAGGACACCAGCGGCGTCATGGTCGCCGCCAAGACCGATCTCGCCCACCGCGAACTTTCGGGGGCCTTTGCCGATCACGGGCATGAAGGCGATCTCGAACGGGCGTATCTCGCCGTCGTCTGGGGCGCGCCGTCGCGCAAGTCGGGCATGATCGAAACGCATCTCGGCCGCTCGACGAAGGACCGCACCCGGCAGGCCGTCGTGCCGGAGACGCGGGCCGACGCGCGCCACGCGATCACCCATTTCGAGGTTCTGGAGACGTTCGGCGCGAAAGGGCCCGACGGTCCGGTTGCGAGCCTGGTGGAATGCCGGCTGGAGACGGGGCGCACGCACCAGATTCGCGTCCACATGGCCCATGTCGGCCATCCGCTGGTCGGCGATCGCGACTACGGCGCGGGCTTCCGGACGAAATCCAATCGCCTCCCCGATGACGTCCGCCAGGTGGTGGATGCCTTTCCGCGCCAGGCGCTGCATGCCGGTCTGCTTGCCTTCGCCCACCCGGTCAGCGGCGAGGTGATGGAGTTCACCGCACCACTGCCCGCCGACATGCAGGCTCTGGTCGCCGCGCTGCGGACGCTGTGAGGCACCGACCGGGTCAGAGAATGCCTCAGCGTCCTAGGCGGTGCGCGATCCTAAATTTGCCGGGACGGTCGACTGAACACGATTGTGTCGGAGGTTCTCCACCGATAGAAAAAACCGCTTCTCGAAAGTGGAGCGAGCTATTAAGCTGACGCAGCGTCAGTCTCTTGGTCGTGGATTTGCATGGTGGGGTCCAGAATGTCCGTTTCATCGCGCCTGGTGCGCATCGCAGCCGCTGCCGGTATTGCCGGAGCCGCCGTCGGCGCCAGCGCGCCGGCACATGCCGGATACGAGCCGTTCGTCGGCGAAATGATGCTGGCGGGCTACAACTTCTGTCCGCGCGGTTTCGCCCAGGCGAACGGCCAACTCCTTCCGATCGCGCAGAATACCGCGCTTTTCTCGCTTCTCGGAACAACGTTCGGCGGCAACGGCCAGACGACGTTTGCTCTTCCCGATCTAAGGGGCCGCGCTCCCATCGGCCAAGGCCAGGGGCCGGGGCTCTCGAACTACTTTCTCGGTCAGACGGGCGGGCAGGAGAGCTTCACGCTCACCACGGCCCAGATGCCCGCGCACAATCACGTCGTGAACGTGACGAACGCCATTGCGGACAAGGGCGGCCCAGGCGACAAGCTCCTGGCGGCAACCGAGCTCAAACCGTATTCCGACGCGGCTCCCAACCGCACGATGAACTCCGCCATGATCGGGATCACCGGAAGCGGGCAGCCGGTCGGCCATCGCGGCCCTTATCTCACGATGATGTGGTGCATCGCGCTCCAGGGCATCTTCCCGTCGCGCGATTGATGGGTTTGTCGGTGTTTGAGCGGCCATCGGCGGATGGTGGGTTCGTGATCGCGGGGGTGAAGATGTCGGGATTTCGTTTCTTCGGGACTGCCATTGCGGCGCTCGTGGTCGGAGCGCTCGCTTCAGTGGTCGCTCCGCGGCAGGCTTTTGCCGATGGCAGCCCTTACATCGGCGAGGTGATCATCGTTCCTTACAATTTCTGCCCGGCGGGTTGGTCGGAAGCGAATGGATCGTTGCTGTCGATCAGCGAGAACGAAATCCTGTTCTTCTTGTACGGCACGACATTCGGCGGCGATGGGGTCAACACCTTTGGCCTGCCCGACCTTCGCGGCCGGCTGCCCATCCACACGGGCGCCGGACCGGGCTTGCAGAACAAGGTGGTGGGCCAGACCGGCGGGGCCGAATCGTT
>VFQN01008659.1_pt1 | contig 10175 bp, 8 predicted proteins | sample 3512371 | NCBI WGS metagenome assembly VFQN01 (sample SAMN10412370, study PRJNA504923) | tailings metagenome | isolation source: Replicate 2 from Balatoc abandoned mine | place: Philippines: Itogon, Benguet | collected 2017-08-28 | reverse complement strand
AAAAGACTGTTAAGAAGGAGAAGAAGAGCTCTGCTTCCCAAGACTTCTAAATTGATGGGGATAACTCTTCATATCCTAGCAAATAGTAATCTACAACAAACAAAAAATTCGGTGTTTTTCAACACCACAAATCTATTCGGAGTTCGGAGATAATTTTCGACATTTGATTAAATAATCAACATGTCAGTGAGGGACTGAAGTTCAAGATTTATTCACTTATTTATCTACTTAGAATTCGAGCTTTTCTCAAGATTTATTCACTTATTTATCTACTTAGAATTCGAGCTTTTCTGTACGAATCAGAAGTTACAATAATACTGGGGAAAACACTGCATATAATCTGTAATGAGCTGATGTCTGACTTTCTTTTTAGTTAGTGGCTGCTTTCTTGTGATGTTCAAGGTGTTCTTCATATAACAAGCCAATCGCTATTGTTGCTAACCATTGTGCTTCGCCAACCTCACCTTTTAATACAATATCTATCAATTCTTGTCTTGTTAATAACCTCTTCTCTTGTTTCTCATAATCATCAGAGTGTTTCTTTAACTGAGAAGGAATAGAATTCTTTGCATAGAAAGCATGTAAGATCCCACCACCTCTATTCACTTGAACACGATATTTCCCTAGATAAATCATTTCTTTTGTCTCTAGACCAGTTTCTTCTAATAATTCACGATGTGCACATTCTAATGGTGTATCACCAATATTAAATAATCCTCCAACTGCAGCATAATATGGTTTCTCTAGTCCATATTTCTTCTGATAGAATAACATATACTTGTCTTCCTTCTCTAAATGAACTAAAATATTACTATGAGCTCTCTCATCTGTCCAAAGCCAATCATTAACAATTTCTCCACTTTCTGTTTTCACTTTATGAATCTCGAAACGAGCGAAGGGAGTGCTCGCAACTGTAGTTACAGCTAATGTATTTGGAGTTCGCCAAGCTGGTTCAGGAAATTCAATCATTGGTACTGCGGGAGGTGTTTTGTCAACAGAATGTTCAGAAATCCATGAAGTCGGTGTTGATGAGGTTGAAATGTTATTTGGTAAAGGGTAAATATAAATTTGCAACAGAAAAATAATCACAATTGCTACACAACTTCCGAAAAAGAAGCACTGCACATCTCTAGAACTAACTGGACTATTATTTACAGCATTTGAAAGATTAGAGAATACTCTTTTATCATTGTTATTGTTTGATAATTTCATCTCATAAAAAATATTCAAAAAATAAGCTTCTCAAAATGAAGACTTTTGTTGACTTTTTCGAAATTTTACAACTCCAGTAGCGATCACTCAAGTGCGGTTCAGGGAGGCGCGATTGATTGAACTGTTGTTGTGAAAAGGTATTCTCTATTTATCACTAGTTGGAGGAAGTTTCTGACCAGAAAAATGAAGAAAAAGTCAGAGTGACTATTAAGTTTATTGTGATGATATGCTGTTTCTAAAAAAGTTCTCTTTTTCAACTACCTCGAGGATAATTAGATATTACCATCCTTTGTTAGAATTGCATGATATTGATTTGGCCTCCGATCACGGAATAAACCCCAATTTCTACGCAATCTTTCAATCTCTTCGAGGTTAAACGAGGCAACCAAGACATCCTGATCGGTGCGATTTGATGTGTACATCAACTCACCAGTTTCATTGCAAATGAAGCTCGAACCTAGGTGAGGAGATGAAGAGAATTCGAAGGAGAAGGAGACATATTACCGTAGAAAGTGATTTGGGATTGATCAAACACCTCAGTGCCAATACGATTGGACGCGATCACAGGGACTATATTAGCAGCAGCATGACCGAGCATTACTGTCTGCCAGTGAGCAGCAGAGTTGTATGTCGGGTCCGCGGGCTCACTACCGATTGCCGTGGGAAAGAACAAGAGTTCAGCACCTTGCAAAGCTAAACATCTTGCAGTTTCAGGAAACCACTGATCCCAGCAAATTCCAATACCAATCTTAGCATATCGAGTATTAAATACCTTGAAACCGCTATCACCAGGTGTGAAATAAAATTTCTCTTGATATCCTGGACCATCAGGAATATGAGTCTTTCGATAAATACCTAAAGAATTTCCATCTGCATCAAATACCATAATTGAATTATAGTATGCATTATTCTTTTTTTCAAAGAAACTGATTGGTAAAACAACAGAGAGTTCTTTTGCTAATGCTGAAAATCTTTGGAGGAAGGTTGAAGTTGTAACATCTCCTTCTTCCGCCCAATCAAAATATTTACCTTTCTGTTCCTATAGAGAGAATAAGGGAAAAAGAAAATGGTCAATATTCACGGATGAGATTCAAAAGATATTAGTTACCTGACAGAAGTAAACTGTCTTAAATAGTTCTTGCAACAGAATAATTTGTGCTCCCTTTCCTGCTGCTTCCCGAACGATTTCTTCAGCTTTATTAATATTCTTTTCAATATCCCAATCAATGGAGAATTGAGTTGCAGCAACTGATACTGTTCGACTCATTCTTACCAAACAACACAAATCAAACAACAAATGATACTCGATAAATTACGCTCCTTCTATATCAGCGTAAATTTACATTCCCAGTATCCAAAAAAGAAAGAAATGAAATGTTATTTGGGAAATCTTCCTGAGTCTTTATTCCCTTTAATCAGAGAATATTTGATATGTGGGGGAGTTTTATTCCTTGATCAGTCAGGCAAAGAAGATATAGATAGTTGGAATAAATTATTAAATACCAATAAATCACTTTTCCATAAACCCAACTCAATCATCAAGGCAAGATACTTTTATTATAATCTTTCACGGGAACAGTCACTTGCCTACATTACATGTGATTCAAGAAAGGATAGGTCTTGGGTTTATGAAAGTATTCAACGTATTCGGAGCGAAGTTGAACGCCCGGTTGAACAAGTTCGACTTGATCTATCCAGGTTTGAAGCGAAGCAATTATTGTCATTCTTTTCTAATGATTCAGAAAGCGGAGTAAATCAAGTTCACTCTCTTTGTTTAAACGATGTAAAAGATCTCAGGAAGTTTCCTGATAGCTTTGAGGGGAAGTTCTCCTGCATCATTGCTCGTGGCTGCACACATCTTACTGGCATCGCTTCTCTTCGAGGGACTTCATATGTTTATTTAAGTGACTGTCTTGTTGAAGATGTTAATCCATTGCAAGATTGTCAAATTGTGAGATTAGAGTTCCTCTCTTATCTTCACGATTTATCCTGTCTTAGTGGATTACACAGTCTACAGCTTCGATCTTGTGAAAAGGTGAGCGATGTGAGTATGTTAGGCGGGTTGTATAGTCTATCAATCTACGGCTGTCCCAATATTACCGATGTGAGTGCGTTAGGGGCAGTCCGAAGACTTGAGATAAATACAGGTGGTACAATTACATCTTTCCTTCCGTATGAGAATCAGATCGAATATCTATCATGTTCAGCTATTTATCTTCCAGAGCTCCTTCAGTTTAAGAATAAAAATAGAACAAAATTATGTTTAAGCGATGCAGGGATAGATTGCAATTTATTTGTATTGAGAGGTTGGAAGGAGGTTGCCTTCTTGAGATCTGAGCACCATGTGATTGATGAGAGTTTTATTAATCCAATCAGTGATCAAGATATATTGTTGGCAAAGAATCCATCTTTTCTACGACAAGAAGTTGTACGAAGATTGAGATTGTGCGATACGAGCGATTTGACACAGATTGCCGGTTTGACATCTCTTTATTATTTGGAGCTGAAGCGTTGCTATGATTTAAAAGAAATAAATCTTGGCTCTTTTTCAGTCCTTAAAGAATGCTATTTGGAAAGTTGCTCCCTCGCTCGAATTACTGTCCACGGTTCAATAGAAAGACTAACAATCAAGAACCATAGCAGATGGATACCAGTGTTGAATGTGTTGAAACAGATGAAGCAATTATTTATTGAGAATTGTAGTTATGGAGGACATATTCGAGTGCGAGGGGTAACAGATAAGTCGTTTATAACTTTTGTCGGAAGTCCCAAATTCTTGATCGGTGAAGTGTAGCATCTTCGACTAATAAATTCTTTCAGGTTTATTACGTCCTCGTAGAAATTTCTTTTGTAATTATAGTGTCTGAAAAAACAAAGGACTAAGTATTGGACAAAATTCTATCCATCCTGCTTCTTATCATAATGGTGACTATATAGAAAAACACTAAGCGTTCAATTACGTTTATTCTTTACTAGCGTAAATTTACATTTCTGTGTTAAAAATGAAATGTTATTTGGGAGATCTTCCTGAGTCTTTATTCCCTTTAATCAGAGAATATTTGATTGACAAAGGGACTTCATTTGATAATCAAGTTAAGGAAGATATTGAAAGTTGGAATAACTTATTAAATACCAATAAATCACTCTTCCACAAGCCCAAGTCAACAATCAAGGCGAGATGTTTTTATTATAAACTTTCACGGAAAATTTCACATGCTTATATTTCATGTGATTCCGCTCAGTGTAGTCCATGGGCTTTTGAAAGTCTTCGACGTTTCCGCAGTGAAGTTGAATGTCCTGCAGGGCAAATTCGACTAGATCTGTCCTTGTTTGAAGAGAAGCAATTATTGTCGTTCTTTTCCGATGATTCAGAGAACACAGCGAAGCATTTTCATTCAGTCAGTGTGAATTTTCGTGAAGATCTCACAAAGTTTCCTGATAGCTTTGAGGGGAACCTCACCTGCTTCATCTCTCGTGGTTGCACACAACTTACCGACATCGCCTCCATTCGAGGGACTTCATACGTTTCTTTGAGTGACTGCCTTGTTGAAGATGTTAATCCATTGCAAGATTGTAAAATTGTGAGATTAGAATTCTTCTCTAAGCTTCGCGATTTATCCTGTCTTAGTGGATTACACAGTCTACAGCTTCGATCTTGTGAAAAGGTGAGCGATGTGAGGATGTTAGGCGGGTTGTATAGTCTATCAATCTATGACTGTCCCAATATTACCGATGTGAGTGCGTTAGGGGCAGTCCGAAGACTTGAATTATATACGCGAGGTGAGATAACAACCTTCCTTCCGTATGAGAATCAGATCGAATATCTATCATGTTCAGCTATTTACCTTCCAGAACTCCTTCAGTTTAAGAATAAAAATAGAACAAAATTATGTTTAAGCAATGCAGCGATAGATTGCAATTTATTTGTATTGAGAGGATGGAAGGAAATTTCTTTTACGAGTGTCTCACATCAAATCATCAATTTTGGATTCATTCATCCGATTAGTGACCTAGATAGAGAGTTGGCGAAGGATCCATCATTTCTCCAACAAGAAATGGTAAGAAGATTGGAGTTGATTTCTACGTATAAATTGAAAAAGATTTATGGTTTGTCCTCTCTTTATTACCTAAAGCTGAGTCACTGTAACTTTGAATTCGAGGAAATTGATTTTGGCTCTTTTTTGATGCTAAAGCAATGCTGCCTTGATAACTGCCACATCATTAGAATAACTATTCGAGGATCAATAGAAAGACTCACCATTAACGTGAATAAGAAAAAGATTACCCTTTTAAATGTGGTGAAACAGATGAAGCAGCTATTTATTGAGAATTGTAATTATGGAGGACTCATTCGAGTGCAAGGGTTACCTGATAAATCTTTTATGAGTTTTATCAAAAGTCCTAAATTTGTGATCACTAAAATTTAGTTGCATGCATTATCGTTGCTTAGGGATATCGCCTTTCCTCAATAATTGTATTTCATTAATTAATTGTTATTTTCGCTTTTGATACAAGTCTTTAGAATAAAAAAAATTATTTTAAGAAGAATCATGAAGAATATTTGTCGGAAAGAGCGAGATTCTTCCTCAACGAATTGTAATTTGTACTGTGAAAGATTTAGTTTCTGTTTGAGGCGTGATTTGTTTATTTTCTGAACTGATCTCGATATTTGAGATTCAATAGTAACATAATTAATCGATACTTGGAAATAATTGGAATTGATTCATGAGGAAATCAAAGTAATTGGTCAATTAATGATACCAAACTCAATTTTTACTATCCACCCTCGGCAAACCGTTCTGCGTCACTTTCTAAAATTGCCAATTTCGTGAAATTCACAACAACTACTTCGTTTCACTCTCTGAAAATTTGACCAGACGTTCAAAGGAATGTAAAAGAAGAAGAAAAAATTCTGGGTTCTCTCAATACAACGGATGTGAAAAGTGCACAAAAATAAGTGCCCAAAAGCAAATTCATCCAACAACAATCAAAGAAGATCAATAGACGAGAAGCAACGAAATGTTACTCCTCAAGCATTATTTTATGCCTGCAGAATGGCATCATCATACAAGATGTTGGATGTTATGGCCTTTTCGTCGTGATAATTGGAGAAATAATGCATATCCAGCACAGCAAGCATTTCTTAATGTTGCAACATCGATTGCTAATTTTGAAGATGTGATCATAGGAGTTCCTAAAATTCATCTACCTACAGCACAAAAGATGTTAACAGAATTTATTCATCATCATTCCCAACCACTTCATAAAGTGGAATTATTAGAAATGGAATCCAATGATGCATGGATGAGAGATGTTGGACCAACATTTCTTCTTCCTCGTTTACCTTCTTCATCCACATCCACTGAGAAAAATAAACTCCTTGGGATGGATTGGATATTTAATGCATGGGGTGAGAAATATTTAGATTGGAAAGCAGATGATTGTATTGCTAAATCAGTGATTGACTTCTCCTCTTCTCTTCATCATCGTGCTGATTTTATTCTTGAGGGAGGATCCATTCATGTTGATGGTGAAGGAACTATCCTTACCACTGAAGAATGTTTGTTAAATCCTAATCGTAATCCATCTTTAACCAAAGAAGAGATTGAAGTGAGACTTCTAGCTCATTTAGGTGGAGAGAAAGTGATCTGGTTGCCACTTGGATTAGCCGCTGATGACGATACTAATGGTCATATCGACAATATCGCTTGCTTTACTAAGCCTGGTGAAGTGTTATTATCCTGGACGGATGATGTCAACGATGATCACTTTGCTCGTTGTCAGGCTGCATTACAGGTGTTACAATCAACAACAGATGCGAAGAACAGACCACTCAATGTCGTGAAGATCCCCATCCCACCTCCCATGTACTACGCTACGGAAGACTTTGAAGGTTTGATAACTGAAGGTCATGAAGAAAGTGAGGAAGAGGTTGGGAATTATGGTCGAGAGATAGGAAAGAGATTAGCAGCTTCTTATGTGAATTTTTATATTGCAAATAAAGGAATTGTTTGTCCAGCATTTCATCCTAATACTGATGGAATTGCTCGTGATATTTTACAACAATGTTTCCCTGATTATCAAATTATTCAAATCCCTGGTCGGGATATTTTATTAGGTGGTGGGAATATTCATTGTATCACACAACAAGAGCCTTCTTTATAACAGAGCAATGACAGAGTTCCTTTCTGGAAGTAACGAAACTCTTTAAGATAATAGTCATTAGTCAATAGTCAATAGCTCTCTAATATAATCTTAATATTAAGGGAAGGTAATCAATTCACTTAAGGTTGATAAATCTGTCTTTCTAGGAGTGTGATTAGAAATTTATTTAATAGTGGAGTGACGATTGGCAGGACATTATTAGATTCCATACATCGTTGCGCTAATTGTTGAAATAAAGCACCAATCTTCCTTTCAAATTCATGAAGATTTTCTGCTAGAGAGTCCTCAACTCGGAGGAATAAGGAAATATCCTTTTTAAAGACTTTCATCAGAAACCAGAAACAATCTTGAATAATCGTGACTAACTGTTGTCTATTCCTTCGATCATCACTCCCACCAACTAAAACTGAAAGAATAGGACTGATGGTTAATCGGGCATTTTCTATGATCTGATTAACGCGCGGGGACATTAACGATGAACCAGAGGCTGGAAGAGTCAATCCTTCCAAGATAATAAAACAATCTTGATAGAGGTATTGCACTGAGATCTTCTTTAACACACCTAAACAATGGATTGGAATCTGTTGATTGTCACTACGTCGAAAGAGAGCAAGCACTGATGAAAGACCTATCGCACCAGTCAGTTGTTGTATTGGTTGCAAGTATTTTATTCCGGTGTTAGTGATCGTTGTAATCCCTTTTCTATGCAAGGCTGAAAGAAGTTGAGAATGAATCGATTGTTGTGCAATTACAGTATTTACATGACTATTAATCAATAAAGTGATCATGTAATCTATCCAGTGCTCAGTGGAAGGGAAATCTTCGGAGTGTTGTATTGATAGATCAGATGAGAGACTTGCATCACTAAATACAGCAACAATCAGCAAAGGGTTGGATTTTGGTATATTTGATATAAATGCACGTTGTTTAGGAAGTTTCATGAGGACAGATTGTTCAAACCAAAGGAATTTCTGGAAAGGAACTGAAAGTTCTTCGTGGAAGAGAAGAGCTGACTCAGTGAGAGGCTTCCTTCGATGATCTGTTGATTGTCCATGACTTTGTTGATAAATAGAATGAATAAAACGGAAAACATGATCACTGATACTCTGAATAATCTTGTTATCATTGAAAGAGGAGGAATTATCGATGACGGAGAGGCAGCGCAAGCGATCAGTCAATAGTTGTCTTATACTTTCACATTCTCCTTGAGGATCAAAGTGTATCTTCAATTTCATAGAAGGATCTCTAAGAAATCTTTCTATCCACACAATATGCTCTGAAAAGCTTTCTAGGGTTTTCTTTCCTTCACTTTTATCTTGCATTGCCATCTGTACAATTGTAGCACAGATCTCCTTTTCCAAAAGACCAAACTTTTGCGGGAAAATATCAAATCTACTATCCCATGAATGATATTTATCAATAATTTGATAATATAATAATAACTGCTCTCGAGAACAGCAATAAACTAAGGATGGAATCGAATTCATCTTAGAAATCTATTGTATGGAGATATTCTTGTTATAAGGCGTCATACTTATGGATTACAAAGAAGAGAAGGAATAATGTCAGAAGTAAAGCCATCTTCCACCATTCAGGTGAAATTTATCAAAAAACCTAAGGTCTTAAAGGCTGTGAATATACCTGGATTTGATCCTGTTGAAAAGAAACAGAGCAATAGCACTCCTTTGAAGCCAAAGAATGAAATTGTCTTTGATGATACGTTCTTTGAAGCCACACCTGAAGAAATTCTTCCAATACCAGCTTTCGATGATCACACAGATAGTTTCATTCATGATGAGCAGCCGATTGAGTCAAAACAAGACGTAGAAGATGCTGACCATGAAGATGATCTCCTCACAGAAGAAATAGAGAGACTTCATTTACGATCAACGATTCAAGAGCAAGAAAAAGAGAAGAATGATAATACTTTATCACACATTTTTGATAACACTACTAGAGTGAACTTTGAAGAACGAATACCGGCACAACATATTAAACCAAATGTAATAAAATCATTGGTAGATAACTATAACCCACCTACAGAAGAACAATTAAAACCAACAATTAATTCACCCTATGACAAGAACAATACCAGTAATCCACTAAATCCGACAGTGGGGTTCGAGGCTGGCAATGACCTCTATGAGGATGCTGATATTGATATTGATGGTTGGTTAAAGACAGCTGTTAACTACGCTGAACAACAAGAATACCAACAAGCACTGCAATACTTCGATCGTATTCTTTTTATTCAACCTACAAACTATATCTGTTATGAATATAAGGCACAAGTATACCTTGAACTTGGGATGTTTCTCTCGGCGATAAAAGCAATAGAATCTTCGATACAATGTAATCCTTCTTGGCATGTAAGTCATCTCACAAGAGCGAGATGTCAGCGTGAAATGGGCGAGTTAGAGCTGTCTTTCCAATCGTATCAGCATTGCCATCATCTTTATCGAGAATTTCATAGTGACAGAACTGTTGAGAATGATTCCTTTCTACATGACTTGAATAAGGAGATAGAAGATGTGCGAGCTCTCCTACAAGACTTGCAACAAAAGCAACAATTTTACTATGATCAAATGCAATCAAGTATTACTGAAGATAAAGAAGAAGTTAATCGTTGTTTCTTCCATCTTTCACAAAGAGCTCGAAGTCGTCGACAACTGGAGACTATCCAAAAGGAATCTTCATCAAATCTCGGCAATGCTCAGACTCATTGAATTCTGGTTTGTATGTATAACCATTGTAAATTAAGAGTGACATAGTGTAGTGGAAGAAAAAACAAAAAATTG
>VFQN01008658.1_pt1 | contig 10175 bp, 9 predicted proteins | sample 3512371 | NCBI WGS metagenome assembly VFQN01 (sample SAMN10412370, study PRJNA504923) | tailings metagenome | isolation source: Replicate 2 from Balatoc abandoned mine | place: Philippines: Itogon, Benguet | collected 2017-08-28 | reverse complement strand
CCTGGGCAGGCTGCTTGGCGGGCGGGAGGGTGGCGGCCGCCTGGGCGCGTGAGGGCAGCACGCTGACGGGCAGCGCGGGGAGGGAGACCTTTGGGAGGGACACCAGCGTGGCGGGCTGCGGCAGGGAGGGCAGCGGCAGGCTGGTAAGGCCTGCAGCGGGCCCGGGGCCGGAGCCGGGGCCAGGCTGGCCGGCGGCCTCCTTGGGCGGCTCCTGTGAGGCCTCCTCCCGCCCGGCGCCTGCGTCCCCGGGGCCTGCACCGGGAACTTCGGGCGCCGGCTGTGCGGCCGCACCGCCGCCGCCAGCACCGCCATCGGCGGCGCCGGTGGCACTGACGTCCCCAGCGTCGGTGGGGGCAGCGCCTGCTGTGCTGGCGGGTGCGTCTGGACTGGCGGCAGCTGCGACGGCAGCGGCGGCAGGCGGGGGCGCGGGCGCGGCCCGGCTGGCCAGTGCCACTGCCCTGTGCAGCACGGGCGGCGCGGAGGGCAGCCGCGCAGGCTGCGGCAGTGCGGGCTGGGGCAGCGTCCGGACAGCGGCCGGCTTGGGAAGCGGGTCCGCCGGCGGCGGCTTGGCAGCGCCTGCGTCGCCCTTGCCCGCCGCCGCCTCGCGAAGCGCCTTGGCGGTGGGCACGCCGCCCAGCCGCCCCAGCCCCTGCGGCTTGGGGGGCGGCTCCCTGGCCAGCTTGCGGTTCGCCAGCTGCTCCTTGGTCAGGATGGGGGGCGGCCGGCTGCTGCCTGCGCCCCCGCCCCCGCTTCCACCGCTGGCACCCCGAGCCCCTGCCTTGTCCTTGCCACCCTTCTCCGACGCCGCCGCATCCGCATTCCCGTCACCCTCCTCGTCTGGGCGCCCGCCTTCCTCACCCTCGCGCGCGGGGCTCTTCCCATCGGCCCGGTCCGCGCCCGCCTCTGCCGTCGCCGGTTCGCTCTGCGGCTGGGCCTTCGCCTCCTTCAGCTCCCCCTCGCCGTCACCGTCATTCGCTTCGTCGACCCGCACAGAAGACATCCGTCGCTTAGACCCCACAGCCGGCGATGCTGTTGGCTCCGCGCTGCTCCTGCCGCTGCCCCCGCCACCACCAGCAGCGGCAGCGGCCTTGGAGCCCGAGGCGCCGGACTTGGCCTGGCGGCCGCGAGGCCGCTTCTGCGGAGGCTCGCCCCCAGCCGCGTCCCCTCCACCCTCATCGTCAGACTCTGCGGCCCCACCATTAGGCTGCTCGCCGTCCGCCCGCTCAGCGCTCACGGCCCGGGAGCGGCTTCCGTCCTTCCCGTCCCGCTGCACCGGGCTAGTCTCCTTGCTGGCACCTTTACCCTTGCTGGGCTTTGGCTTTAGAGTCTGCTGCTTCAGCTTTTGAGCACCTTGGCCCTTTCCGGACCCAGGTTTGACTGCCCGGCGCTCCGGGTCGGGGGTGCCCCTCCGGGCCGTCGCCCTGACGGCAGCCCGCTTCGCCCCAGCCCCTGCCTGCGCCCGACCCTTTGCGCCACCCCCTGCCTTGACCTCGTCAGCCCTCTCATCATCATCATCGCTGCTGGTGCTGCTGCTGTCTTCGTCCGAGTCCCTGTTGTGCGGGAGGTGGGGGTCCCTGCCCCTGACCACCGTGTCGAAGCCAGCGGGCGGGTTGCCCACCGGCATCGGAGGCCCTTTGAACCACTTTTTGATACTGCGATACGTAAGCGGCTCGTCGGGGTCCTCCTCGTTTTCAGCGCGCCAGCCTGTGAAGTCCGGCGTGAAGATGCCCATCTCCGAGTCCTTGTCCTTGGGATAGTACATTTCCCAAGGGGCCCTGGCATTATGGGGATCATACTTGCTCACGATCCCCCTGTACTCGCCTTCCTCCTCCCAATCGACCTGCAGCACAAAACCGCGATACAACACTTGTTAAGGACCGCTGCTCGTCCGTCGCAGTAAGACGCAATACGGATCACAATTTACTTCACAGATACCTGGCACTCCAGGTCCAGAACACGCTTGACGGACGCGGTAAAGGCCTGGTGAGGACCGGCGGCCATTTGTCCACGCGCGCAGGCTCCTTCTCCTCAAGTAGAAGCTCCCACTAGAGCCAACTAAAGCATTTCGCAAACCATCCTAGCCTCACAAGGTAAGTTACCATCTTGCATGAGTGCCCGCCTCGCACAAGACAAGCAGCAAGCTCGCTCTGATGTACAACAGTGCATATGATCTGTGAAAACAAAACATACCACATGACACGGGCCGATCACAGCACGGTTCCGGCGAGACGGGCATGGCGAATGTGTTACGACACCAGGGGCTGGCTAACGTGCATGCCGAAGACACCCCAAAACAGCAACACACGGAACTGCTGACTGCAGTGGACGGCATGCATATACTGCAGCTCACATGTACCGTGTCAACTGGCGGCCACAAAGCTTCAGCCTGCGCAGCGTTGTGCCGTTGTCCACAGCTGCAACCCGGACAAGCCCTAGCTGGCAGCCCGCCAGCGTACCTGCTAGCAAGTGCGCCTCGCAGCCCTCAGGTTGCTACCTGTCCCACCACACACGACTCCAGCAGCCATTACTACTCACTGTTTCGCCAGACGTAAACGCTGCGCGCAGCTGCCAGCACGCGATTGGGTGCTGCGGTGGGCCACGCCACCCTCGGTCCACTGTCGCTCCCCCAAGTTTAGCCATACCCCCACGGCAGTGGTGTGGCCATAACAGCGTCGATGAAGGTAATACCGCAAGCCGCAAGTTCTGCTAATAAACCACGACACTGCGTAGCACTTGTGCTTGTCTCCAGCAGGTGGCCGTGGTCGTCACCCCACCCACATCCATACCCATGCCACTGCATATCGCCACGCAGGTCCTACGCACCCAAACCTGCCACGATGCACACATGCACACGATGACGCCGCCCGCCTCAGCGACCGTTCCTGCCGTCTGAAGTCCTTCCAAATCCAGTCCCAGGACGAGTGGTGCCCGTACGGCACGTCAGTGTCGGAGGCATGTCGGAGACGAGGTCTTGAGTCCTGGGGGAAGAAGGGCGTGCCAAAGGGCGTTACTACTGGATTGGAGACTGGGAGTTTGGACTGGATGACGCCGCCTGTGCCACAGGTAGCAGGTCTGTTGCGACGCAGCACCGTGTGTGAATGCGTAAGTGCTGGAATGCCCACACCCACGCTCATACCCAATTGTCCCCTTATGTATACCCTCTTTTCATGGGAAGCACCAAACCGCTAACGCCCACCCAAACCGCGTACGTCCAACAGCCGCAGCCGAGAGAGATGCAGCGTGCGAACCACAACTGCCAACACCAAGCAGCAGGCCATTACTGGTAGCGCTGCCGGGCTGGGGGCCACGTGAAGGGTTCCTTATCGTCCTCAGACCAACTGCACCCCACGACCACATGCCAGCCGCGCACCCAGTGTAACCTGTCCCTTACACATGCATCGCAAGGACCCCCCTAGAGTAGAGGAGCTGTCACATGCGCTGCAAGCCCCCAAGGCCGTACCGGTAACCCCAATGCACTACGTCAAGCTTCTGAAGCCCGTCCGTTCCCTCTCCACTAAGGCACATGCAGCTGGCTGTATCCATGCCAGCTAGTAAGCGCATGCAGGCAGCACCGGCGCACAGGCGACATGCACACATGGCCTCAGCGCCATTCCTAAACCCGTGCACGCGCATGCACATTCTTCCAGTAAAGCTGAAAGTGATACGCGCGGGCTGCAGTTGCTGCCAACTGTGTGCGGTGCGTTGGCCAGTGCGTGCATCTGGCACCTGTCCTCCAGCTGGGCCCTACTGCTGGGCGCAGCACAGGTCAATGGCCTCCTGAGCAGCTGCCTGGAAACGGCAACCCATACGGTAAAACGGCTGTCGTAAAGCGGCAAGCTGCATGGCTTCTGGCCAAGGGAGCAGCCCAGAGGGTGCACGAGGGGAGGTGGGGAAAGCTGTTGACGCGAGGTCGGGGCGGTGCACCCGCATGACAACCTGAAGATGGCTGCCACGGGACAGCGCGTCGCTAGGCAGGCAACTGGTTGCTGCATGAAGTGTCACCTGTGGTTGGCCGTCCTCCCAGTTGCAATCTTCGTCTCTTCTTTGAAACGCTCTGGTCCCGGCGTGGAGTACAAGGGTCGGGGCGAGGTCCACGACGGTTGCTCTACGCTGTCACGTGGGCGTTCAACGTGCCGCGCCATGTCGTTGCCGCGTCGTGCAGACATCGCGCCGCGTCGGCCTCAGCCCTGCACGTGCTGCGCCCTCCGTCACTCCCCGTACCGTCGCCAAGGTGCTGCGTCTCGTGCGCGGCAGCCGGATGCTGTGTTGGCGGCGCATGAGGGGGCGGGTGCAGGAGCGGGCAGGGTTCTGGGCGCATGTTCCGCATCATACCGCAAAGGGGAGACAACGCAAGCCGAACCGGACACGGCAGCGGGGTAACGGAGGGAAGCTGCGTGCCCCTGCGCCGACAGGAGTGCGCTGATGTCCCGCCCTAATTTCTTGGCAAGCGCGTCGCCCTTACCCAAGGCTGGGGCCCACGTATCACACCGCCCGCGACCACCTCGCACCACCCCGCATGCGTACGCACTTACACAAACCACCACAACCACCGGTTCACCTTTCCCTGACCATACCACGCACCTGCTTGTGTACCACACCTCGCAAACGTAGCGTCTTAAGCGCTCCTTCCCTGTCCCCGACATTGGCCCCTTCCAGCTTGCTCACCTCAACCGCCTTTTCCTTGGACACTGTGGTCCGTGCGCTGGCATCCACGTGCAGTCCCCCGGGAGTGAGCGGCACGACCAGCTCCGCGACTGTGTCGGGGGTTGCCTGGGAAGGCCGTCCGCTGCAGGGGAGCTGTGGCGGCTCCTAGGTTCATGGCACCCCGAGCCGTCCAACGTAACACTCGGAGCGGGGAGACCGATGGGCTTGTTGCCACTGTTGCAATCTGTGCCTCGCCCAACCACCTGCGGGGATGATGCATGCAAGAAGAGCCGCTACGAGTCACATGGGGTTCCGCTTAACGGCCAACCAACGAAAGGTTGAGGCAACATGGCCGACAGTGGTTTTAGGAGGATGTAGGTGGGCAGCCCAGCTTCACACCAATACCATCGGCCAGCAGCGCAACGCGGTGAGATGACAGCAAGGACAACGCTACAGGTCTGTGCGTGGACACCGAGAACGCCAAGTGTTCATCGTGTCACAGTTGTCCACCTAGTAAACCCTGGCATGTAGCTACAAGGTGCACGCCCAAGCGGCACCTGTCCCACGTGCAGTTGCCTACTCTGAGGAGATTGCCTGATGTTGCGAGGACAAGAGGGCGCAATGACGCCCGAACTTACACGAAGTTCCCTTCGCACACAGCCTTAACACCCACCTGTTATGCCAGCGCGTAACGGTGTGTCAGTGGGTTGGTGCCGCAGCCGAACTCCAACACCCAAGCAGGGTCAGGAACCCACAGAGCCGCTGGCGGAGGGCCATCAGCCCCACGTCGAGCTACTGCCAAGCAGCGAGCTGCTCCTACGTCGAGGCGGCGGCGCCACGGGCGTTTCCGCCCGCCTGCAGGAACGATGGGTGAAACGAGGAGGGCGCGGGTCGCGTGAGCACAGGACATTCTACTGCACACACAAACGCTATCCAGTCCACATCCATATCGTTTAAACGTGGGAACTAGGGTACACATGCCATCTACGTGACGGGCTGCAACCTGCGGCATGGGCATATGGCAAAGCCCGACTGCGCTGCATTCGTGTGTGGCACGAGCACCGTGAGGTTGGGCTATGAGTTGCTGACACAGCAGGAGGTACGCTAGCTTGAGGGAACGGCTTCTACATACTGTACGCCGATGCCATGCAAGGTTACGAACCCACCAGGTAAGGGGTGGCCCTCGCTAGTCCTCAGGTGGCCGTTCGTGCACCTGGGCAGCACCTTCCAATCGTGGGCCTCACGCCTCGGGCACTCCAGCGCGCGCATTGGTGGTCGTAAAGCGTGCCTGAGAGCGTAGTAGCGGTCCCAAACAGGCGGGGGCATGCTGCTAAGATAACATGAACGGCGACTTGTGCAGTGTGGCTGGTTCTTTCTGCCTACGTGCCCAAGCTATCAGGAGCACAGATTATGATGCATTCATAGGCTAAGGGCAAGTCCCTTCCTCGGTTGCCGGCCGAGGCACGATTATGATGAGCTCCCTAACATTGCAGCGGTCATTGTGGACCTCTTCAATAGCCTAGGTGCACAACGGTCACCTGGCTTGTGTTCATCTTATCCGCCGGAAGAACAGCCTGGCGCTTGGAGGGAAAAGCGAAAACTGCACAGCAGTCATGTCGCTCGCCACCCAAATTCTTATCCCCGAAGCAGAAGATACATGGCAGCAACATGCGCCTGTGTGCAGCTTGCCAAGCTGCTGTGTCCAAAGCGCCGGCAGTTTGCCCCGTTGGCCTTTCCACAACATATTCTGCAGTATGCCAACTCGCTACACAACAATGTGCGTGTGAATGCCTCTGTGACCTGTCCGCTGAACCACAGGGCTCGGGCATACATGACATACATGACATACATGGGGACATACAGTACCTTGCGATGGCAGCAGCACCTTGCAGCCTTCATACGCGACCTGACGTCCTGCTGTGTGCCAAGCACGAGGCATGGCGATTAGGTGGCTGCAAGGAGGCGGCGGGTCAGGGGGGTATGTGATGCGTCTTGGGGGGCGACCACGACCCAGCTGCTTGTTTGCGCGTACTGAGGTTGACGCGGAGGTGGCCAAAGCCCTAACAGAGCCACACAAGTTGAAGACCTGCGTGGACAGGGGTCCCTGGTGGTGGTAGTGTTGGATGCATGGTGAGCAGGTGCAAGGAGGGGCGACGGGCCACGGGTGGACGGCACGTGTTAGCAAGCCGCCCCTGGTGTAACATCCGGCTGTCAGTGCTGGCCTGGGGAATGCGGTCTGCGCAATAGGTTTCAGTATGTGTCCTACGTGGTCGGGACTGCGGGAAGCGGGATGGATAGGCTTGACCCCCTTGCCTCCGGCCCGGCGACGAACACCGTGTACAGGAACCTGTCGCGTCCCGCAAGCTGGCCTGCTGGAGCGGAATGGGGCCAACCCACTGGCCTGTGCAAGTGCACGAGTGTTCCTCAGGCACGGTCCCCACCTTGCCGCTCAAGTTGGTTCTAGAGCTACAAAGCACGATGTTCTTGTGTTACATTCGAGCCTGTCTCCCACCCAACGAGAGACACGCCCTCCTACGCACCTAACGCGGTCCACCCACGTCCGTTCCACCAAGGACACCAGTACTGAATGCGCCGTTTGGTTGCACAGCGCACTGGATTACCGCGCGCGCGCCAGAACGAGCAGTAGACACTCCAGCCTTTCAAGACCCCTTCCCCGACAAACCTGAGGGAGCACGCCCCTCACTGCCGCACACCGTGCCGCGCCCACCCCTGGCCCGCCCGGCGCCCGCCGCCCAACGTCCTGCGTGCCCATGCAAGGCCCAAGAGGCAACCAGCAACACCGCTACTCCGCCAGTATGGACTTGAACTGCAACCGCCCCGCATCCTTGGCTGCCCCCGCCTTGGAGGGCGACAGCGGGGGCGCCAGGGTGGGCACGGGGGCGCGCTCGCGGGGCAGGCGCTCCATGCGGCCCACTGCGGGGTGGAGGGGGCAGAGCAGCCGGCAGGGAAAGGAATGAGCGCGTGTACTTGTGGTATGACTGGCAGGCGTAGGGGAGTAGCACATGTGTGGAGTAGCCCTCCAGACAGGGCGATGAGGTGGTCTGGCATTACGGCGGTCGCAACAATAAGGATCCTAAGGTTTCCTGACCTCACACGTGCCAGCACCACCACCTCCTGATGTGGCCAACATGCCTCAGGTTGCAACGCGCGCAGTCCCGACACCCCACCTCCCAACCTGGCAAACTCACGTGTCTCCTTGAGCTGCTGCTCCGTGGGCTTGGCGTGCGGCAGCGACGGCGGCGCCTCGTAGCTGCGCCCCACGCCCGGCGCGCCCCAGTCCCCCGCGCTCAGCAGCGCCACGTTGGCGTCTGGCGGCGTGGGCGGCCCCGCGTTCGAGGGCTGCGTCCGCAGCCGCGCGCCCGCCATCGGGTCCACCTCCCCGCCCGGGCCCACGTAGGCGGACAGCGGGTCCAGCGTGCGCGGCAGCGGCCCGCCGCCCGAGCCCCGCACCGCCTCGATGCGCGACCCAGACCCCGCAGGCCCCCCGCCCGGGCTGGAAGCGGATGCAGCGGCTGCGGCATTCCTGGACCCCAGCGGCGCGCCCCGCAGCGCGGCGGCCCCTGGCGCTGGCCCCGACAGCGCAGAGTGCGAGCGGAGTGCGTCCAGCGGGGACAGCGGGGTGCTGGGCCCGCCACCCAGCTGCCCCGTGGCGCCCAGCTGGCCAGTGGCCCCCAGGCCTGCGTCTGCCAGGCTGTTCTGCAGCGCGCGCTTGGCGACCTGCTTGCTGTACGCATCCCGCGTCAGGCCCTGCTGCACCGGCCGCAGCGGGCCGGTCTTGGACGCGCCACCCGCGCCGCGCAGCGTGACGCCGCCCACCGGCTGCAGTGTGTCCAGCGCGCTCGGCTGCGTCTTGGGCAGGATCTTCTTGTAGTCGCTCGCCAGCCGCCGCTCCCGCTCCCGCCGCATCTCCGTGGGGCTCAGCTGCGTGGGCCGCGCCGCCGCCGCCGCCGCTGCTTCCGCCGCCGCCAGGCTGCGTGTGGACATGGAGCGCATGGTGCTGCGCTTCTTGGGGCTCAGCGCGCGGCTGGTGTCCTCCGGCGCCGCCACCTTGAACCCGGGTCCCGCCAGCGCGTCCAGCGGGGTTCGATCCGGGTCGAACTCGTTCAGGATGACCACCTCGCCCTTGTGGTCGTACGTGTAGTCCTTGCCCTTGAGCTCCTTGCGCAGGCTGGCCAGCTTTGAGCGCTCCTCCGCGTCCTTGATCTCCAGCTTGCGCGACATCTCCTCCTGCTGCTTGCGCTGCTGCAGCTCCTGCCGCAGCTGCTCCTCCACGTGCTCCTGCTCCGCCGTCAGGTGCCGCCGCGTGTCTAGCTTGGTCACGTTGCGCCGCGACTGCTGCGCGCGCAGCGAGCGCGTGCTGAGGCCCGACAGCGCGTCGCGGGAGTAGTGGCGCCCACCGCCGGGGGTGGCGGCAGAGCCGCCGCCGTGCACCGTGGCGGAGGCGGCGATGGAGACGGTGGGGTGGTGCGGCGCCAGCGGTGACGCGCCGTGGCCGTGGCCGTCTGCGCCGGAGGCAGCTTCCAGGGCGCTGCCGCTGCTTTTCGCGGAGCCGCTGCGTTGTAGGCTGGGCTGCTTGTTGAGGAACTGCTGCATTACCCAGGAGTCACGGCCGCTGGTGCTGGGGGGCGGGGTGGCCTCGGGCAGGGCGGAGCGGAGCCAGGAGTCAGGGGCGCACGGCTGCGGAGGCTCCTCCCGCTCCCAGCTGCCGTGCTCTAGGGACACGGAGGACACGGGGTCGTCCTCGCGAGCCGGGTACTGCATCTCCACGACCTCCAGGCATGCGGCGATGCACGAATCGACCGCGTCGGAGACTGCTCTCTCCGTGGTGCGGTGCTCATGCAGCTCTAGGTTGGCTAAGTGCAATACATCCTCCAAGCACCCTTGCACTGCAAGCTCCATGCTGCGCTCGGGAGCGTTAGCCCCGCGCTGTTTCTGCTGCGCAGCGTCATACTCTGGGCTATCGAAATCGGGCGCAGCGGGAGGAGGAGGTGTAGCAGGCGGCATCCTGTCAAGCTATATCAATCTTTAGACAGATTGCATTACATCATTCTTGCCGTTATTGAACAGCCGCGGGGCCATCGCGTGCTCAGAAAAGTAAAGGCCATTCGAAGGTCGTCGGGTGCAATATGCCCAGCCTGGTATATAGCTACGTGCTCGTGATAAGTTACATTTGCAGAACTGTGAGTGACAAGATACTGTGCCAGGGTTTGCGCGTTTCGGTGGCATGCAGCAGGCTGAGTGAGCCCCGATGCTCATGAGGGGGACCTGTGCAATAACCACTGCACATGCTTAATATAGGTTACTTTGCATGATTGATAGCGTTTCAGGTGGGCGTTTTAGGGGAGTGACCCACTGGTCAGAACACCATAAAGCAGCAAGGGAGCCTTGGTAGCAGCTCTTCGCATGCTGCAACACACGTCAACCAAGTGTCCTGGCCAGTCTGAACGAAAGTCACCACAAGTCGACTGCGTCGCAAGGGCGTGCCCCTGACAGTTGTGGGTGTTGGCGGC
>VFQN01008656.1_pt1 | contig 10180 bp, 4 predicted proteins | sample 3512371 | NCBI WGS metagenome assembly VFQN01 (sample SAMN10412370, study PRJNA504923) | tailings metagenome | isolation source: Replicate 2 from Balatoc abandoned mine | place: Philippines: Itogon, Benguet | collected 2017-08-28 | reverse complement strand
GACCAGCACCACCGACGGCACCCTGGAGTCGCAGGGCCTGGTCGTCCTCGAGGACGACAAGCAGATCCAGCCCGCGCAGAACCTCGTCCCGGCGGTCAGCAACGAGTTCCTCAAGGCGAACCCCGACGTCGCCGACGTACTCAACGCCCTGATGGCGGCCCTGACCACCGAGAAGCTCACCGAGCTCAACGGCCAGGTCGCGGTCGACCGGGAGACCCCGGAGGACGTCGCGCGCGCCTTCCTGGAGGAGGAGGACCTGCTCTGAGCTTGGGGCCAGGCTGAGCCGTCCTGGCCGGGTCGATCCCCCGCGATCCGGTCAGGACCTGGCCGCAGTGGAGCGGTCCGGACCGGTGGGGGAACGGCGGCCGCGGGCGCGCCGTCCGACCGTGAGATTCGGCGGCGGCGCGCTCGCACCGATACCATGACGGGCCGACATAGCGGCAACGAGGCGCCGCTTTCAAGGGAGAAACGGATGAGATACGGGACGTCAGACCCGCTGCTCTCCGTCGTCATCCCCACCTGCCGGGGCGCCGACCGGATCGGTGACACGCTCCGGTCCCTGGCCCAGCAGACTCTCCCCGCCGAACTCTTCGAACTGGTCGTCGTGCTCAACGGGCCGCGGGACGAGACGCCCGCGCGCCTCGCAGAGGTACGCCGCGCCTATCCCGCACTCCGGCTGCGCAGCATCCGGATCCCCGAGGTGGGCGCCAGCCATGCCCGCAACGCCGGCATCGCCGCCGCGGCGGGGGCGCACCTGACCTTCGTCGACGACGACGACTGGGTCTCCCCGACCTTCCTCCAGGCGTTGGTCGACGGCATCGAGGAGGGCGTGGTCCCGCTGGCGATGGTGGCCGACGTGGTCACCGACACCGCCGAGGGCCTGGCGGAGTACGACAACTACATCAACCGCCGGATCTCCGTGCATGCCGGCAAGCGGGTGCCGGGTGAGGTGCTCTCGACCGCGCTCGGATTCGTCGCGGCCAAACTGGTGCCCACCGCTCTCGCGCGGGCGTCCCACTTCGAGGTCGACCTCCGCAGCGGTGAGGACGTCGTCTACTGGTTCGACCTGTTCAACCGGGCGCCGTTCCTCTTCCGCGTGGTCGAGACCAGCACCGACGCGGCGTACCACCGATCGATCCGGGTCGGGTCGCTCTCGCGGCAGATGGCCAGCTACGACTTCAGCGTGAGCCAGCGGCTCGAGGTCATCGAGCGGCTCGCCGCCCGGGAGATCGCCCACCCGGCCGCCGAGAAGGTCCGGATCAAGATGATCACCGGACAGACCGACCTCATCAACGGCTACCTCCGGGAGACCCGCGACGAGCATCGCCGCGCAATCGAGGAGATCCGCGACCGGGGCCTCGAGACCGTCGTGCCGTACGACGTCCTCAACGCCGGCCTCGCCCGCGACCTCGCCGTCTGCTACGCCTTCCCGCCCTACGCCGACACCAGTGCGCTGGTCGCCGCGCGCCGGATCCGGCGGCGCGGCGCGATCGTCGACGTCGTCTCCCACTCGATGCGTGCGATCCGCGCCAAGGACCCGTCCGGGCAGCTGATCGCCCAGGAGTTCGTCGGCGAGCACCACCAGGTGCCGGGGAAGCCGGGGGCGTTCAACTGGCGCCGGATCGAGAGGTTCGTCGCCGCCGGACTCGAGCAGATCAGCGCCTGGGAGCTGACCAAGGGCTACTACCACTCGGTCTACAGCCGCACCATGTGGCCGGCCTCGCACGTGCTCGCCGCGCTCTACAAGGCACGGCGCTCGTCGACGACCTGGATCGCGGAGTTCTCCGACCCCCAGCTGTGGGACAGCTTGGGTCAACGGCGCTCATCGGTCGCCGTGCCCGGACCGCTCCTCGACGAGCTGACGGCTGCACTGGAGACCGTGGGTGTCGAGATCGACGCCGAGGTCAGCGTCGCGGAGCTCGTCGAGCTGCTCGCCTACGCGCTCGCGGACGAGATCGTCTTCACCAACGAGAACCAGCGCGAGGTGATGCTCGACTATCTCGGTGACCCGGAGCTGGAGACCCGGGTGCGCGGCGTCTCCACGATCAGCGAGCATCCGACGCTGGAGCCGAACTTCTACCACCTCGAGACCGTCGACTACGCCCTCGACCCTCGGGTGATGAATGTCGCCTACTTCGGCGTCTTCTACCAGACTCGCGGGCTCGACGAGGTCCTCGACGCCCTCGCCCGGCTCACGCCGCAGCAGCGCAGCGTGGTGCGGCTGCACGTCTTCACGGTCCAGCCCGACGAGTTGACGGCGGCCGCGGAGGCGGCGGGTCTGAGCGGCGTCATCATCGCGCGCCCCTACGTCTCCTATCTCGGGGCGCTCAACCTCGCGACCCGCATGGATGTGCTTTTGATCAACGACGCCAGTACGGTGGGCCTGCACTCGCGGAACCCCTACCTGCCGTCGAAGTGGGCGGACTACGCGGGGAGTGGCACGGACGTGTGGGCCATCGTGGAGCCCGGCAGCGTCCTGTCGAGCAAGAAGAGCCGTTACCAGTCCCGCATCGGGGACGTCGACGGTGCACGCGCCCAGCTCGTCGCCATGATCGAGGACCACCTGTAACGAACCGCGGCGGGCGACCGTTGTAGAACCGAAAGCCCAGGACCGTCCCGGTAAGAGAGAGGAACTCCGTGTTCGGAGCACGCAGAATCTTCCAGTTCCGCCCGATGGTCGCCGCCATCGCGGTGCCGCTGATGATCGGATTGACCGTTCAGGCACTCGGGCCGCAGAGCCCGGCTGGTGCCGCTGGTGAGGTCGACCAGGCAGCCTTCGCTGCCAAGGAGACAATCGCCAAGCGCGCCGCGAAGGCCACGATCAGCCTGGCCGCTGCGCCGGTCGGGCAGACCCCGAAGGGCAAGGCGGGTCTGACCCCCGGCGTCGCCACCTTCCGTCCGGCCCGTCCGGGCCGGCCCGTGCTGATCCAGGGCCTCTACGGCAGCCGGTGGAAGGTCGTCGCCCGCGCCAAGCAGGATCGACGCGGCCAGGTCGGGTTCAACGTCGCAGCGGTCCGGGCCGGCAAGCCGATCCAGTTCCGCGCCGTGGCCAACCGGTACAAGAAGGACCGCCCCGTCAAGAGCGCCTCCGCGCAGTCGGCTGCGTGGGCCCTCAGTTGGAGCGACGAGTTCACCGGCTCCGGCCCGCTCGGCGCTCGTTGGCGTGACCGCCAGGTCGGCGAGCGCTTCGGCCGCCGGCTCTGCTCGGAGGTCCGTGCCGGCAACGCCCGTCGCCAGGGCGGCAACGCCGTGCTCGAGGTCCGCAGGCTGGGCGGCCCGACGAAGAAGTGCAAGGACGGCCAGTACAGCAACGCGATGGTGATGGCCGACCGGCCCGAGGACCAGATCCGCTACGGCTTCGCTGCCGCCCGCGTGAAGTTCCAGTCCAACCGCGGGCAGCACAGCGCGTTCTGGCTCCAGGTCCCGGACAACGCGCCGCCGGTGGCCGGCACCCCGCCGGCTGCAGGCGCCGAGATCGACGTGGCCGAGTACTTCGGCGACGGTCGCAAGGACGGCGGTCTCGCCAGCTACATCCACTGGGTCAAGAACGGCAAGGACTACACCGAGGGCGGCATGCTCAAGTCCCGGCCCCTGCTGCCCCGCGGCAAGGAGTGGTCGGACGCCTGGCACGTCTACTCGGTCGAGTGGACGCCCAAGCGCTACATCTTCCGGGTCGACGGCAACATCGTGCTGAACACCACCCGCGGCATCTCGAACCGGCCGGAGGCGATCGTGCTCAGCGCGCTGACCTCCGACTGGGAGACCAAGTGGATGGATGCTCGCAAGTTCCCGACCGTGACGAAGTACGACTGGGTGCGGGTCTGGAAGCAGCCGACCCCCTGACCTGAGGTGGACGCCCGGTGGCGCCGAGCCGACCCGGCCGGTTCCACCGGGCGTCCGCCGTTTACTAGTCTCGGCAGTGGCGGGTGACCCTCGCCGGGGTTGCGACCCGTCGCCGCCCGCGACCGATCAGGGAAGGATCACCTCTGGTGTCGACCTCCTCACCGTCGAACCCGACCGTCACCGCCGTCTCGGGACGAGCGCTGCTCGTGGCGGCCGATCCAGCGACATCGCTGGCCGCCCTCGGCCCTGTCTTCGAAGACCTCGTGGTCGCCGAACTGGGGCGGCTCCGGGAGGAGTTGGAGGAGCTCGGCACGTCCGGTGTGGTGGTGGTCGACGGGCCAGTCGGTGACCCGGTCATCAACGCCGTCGTCCACCACGTCTCGACGAGCCCCGGCAGCCGGTTGGCGCTCGGGGTCTCCCGGGAGCTCACCTCCCTCGACGGTGCCGAGCTCGCCGCGCTGCGCATTGTCGGAGGTGGCCGCCTCGGTGATCTTCCGGTGACCTGGTGGGCCGCCGCCGACGCGACTGCAGCCGCGGCCGCGCCTCCTGCGGAGGCATCCGCCGCGCCTCGGACCCGAGGCCCGGCCGACTCCGACGATGCGTTCGCCGCGCACGCCCACCTCTTGCGGGCCCAGCTGGAGCTCGCGACCCAGCCGGAGGAGCGCGCCGGGGACGCCGGACGCGCGCAGGGTGAGCCCACCCCGTCCGCGGCCGCGACGCTCCAGGTCAGCGCCGATGGCGGGGTCGGACATCCGGCGGCTGCCGCGCCCGCGGGGGAAGGGCACAGCCGACGGACGACGTTCGGCTACCGCCTCCCTCTGCTCCTGGTCTTCGTGGCGATCGGGTTTGCCCTGGGCGTCGCGCTGGGCCAGCTCTGGTCGGGTGACGTCCAGGCCGCTGCGACGCTGCTCCTGCTCGTGGCCACCGCGCTCCTGCTCGCGTGGGCCGTGCGCGCCATCCGCGGCCTGACCGGTCAGGTGCAGGCGCAGGCCGAGCACTCGGCGCGGCTCGGCGACGATCTGGAGCGCGGCATGCGCCAGCTCACCAAGCGCGCTCAGGCCAACGACGTCCGCACGGTGCGCATGCGCGACTCGCTCCGCGAGATCGAGGCTCGTCTCGCCGTTGTCTCCAGTGCCAGCGCGAGCGGCAGCGCCGCCCGGGCGCGACTGGCCGCCACCGAGGCGGCCGACGACGAGACCGGCTGAGCCGACTCGCCTTCCTAGAGTCGCTCGACGTTGTCGCCGGCTGTGGCGGAGGTCGAAGAGGCAGCGCGCCTGCGCGCTGATCGCCTCCAGGTCGAAGGCCCGGTGCTGCTGGAGGAGGACGGTGATGTCGGCGTCCGCTGCGGCGGCAGCGGCGTCCGCTGCCCGTGTGGTGCCCTCGACGAGCCAGTCAGGCACGTGCGGGTCGGCGTAGGAGACCTGCGCTCCCATCGACAGCAGCAGTCGGGCAAGGGGGATCGCTGGTGACTCGCGCTGGTCGGCGATGTCGGGCTTGTAAGTGACGCCGAGGAGCAGGATCTTCGAGCCGTTGACGGGGAGGCTGCGGTCGTTGAGCAGGGTCTGGATGCGCTGGGCGACGTACCGCGGCATGCCGGAGTTGATCTCCTGGGCGAGCTCGACGAAGCGGAACGGGTAGCCGAGCTGCTCCTGCACCCGGTGGGAGAGATAGTTGGGGTCGATCGGGATGCAGTGTCCGCCGACGCCCGGGCCGGGGTAGAAGGCCTGGAAGCCGAACGGCTTGGTGCGCGCCAGCCGGATGACGTCCCAGAAGTCGATCGAGAGCTCGTGGGAGAAGCGGGCCATCTCGTTGACCAGGGCGATGTTGACCTGGCGGTAGGTGTTCTCGAGGAGCTTGGACATCTCGGCCTCGCGGGTGCCGCGGGCGACGACCACCGTCTCGGCGAGCTGCCCGTAGAACTCCGCAGCCCGGCGCGCACACTCCTCGGTCACGCCACCGACGACCTTCGGGGTGTTCGCGATGCCGAAATCGGGGTTGCCGGGGTCGACCCGCTCGGGGGAGAAGGCCAGGGAGAGGTCGGTGCCCACGCGCAGGCCCGAGCCCGCCTGGAGGATCGGGCCGAGCACCTCCTCGGTGGTGCCGGGGTACGTCGTGGACTCGAGCACCACCAGCGTGCCTGCACGGAGGTGGGGGGCGATCGAGGTCGCCGCGGCTCGCACCATCGACAGGTCCGGTCCGCCGGCGGGGTCGAGCGGTGTCGGCACGCAGATCACGACCGTCTCGGCAGCGGAGACCGTCGCGGGATCGGTGGTGGCCGAGAAGCCGCCCGCGACCATGGCCGCGACGTCGGCGTCCGAGAGGTCGTCGATGTGGGAGACGCCGGCGTTCAGCCCGGCGACGGCACGTTCGGAGGTGTCCAGCCCGGTCACCCGAAGGCCGCGGGCGACGGCCAACTGGGCCAGGGGCACGCCGACGTAGCCCAGTCCGACGACGACTACACTGCTCACGGCTTCGTTCACTCCTCGGCTCGGCTACGGGCTCGACCAACGGGTTCGACCAGGGGGGAAGAGAGTCTCATGCTCGGCCCGCCCGCGAGGCCCCGCCCTGAGAGGAACCGCATGTCCGGACTGGTCCTGCACGTGACGGGAGCCCGCCCGAACTTCCCGAAGGCCGCCCCGGTGATCGCCGCGCTGGAGAAGCACGGCGTACGCCAGCTCCTGGTGCACACGGGCCAGCACTACGACGCCAACATGTCCGACGTCTTCTTCCGCGACCTCGGACTGCCGGCGCCGGATCTCAACCTCGGCGTGGGCTCCGGCTCCCACGCCGCCCAGACCGCGGCGATGCTGACCGCGCTCGAGGAGACCTTCCTCGCCGAGCGGCCCGATCTGGTGCTCGTGTACGGCGACGTGAACTCGACGCTCGCGGCCGCGCTCGTGGCAGCGAAGATCGGCGTGCGTGTGGGCCACGTCGAGGCGGGCCTGCGCAGCTTCGACTGGTCGATGCCCGAGGAGGTCAACCGAGTCGTCACCGATCGGCTCAGCGACCTGCTCTTCGCCACCAGCGCGGACGCGATCGCACATCTCGCCCGGGAGGGCGTGGCGCCCGAGCGGATCCACCTCGTCGGCAACCCGATGATCGACACCCTGCTCCGCCTGCGTGACCGCTTCGACGGCTCCCGGGTCGTCGCCGAGCTCGGCCTGCCGCAGGAGTACGCCGTGGCGACCCTGCACCGCCCGGGCAACGTCGACGACCCCGCGGCGCTGGAACCGCTCGTGACCGCGCTGCGCGAGGTGGGCGACCGCCTCGACGTGGTCCTGCCCGTGCACCCGCGTGGTCGCGCGCGGCTGGAGGCGTCCGGATTGTTCGAGCACCCTCGCGTGCACGCGACGGAGCCGCTGGGCTACCTGGAGTTCCTCGGGCTGGTCGAGGGTGCCCGGCTGGTCGTCACCGACTCCGGTGGCATCCAGGAGGAGACGACCGTCCTGGCCGTGCCCTGCCTGACCCTGCGCCCCAACACCGAGCGGCCCGTCACCATCACCGACGGCACCAACCGCCTGGTGACGCCCGAGACCCTGCCCGGTCTCGTGGACGGGATCTTGGACGGCACTCGGCCCGTCGGCCACCGGGTGCCGCCGCTGTGGGACGGCTCTGCCGGCGAGCGGATCGCCGACGTCGTCGTCTCGAACCTCTGACTATTCGCCGAGCAGGTCGACGACCCGCGCTGCGGCGTCACCGTCGTGGTGGGCGTGCCAGCGCGCGTTGAACGCCGCGATCTCGGCGGCGTACCGCTCCGTGACGGCGGCGTGCTCCCGCACGACGTCGACCACGCCGTCGACGTCGGTGACCCGGGGACCGGGTGAGGTGGCGTCGGGGTCGATGGGCGCCGGCACGGCGGCGAGGTACTCGTCGTGGTCGGGCGTGTGGAAGACCGCGGCCCGACCGGTGAGCGCCCAGTCGAAGCGCAGGTCGGAGTAGTTCAGAACCGCGGCGTCGGCGGCGAGCACGAGGTCGCTGACGGCGCCGTACGGCGTGACGTCGACGACGCGGTCGGCACGGGCGTGCGGGACGCCGAGCGCGAGGACCACGTGCCCCTCGCCGAGCGCGTCGGTGAGGCGGGCGAGGTCGAGCTCGCCCGGGGACTTGAGCCGCGCCCGCGTCGCCCGGTCCCGGTGCGCGGGCGCGTAGAGCGTCAGCGAGGTCTCGGGCGGCAGCCCGAGACGAGCGAGCACCCGGGACCGGGCGGCGGCCCGGTCGGCGTCGACGAGCAGGTCGTAGCGCGGGTGGCCGGTGACGAGGACGTCGCGCAGGTCGAGCTCGGCCCGGTAGACGGCCGCGACCTCCTCGCTGGGCGCCAGGACGGCGTGCCACTGCTCGCGCCGGCGCTCCACCTCCAGCGCGACCGCGCGCTCGCTCATCCCTCGTGACTGCCACAGCGAGCGTCCGAGCGGCGTGACCGGGAAGCCGGCGAAGGTCTGGAGAACCCGCTGCCCGGAGGTGGGGACGAAGAAGTCGGGCAGCTCCCCGCTGGCGAGCACGCACCCGGCGGTGGACAGCAGCTCGTGCCAGCGGCGGCTGCCGACCAGCACCGGCGTCGTGCCGTCCGGCACCGGCACGCTCGCGTCGCGGACCGCCCAGTAGCGGGCCAGCTCGGGGTGCCCGGCGGCGAGGGTACGGTCCAGCGCGAGCAGTCCGCCCGCGAGGTCACCCCCGGCGGTCAGCAGCACTGCGGCCTCGGTCGCGCCGTCGGTGGGCCGGCGGCGATGGGCGCGGCGCAGCCGCTCCTGGTGGGCGGGAGAGAGCTCCTCGTCGTCGAGCGGGGCACCCAGGTCGGCCACGATCGTCCGATCGGCGCGCAGCCGGAGGCCGAGGCCGAGGTCGTCGGTGCGCTGGCTGCCGGGCACGCGCTCGGCCAGCTCGTCGCCGGCCACCGCCTCGAGATCACGCCCGTCTGCCGTGCGGACCACGAGCAGATAGGCGGCGGTCGGCGGAGGTCGTACGCCGAGGGGTGCCGTGAGGACGACGGTGTCCCCCTGCACGACGACCTCGGTCACCGCCAGATCCGCGTGCCGTCCGCGCCAGACGGCGGTGGCGAGCTCGGCGTCGCTGACCCCGACGGTCACCACCTCGGCCACGATGGCGTCGGGGCGGAGCTCGACCCGGCGGACCCGGACCTGGCGCCCGTCGGCGACCGCCCGCACCATGCCGTCCGGGCTGGCCCGCCACACCAAACGACCGGGCCCGGTCTCGCCGTACGGCAAGGTGGGGTCGGGTCCGGGCACCGGCCACAGCTGTTGGTGCGGCGCGATGCCCGGCGCCGAGGCGCGCAGCACCCATTCGCCCTCGGGGGGCAAGGCCAGCTCGAACCAACCGTCGTCGCCGACCGTCGCCGGGACCCCCTGTTCGTCGGTGCGAGCGACGACGCGCAGCCCGCCGGGCAGATCTCCGGCGAACCGGGCGCGCAGGACGCCATCGGGCCGGGGCTGCTCCAGTTCCGCGATCACCAGTCCGGGCGGCGATACGGCGATCTCGAAGCCGTCCTCGGAGCTCCAGCGCGGCTCGACCCGCACCTGGCGCCCGCCGAGGTCAAGGAGCTCCCGCCGCGGGTGCCGCGCCGCCGAACCCTCGACGTGGTCATGCACCCCGGCCTCGCGGGCGACGGCGCCATGCTGCACGCGCAGCCGTAGCCGCCAGGCGACGGCGCCCTCGTGCGCGAGGAGTCGGCCCAGGTCGACGTCGATCGCGAATCCCGAGTGCGGATAGCTGGCCGACGCGTCGTCGACCCACACGTCGATCTGCGGCTCGACCAGGCTCGTGACCGGCAGCGGCAGCGTCGTCCCCGTCTCCGGATCGACCAGCCAGGCGGTCAGCGCCGGGGGGCCGGTGGTCGTGTCGAGGCCGGGCACCAGCGCGTAGCCGGTGAGCCGCAGGGTCCGGTCCGAGCGCCGCACGCTGCGCAGCGCACTGCGCAGCGCCGTCTCGGCCGGCGCCAACCGCCACGCCTCGGCGGGCACCAGGTCGACGACGCCCTGCGGCAGCTCCGGCACGGCGACGAGGTGGTCGTCCTCGAGCCGGACCTGCGGGTCCCGGCCCCGGCCGAACCACTCGTCGGCGACGGCGAGCGCCTCCCAGCGCCGGCCGGCGCACAGCCAGGCCTTGACCAGGCGGTCGTGCCGCACGGTCTCCAGCGCGCGCTCGGTGGCGCGGTCCAGGAAGGTCTGGTACGCCGTCGCGAGTACCTCGCGGTACTCCGCGCCGCCGCCCAGGGCGTGCGTGAGGAACGGCGGGAAGTCGACGTCGAGGCACCGGCCCACCCACGCGTCGTACGTCGCCGGCGTAGCCTCGGCCCGGAGCAGGGCGTAGGCCTCCTCCTTGA
>VFQN01008655.1_pt1 | contig 10182 bp, 7 predicted proteins | sample 3512371 | NCBI WGS metagenome assembly VFQN01 (sample SAMN10412370, study PRJNA504923) | tailings metagenome | isolation source: Replicate 2 from Balatoc abandoned mine | place: Philippines: Itogon, Benguet | collected 2017-08-28 | reverse complement strand
ACTTCTTTCCTTTGACGTTCCGTTGAAGAAGTTCCATTACTTCTTTGTGTTTGTGTTGGTACAGGCCCTACTTTCATTTCAACACAAGACCAAGCACTTCACTAATGGTTTTATTCTGAAGTAACTTATTCTACAGAACAACAGAAACTTCGCAGGTGAACACATTGAAGCAGAGTGATTCATTACACTTCTCTAGTATCGGAACACAAAAATTATTATTGATTGTTTTATATTACATCACACTCATCATCAGACTCACTCTAGGCTTCTCCATCAATCAATCTATCCCCAATAATTCTTCCATTTTGCATGAAGAGTTTTACCAATAAATGGATTTGATTCTTCTGTTTCTATTCTTGGTCTAATAACAAAACATACATCCCAAATATTATGTAAATGTTTTCTTAAATATTTAAAAGTAAATATTAATGTAATTAATGGTATTAATGGTAGAAGTAAAGATTTTGCTAATGTTGGTGGAAAGTATTGAGTTTCAGTCACAAATGTTCCATCACTCTTTTCAGTCGTCGTTGTAACAACTGTTGGATCATTGACATGTTGCGCATAATTACCTAATAAAACCAACGCAGCAGATGATTGAAGAAAGAGAATCAATGCAATGATAATATAAGAAGCACGAATTGCATAAATCACAGGAAGTGCAAAAACCTTTGTAACAATTAATAAAGCAGCGATTGTAGTCCATGTAGTAAAATCATTCCCATTAGCTACAGCTACCATCGATGCTACCATGAGAAAGAATATTGGCAACGTATAAAAGGCTGTTAATCGTAATATTACAAGGATACCAGCCTCATAATAATTATAACAATATTGTATACAACTAATTAATTTCACTAAAAATAATAATAATGATGTAATCATCACACTTAAAAAGACCATACCATACATACCTTGTAATGCAACTAATAATCCTAATGGAAAATAAATTACAAATATAACCATCACTAATTCCATACGATATGCGAACGATCGTTTTTCAGGTCTGAGCCGAATATTCTTCTCTGGTACAAATCTTAATTCATCACCTAAATCATATTTAATATCATATGTATGATTTATATGATGTATATCAATAATTTTAGCTCTTTGCCATTCTAATTTTTGTTGTTTACATTCAATAATTTCACCAATTTCATAAAAATGTTTCTTTGATGGTAATTCATATCGTAATAATGGTGGAAATTCATTTGCAACATATTTTTTCAATTTCCAATCATTAAGCATATACTTTGAGAATGGATGTCCAGTTAAGCCATAAAAAAAAGATTTAATTTTTGAGAAAAAAATGGAACGTTCATCACGTTTTAAACCATGTTGTATGATTGAATTCATTGGATAATTTTTAAAGGCAACATATGGATTCGGATTATGTGGGAATAAATGTGCTGTTGCTTCAGGTGGAACATAATCATATACTGTATGACATCTTTTACATTTTGCTTTATTGGAATCCCATAATAATCTGGTATATAATGTTTTATATTGTTTCCCTCGCTCCCCAAATACAATATTTACTGGTGGCTCTTTAATATATTGTCTTGCATGATTATCTGTCGCACAGACAATACATTTCCAATCAATATAATCTTCAGGATGTAATAATTCTTCTTGTTCTTCTAATGCTTTTAATTCAGCAAGCCTTTTCTCTTCTTCTTCTGCTTCTTGTTGACCTAATAAAGTTCGTTTCTTTAATAAAGTATTAATATCAAAGCCTGCTTCTTTATCATCAACTTTCTTCTTTGGTGCTTTAATGATTATTGATTTTGTCTTCTTTAATTTACTGTCAACAGTCTCAGTGGAGGATCTTCGTCGATTTCTCTTTCCTTTGGATTTATTATTGCCCGCCTCGATGTCTCCCTCCTCATTCCCAAAAGTTGCTTCATTATGAACATCATCAACATCATCTCCGCTTTCTTCTTCTGTATGTACTTGTGCATGAGTTCTTTGACACAGGAAACAGTTGTTTTTCACTTCTTCTTTCATACTCTTCATACTTTGACTGAGTTTTTCCCAGTTCTCCTTTTGACCGTAGCGACACTTTCCAGCTTGATCTGACCTTCCTCGACCAGAATAAAAGAAATATTGTACATATTGACAGGTAAGAGCTGATACAAATGACCAATGTTGGAATTCTCTTGAAGCCATAAGTGTAAGAAGATCATAACAAAAATTTACAAAGAATAAAGTACCTAAAAAAGGAATTAATTGACTAACAAACATAGCTAAACTAGCTAAAACAAGTAATTGATTATTAGCATTAAAAGTAGCAATGATAGGAACTAAACTCTGACCATATCTATCAACACAAAAGAAACAAAGGATTAAGAAAATAAAGAAAGAATTCAGATATAACTGATCCCAATAAGCTGAGGAAAAGAAATACCATAACTTTGGCCATATGGAAGGAAATTGACTTAATTCATAAAGATACGTTTCGTCTGCTCCATATCCTTGCAATTTCTTTTTTGTTTTCTTATTAAGTAATACAAGTTGTTTCCAATAGTTATAACGTTGTTCACGTGTTATTTTAGGTTTATATAAAGTAATATCATCAACATAACTATCAGTGATTGCGATTGCAAGAGGATGAACTTTCGTTGCTTTATTATTTCGTTTCCCATTAAGTTTATTTTGTTTTTCTTTCTCTTTCTCTTTCTCCTTTTCTTCACTTTCAATAAAGGTTGTTTTCTTACGAAAAGAAAATCCCATACCAAAGGACATTTTTCCTTTTTTTTCTTTCTTTCAAGTATGATCAGAGAATGAGTATTAGTAACATGGAGATGATGATTAATTGATGAGGGAAAAAGAAAGCTTTGAATCGTGTAACGGAAATGGAGAAATGCAAAACTTCCAATTATCGATTTTCTTATCAATAAGAATCGTTTTTTTTCATTCTATTGGAAATCTCGATATTTTTAGAACTTTTCTCAACAATAAACTCTGTCTGACGCCCAACAATTCCCTGTATCATCAATTGATCATCATCTTTGAAGGAAGAATCGTTCAGAAAACTTTCACAGATTTTTGCTGATTTGTTTGATTATTTCCTCTTTTTTTTTTGTCTAATCTCCCGAGATGTCAACGTTAGAGCAGTTGCTTTTGAAGAATATTTCGGCTGAACCGAAATCAATCAAAACACATTTTACCGTTGTGAATATTCCCAATCGAAGAGGTCAAGCGCGTTATCGTTGTCTTAGATGTAATCATGAATTTGAATGTAGTGGAAGAAGTCGTTTAATTCATCATGTTGCAGGAGTTTCTCCTAGTGGATCTCAAATTAAACATGTTCGAGCTTGTTCCAATCCCTACGAACCTTTGAGACTCGCCCTCCTCGCAGATATAAGAAAGAGAGACGTTGGTCGAAGATTTGACTTTAAATCATTATTAGAAAAGCGTCAAGATCCTGAGGACCGGGAGGGAGACGACTACGATGTCGATGATCTCGCTGATGGAGAAGTCGACGGACATCAACCCGTTCACACAATCCATTCTGATTCAGAGACTTCAGATCTATTAAATCAATCAAATCCTAATCTTGGATCGACGATTCCAACTACTTCCATGACGATGGAGTCACCGACAGAAGGAGTAGATTTCACTGACGCTCCCGCTAAGAAAATCCGTAAAGTTGGTCGTCGACCAACCTATTGTGTCTCAGGATTAGCAAGATTTCCTAAGGAAAAATTATTATCAATTGTTCAAACAATGCATCAAATTGCACCACAGATTGTTCAATTATCATTAATGATGGAACAAGCTAGTGGTAACCTTCCTGCTGATTTAGTGTATTTACCACCATCGAAAGTAGATGGTCAACTCTCTCAACTTAATACAATTTTAGGACCATTAGCTGATTCTTTAGCTTCGTCTTACCTTGGTTCAACTGCTGCGAATACTAATAAAATGCAGTCCCCGCCCGTAGCTGCACATTCCGCTTCGCCGTCCTCATCTTCTCCTCCCCCTCCTACCCTATCAGACATTATGGAATACTTTAAATTATTACCATATCCACTGAATTCAATTCCAATCTCACAGCAAGTCCTTTCCGGTCTTCCAATTGTTTCCAATAAAAATACACAAGTATTGAATTATGAACAACTATGCCAAGCATTTACTCAACCTCGTAATCATACGAAATAAAAGAAAAAGAAAAGAAGAACAAACAAAGAAATATTCAAGTCAGTCGCTCATAAATCTTTTGATTTTTTTTTCCCTGCATTCCTGTGAATGTCACTTATCCAATAGTTGCCTCTCTGTTCTTTGTTTTTCTTGGATAAAGCGAATTCATTCATACGTTATTTAAAATGTGAAGTAAATCGTGTTGAGAAGAAGAAATAAAACCAAGTATAAAGATTCTTGTAATTTTATCCTTCCATTGAGTTTCTAAGATAGAGCATGAGATTACTTTTATTTCTTTGAGATATGTTTCTTTTTGTTCACTTCTCTTAACGATGAAGAATCAATTTAATTTTCACAATGTTAATGCATGCATATTTCTATTTCTTCTTCTGTTTGATCATCATTTCTCTATTGCTAACTTTGAAGCAATTTAGGCAATGAATCGAAGGAAACTGATTATTTGTTTTTTTTTTTTTTCTTTTTGTTTGTTTGTTTCTATCGTTTACATTTGTTTCAACCATTTTCGAATAGAAAAGCATTGAAACTAAAGAATTGGAGAAAGAGCAACTCTTATATACGTCCACCCCCTCTGATTTTGCGAATAAGACTTACCGAAGAGTGCAACAGAAAGTTTGATTATCATCCTCCTTGGTGTTGAACAAAGATGTTTCTTTGAGACGTTTTCATATGCTGTAATGTCGCTCAAATAACGGGTGACATTTTTCTATCAAGAGTTCTTCTTCTTTTCCTTCCCATTAAGTTTTGATACGATATAATATAATACTAATAAGTGAGGATTTTTTTTTCTTTTTTCTTTTTTTTTTTCGAATGTAAACGAAAGGGATTATTAGATATGTAAATATATCATCATGGAATATGTGTACAATAGTAAATAATAAATAAAAGAAAGAAAAAGAATAATAATACCACTATTGTTAACTTCATTATCAATATTCTTAGAATCAATTAGTTTGGACGAGGTCTTTCTCCTCGAAGGATCATCCATTTTTCTCTCCGATTGGCGTTTTGCAATAATGCTTTTTTTTCGGGGATGTAACTACCTCATTCTCGTTAGAAACCGTAATTGGACCTATAGACGAACTGGAAATGAGGTATAAAACTCATATAGCCTTTTGTTTGGCTAAAACTCTCATTCCGTTCTAAACTTCTCCGAATCAGACCTCTTTCTCCCTGAAATGAGGAATTTTTGACCATGATCTTTGCCAGGTCATAACTTTTTTTCAGTCTGTTCGAATGATTAGGTCACTTTGAATAGTCTTCTCGATGGACATAATAAGAAGTGAATAAGGTAAGTATTTGACAAGAAATTCGAGGAGAATCAAGTAGTCTCAATTAATTTGGGTCGGAGGAAGTATTCATATTCATTCTCATTTTTCCCTTTTTCTTCATTTCATAAGTTAATCAAGAATGAATACCTCCATCATTCTTCAAAACCTCTCTCTCTCTCTCTCTGGGATGGGAAACAGTGACTATTTACTTTTTTTATTAACTCGAATGTGAAAGAAAAGCTGATTATTGAATAAGTTCAAAGATTATTTTAAAAAACAAAACCAATCATCATCTATCCGAAACTAATCAATCTCACTCTTAGAAAGAAAACATGACGAAACAGCTCCTTCCAGTCAATCAATCAATCCATCAATAGCTCAAGAGATTCCTAGGACCTATAACATCAACTTCACTCTTTATCACGACTTTCCTTAGTATTCCCATTACTTGAAGCAATTCCACTACTACCATTATTACTACTACCAGCACCACTGCCAGTAGAACGACGTTTACTACCAAAGAATAATCTTTTAAATAATGGTTTTAAATACAATAAATAAATATAGAATAGAAATGTTATTCCAATACAAAATCCTGTAATAATACCAGTAAATTGCATTTTACTTAAATGATATTTATTTAATATGATATATACTGGTAAATATTGATAACATAAATAAGTACTGAAATAAACAATGAAAACATGGAATTGTGTAATTAATTGTGATTTCCATGATAATGAATTACCTGCATCTTTTGGACCATCTTTCCATGATAATAACATTTGTTTTCTTATTAAATAAGACATTTCTTCACGTGTTTTCGCTTGTGTGGAATAGGTTGGTGGCAAATAACGTGCATACACTTTACCTGGGATTGCCATAAAATTACTTGGTGGAAGTAAATCAAAGGCACCATAGATGACTAATGGGATAATTGGTGTTTTTAATGATTCCCACAGATGGAATGGTCCTTTCTTAAAGGCAACAATCTGTCCTGTCGTACTACGTGTTCCTTCAGGAGAGACGGCGACAGTATCACCAACACCCGCTGCTTCTGCTGCAATTCCAATCGCTTCAATTGCTTGATCACGGTTAGAGCGATCAATAGGAATACCACCATAAGCTAAGAGATGCCAGGAAAAGAAAGGGACTAAGAAAAGCTCAGCTTTCGCCTAAACAAGAACAACAAACTCAATCAGTCAAAAATCAAACGACAATTGAGGAAAACTTACCAAAGTATAATGGCGTACAGGAATAGCTAATGTAATAACAAAAGCATCAATGGTAGAAGAATGACTAAAACAAATAATCGAACAATCTTTACCAAAATAATCGGATTGAAAACCTTCAATATTTAATTCAATCCCAGAAATTCTTAATATCATATGTGAAATAAATGCTTTCACGGTATTTGAGATTTGATTAAAAGGACTAATAATATTATTACGCACAAGCCATGTATCAAAGGAACGTATACATAATAATATACATGGTAATGTTAAACATAAACCAGAGAATATGAAAAAAATAAAGACGGCAATAGATCTTGATAATTCATCTAATTTATATAATAAATATAAAAATAGATTTCGTTTATTACCATTATTAGTTAATTTATTTGAATATTGTAATTTTAATTGTTTTGATATTAATGTACATTCTTCTAATATTTCTTGTAATTGTAATTCAATATCATTAAAATTATAATTAGTTTTTAATTTTAATAAATATTCTATATCCATAATCATTAATTCACTTTCTGCATAATAGATACGACGATAATAATTTGTTAAATTTTTTAAATTTTTCATTTCTTCTTTCATATCTAATATCTTTTGTTTCATTGCCTGAAGATTTAATGTTTCAAAGGTTGGGAATACATTTGGATTATAAGTTGGTTTCATTTTTGCTGATGATGATGATGAGAATAATAATGATGTTTTTTGATCGTCAAATTCTGTTGTAGTGTTGTTATTTGATGGTGATGAGGAAGATGTGGTCATTGATTTTTCGTTTGATGATGCGGCAGTATTTCTTCTCATACTCGAAGGAAAATGAAAAACGGAAAAAAAAAAGGGTTTCAGATCTTCGAAGTCAAAGTAATCCCACTTGCCAATAGATTCTAAAATGAACAATGGACAAGGAGGCCTATCAAAGTGGTGAGGTAAGAAGAGGATGCAAATGTTGTGTGTGATGTTGTAATAAGATCGCCGTTCAATCATTCGAATCTTCAAGTTATTCGAAACTCAAGATTTTTAAATCTCCATTTTTTTTTTAGCATTACCGGTATGGAATTCAGTGAAAATCAAGAAAACTCTCAATATGCTTTTCAGCTTCATTCAAGATCAAAATCATATCATTTAACTTCTTACGATTAGCCACATGAACAGTAGATTCTCTTAATAGGACGCTTAATTGTGCATCTGTGCGCTTGAAATTTCCCTCGATCTCTTTCAATAAAGATTGGATGCACTCTCTCTCTATCGTCATCGGAATTTGATCAATCACTCTCTTTGCTGCAACTTTGCCATAAGCGCATAGAATGAGTTCCATCTCACGAGCGACGTGGTCTTCGCACGATAATTTTTCGTTTGCATGAAGTAGACCGAGGACATCATTCAAATCGAGCTTATTCTGAGAATCTGCCAGGCGGTTCAATGTAAGCGTAAGTTTGGTCAATCTCTTTTTTGATATCGTCTCAAATAGGTAATGGTTTTGAGTGTATGGTTGGTTGGTTTCGTCGTCTAGGATCTTTAACACATGATCCATTGTTCTCTGTTTAATGTCTACCATAATCTTCTCAAGAGTGACCGAAAACCATCTCTGTAATTCTAAAGTAGTTCCTTTGACTGTAGAATTCACAGTATCTTGCAAGCATCTCTCAAGGGCAACGAATATATTTTTCGCCAACTCGATTGCAAACTTCTTCCATTCAGTAAAAACGAGATTCCCTGCGATCGAGGTAAAAACTTCGTAGCTTAAAAAGACTGGCAACTGATGATTTCTGAATTTCAAGATCTCTTCACGAATCCATTGTGTATGATCTAATTCAACTTCTTCCAGTGAAAACGGTAGATACTTTAGATAATCATATGTTTCATTGGAACCAATTTTCAAAATTCTGCAAGGGGCAGTATCTAGAAAAAACTTTTCCTGTTCCTCCCAAGGCCCACCGGACAAATAACCATTTAAAACTTTCCTATACAATTTGTCGCTCTGGATTTCATTTTTGGGGTGAACATATAACTGATTTTTATCACTCACATGATAAACAGTACCAAGGACGTCACCTCCCACCGTTTTCACTCGGACTTGATCGTTCACTTCAGGTGCTGAATCCATAGCATTTAATCGAGATCGAAGGACTTTATCCTTGAAATCTCGATGCTCGTTTTCGATCAAAGCACGTAAGGAGTAGTTTAAGTCGCCTCGCCAGAGAGCGTACTTAGATCCTTCAATATTATGCTTCATCGACACCTTAAAAGCCTGCTCAACGGTCGAAAATACCTCACGACGTTGTACGTCAGTGGATAAATCTCTTCCTAATTTGCTAAAATCTTCCATGGCTTTTGCTTTCTTTTCATGAATTTCCTTTACTATTGTGGGCACACTTTGTTTCAGCATCTCAATCTGTAAAGATGCAAGCTTCTTCTTCAAGTTGATCACGCCAAGCTGCTCCCGATCAGAGCAAGATCGCCAGGGCTCAAACTTTCTAAAATACTCCTCTTCATCTTTGAGACCTTGTTCAACAGTCATACCATTAGTCAAAGCTTTCTGACCTCGACACTTCACAATATGGAAGCCGAGGGCAAAGTCTTGAGTCTTACTTCCGTTTAACAACTCTAAAACTCACTTTTCCGCTCCCTCATCGATTAAGTCAGGCTTTGTAATTACTGGTATGGTACGCTTTGTTTCTGGATCAACCTTTAATGCATCGGCCATGATTTGTGAGGTGTGAAAGTCAACGTTAGCAGGAATAATTGCCAAGATGATGCACCTCTCATTGTCCAAATATTCCTGATTCAAAGCTTGAATATCATAAACAATGCTAGTTGATTCACCACGGCCAACAGAACGAACAAAGCCCGGTAAATCGATCAAAGTTAGATCAAACCCATCAGGAGTACCAATTATTACATTAATGACGTCAAATGCAACCTCTTTCTGGGACAATTTGATAATAAACTCCTGAGCTTCGGTAATATAGTTTGGAATTTCAGCAAATGATTCTTTTCCTTCTAATAATCGTGATTCATAGTGGCCTTGATCTTTGTAAGGAGAGGAATGATGCCATTGAACCTCAATTTTCGCAAAATATCTCTGATTTCTACTTTTCTCCATATGTAAACGGGTTGGGCAACGAGTGGTTAAGAGATCACTTGAGGGAAACTGGACGTTTGAGATAGCGCTTAAAAGGGAACTCTTTCCTGAGGAAGTATCACCCATAACAGCGATTTGAGGAAGCTTGACGAACTCATCAATCTTGTTATCGTGGAGATAATCCACAACTTTACGAATGGCAGATTCAGCGAACATTTTAAGGCGAGAAGAGCAGGTAAAGAAAAGTAAAGTAAATTGATTCTGAGGAGGTGGGGCTACGATTTAATCTTGCGATTAATTTATGAACAAACTAATATTCTCAATCCAAAGATCGGTGGATGATGGCAGGAACGAGCGACGGGTGCATCATGGTTGACATCACCAGATAGCTAACAAAACCACAAAAGGAGAATGATGACAGGAACGA
>VFQN01008654.1_pt1 | contig 10183 bp, 7 predicted proteins | sample 3512371 | NCBI WGS metagenome assembly VFQN01 (sample SAMN10412370, study PRJNA504923) | tailings metagenome | isolation source: Replicate 2 from Balatoc abandoned mine | place: Philippines: Itogon, Benguet | collected 2017-08-28 | reverse complement strand
CGAGGTCGACCTGCTGGTGGGCCGGCCCGACAAGGCCCGCGAGCGCCTCGGCTGGGAGCCGAGCGTCGACTTCGAGGCCCTCGTGCGGATGATGGTCGACGCCGACCTGGAGCGCCTGACGACGGCGGGCTGACCCGTGGGGCGCCCGACGCTGTCGGTCGCGTGCATCACCCGCGGCGCCGGCCGGCAGGTCGCGGCGGTCCTCGCGCCCCTGCGCGAGGTGGCCGACGAGATCCTGATCGCCGCCGACCACCGCGTCGGCCCGGAGCGCCTCGCCGAGTACGGGGCCGTGGCCGACACGGTCGTGCGCCTGGAGTTCGGCTTCCTCGAGCGCCACCTGGCCTGGCTCCACGCGCGCTGCGCGGGCGACTGGGTGCTGCGGCTCGACGACGACGAGGTCGTCTCGCCCGGACTCCTGGAGGCCCTCCCGGGCATGGTCGCGGCGGGCGACGTCCTCCAGTACCGCATCCCGCGCCGGTGGCTGCACCCGGATCCGCGGCACTGGCTCGACGAGGAGCCCTGGGCCCCCGACCTCCAGACCCGGCTGGTGCGCACGGGCCCCCTCCTGCGATTCCCCGGGGTCCTGCACACCTCCGCCCAGCCGGTGCTCCCCGCGCGGGTGGTGGCGGAGCCGATCTACCACCTCGCCCACCTCGCCGAGGACGCGGAGTCGCGGCGGGCGCGGGCGGTCCGCTACGAGGTCATGCGCCCGGGGCTGGAGGCGCCCGGAGGCGGCCCGGCGAACGCCGTCTTCTACGTGCCCGAGGACTGGGCCACGGGCACCCCGGCCGAGGTGCCCGTGGCCGACCGCGCGGCGGTCGCCGCGGCGCTGGCCGGGCGCGACGCCTCCGGCCCGGTGCCCGACGCCCCCCTCGTCGGCCGTGAGGAGAACGACCGGTGGTGGGCCGGCGCCCCCGCGCGGCACGCGGGCGCCCTCGCGCCGGTCGCCGCGCGCCGGCGGCTCGCGCCGGGCGAGGCGGCCGAGGTGCTGGTGAGGGTCACCAACCTCGGCGATGCGACGTGGCCGTGGGGGCTCGACCAGCCTCCCCTCGTGCGCCCGGCCCACCGCTGGCTCGACGCCGCCGGCGCCCCGCTCGGCGAGGACCATCCCCGCCAGCCGCTGCCCTGCGACATCCCGCCGGGGGCGACCGAGATCGTGCCGCTCGCGGTGCGCGCGCCCGCGACCCCGGGCGGGTATCGGCTCGAGGTGGACATCGTGCACGAGGGGGTCGCGTGGCTGGGGTGCGCGATCAGCATCCCGGTGACCGTCGCCGCGCGCGAGGACCCGACGGCCGCGCCCGCGCCGCTTCCCGGGCGTCGGGGGCGGCGCCGCGACGCGCGCGAGGGGCCGCCGATGGTCATCCCGCGGATCCTCCACCGGGTGTGGCTCGGCACCCGCGCGCTGCCCACCGAGCAGCGCGCGTTCGGCGAGGGCTGGGCGCGCCTCAACCCCGGCTGGGAGATGCGGCTCTGGGGCGACGCCGACGTCGGCGCCCTGGTGTCCGACCCGGAGTCCTACGCCCGCGCCCGCAACCTCTCCGAGCGCTCGGACGTCCTGCGCTACGAGATCCTGCACCGCTTCGGCGGCGTCTACGCCGACACCGATGTGGAGTGCCTGCGCCCGATGGAGCCGCTGATCGGCGACGCCCGGGCCTTCGCCGGCTACGAGGCGCCGGGGCGCCTCGGCACCGCCCTGATCGGCATGACGCCCGGCCACCGCCTGGCCGCCCGCGCGCTGGCGGCGCTGCGCGCGACGGTGGGCACGGGCACCTACCCCGACTCCACCGGGCCGGTCTTCTTCACCGCCGTCGCGCGCAGCGAGCCCGAGCTGGTGCGCTTCCCGCGCGAGGCCTTCTACCCCTACGGCGCCGACGAGCCGGAGCGCCGCGACGAGCGCTTGCGCGACGCCTGGGCCGTGCGACACCGGGCCCGGACCTGGGGCTGAGCCCCGGCGCCGCGGCCCGTGGCGCCCTCAGCCGGGCGCCGCCGCCGCGGCGCGGGTCGGGCGCAGCACGCAGTCGAGCGCCGCGGGGGGTCCGGGCCGCACGCCGAGCACCGTGACGCCCGCCCGCTCCCACGCGTCCGCGGCGGCGAGCACCGCGTCGGCAAGTCCGTCGAGGGCGACCATCGGGGTCGGGCGGTCGACGAGGCCCCCGAGGGCCGGGATCCACGCGCTGCGCGCCTCGCGGCCGAGGTCGTGGGTGCCCCCGACGACGACGAGCGAGGGCGGCTCCCCGCCGCTGTCGGCGCGGGTCGGCGCGCCGGGCGCGAGGCGCACGGACGGCGGCGCGGCGACGGCGTCCTCGAGCGCCCGGCGGCACCAGGCCCCCCGCTCCGGCGTGTCCGCGAACACCCGGACGCGGCCGGGGTCCACGCCCGCGTCGGCCAGGCACTCCACGACGGGGACGACCCCGGGGCCGGCGCCGAGCACCACCACCGTCCCGCCGTCGGCCGGCAGGGCGCCGTCGAGGACCGCCACGGCCTGCGGCGCGGCCGGGCCCCGGGCCGCCTCGGCCAGCCCGTCGGCACGCGGCACGTGCCTGCGCAGCTCGCGGCAGCGGGCCACCGGCACGCGCCCGTCCGCCCCCGCCGCCTCTGCCAGCAGGGCGGCGATCGGCGGGCCCACCTCCACGCCCGCGGTGCACTCGGCCCGCAGCCAGCGCCGCCCCTCGTGGACCAGATCGACGACCAGGCGGTGCGGCCCCGGGTCCGCCGGCGCCATCACCACGAGGGCCATCGGCGCCGCCTCGCCGGCCCGCAGCCGGTGCGGCAGGGGCGTGCGCAGCCCGTCGAGCACCGTGACGGTGCCGTCCGGGGTGGTCCAGTGGTACGAGAGGCGCAGATCCGCCATCTGCGGCGCGGCCACCGGGATGTCCGCCCGGCCCGTGTTGCGGACGAGCACCTCGACGTCGAACGGCGCCCCCGCGGGCACCGCCGCCGGCGCGCGCCGGATCGCCGTGACCGCCCGGTAGGGGGACTCCTCGTGGTGGGCGGGATGGACGCGGTCGAGGTCCGCCCGGTCGACGACCCGCCCGGCGCGCCCCGGACGCGGCGCGCGCCGCCGGCGCGGGGGGCCGGCCACCACCCGCTCCAGCAGCCGCCGGTCGGCGCCCGGCACGGGGGCCCGCACCAGGTCGGCTCGGTCCTCGGGGAGGTAGTAGGCGCGGTTGGCCTCGTCGCCGTCGGGGGCGAGCAGCGGTGGCGCCTCGCCCCGGTACCGCCCCACCTTCGCCCGCCGGCTCGCGACGTCGGTCAGCGCCAGGTCGAGGTGGTAGAAGGGCGCGTCGACGCGGCGCACGGGCCCGGTCGTCTCCATCGCCGCGTGCTTCTCGCCGGGGTGCCAGACGCGGTCGTCGTTGCGCACCAGGCGCAGGTGGCGGTCGTCCGCCCACGGGGCCGAGGCCAGGTACGTCCCGGTGTCCGGGTGGATCCACCGGCAGGGAAGCACCACGCCGGCGCAGTCGCGATCGCGGACCAGGTCGGGCAGGCGCGCCCGCAGATCCTCGCCCGGCGTCTCGTCGCCGTCGAGCACGAGCGTCCAGTCCCCCCGGCCGAGCGTGAGCAGCCAGGGGCGGAAGTGGTTCGCCCGCACGAACGGGAAGCGCACGACCCGGTCGGCCACGGACCGGTAGCGCCGCACCTCCGCCGCCGGCACCCGCGCGTCGGCCGCGACGACGATCTCGTCGACCACCCCGACGAGGGGCGCCAGGGCACGGGTGACGAGCTCCGCGGGGTGGCGCGTCGCGCAGACCAGAGAGATCGAGGGGCCTCTCCTCCCCCGTCGCCCGGACACGGCCCTTAGAGGATCAACGTCTCGGGTGGATGCGGGCTGCGGATCGCCCAGGAGCCCTCGGCCAGCACCGGCCCGGTCCCCGGCGACTGCGAGAAGACGCTGAACTGCCGCGTCTGCTCGAGGTGGTGGTAGATCTCGGCCCCGTCGCGCGATCGGACCGTCACCGAGAGGGCGAAACGGCCCTCCGACAGCGGCAGGTGGGGGAGCTGGAGGGAGACGGTGAGGGGCCCGGCGAGCGGATCGGGCCCGAGGTCCTCGGGCCGGCTCTCGGAGCCGAACAGGAGCGCCCCCCCGGCCTCGTGGACGGCGATCCCGACCACCGGCGGCGCCACCGGCTCGGAGGGCACCAGGTCGACCTCGAAGGCGACGGGGTCGCCCCCGGCCAGGCGCTCGCCCGGGCCCGTCGGGCCCACGACGCGGACCTCGCGGATCCGCACGCGCCCGCTGCCCCAGGAATCCGACCCGGCGACCTCCTCGGAGGCGGAGGGGTCGGCCTCCAGCGGCGCGTCGCCCGCGAGCCGGCGGCTGTACTCCGCGATGACCTCCTGCGGGGCGCCGTCGGCCATGATCCGCCCGCCGTCCAGGAGGATGGCACGGTCGCAGACGCGGGCCACCGTCTCCTGGTCGTGCGACACGAAGAGGATCGTCCCGCCGCGGCGCTGGAACGCGAAGATCCGGCCGAGGCACTTGCGCTGGAAGGCCGAGTCGCCGACGGCGAGCACCTCGTCGAGCACCATCACGTCGGCGTCCACGTGCGCGGCGATCGAGAAGCCCAGGCGCATGAACATGCCGCTGGAGTACGTCTTGACCGGCATGTCGATGAAGTCGTCGAGCTCCGCGAACGCGACGATCTCCTCCATGCGCTCATCGACCTCGGCCTGGTCGAGCCCGTAGAGCGCGGCCTGGAGGATCACGTTCTCGCGGCCGGTGAAGTCCGGGTGGAAGCCCGCCCCGAGCTCGAGCAGCGGCGCGAGCGTGCCCCCCACCTCGATGCGGCCCGACTGCGGGGGGATGACCCCGGAGACGAGCTTCAGGAGGGTGCTCTTGCCGATGCCGTTGCGGCCGATGATGCCGAGCGCCTGCCCGCGGGGGACGTGGAGGTCCACGTCGCGCAGCACCCAGAGGTCGGTCGCCACCGTCCGCCGCCGCCGCAGCAGCGTCTCCTTGAGGGTCGCGTTGCGCTCGTGCAGCACGCGGAACCGGCGGGAGACCCCGGTGAGGCGCACCTCGCCGGGCTCGACCGGGGGCGCCATCAGAGCTCGACCGCCATCTCGCCCTCGAGGCGCCGGAAGACCCACTCGCCCACCGCCAGCATCACGACGGCGCACACGGCGCAGTAGACCATGTGGGCCGTGCTCGGCCACTCGCCGAAGAAGGCGGCGTCGCGGATGGCGATGACGTAGGGCGCCATGAAGTTCCCCCACTCCAGCACGCCGGTCAGCCACTGGAACTCCTCCGCACCCGAGGGCAGCGCCTCCGGCGTGTAGAAGATCGGCGTCAGGAAGAACCAGGGAAGCAGGATCGCCGCGAGGATGTACTGGACGTCGCGGAAGTAGACGTTGACCGCCGCGACGATCAGGCCGAAGCCGTAGGTCATCACGGCGAGCAGCACCAGGACCACCGGCAGCATCAGCAGGGCGGGGCTCCGCGCGTCGGGCACGATGATCAGGTTGGCGGGGATCAGCAGCATCAGCATCACGACGAGCGTCATGCCGTGGCCGGCGATCGCGCTGAACGGGATCAGCTGGCGGGGGAAGCGGACCTTCTTGACCAGGTTCGCGTTGCCCACGATGCTCTCCGACGCCCCCTGGGCGCCGGCCGCGAAGAAGAACCACCCGACCATCCCCGACAGCAGGAAGAGCGGGTAGTCGGGGATGTCGACGATCTTGTAGACGTAGTGGAAGATCGCCGAGTAGGCGAGCACCACCGACAGCGGCAGCACGAACGTCCACGCGACGCCGAGCACCGAGCCCTTGTAGCGCCCGCGGATCTCCCGTCGCAGCAGGGTCCGCAGCAGCGCCCGCCGCTGGCGGACCGCCGCCGATCGCTCCCTCCGGAGCGCCTGGGTGCTCACCGGTTCCCTACTCCGTCGATCGGGCGAGCGAGGAGGGGCGCCGCGCGGTGCCGGCGATACCGGCGTCCCCGGCGTCGGTCGCCCCGTCGAGCTCGCCCATCCGGGCCTCGAGGCGCCGCAGGCGCTCCTCGGTCATGGCCAGGCGCTGCGCCAGCGTCTGGTTCTGGCTCGACAGGCGCGTGATCGCCACGGCGGTGTGCAGGAGCACCGCCACGGCGAAGACGGCGGTGATGAAGAAGAGCGCCGAGGGCGGGTAGGCGATGCCGAGGGCGTCGGCGAGCAGCTCCAGGGCCGCGGTCCAGAGGCCGAACACCACGACGCCGATGGCCGCGAGCAGCCACAGGATCGCGTAGCGCTCCTGGAGGCGCCGGCTGCGGATGAGGGCGAGGATGGCCACGATCAGGCCGGCCGAGGTGATGACCCCGACGATCACGATCCGGGTCACGTGGCGGGCTCCATCCGCGACGGCCGGCGGCCCAGGCAGAGGACGCCGATCGCGAGCAGCACCTTGAGCATGTAGTAGCCGGAGCGCATCGGGGTGATCGACGACGTCCCGGCCGCGCGCTGGCGCATCAGGACGGGCACCTCGGCGATCCCGAGCCCGTCCCGCGAGGCCATCACGATCGCCTCGACCTCGGGGTAGTCGTGGGGGTAGTGGCCGGCGAACAGGCCGATCGCGCGGCGGTCGGCCGCGCGGAAGCCCGAGGTCACGTCGGTGAGCCGCCGGCCGACGATCCGCGACACCAGGCGCGACAGGAAGCGGATCGCGTGCCGGCGCGCGCGCGAGGCGCGGTAGTCGCCGTGCCCGGTGAAGCGCGTGCCGATGACGAGGCTCTCGGGTCCGGAGGACAGGCGCTCGACCAGCAGGTGGAGCTGGTCCGGGCGGTGCTGGCCGTCGCCGTCGATCTGCACCGCCACGTCGTGGCCCTCGTCCCAGGCGACCCGGTAGCCGGCCTGCACCGCCCCGCCGATGCCGAGGTTGAAGGGCAGGCGCACCACGCGCGCCCCGGCCGCCTCGGCCTGAGCCGCCGTCGCGTCGCGCGAGCCGTCGTCCACCACGAGCACGTCGGCGTGGGGCCATGCGTCGAGGATCTCCCCGACGACGCCCCCGACGGCGTGCTCCTCGTTGAACGCCGGGACGATCGCGAGCAGCCTCATGCCGGCGGGGTCCCCCTTCGTCCGCGGCCCGGGCCCCGGAGCGGGATCGAGCCTCTGTACGGCGAGCGAGTCTATACCCCGGCCCCGGGATCGTCCGCAGGGCCCGGCGCGGAGGGCACGCGCAGCGCCTCGCCCCCCAGGTCGCCGAACCAGCCGACGCCCTCGCGGACGAGGTCGATCGCCAGCGCCCCGTCCCCCGCCGCGGGGGCGTCGATCCGCATCTCCACCTCCGCGCTGCCGCCCGCGGGCACGAAGCGCGGCAGGGGCACGCGCGGCAGCTCGGCGCGCCCGCCGTCCGGGCCGGGCACCCACGGGGCGAGGTTCACGCTGCCGAGCGGGTACGGGTAGCGGCCCGCCACCGGCCAGAAGGCCGTGCCGGTGTTGACGACGCGCACGGTCAGCTCCACCGCCCCGCCCGTGCCCCGCCGGGGGCCGTCGACGAGCTCGATCCGCCCCGAGAGGCCCTCGGCGCCGGCGTCGGCCGGGATCGGGTTCACCGCGACGAGGGTGTTGGTGGTGGGCGACCCCATGGCGCGCCGCAGCGCCTCGACGGCCTCCGAGGGCCGGGCGAGGTCCACCAGCTCGTCGCGCTCGATGAGCTGCTGGACGTCCTCGAAGCCGGCGTCGCGGACCACCTCGAGCAGGTACTCGGGGTCGAACGGCGACTCGAGGGTCCCGTAGCGGCGCATCTCCTCGATCAGCTCGCGCTCGCCGTCGGAGCCGGGCGCCGGGCGCACGCCCTCGTGCACGTAGATCCGCCCGCCGGGGGCGAGGCTGCGGCGGATCGCCTCGAGCGTCGCCCGCTCGTCGTGGAAGTGGTGCAGGGCGTCGTAGAGGATCGCGGCGTCGAAGCGGCCGGTCCAGGGCAGGTCGGAGACCGGCATCGCGTGGAACTCGGTCACGGGTGCGGTGGCCATGCCGGTCTCCCCCACCGGGATCGCGGCGGAGCGCCGGCGGGCGATCGCGACCATCTCCTCCGAGACGTCGATCCCGGTGACGTGGTAGCCGCAGCGCGCCAGGAACTCACTGATCCAGCCCGGCCCGCAGCCCACGTCGAGGACCTGCGCCCCGGGTCCCAGGTCGAGGCGCTCGACGATGTGGGCGAAGCTGTGCATGCAGCGCGCCATCTCGTAGGTCGGCGGTGCGCTGAACGGCTTGGTGTGCAGCCAGCGGACCCCCTCGGGCGGCAGGCTGGCGACGTACGAGCGGTGGCCGGCGGTGTGGTCCTGGCCCAGGGAGGGCAGCCGCCCGGCGCGGTGCGCGGGGCGCGGGACCGATCCGCGGGCCCTGCGCCGCGCCCGTCCGAGGAGGGAGCGTGCCCGTCCGATGGCGGGGCGTGCCCGGTCGGCGATCCGATGCGGGTCCATGGCACCCAACCCTATGCATCCTCCACGAAGGTCGTCACTCCGGCGCGGATGCCGAGCTCGCGGGGATCCGCGGGATTGCCGAGCTCGGCGCCGGTCGCCGTCTCGTCGGGGGTCACGGTGACCACGCACGCCCCGGTCGCCGGGTCGGGCCGCACGGGCACCCGCACCTCGCGGGCCCGGCCGCCCCGGAGCTGCACGCGCCGGCCGACGCCGTCGGCCGTCACCGTCACCATGCGGTCGCGCCCCGTGCCGGGGCGCAGGCGCAGCACGAACTCGCCGGGGCTGCAGCCGTAGCGGCGCACGGTCATCGCCGGGCCCGTCCAGCCGTCGGGGTAGAGGCCCTCGGTCGCCTGGCTGAGGCCGAGCGGCTCCTCGATCCGCCAGAGGGTCATCGGCGCGCCCACCGAGCGGCCCTGCGCGATCTCGGTGCCCGCGATCTCCCAGCGCGCGGGGGCGACGACATACTCGGCCCGCGGGATCTCGGCGCCGGGCGGCGGCACGAACCGCCCGGTGGCCGGATCGATGGTCGCCAGCGCGCCGTTGAGGGTGGGGAAGGGGGCCGGGACGGCCATCACCGGACCGATCGAGTCGTTCCAGAACTCGGTCCCCCACGCGACGAGCGGCGGGTCCTCGCTGGACCAGGCAAGCAGCACCTCGGCCCCCTCGGGCGCGGCGCGGTCGACCCAGTCGGCCGGGTCCGCGACCCAGGCCCCCGCCGTCGCGTCCGAGTAGTCGCGCAGCAGCGGCGTCACGTAGGCGTTCATCACCAGGAGCAGCACCAGCACCGCGAGCGCCAGGCCGGGCGCCACCCGTCGCCGCGACGGCCACAGCACGATGGCGACGGCGATCACGGCGCCCGCGATCCCCGCCCAGACGGCGAGCGTGGGCGCCGACACGCCGATCGCCGAGGCGATCTCCATCAGGGCCAGCAGGGTGAAGGTGTCCGAGAGGGGCGGCTGCGGCGCGATCAGCCCGGCGACCGGCAGGTCGGCCAGGGCGAGGACCACCAGCACCGCCGCCACCACCGTGCCGACGCGGCTGACGCCGAGCGACGCGAGGCCGACGAGGGCCACGAGCAGGATCAGGGGCTCGATGGTGAAGAGGTTGCGCTCCTGCACCCGGTCGCCGTAGGTGCCGGCGAACAGGGCCACCTGGACCGTCATCGGCACGGCGATCGCGAAGCAGGTGACGACCACGGCAACGGCCCCCGGGTCGCCGCCGCGGTGCGTGACCGCCCGGGTCCAGGTGCCGACAGCCAGGATCAGCGGCACCACCCCCACCGCCAGCGCGATGACGGCGACGTGCCAGACGTTCCAGTCGAGGATCCCCGACAGGCCGATGTCGAACCTCAGCCCGCCGTAGCCGCCGAGCAGCGAGCGGACCGGCTGGGACCGGGCGATCTGCGCCAGGACGGCCAGCAGCGGGAGCCCGACGGCCACCGCCAGCATCGGCGCCAGCGGCCGCAGGCGGGCGAGCACGCCGCGCAGGCCGCCGCCCCGCCCGAGCAGCGCGACCAGCAGGCAGGCGATCGGGATGCTCGCGAGCAGGACGACGGCCTGGAGGCGCACGAGCAGGGCGGCCAGCAGCATCAGCCCCACGAGCGCCTGCGCGGTGAGGGTCGGCGTGCGCAGCGCGCGCGCGAGCGCCCACGCGAAGCCCAGGGCCAGCGGGAAGAAGAGCGGCTCGGTCATGATCGTGCCGGTGTACGCGAACGCCGGCCAGGCGAGCACGAGGACCGCGAACGCGAGCGAGAGGCGCACGCCGAGGGCGATGCGCGCCAGGCCGTAGGCG
>VFQN01008652.1_pt1 | contig 10185 bp, 3 predicted proteins | sample 3512371 | NCBI WGS metagenome assembly VFQN01 (sample SAMN10412370, study PRJNA504923) | tailings metagenome | isolation source: Replicate 2 from Balatoc abandoned mine | place: Philippines: Itogon, Benguet | collected 2017-08-28 | reverse complement strand
CGCCACCCAAAGGTGAATCCTCATCGTAGTAGTAACCATGTACTTCAGGAACTGCTGGAGATGAAGGCTTATTAGAAGGCTTGTGCTCCTCTTGAGGTTGTTCTTTAGATTAATTGTTTATCACTACAAGGAAGGAAATATCTCGCAACACCTGTTAAAGGAGATTCCTCTACTTCATCGTCTTTATTGACCTCTTCTGCCTTCGCTTCAGTCATTGAAAGAAACTTCTTCTCAAGTCTTTCTTCCACAACATTGAATTTCAATAGTAAATTCGAGGAAGATGCATAATTAAACCCTGTATCAACTGCTTTTCTCTTCTCACTTTCCAATTTAGTCATTTTAACTTGAGTTTCGGAAAGCGCGCTTCGAAGAGATCGCATCTCTTCTTCTTTCGCCTGGAACAACTCTTGGAACTCTTGCAATAGCTGCTGTCGAGCCGTCTCTGTCGTACTTTGTAACAACTGATGCGTGTTCTGTTGCCATTGTTCTTGTAACTGCAGCAGCTTTTGTTCTTCCATTTGCTGCGTCATCTGCTGAGTTTGTTGCAGAGAAGCCTCGAAGCTTTCCAGTTTCTTTTGCATGTTTTCTAACTCAGACTTAAGTTGATGGTTCTCTTGTTCTAATAAGAGGGCACAGGTTGAAGCTCGTGTCGAAACATTATTATCACTGTCACGAAGCATTGAAGTGCGAGTGGAAGCTGGCAAAGAACCGCTCGAAAGTTTGATGATTTTCTCCTCGTAAATGTTGTCAACTGCAGTCTCTGATCCTAACTTCATCTCTGGAAACTCAACGTCGGCAGTAATATTGTCTTTGGCCTCAGCGCTCATTGTCAGGTCTTCTACTAGAACTGGTTCTGTTACTGGATTTAATGTCACCGATTTATTGGAATTTTCCTTTGGCAATGAAGAAGGAAATTCTTGCATGTTCTGATTCACAGGGAGATGAAGAACTGCTGCTTGAGTCTTTTGCTCCTCCAACTCTTTCTTTAATGAAACAATCTCTTCTTTGAATAAAGACAGGATACTGGTGATTTCATCACGAAATATCGATAATGGGGTGATGAAATTGTGTTCATCACCTTTGCTTCGACTATAACTCTTAGAAATCTCTGTGAAGTCATTAGAAACTGTTCTCTCCTCGCAGTCTTTTAAATTTTCGGCGGCGAAAGTTGGTCTTCCGCTTTCAGGCCTCGAAACCGACTTCTCATTTTCATCGATGGAAATCAGTCGAATATCTTTAACTTCTTTCACTTCCTTGCTGATCGGGCTCCGTCTTCCCGTCTGAGGTTTGGCAGACAAAGGAGAAGGAACAGCCCCTGGTCTTCTCACCATAGCGTCACGAGTCATCGGAGGCACATGAAGCGCCCTATTAAACGGCTTTCCGAAAGACCCGGATGTGGAAGAAGGTCTCCAAACTCTTTTTGGATTGCCGCTTCCTCCCACTTTACGGGATTGAATCGTTGCCACAGCCTCAACACGCTTAATGTGAACCCGCCCTTTTGATGCATCTATCTCCTCGACTCGAGCTTCTTTTCTAATTTCCTCTTCGTTTGGTGGAGTCATGACACCAAAGCAACCCTCACTCGTTTTTCTCTCTGTGAAAGCTTCATCGATCTCCTCTGTAGATTCTTTTATTTCTTGCTCAACATCATCCCTACTCTTAGCAGCCAGTTGATTAAGCCGATACATAAGTGAGTCATTGTCAAGTTCCTTCAATTTTTCGTATTTTTGAAAATGTAATTGTTTTTCTTTCATAATCGAGTGTCTCATAGCCTCTCTCTCTTGTTCCCTCTCTTTCTTTCGAGGAAGTTCAAGCAAAGACCATTGAATAAATTTTAAAATAAATCTATTTCTCTTTTGTAATGCATTTTGATAAATGGTTTGCAGAAACTGTTCGCAGAGATGATGGAAGGCTTCTTCGTGGAATGACACGTTGCTCATGATCTTAGATGGTTTGGTAAATTTCGAATATTGTCCGTCGATGTATGGGGACAAGCGATTGTGTAGAGGGTGGCTATTTTGCATCCAACGACTTTGAATGGCTGGTAATACCGAAGCTGTCGTGAAATGAATTTCCACGCATTCAATAACCATAGAAAAGAATTTATGAAAGTAAAACGACTTCTCAGTGAAGGAGAAGATGCGATTCAAGTATACTAAAATGAAAGGAAATAAGCTTCATTATTTCTTGTGATGGAGATTAAAGCGAGATATCTTACCTCTGATTGAGGGACGAAAAGAGTGCTCTTAGGGGCGTGCTGAGGATACGGGAAATAACCTTTACCAGGTGTAACAGCATCGAGAGCAGCGAGATCATTCAAAGACAGAGATATGGAATAGCACATATTGACTACTTGGTACAACTTGAAGTAAATCGTTCTATTATCAAGTATTTATTGTAAGGAGGAAGTAGAAAGAAGACAGTAACTTACCCTTCAGAGCTCGAGATACTTCCTCTTGCTACGAGAAAAGACTCAGAATTAGTATTTCTTTTGACCACAACTATATTTCCAGGTGAGTTAACAATCTGAATATCAATCACAGGTGGTTGCTGTTGATTATCTGAGCAACAGTTGCCCCCATAATGCAGATCCTTTCGTCTCATAAGCTCTGGGAGTTGCATCTTCGATGCTTCAACTACCTCTTTACCCTGATTGAATAGTCGCGGAGGGCGAGGAGGATGATTACTCGTGTTATTCGTCTTATTTGATTGTATTATGAACCTCTTCATATTCGATGACGATGACGATGACGATGTCTAATATCTTTCACTCTCTCACACCTTCACTCAACACGGATATCGGAAGAAAATGAAAATTTGTGAGGAAGGATCGATCATTCTTTCTGTGTCGCGGTACTTCAGTTGAGGAAAGTTCCACGTCACTGAAAAATACAACACGACAGCAAAACCCCAAAGTGCATAAAAGCACAGTTTGCACATCTTTTTATTTTGCGTCTCATAATTACCATTAGATTTATTTTCAAATATGTTAAGGTTATTTTGACAAAACAAACAGACTATTCCATAAAAACAATTGCTTCCATTTCTTTAAATCCACATCGATAATAGACAAAATTTCCTGCCACTTCTCCATTCGCTGTCATTGTTGGAGGCAAGGAAGGAATAACTCCTCGATTTCGTTTCCGTTCACTCAAATACAGGTTTAGCATTTGCTCTATCATATGCTGCATCGTTTGTTGGTGAGAAACCCGTCTTTCCAGTGCTGCTTTCTCTTCAATTTCACCAATGAAACTTCGTCGACGAGGCGGTGACTTAAAGAGATGATTGGAGTATTTCTGAATCACCATCACAATCTTTTGATGACTCGCATTGAGGAGATGATTCTGACTACTCGCAATCGTGGAGGTTGGAATCGAATTCAAGCAGTAAACCATAAGAAAATAAACATACTCACACACTTCTTGCAACTGATTCATGTCATTGACAGAGGATGGAACACTTCTCCCTTCATTCTCTGTTTCCTCTAGCGTCTGGTGAAAAAGCTGCATCAGGTTGTCTAATACATGTGTCATCATATCAATCATTCCATTAGCGTATAGTTTCATGAGATTCGCTTCATTCTGATAATAACAAGAGAACAACAGCTTACAATAATCCAGGAAGTAATTCAACTTGTTATTTTGTGTGGGATTATTATTGTTCATAGTAGGAGCAACAGTGGGAGTTAAAAGATGAGGAAAGGTCGAGACTGAGGTGGAATTCACAACAGCTGTGCCTTGTACTGGTGAGTTTAATGCACTAGGGATCTCCTCATTGTTAATACTCCTTGTATTCACCTGGAGGTTCACTTTCTTAATTAAATTGCTCTTCTCTTTAGGAGACATCCCTGACATTGCTGACATCGGCGAACTCACTCCAACCCCAGCACTGACATCATCCCCTCCTGAAGCAAACTTCACTGACGGAGAAGCCAGCACCTTCAACGAGGTAGAGAAGTCTATCTGATCGTTCGCAGGCATAGATGTCAGGGCGGAGTAATCTGACCTCACTCTCTGTACTTGTTTCGGAGTATGATGGGTCGATGACGACTTATCTACATCAGAGAGGGAATGTGCGTCAACCTGCTCTTCAGGGAGTGCTATCCGAGGTGGAGGTTGATACTTTGTCTGTTGCTGTTGCATCTGTTGTTGTTGTGCTTTGCGTCTCTGTTGAAAGTCATATTGATATTGTTGAAACAATGTCAGGAATAATTTCATTAAAATACTTGGAAATACTCCCGACAGACAATGACTCTGAATCATATCATACCCTTTGACTACCATCCCTGTCATCTCAGAAGAGGATTGAAGAGAAGGGGAAGTAATGAAAGTAATATTCAAATATATAAGAATCTGACAGATCTTATGATACCATGTCATTAAAAACCAATTTTTAGAATAATAATGTAATAAATAATAGAAATACTTCTCATGAAACTTTAATAAGAAATAATAGGACTTCTGTTCTTCACTTGCATGATGTAATAATGTAATGAATAGTTTTAAGCAGTAGTGTAATTGTTTATTCGCAAAGACAACCTTCTCTTCCTTCTCTGCACTTCTTGTTGTTACTGACATCATTGCACCACCTCCTTGTTGCTTATTCCATGCTTTACGTGGTGAGGGAACAGTCTTTGAAGCTTCTTCTTGTTCTTCGCGGTGAATGTCTTCGACTAAGAGGAAGTACTTCGTCATCAGATCATCTAAGAAGTAAAGGAAGTACATCGACTGGAATAACTTCTCTCGTTCTTGCTGACGTCTAAGAGTCATGGCAGCAGAGTTAAGGTTGTTATTATTCTCTGAAGGGAGGATGACTAAAGGTTGTTGTTGGTACTGTTCGTCTCTCTTTCCTTCGCCAGTCTTCCCACTGGCCATATCATAATGCTTCTCAATGAGTTTAAAGAGAAGAACAATAAATTTACCGTGATGAATATCAATCTGTTCTAATGATGTCACAGGGAGGAGAATCACTTGAATTAAAAGATGTTGAAAGAGTTCTTGTAATTGTGGGGGAATCACAATATCTCCGTCATCTTTCACTCTTTTCTTCTCTTTCTTCTGACGGCTGCGAGGAGACAATGATCCCTCTGACTCATCGAAGCCGTTATTCACACTCCCTTCACTAATCGTCGTGGTGATAGGCATGCTCAGAGAGAATGGTTGAGCGTCTTGTAATGAATCCGTCGAGTGTTGTTGACATCGTTTCATGCCTAAACTATGGAATAAATGAATTCCTTTCAATAAGAAGTTCATATATTGTTTCATCATAGTGAAGTCTTCCATACATTTCAATAAATCAATCTTATAGACGATCCGCATCAGATTAAAATACTTCTTTAATAGATTATTCCAATTCTCTGCTGCTTCAGCAGCTAATCGACTCCCAACAACAACACCTCCTCCTCTGTTTCTCGTAGGAAGGATGGAGGAAGAGGACAGAAAGTATTGTAAAGGAATTAATAGAAAGAGAAATTGTTCAACAAATTGTTGGAAATGTGATAATGTTAAGAAAGGATAAATAATCGTCATCTTCTCGTATTTCTTCATCATTCCTTCGATGAGAAGGAAGATCAGCAGAGGAAATTGAAGTAATTGTTCATCTAATACATTCCATACATCACTACGACCACCTCCACTGCTTTTGTTTCCTTGGAAGTGTTGTACGAGCTTCTCAACGATCAGTGCAATAATCTCTTGTGAGAAAGAGATCATTTGATTCAAGAAATCAGGTTCTTGTTCAAGTCGTTTCGCTAATAGTTCCGGCGAATTAACTACAGGTAATAAGAATCTCCATCGGAGATAGATTAAAGTAGACTTTGATGCAGTGGAATAAAGGAAGGTGACTTGTTTCATATATTTCTGTAGTATACATGCATTCTTATAGATTCTTTCTTCTTCACGTTTTCGTGCTTCTTCACGTGCTTTTGCTTCTTCTTCCTCTTTCTGTCTTTTCTCTTCTTCTTCATCACGTGATTCATGAAGATCAAAGATATTTGTTTGTTCGAGGTTTATTCCTGACATATGACTCTCCCCTGCTTCACTCTGATGCATGGACGAGTCTTTCTCAGTCGGTGCTGGAGTCGTCGCTCTCTTTCCAAAGAAGAAGGAAAACCAAGAGAATCCTTTCTTCTCTTGCTGCTGCTGGGCCACAGCTCGGCGACTCATTGACGATGACGCCAGTTGAACTCCTGTCATTTTCTTCGCATTAGCGCTTCTTGTTCCAGCTGTGGCGGGGTGCAGTTTCCGCCCTCCTCGGGGTGCTCCACCACCACCACCACCACCTCCGCCGCCGCCACTGCCGCCTCCCATATTTTTAGGCATTTTAGGAGATTTAGGAGTCTTTGGCGTCATTGGACGAGATGAAGGAGCATTAAGAGTAGTATTATGTGTGACAGTAACATCACCCTCACGTAATTTCCCATCACTTTTCGGACTCAAGACGATACTGATCTCAGGTGGTTTAATACTCCCCGGAGAGAGCAGGAACTGGCGTGAGATAGACTTTGCAGTAATGCCAAAGGGAATAAAATTACTTGGACTGTCAAGTAGAGGTTGCTCAACTGCTGATGTAGGTAACACCTCATCGACCTTGTCTTCGCTAATAAGCACTTCCTCCTCATTATTAATAGCAGTGGTAGGGGAATGCAACTCCGAGCTCTCGCGAATAGACTCTGCAAGAGGTTTCACTTCTCCACTGACACTCAGATGAGCGCTACGATGGGATGACATCGGAGTATCAGTTGAGCTATTAATCTTCTTATTCGTTGGTTTTTTATTATTTGTCGTCACTTTAATCGCTTGTGTTGAATCACCACGATACATATGAAGCTCTTCACCATTCTGATTCTTTGGAGTCTCCGCAACCTTTCGAGGTGATTTCATTAATTTATTTGTATTATTAGAACTTCCTCGATAATAATCAAAGAGAGATAAACCAAGACCAGGGAATTCTTTCGATGGACTAGCTTCCTCTTCTTCGAGGTCTTCAAACCCAACAACAGACTCTCTTCTCCCAGCTTTTGAGGGTTGGTGAACTGCTTGTTGTTTCTCTTGCATTAATTGTTGGATTTGAGCTTGAAGAACCTTCTGTTGTTCCATCATCTCTTCATATTCATGCTGTAAACGCTCTTCCACTAACTGGAATTTCATCACTTCCGCAGAGATCGAACGATCTCGTTGCCCAGGAGGCTTCTTCTGCTCCATAAGAGCTAATTGCGACTGCAGAGACTGCATCTCTTCTTCTTTCGCCTGGAACAACTCTTGGAACTCTTGCAACAGCTGCTGTCGAGCCGTCTCTGTCGTACTTTGTAACAACTGATGCGTGTTCTGTTGCCATTGTTCTTGTAACTGCAGCAGCTTTTGTTCTTCCATTTGCTGCGTCATCTGCTGAGTTTGTTGCAGAGAAGCCTCGAAGCTTTCCAGTTTCTTTTGCATGTTTTCTAACTCAGACTTAAGTTGATGGTTCTCATGCTCTAAGGCAGCGGCCGAGGCTCGTGGAGAGGTGTTATTTTCCCTTCGTCCTCCTTCCCCCGAGAGCATTGAAGTGCGAGCTGAGGCAGGTAACGAGGTACTCAGACTGTTCATTAGAATATTCACGTTATTCTGAGATGTGTCATTTGTAGCCTCCGATAGAGGTTTACCAGTATTCGTAGTAGAGGAGGGAGTGGCACCTGATCGACTGCGAGGTGCAACTAAATCAGTCTTTTCCTCTTCATATGGGGTGTAAGCAAGGTCCAATCGTCCTCTAGAATAAAAATAATTCAACTTCTGAGTTTCTAATTCTTGTTTTAAAGTGTGAATCTCTTCTTCAAACACCCCTAATATTGATGAAATCTCATTACGGAAGGAAGAAAGATTAGCATTATTACTGCCAATAGGATTCATTCCTGGCATGAGCACAGAGCCATGAATATAATGATTATCCCTGACATCATTGCTAGGATTGGATAAGGTCCCTAGAATATCATCAGACGTCGCTGTAACCGAGTAGTGACGTGCACCGTTATACTGAACGGATGACTTCTTCACAACTGATGGTAATCGCGCCTTCCTTGGTGGTAATTGACTGTCTCCCGGTTTCACAGATGCATGGCGTGGTGGAGATGAGGGTTTCGTCGGATTGAGCAGAGGAGTATTGTTCCCAGAGACGGAATATCCTCGGTGGTGGTTGGCCGGATTTAAAGCCATATCTCGACTGTTTGACTTTAAAGATGAACTTTCAGCAAGGTTATTACTCATCGTGCCACTGCTTCCTTCATACGCCACCCCGTTAGGAGTGGAGGAAGCAGCAGGAGTGGTGGGAGTCATGACAGGTTTCACTGCTCCGGCTGCACTGCCAGACTTATTGACATTAGAATGTGAAGTGATCGGTAAGCCCAATAAACTCTCCAAAGTTGAATCATCAAGAGACTCATTCCCTCGATTCGCGGATGTTCCTGCACTTCTCGTCAATTGTTTACTAAATTTATTAAAAAGTAAATCACTCTTCATCTCTTTCGCGACCAGTAAAGGATTGGTAGCTGCGAGATACTCTAATCGTTGTTGTTTCTCAAGAACATACTGAGAGATTTTCTCACGAGCTCGTGTAGAAGCCATTTGTTGTGACTGTTTAATCTTCCTTTGTTTAATAAGTTCTTTCTCATGAAGGAAAGAGTTTAAACATCTTTGAAAGAAGAAAAACAATCGTTTCGATGCATTTAAATAAATCTTTTGAATAAAATATTGACAAAGACGATCAAAGGATGCTTGTTGGAATGATGTTTTATTAATAAACTTTCGAGTTTTCGTATCATCTCCATTGCCTCTCTCGTGTGCATCGTAGAAGGGAGAGTTCGACCTCGACGAAGGATGCATCCAACCTCCATCTGACGGGTAAATGGATGGTAAAACATTGGTTGGTGTGATAGAAGTTGCAAAATGAACTTCTACACAAATCATGATGAAATAAAGGAATTTATGGGAATAATAAGATTTCTTTATGAATGCAAAGAGTCGATTCAGTTCATTCGTCAGCTGAGAGAAAGAAGATTATAAATCACAAAAAACAAATGATGGTGGAAGAGATCATACCTCAGTTTGAGGGACAAAGACAGTCCATTTTCTTCGTTCATCACTTGCGGGCTGGTTAACATGGTTTTCCTCTTCTTCGACCTCTAACGCACTGCTGTCATTTAGAGCCAGATCAACTGAGTAACAGATATTAAGAATCTGATAGACCCTAAAATAGACAACTCTAGAGAGAAATTGATTAATTTCATGCGAAAAGGTATCAATTAGGGCAGCTCTTACCCTTCATTGACTGTGATCGTTCCCTTCGCAACAAGAAATGGTTCTTCAGCTGAGGGTGCAAGATTCCGCCTTTTCGGAGAAGAATTCGTTGATTTAACAATTTCAACAAATATCTTTGGTTTAATTGGATGATATTGTAAATTGTAACGGTATTGAGCATTGGCTTTCTGCAGGTTGCGATAAAACTCTTGAATTGCCGAACCTTTAGGAGGCTCTTTTGGTTCTTTTGGTTTCATTTTCAGGAGCTTTGGATTTACTCGAGGTGATGCAGATGATGTTGGTAACAATGACTTTCCTCCAAACTCAGGTTCGAGATTTTGTTTCTTCTTTTTCAGATTTTTCACTGTTGAGTCTTCATCCAACAAAGAGCCAATTCTCATTGGTACAGGTGCGATTCCGGAGGAGTGAATAGGAGCTGCCTTGTTTTGTGCTTTTCTCATTTCTTTTACTTACAATAAATGACAACTCTTTCTGCAGTAAAAGATGAGAGTTCAAGACCTCTAAATACTTCTGCGTGTTAATCGATCTCTCCTTTCACACCAAAAGTAACGGACTGAAGAAAGTCGAAATTTGCATAAATCGATTTCCCTTAAAACGACTCCCTGGACGTAAACGAATCGTTTGGATAAAACAGAATACTTTTAGGAAGAACGCAAGAATTTCTCATCCAGAATCAGCACTTTGTGCGTTTTCTTGATTTGAAGAAGAATGTTATCTTTGGCCAATTCTATGTATTTATCTTGACATCGAGGAAAAATGATCGTTTTCAAGCGGTGGGATGCTCCTCCGACACCTGACTTAGGCTCGGACCTATGATTTCATTCATTTTCATGCACTTCTTAATTCCTCTATGAGATCAATCGACCTCATTCTTTCTTCTTCTACAAGTCAAATCATT
>VFQN01008651.1_pt1 | contig 10186 bp, 13 predicted proteins | sample 3512371 | NCBI WGS metagenome assembly VFQN01 (sample SAMN10412370, study PRJNA504923) | tailings metagenome | isolation source: Replicate 2 from Balatoc abandoned mine | place: Philippines: Itogon, Benguet | collected 2017-08-28 | reverse complement strand
TGGGGCGGGGCCGGGGGCCGGGGGGGGGGGGGGGGGGGAGGGGGGCAGGGGGGGGGGGGGCGGGGGAGGGGGGAGAGGGGGAGGGGGAGGGGGGGGGGGGGGAAGCTGAGTGCGGGCATGGTGGGGAACATTGCGGCGGCGGCGGCGACGGCAGCTGCGGCTGCTGCGGTGGAGAGGTGGGGGCTGGGGGCGAAGCTGGGTGCAGGTGGCCAGAAGGGCAGTGGGGCGGCGGTTAAGGGCACTGGCGGCGCCTTGGCGGCGGCGGCGGTGTCCGTGGCAGGGGCTGGTGGGTTAAGTGGTGGTGTGTCTCCTGTGGTGACGGAGGCGGATGTTGTGCAGCTGGGCGGGGACGAGGATGACGCGAGCGCATGGGGTGTGTAGGACCTGGTAGGACGTCCGGCACAGCGTGCAGCACGTGCCGAAATGAGGCGCTCATGCCGTAGGGCCACCTTTCCATATGGAGAACAAGTACCGTATTGCCGGCGAGCAGGGTCGGAGCTTGGGAAGTGCCATGCATGCGGCGGGTGAAACCAGGGGAGAACAGTCGGCACCACAGGCTCACTGAAAATACCGGTATGGCAGGTAGACGCAGGTAGCAACACTACTGGTACACATTTATACGTTTGTTGAGGGACGAGCACGGTACCTGCTGTACGGCACATTTGTTTTGACGGACGCGATCTGTGTTCATCGTGAGTCATTGCCGCGTAACCGATGGGGCCAGCAGCCTACTGCTGGACAGCTGGAGTGCTGATGCCTCGCTTGCGGTAGCTGTGACCTCGCGATGCCGCACATAGTACAGCTTGAGATGCTGCGGTTTGCCTATTTACCTCAACTTTGTGATAACCACTGGCAATCTTTACCGTATCTTCCAGTGCGCATGCTACGGGTGCTGGGAGAGAGTATGGTGCTTGGGGCAACTGACACCAACACCCTTCTTGAGTGGGCGATCACGTGACAAACTATGATCCCCGCCCGCTACACGATTTTGCACATTCCTTGTCCTACTGCACCCTGCGGTGTGCCTACACAGGCCTACAGCCCGCACAGGTTTCAGGTGTGTTTGTGTGTACTTGTCTCATAAACCAAGCTGTGGGAGGGTGCTAGGTTGCCCGGAATCCCGAATCCTGCGCGGGGGGTCGGATGCATACCGGTATCCCAAAATAAGCTTCCGGCTCTGAGCGCAGGATTGGTATGTTGGCTGCTGACTATGGGTTCACGTTCGGTATCCGGGGCTATGGGTTGTGGGGTCTTGTCCCGGCGTGGGATCCCGGGCTTCCACATGTGGGGTCAGGTGTGGCATGCATCCCGGGCTGCCGGTTGTGGGGTCACATTTGGCATCCTTACCGCAGCGCTGAGGGTGGCGCTGAGCATCCTAGCTGCCGTGTGCGGGGCTGTGCTGCATATCGTATCGGCCACGTGGCGCCACGTGGCACCGTGCATGGTGCATGCACGACATGTCACCCGAAGACAACACATACAGTTGTTACCGTACTGACGGCAATGTACCATTGCACTCCAGTGCTGGTCGCCTGGTGGTCACTACCCAACTGGAGTCCATTGAAGTTCATACCACATGCGCAAACACCAGAGTCCGCTTTTCACCTGGCACCCTTGAAAAGTGCATCCTCTGCAAAACCACTCTCCTGCCCTAGTCCTACAGCCTAAGGCAAGGACAATCAAACTGCCCCAAATAGCTCTGCTGCACACACACCCTGCAAACAACAAGCCTAGGCCATACAGTATGCATGAGGCGTGTGCCAACCCCACGGTGGTCACACAGTGGCTTGCAACAGTGTGATGACAGACATCCAGCCATAAAGCAAACATGGGAGGGAGCTTGTACTGGTACCTGCCAGACCCGGCTAAAGCACCACCTATCGGCCGGCCACTGCCCCACTACCTGCATCCACAAACACTCCAACACACCCTGCACGTGCACAGCCTCGCCCATGCGTTCTTCCCTTCCTAACGCACAAACGAAGGGCCTCGTCTGGTGATCCCAAACACACGGCCCGCCAGCCAGGCAGGGACGCACTGCACGTGCCAACATGTGACGCTATGACGGCCAGGCTTGCCCCCCGTCCCGCTTGCCGGCACCTTACACGCACTGCACGCGCTGCATGGAAGGCCTCATCTTTGTTGGCATGGCCCCCGACGTGGGGTTGGCCAGGTAGGCAGCAGGCTGACCACGGGAGCGCCAGGCAGCTGCGTGTGAACTGCCCATTCACAGGTGTAGGGCACAGCGTGCTGCGGGGCGGGAGGGGGGGAAGCGCGGCGGGACGGGGTGCAACTGCAGAGCGGGGCGAGGGGGAGGGGAGAAGTTAATATAGTGGTTTGACATGATGAATTGCCCCACATGTTGCGATGTTGAGGGGCAGGGGGGGAACATAGTCCTAGGACGCGAAGTGGTCGTATCCGGGACACAAAGTAGTTACCCACTACATTAGCGCTCCACCTCAGGCCCAGCAGCGCGCGCCGGCAAACTGGCCGGCGTGTAAGCTCCATAAGTAATTAGTGGCGTAGGCAAGGCAGCTCGTTAGCCATGTTGTTTAGAAAGGACGACCGGCTGTGTGTTTGGGCTGAGCTTTGTGTGCGTGCCTGCACCATGTTCCCCGGCCCCGGCTCCCAACCCAGAGCCCAGGCAGGGCAGAGGGAACACATGGACACAGGGCGAGACGTCAGTAAACGGCGGCGGCAACAGGCGGGTGGCATCGGACGCAGATGCAAGTCAACATGCGGCGAGGGAGGGACACAAGGAAAGAAGGCAGGGTGGGTTGGGCGGCGGCGGATGAAGACACAGGGAGGCACGGCGTACAAGTAGGATGCAGGGCAAGGGGTTAGGGCTTCAGAGGTTCACAGCTTCCCTCGTGCGCCACAAGGGGGCGAGGCATTGGCCCCCCTACTGGTGCATGCACGTGGGGCATAGCGGACGCGGGACCTGGGCCCAAAGCACTGGCCGGAGCAAGGGGGTGATGGTGCGGCTGCGGAGCGGCAAAATGAAGGAACAGGGCGGAGGTGCAGATGCAAAGAACCTGCGGGACGTCAGAGGTACGACAGCGCCTGGAGGGCTGTGTATGGGTTGCCAACTGGCGGGCATAAGGTCGCACGGTTGTCGCAAGAGGAGGAGAGTGTTCGACGGTGGAAACATAGAAGTATGTAGGTCGACAGGGTAGGAGGGACAAACGGCTGGTAACACGAGGAGGTAGTAGTATTGGTACGTCAGGAAGTAACGGAGGGAGGTGTCGCAGGGGCTGACGAGTTTGGTAGCCGAATAGGAGAGTGACAATGCTGGAGGGTTGTGTAGCGGATGCGTTGCGGGATGCAGGCAAGTTAGCCTTACAGATAGCAGTGAGGGTACAAGGTGCTGGAGGGCTGTGTGTAGGTCACCCGCCTGTGGGTGAAACCAGTGTTACACTGGTTTCACCAGTGTTACACTGGTTTCACCAGTGTTACATGTGGGTGTAGGGCGCAGCGCACTGAGGAGAGAGGAGTGGGTAGGACGAGGTAGGGGGGGCAGGGGTTCAAGGTTTGATGGGAGGTGGGTGCCAAAGGGCAGTATGTGGGTCACCCACTTGCGGCGTAGGGGCTCAGTGCACTGCGGGAAGAGGGTGCTTCACCGCTGCTCCATCTCAGGATGGGAACGGGGGAGGGGTGCAGGGCATTGCTTAGAGCCTAAGGCGTGCCCAGCGCCGTTTCGGCGAGGACACCGCATCCCATGGCCACCGCACCTGCACGCTGGGGATGCTACGCCTGCTTATCGTGTGTTGGGTGTGCCGGGCTGGCGAAGCTGTGTGATACGTAGCCGTAGAAAGCGCACGCGAGATCAAAGAGTGGTTTAAAGGGGTCTGCAAGGGCACAGCGGACCTTGAGGCAAGCCAGCCAAGCACACGTATAGTAAAAGCTGGCTCGACAATGCTAGAGGACCCACGCTTCGTCAGTTGTTCAACCCGCGCCTCCGCTTGCTCAAGCTCCTTAAGCTGTTCTGCGAGCTTCGCATGTTGTTCCTTCAGCCACTCATCAAATGAGTCGTGGATATTGGCCATGTGTAGGAAGTTATGTCATCTGGCGGGTTGGAGTCGAAACAGAGCTGAAGACAAAAGACGAATGGTTCAACACTTTGAGCACACTGGCTCTAGACGTGCAATAGGGCGCGCTCAGGTTCGGCGTCGCCAGGGCCTCGGGGAACTTACGGACTCGTACCATCACCAATCTGAGGAAGTGGAACTCACCAGAGTCAGCACCTGCAGAGCTCCCTGTAACCACTAGCTATTTTACATCACTCATGTTCTTGATATGTCTTCCGCGTGACGGGTGCTTTTACGGCAGGTCAACGCGACTTCTCCGGCCACGACGCACCCAGCGCAGACCTTTCAATCAGTCATGTGGCATAGTGGAAGCCCTTTTAGCTTGCAATTTGAGGGACGCCGCGCCCTGGCTAGAACCTGCTCGCACGCCCCCATCGCGCCCATACCGGGCACACGTGTGCCTTTGCCCACGCCCAAGCTGCACCCGTCGGGGGTGCACCACATGGCCCGGGCTCGGACAGCGGGCACAAGGGCATGGACAAGGGGCGGGGCGCATGCACGGGAGCGGGTTCTGCGTCTGCGCCTAGCTGGGTGCTGCGGCCGAGGAATCGGCCAGGCGCAATGACACGACCGACGATTAGGCGGTTACGGTGCCGATGGCGGCGCTTCGTCCTCCAGCGGGGGCGAGGGAGAGGGCGCAGCCTGGGTGGGACGTGGTCGTCCACGTGCCGGCCTCGCCCTGGGGAGGTCCCGAGGCCTGGTCCGCGGCCTCCCCTCCAGCCCCGCCACTGCCTCCCCCCTCTCGCCACTGTCGCGGCCCACCACCGCTGGGAGGGCCCATGCCATGCTGGGCCCATGCCATGCAGGGCCGTCAGCGCCGGCAGGCCGCCGAGCCACCGCGTCACGCCAGCAGCGGCGCCACGGGCCCTGGGTCCAGCGCAGATGTTCGCTAGCTTGCGGCCGGGGGCAGGCGGCGCGGCCAGCATGCAGCCAGGCCCGGGCGGGCTGTGGACGGGCACGTGGCGCGGCGGGCACGCTGGGGGCGGGTTGTTGCTGCGGAGAGTGGCGTTCAGCAAGCTCTCAGCGGCGGTGGAACAACTGGAGGTGCGGGCGCAGGGGCGTCGCTTGAGCCGCACGGCAAAGCGTGCAAGCCGTCCTGCCTTGCTTTCTTTAGGAATGACTCTACGGAGCTTGGACCGGTGCATTCGCTTACCGGTACAGCAAAATCTGCGCCTGGCTTCAATTGATTGGTCACCGTTACGACAGCACGGCGTGGAAAGGGTGCCTTTCGCACCCTTTAACGGCATTCCAGCAACCATATGATCCGCAGGCCCGTTGCTTCCCCCCACGGTCCTCGCCGCAGGAGGCGAACGTCGCTGCCGCCGCCTCCGCCCAGCGTCCCTCCTTGTCTGCGCAGCTGACCCAGCTCTTCGGCGCACCCATTGACGGCGCCTCAGCCTCAGCCTCGCCGTCGCCTCGCGCCCCGCCTCCGCCGCCCAGTCCGCCACCCCCAGCATCCTGGGCACAGCAGCCCACGCAGCGGCGGGGTTCCTCACGTCGCTGCGCCCCGCCGGCCCGCCTCCCCACTCGTACAGGCGCCGACGCGCCAACCACACCGCACACGCCGCAGGGGTCAGGGGCCGGGGGCTGCGGCGGCGGCAGTGGTCCGGAGCTGCCCGGCGGGCCCCGGTGATGACCATCATAGTGCTGCCCAGCAACCGGTTCAAGGTGGGGCGGGGTCCATAGGTTTGGGCGGTGGCTGCCTGACAACCAGGTCACAAGTAACACTGCGTTGTAGTCAGAGCGCACGTGAGGCCGATTACGATTAGAAGTGTGGTTAAAAGTGAGGCGTTGGTCTACACTCGTGGTTGCGGAATAGGACTATCCTGAAGCGGAGCGGCTTGCGGGGATGTTGACCTCGAGTGCTGCCTTGACAATGCACCCACTCTTTCCATCCTTCCTTTCTTTGGCCGTGCAGCCTACCATGCCGCGCCATATCCCTTTGAGTGCCGACCTTGCGCACCATCATCGTTTCCTTCTCGCCCCCATACCACCCGTGTTCTCCTGGCAGGGGCAGGTTTCCGTTACTCGCGACGGGCGGCGCCTAGGACATTTCTCTCGAGACCTTTCGGCATACAGCCAAGCAACCAGCAGGGGTCATGGTGGCCATAGCCGCCGCCGCCGCCTTCATTCGCGAGATACCGTGCCGGAAGCCTGTACGGCGGTGCTACTACGCGCGCCAGCTCACTTGCACCATCCGGAGGCGCGGACGACCCACATAGGGCGGGGGTTGGACATGCCAGCTGTCGGTAGCGCCACTGCGGGGCCAACTTGGCCTCCTTCTGGCCTCGGCCAGCCGCCACCAGAGGGTGCTGCACTGCGCGCGAAGACCGCCACCCCACACGCTGACCAGTAGCTGCCCGCTGGCCTACCTGCCGCGGTCTCCATGGCGGCCACTTCCGCGGAGGCAGCGGACCGGCCGCAGGTTACCAACGCGTCCGTCGACAACGCCACCTCACAGCGTAACGCCGGCCACCTATCCACGCGCTGCAGTCTGCTTCACTCCTGTTTACAGGCCCAGATGCCAGCCCTCTCCCCACTACCTCGCTGACCGCCCCGGGTGCGGCCGCCGCGCTCATCCCTGACCCCTCTCGCACACCAGCACCGCTCCTCATGACCCCCTGCTCGCCCTTCGTTGCGTTTCCCACCTTGGGCTCGATCACAACCGCTCCATCGGTCATAGTACACAGCCCTGTGGCGTAACCTGCTGCTGCTGACGGGTCCAGCAGCGCCGCGCCGGTTTGGGTATCGCCTCCAGCGCCACCACCGACCCTGCTGCAGCGTCTAGCGGGCTTAGTGCACAGAGGATCTCCGCAACGGCGGTAGCCGCAGAGGCAGCTGCGGCAGCAATGCCGACGCATGAGCTGCTGGACGTGTTGCGCCGGTCTCAGCCCGATAGCGGCGGCTGCAAGCAAGGCAGCCCCCGTCCGCAGCCTGCCCAGGGGAACCTTCCCGGGGATGCCGAGGGCGTGGGGAGCACCGAATGTCGTTATCTGCCTGTGAGTGGTGATCCCTTACATACCTCCTGTTCCCCAGTCGCACGTGTGGCGGATTCCCTTTGTGCTCCCATAACCTGAAGTGGAGCATGCATGAGCGTCTGCAAATTGGTGTCATTAATGCTTGCAACATCCCCAGCTCCGCTTAGCTTCCCTCCTCAGCCCTGCCGCCCCGTACGCACCCGTCAGCCGCGACAACCACCTGAGTCTCCTCGTCCCCGCCCTGCAGGAAAGCATCAACACCGTCGCCTCGTCCACCGTCAGTGCTGCCGCCGCCGTGCTCGCCGCTGGCGCCGCCATCCCCAGGGGCCCCTGTGACTCCAACCGCCCCACCCGCAGCTCAATCCTCAGCCTCGAGGTCGTGGCGCACCATCTGCACCACCTGAGGGCAGTTAGGCGCACACGCTGCAGCGGCAACGGCCTGCAGGCAGCAGCCTCTACCGCCCTGTCGCCGGGAAGCCCACGCGGGCTGGCAGGCACGCGCCGGTCCAGCCTCAGCTTCGCCTCTGGGATGGCAGAAGCAGCCGCAATGCGCACGGTAATCCTAAGCCACCTGGGCGGGCATGCCGCTTGCACGGGGTGCAGGTCCAGGCCTGTTCGAACCCGAGCCACGGGCACGTGGGTGCTGTGGATGGCAGGGCTGCGCAGCCGGGCAGTCAAGAGCCCGCCAGGCAAGGGCCCCGCCGCAGGAACAGCCTCCTCCAGTTGGTGCTTATGGAAACAGCGGCTGCGAGCACTGGGGCAGGGGCGTCCGCGGCAGGAGGGAGGAAGGGGCCTGGCGAGGGCGGCAGCGGGGGTTCAAAGGGCACGGCGGCTGCAGCGCCTCCGGAAAGGTGGCGGCGGTCGCTGCTCCGTGCTGCATCCGAGCTGCCGGCCTCGTTGCTGAAGTCCGCACCGGCCGTAGGCGGTGTAGGTGTGGACGACGGCCGCGAGGAGGGCTTTGCGGAGCTGCTGCCACGCCTGGGTTGGAGGGCGGCAGCGCCGCAGCGTACGTGGAGGCGCCGCGCAGCAGCCGCATCTGCAGCGGCACCTTCCTGTCCCGGCTGCTGGCGGCAGGCGGCAGCATTGGCGGCGGTGGTGGTCGTGCTGTTGTTGTGTGGTGGACTGGCCGAAAGCTTTGTGGGGTCCAGCGGGCGCAGCTTCACGCGGGGAGATGCCAGCGGAGGCCCTGGCGGCAGAGGCGGGGCGGGCGAGGGAGGGCGAGCAGGGCGGCACGGTGGGATGCTACAAGGCGGCGGGACGGCGTTATCACGCAGCTGCTGAACGATGCGGCGGCGGACGCCAGGAGGATTCGGCGGCTGCGTTACTGGACACCACAACGTCCGGTGCCAGCGGTGTGCTATAGCACTTCACCACCTGAACACTGGTGACATCGGGCTGGACATGGGGACGGCGGGGGGCTTATGACGCAGATCAGTGATTTGGGGTGTTGGACCTTCGCGCATTGGTTGGGTTGGGGGGCTGGCCCCGTCAGTGGGGGATGCAGCAGCAAAGGCATGCAGGATACGACCCGTACGCGCAGCGGAGGGGATCTTGTCATGGGAGGGTCCTGCCGGGTTAATATGGGAGGGTCCTGCTACTGCGGCGGCGGTGGTGGCGGGGGGCCCGTTGGTGGTGCGGCGGGGCTCTGGTGATGGCGCAGGGGCGGCGAGGGGCAGTGGCAGCTGGCGCCGGCGGGGTTGCCGTCGGTGATGTTGAGGCGCGTGGGTTCCGTGACAGCGGGGGCAGGGGCGAGGGCGGGGCCGGAGGTGGCGGCTGGCTTGCTCTCTTTTGGCTATGGTCTTGGAGAAACTCAGCCAGCCGCCAGCTCCCCGGAGATCGTGAAGTGGCGATCCGTTATCTTGACGCATGGAAGTCGATCGAGTAACCTGGCCAGTCTAGAGCGGAACCCGTGTGCTGCGTCATGGAACGACGTGGGACCCTCGTGAACACGCCTGTGAGCCCACCGGTACGTGTCTGACTCCACTCGCCGGGATCACATCAGTGTTGCGGATGTAGTGCCCGTAGGTCGGGAGTTTTGCAAGTACTCTTGAGGAAAGGGGGCCAGGTGCGACAGAACTAAGGCCAAAAGGGCCTTCTGACTCGGGCCTACGTTGGGGGACTAGTGACCATGCAACGGCCTGGGTGTGATGATGACCAATCGTAATGAACACGGGGGTTGCAGGTTGCAGAAATTGTAATTATCGAACCCTTCCTACAAGCAAGAAGGGTTGGTCCCACCCTGTTGCGTACTCCGGTCATCCGACAGTGCTACAGGGCCAAGCACAGAGTCCTTGTGCCTGGCCTAGTCACCCGAACGCATACATACGGTACCACACAACCGAGCACACCCTGCTCGCCCCCGTCGCCGCTTTGTGCTGTTTAGGTGCATGTGGCTCGTCGCCACTCCACCCTCCTCAACCGCATTTGGCATTTTGTGTCACATTCCAGGTGGTGTATGTGACCACGGCACCACACCATCCTTACTGTTTCCGGAAGCACCTAGACTCGTACGCAGGCTGGAAGCATGTTGTGGGACACCTCTGACCCTTGGCGGGGCAGTTCACCCCACCAGGGAATCCTCCAACGCTTCAAGTCAGCCATTCTGAAGGGCTTTTGGGATACCGGTACTGTTGAGGAAGAGGGAAGGCACGGGGTGCAGGTGAGCAGCTGCATCATCCATGGCCCGCGTTCACTTCCTGTTTATAAACCGTGAGACACGGTAGACAGGCTCGTATTGTATTGCTGGTGAGTATGACGTGGGTCAGTGGACGGCATGTGCACGGGCACACGCTTTGTTGCGTCAGGTTGCGTGCAGTCTCGCTCTCCCCTGGTCTCGCTCGTGCGCAACGGGTGGGAGTTGCACACTTAACCCGCGGCTGCTGTAATGTATCGCCAACAAATTGATCTTGAAGCATAGCACATACCTTGTGTAAGTTCTTAGCGCCGTTTGCTACTGCATCGCGTTGCGCGCTGGACCGTGCTGCGTGGTACGTGCCTACGTGGTGACACGTGCCTCCGAAACCGTAGGTGCTCAAGGGGAGCCCCCCGCTTCACACCCCTGCATAATAATAATAATAATACTAACGCGGGAGGCGAAGCACCTCCGCGTGGGTTAAGGAG
>VFQN01008650.1_pt1 | contig 10187 bp, 7 predicted proteins | sample 3512371 | NCBI WGS metagenome assembly VFQN01 (sample SAMN10412370, study PRJNA504923) | tailings metagenome | isolation source: Replicate 2 from Balatoc abandoned mine | place: Philippines: Itogon, Benguet | collected 2017-08-28 | reverse complement strand
ACTCATATGATGGATCCGCGCGCGAGGCTTGAGCCCGTGGTCCCGTACCGCTTTTTCGGAGGCGATCAGCAGCGCGGCGGATGCATCGGAGTTCTGGCTCGAAATGCCCGCCGTGATGCTGCCGCCCTCCACGAGCGGTTTCAGCGACGCCATCTTCTCCAGCGTGGTGTCACGCCTCGGCGTCTCGTCGATCCGGAAATCTCCAATGGGCTCGATTTCGGCGTTGAACCGACCCTCCTCGATCGCGGCGATCGCGCGCCGATGCGACTCGAGAGCGAAGGCCTCCATCTCCTTGCGCGTGACCTGCCATTTCTGGGCTATCATCTCGGCCGACCGAAATTGGCTGACCTCCTGGTCGCCATAGCGCGCGAGCCAGCCAGGCGACGTACTGAAGGGATCGGGAAAGCCATATTGCTGGCCGGCGAGCATTGCGCCGGAGATCGGGATCAGGTTGAGGTTCTGGACCCCGCCGGCCACGACCAGGTCCTGGATGCCGCTCATCACGCCCATGGCCGCGAAGTGGATAGCCTGTTGCGCCGAGCCGCACTGCCGATCGACGGTGACGCCGGGCACATGTTCGGGCAGGCCGGCGACAAGCCAGCAGGTGCGCGCGATATCTCCAGCCTGGGGACCGAGCGTCTCGACACAGCCGAAGACGACATCGTCGACAGCGTTCGGATCTACCCCCGTCCGCTCCATCAACGCCTTGATTGAATGAGCCCCCAGATCGGCCGAGTGCATGGCAGCCAGCGCGCCCTTCTTGCGGCCGACTGGAGAACGCACCGCATCGACGATGTAAGCCTCAGGCATGATCATGCTCCCGTACGAAGAGCCTTTCGGCACCGAGCGGCAAGTCGAAGGCGCGATGCGCCACGCGGTCGAGATGAAAGCGGCGGTCGCCCCACCAGTTCGACAGCGCCAGTGTGCGCTTCAAGAAGAAATGGACGTCGACTTCCCACGAATATCCCATAGCGCCGTGAACCTGCACGGCGGTGCGGCAAGCGACGTCTGCGGCCTCCACGGCGGCCAGCTTGGCATGGGAGATGCGCGCGCGTGAGAAAGCGTCATTGGCAGAGAGGCCGGCAGCAGCGGCGTAGGCGACCGGACGGGCAAACTCGATCTTCACCTGCGCGGTAGCCAGAAGATGCTTGACCGCCTGATAGGACCCGATCGGCTTGCCGAACTGGGCGCGTTCCTTCGCATAAGCGACCGCCATATCGACGGCCCGCTGTGCGACCCCAAGAAGTTGGGCAGCCGAGAACACCGCACCCCGCTCCAGCGCGGCATCGAGTGCTGCGCGGGCTTCGGCGGTAGCTGCGATGACCGTCGCGTCGTTCGCCTGGTCGCCGACCGCGAATAACCGGCGGAACGGATCAACGGACGGCTGGGCGATAAAGGACACGTCGGCAGCCTCACGCAGATGAACGGCTTCGCTGCAGACATGGATCAGCGCATCTGCCGTGTCGGCGTCAGCCGTCAAGGGATTGGCCGGATGGGAACAGGCGACCGTGATTTCACCGGCCACCGCGCGCTCCAGGACAGCCGCTGCACGCGGGCTGTGGGCAAGATCGGCAAGCAGCGGCAGGGCGACGCCGACATTCTCCACCAGTGGTTCCGGCAGCCCGGCATAACCGCAGGCTTCGGCAACAAGCACAAAATCCATTGCGCCGAGGCCAAGGCCGCCGGCGTCCTCCGGTACGAGCACGCCCTGTAGTCCGAGGCTCATTAACGCCGCCCAGCGCGTCTCGTCGCGCGCGGCACCGGACTGCATCAGGCGGCGCAGGTCCGCCGGTTGGCACAGATCGGTGAGCAGGTCGCGCACCGTCTGCGCCATCATCTGCTGTTCTTCGGTGAAGCGGAAATCCATGACGCCTACCCGCGCGGCAGGCCGAGCATGCGCTCGGCGATGATGTTCTTCTGGATCTCGTTCGAACCGGCATAGATCGGCCCGGCGAGAGAGAAGAAATAGCCGTCGAGCCAGCGGCCGGCACCACCGGCGGCCGACGCCGACTCCAGCAATTCCGCCCGCGCGCCGAGGATCGACAACGCCGTGCGATGCATCGCGATGTCCATCTCCGACCAGAAGATCTTGTTTGTCGATGCTTCGGCGCCGATCGACCCACCGGCCATCAAACGCGAAGCGGTCATGTAGATCGAGAGCGCATAGGCGTCCGCGTCCATGACAGCCTGCGCAACCGCAGCGTACGTCCCGTCGACGCATTCGCCCTCGTGTGCTCGATAGAGACCAACGAGGCGTTTGGCGGCTTCCTGGAAGCGAGCCGGCGAGCGCAGCATGAGGCCCCGCTCGAAGCCGGCCGTGGCCATGCAGATCGACCAGCCCTCACCTTCCGCGCCAAGCCTGTTGAAGGCAGGCACACGCACGTCCTCAAGGAAAATCTCCGCAAACCCCGTCTCACCGTCGATCTGCGGGATCGGTTGAACGCGGACGCCCGGGGCATCGAGGGGAAAGAAAATCAACGCGAGGCCTTTGTGGCGCTCCGAGGCCGGGTCGGTGCGGAAGAGACCGAAGGCCCAGTCGGCGAAGACCGCGCGGGACGACCAGATCTTGTGTCCCGACAAGAGATAGTCGTCTCCATCCCGGCGGGCAGGCGACCGAACAGCGGCGAGATCGCTGCCGGCCTGAGGCTCCGACCAGGCCTGCGCCCAGATCTCGTCGCCCGCGGCCATGGCAGGAAGAAACCGTTCCTTCTGCTCCGCCGTACCGAACTCCATCAGGGTCGGGCCCAGCAGGAATATGCCGTTCTGGTTTACGCGCAGCGGCGCGCCGGCCCGCCAGTACTCCTCCTCGAACACCAGCCAGCGGATGAGGTCGAGCCCGCGTCCGCCATAGCCCTCGGGCCAGGTAACCATACCCCAGCGTCCTTCGGCGAGCTTTCTTTCCCAGGCGCGGTGCGCCTCGAAACCTTCGCGGGACGCGTCGAAAGACGGCAACGGGGCGGAAGGCACATTGGCCTCCATCCAGGCACGCACCTCGGTGCGGAACGCCTGCTCGGCGGGGCTGTAGGTCAGATCCACGATGGTTCAGCTTTCGCCGGCCTGCTTCTTGTTCGCCGCGACCATGCTCCTGGCGTCCTGGCCTCCCAGCGAGTTGCCGAGCGTGAGATCGCTTTGCGCGTGCGCGAAATGATGCATGTGGAAGTGCGCGTCCATGGCCGTGCGCTTGCCGCGCAATTCCTCCACGTGGTTGACGGCCTGCTTCGTCAGCCAAAGGCCGAGACGCGGCTGGGCGGCAAGCTTCTCGGCCATCGCCTGCACCTCGGCCTTCAGCGTGTCCCGCGTGACGAGGCGGTTCACCATGCCGAAATGATGGGCGCGTTCAGCCGACATGCGCTCGCCCAACATCAGGAATTCCTTGGCGACGCGCGGCGGCAGCTCGAACGCATGCGCGAAATATTCGACGCCGGGAATGCCCATGCGCACCACGGGATCCTGAAAGAAGGCGTCGTCCGTGGCGACGATCAGGTCGCACACCCAGGCCAGCATCAACCCGCCTGCGACGCACGCGCCCTGCACGGCGGCAATTGTCGGTTTCGGCGCCTCCCGCCAGCGACGGCACATGCCGAGATAGACCTCATGCTCACGCGTGTAGAGCATCTCGGCGGCCGGCTTGTTCACGTGGTCTGCCCACAGCAGCCGGCGCTCGAAGCTCTTCGCGACGTCACGACCGGGCGTGCCGATATCGTGGCCGGCCGAGAAGTGCTTGCCTTCGCCGGCCAGGACGATGGCCTTCACGGCGTCATCGTTGACGGCACGCTGGAAAGCGTCATCCAGCGCATATGTCATCTGGGAGTTCTGGGCATTGTTGAACTTCGGCCGGTCCATGATGATCCATGCGACCTGGCCAGCCACTTCGTAGCGTACCGGGTTTTCCGTTTCGTAGGTGATGTCCGCCGTGCGCGGAGGAACCAGATCTTCCATCGGATACCTGCCTTGTTTGGAGCGACGCTAGGCGCGTCGTCATCGGGTTCAATCGTCCAAAAAGACTAACCAGGTTTGCGTGGGCTTCACCTGCGCAAACCCGGTTAGTTCCTCCCTTGTCGCAGGCTTTTTCTCGGAAAACCGCGGGACACTTTTCCGAATCCTGCTCTGCGCGCCTGCAGTCACCCCGCGATGATCCGCCCCACCTCGGCGATTTCTTCGGCAGTGAGTTTCCAGCCCGTTGCCGCCGCATTGGCACTCACCTGGTCCACTCGCGTGGCGCCCGCGATGATGCTGCCGACGGTGGGCTTCGCCGCGAGCCAGCTCATCGCGAGCTCGAGGATCGTATGGCCATGGTCTTCGGCAAAGGCGATCAGCTTCTCGACCATGTCGAGCCGCTGGTCGGTCATGCCACGCTGGAAATAGGCCATCGTCATGCGACTGTCGGCCGGTGCTGCCTGGCCCTTCCGATATTTGCCGGTCAGGAGACCCGATGCGAGCGGGAAATAGGGCAGTAGAGACATGTTGGCGGCCTCGACGGCCGGCAGCAGCTCCTTCTCGGCGCTGCGGGCCAGCAGGCTGAGCTCCGCCTGGGTCGACACCATGCGATGCAGATTGTGATGACGCGACGTCCATGCAGCATCCACCAACTGCCAGCCCGGCAGGTTGGAGCATCCGATGTAGCGGACCTTACCCTGTCTCACCAGATCGTCGAGCGCCCGTAGCGTCTCCTCGATCGGCGTGCGCGGATCCGGGAAGTGATACTGGTAGAGGTCGATCCAATCGGTCTTGAGCCGGCGAAGGCTATCCTCGACCGCCTTCATGACGTAGCCACGCGAACCGTTGAAGCGGCTGTCCTTCTCACGGTTCATGGGCGATGAGAACTTGGTCGCTAAGACAAGGTCCTTGCGTTCCGCCCCAAGCACCTCGCCGAGGGTGATTTCCGAACCACCGTCCACGCCGTAGGAATCGGACGTGTCGAACAGGGTGATGCCGGCATCGAGCGCGGCATGCACGACTTTGCGTGCGCCTTCCGTATCGAGCGAGGCCTTCATGCCTCCAAAATTGTTGCAGCCGAGGCCGACCAGAGAAACTTCGAGGCCGGACCGGCCGAGCATGCGTTTTTCCATCATGTTCTCCTTGCAATCAGCCGCCGCGAATGAGATCGGCCGCTTTTTCGCCGATCATCAGCGCGGCGGCATAAGTGTTGCCGTTGACCATGACCGGAATGATCGAGGCGTCCGCGACGCGAAGACCTTCCAGCCCGCGTACGCGCAACTGCGGATCGACGACCGCGCTGTCGTCGAGGCCCATCCTGCAGGTCCCGCCGGCGTGATAATGCGTGACCGTGGTGGCGCGGATATCGGCTTCTATGTCGGCCCGGCTGCTAACCGGACCGGCCGGCTGGATCTCGCGACCGAGCACCGCCGCCATGGCCGGCTGTCGCACCATGTCGCGAACGCGCTCCACCCCGCGGGCCAGGATATCGATGTCGCGCGGGTCGTCATAGTAATTCGGGTGGATCGCTGCCTGTGCCAAGGGATCGGCGCTCTTCAGGCGGACGCTGCCGCGGCTGAACGGCGAGCCGTGGTTCAGAAGCAGCGTGAAACCATGTTCCTGCGGCAACGTCCCGATCAGGCCGGGGCGTCGGCGGATGACCAGGGCAGGCGCGAGGGAAACCTGTATTTCGGTCTCTGGCCTGCCCTCTTCCGCGAAAAAGAACCCGGAGGTCGGGAAGAGGCCACGCGACAGGACGCCGGCGCGGCGAACGGCATACTCCCATCCTGCTGCGAGCAGACCCGTCGGCGACAGATGCGAATAGGCCGAGACCGGCTTCGTTGTGGCATGCAGAATGCGATACATCGGATGGTTCTGCAGGCCTCGACCGACAGCCCCTCGATCCGCCGCTACCGCAACGCCGAGCGCGCGCAGATGATCCGCCGGACCGATACCCGACAACATCAACAACTGGGGCGAATTGACCGCCCCGCCGCACAAGACGACCTCGCGGGAGGCTCGAAGTGCCTCCAAGCGACCGTTGGCGACATATTCGACCCCTCGTGCCCGACCCGCCTCCAGGAGAATGCGCGTCGCATGTGCCCCCGTCACCAGGGTCAGGTTGGGCCGCTTGAGCGCCGGACGAAGGAACGCGCTTGCCGCGCTCGACCGCTTGCCTCGCCCGATCGTCATGTCGACATGACCGAAGACCTCCGTTCTCTCCGCGTTGAGATCCTTGGTGAGCGGATAGCCGGCTTGCCCGGCGGCCTCGAGGAAGAGGTCGCAGACGGGCGCGGTGGACCGACCGACGGAGACCGCGAGTGGGCCGCTGTCGCCATGGATGTCGCTTGCCCCTCTTTCATTCGTCTCGGAGCGTCGGAAGAGCGGCAGCACATCGCGATAGCGCCAGCCGTCGATGTCCCACCCGTCGTAGTCGCGCGCCGGCCCACGCACATACATCATGCCGTTGATGGAACTGGAGCCGCCCACGACACGACCCTGCGCCCAATAGATCGAACGACCGCGGAGACCCGGCACTGGTTCGCTCTGTAGCCCCAGTTGAGCGACGGCTTCGTGCCGGTGACGACGTTTGCACCCGGGATGCCGATCAGCGGATGACTGTCCATGCCACCGGCCTCGAGAAGTGCGACGGAAACTGTTGGATCCTCCGTGAGACGAGCCGCCAAGACGCAGCCGGTCGCGCCGGCGCCAACGATGACATAGTCGAATTCACGTTTCAGCATCGCTCAGCCTTTTAGGACGGCCGCGGACGCGCCATGCCGTCGCGCAAGCCCGGTCAATGCATGAGCATCGGTGGGGCCGGAGATTTGCGCGACCTTCCGGCTCCGCAGATCCACATTGAGCGACATGTATTCGGCTCGCGCCGCGCGGCCACCGCGCGAGACATTCAGAAGCTGATGGCTATTGCTGTCGATCCAGCCGTCCCCTACCGCGTTTTCGAAACCGCGGAAGGCGGCAGTATCTGGAGAACGAAGCATTTGCGTCTTACGCGTGCTCGATCGCCGCGAGGCGCTGATCGAGTTCGGCGGCAGGGCACTCGAACTTCACCTTGCCCCGCTCAATGATCATGGCGCGATCGGCATAGGGTGCGGTCACCTGCAGATGCTGCTCCACGATGACGACGGCCGTCCCTGTCTGAGCCCATTTGCGAAGGAACGAGAGGATCTGCGGCAGGAGCGCCTGGGCAAGGCCCATGGACGGTTCGTCACAGAGCAGCGCCTTGGGCTGTGCAACGAACGCCTGGCCGAGCGCCAGCATCTGTTGCTGGCCGCCGGACAGGTCGCGTGCATATTTGCGGTGCTTTTCCCTGAGGATCGGAAAGACGGAGTAGATTTCGTCGACCGCCCTGTCGAAGCCGGCGCGGTCGCCTGGGCGTGCCGCCGCCCCCATGCGCAGATTGTCGAAGACGGACAATTCCGGAAACACGCGGTGCCCGTCGAGCACCAGGCGCAGGCCGGACTTGGCGATGGCTTCCGGCGCCAGCCCCTGCAGCGGCTTGCCGTCGAGCAGGACTTCGCCCTTGGTCGGTCTGTTGAAACCCGCGATCGCCCGCATGAGCGTCGACTTCCCGGCGCCGTTTTCGCCTCCGATCAGCAGGATCTCTCCTGAACGGACCGTGAGCGACAGGTCTTCCAGCACCGGAACGATGCCATAGCCCGCATTCAGGCTCCTCACCTCAAGCACGGCGGCCTCCCACGAACATATGCTGGGTGGCGGGATCTCTTGCCACGTCCTCGGGACGGCCGGACGCCACGACGCGGCCTTGCTCCATCACGGTGACCGTGTCGGCGATGTTGAAGACGAGATCGAGATCGTGCTCGACAAGGATGATCGTCTTGCCCATGCGGCGGGATAGGAAACCCACGAGCTTCGCGAAATTGCCGCGTTCGCTTTGCGAAAGGCCGGCCGCGGGCTCGTCGAAACAGACGATCTCGGCCTCCTTGAGCACCGTCCGCATCACCTCAACCAGCCTGCGTTGGCCATGCGAGAGCAACTCGGCGCTGTCCTCGCAGAATTCGGCTTCCAGCGCCTTCGCCAGCCGCGCCACATCGGCAGTGCCGCGACCGGTCCGAGCGTCGATGCCGATCCTCAGATTGTCCCATAGCGAAAATTGCGGGAAGATCCTCGGGGTCTGGAAGGTGCGGCCGACGCCCATTCCGGCGATCCTGTCCGCAGCGAGCCGGGTCGCGTCCCTGCCGTTGATGAAGAAGGCACCTGAGTTCAACCGTGACAGACCCGACAATACGTTGAGCAGGCTCGTCTTGCCCGAACCGTTGGCGCCGATCAGGCCGTGTATCTCGCCCTTTCGGACCTTGATGCCGACATTGTCGACGGCGACCACTTCGCCGAATTTCTTCGTCGCGCCGTGCACCTCGATCGCGAGCTCGTCGGAAGGAAGTATCTCGCGACCGCCCGTGAGCTCTTCGAGAAAGGCGTCGACGCGGAAACCCTGTTCACCGCGACCCGTCACGCCGCGTCGCACCCGCCAACGCTCGATGGAGCCGACAATGCCGTCCGGAAACAGCATGACGGTGGCAAGGGTCAGCAGGCCATAAATCAGCAAGCGATATTCGACGAACTGAGCGAGCGCGATGTTCGGCAGGATGAAGACGATCCAGATGCCGATGATCGGACCGAGCATTTGCCCCCGTCCGCCGACCACGACCGCGAAGAAGAAGACGAAGGAGAGCTCGACGTTGAAGCCTTGCGGGCTGACGAAGGAGACCGCAGGCAGATAAAGAATGCCGCAGACACCGGTCCCTATAGCAGCGATGACGAATGCGATGAACCGCATGACGCCCGGCTTGATGCCCAGAGACCGGGCAGCCTCCGGACTGACTGCCGCCACACGCATCTGCCGCCCGAGGCGTGAGCGACGGATCCTATAGTGAATCCAGAGCGCAACCATCGGATAAAGGGCCACGAGGATGGTGAGCGGGCTGAGCCCGAGGATCACCTCCTCATGCAGGCCGGGCACCGAAACGGAAATACCGTTGATGCCGTTGGTCCATTTGTCGAGCGACATCAGCAACTGCGGAAACACGATGGCCGCCGAGAGCGTGACGAAGCCGAGATGAAAGTTCTGAACTCTCAGCGCAGGAAAGGCGAAGAGCAGGCCACCGGCAATCGCCGCGCCCATGCCGATCATGGCGGCGAGCAGGAACGGATATTGATGCAGCCCGAAGAATATCGCCGTGACATAGGCGCCGAGACCGAGGATGACACCTTGGCCGAACGACTTCTGGCCGGCGTCCACGAACAGGAAGTTCTGGAAAATGGCGGCAGCGATATAGATGTTGACCAGCTGGAAGGTGTGCACCCAATAGGAGTTGCCCAGGATCGACGGACCAAATCCCGTGATCGCTATGAGCACGATGCCGATCCACACCTGCGCCAGGTCGGATGAAAAGCGCGGCTTGGCCACGGCGGTCCCGGAGTGATGGGCCATCGTGTCGGTCATCGCCATGATCAGACCCGCCTAGCCGAGACGCGGCCGAACAGCCCCTGCGGTCGCAGCATGAGGATCCCTACCAGCACCAGCAGCGACGACAGATCCTGATAGGCTCCGCCGAGCTTGTAGGCGGTCAGCATGGTGACGACGCCGACGAGCGGCCCGCCGATCAGGGTGCCGAGATTGCTGCCGATGCCACCCACCACCGCAGCGACGAAGCCATTGAGCACGTAACGCAGACCTGCGTCGGAGGCCACGGAAATGACCGGCGCAACGAGGAAACCCGCCGTCCCCACCATGAGGCCGGAGATCGCGAAGGCGATGATCTGCAGGCGGCGGACCGGGAGGCCAGCCGCGCGGGCAGCATCGAAATCCTGCGACAGCGCGCTGATGGCGAGACCGACGAAGGTCTTCTTGAGGAAGATGCGCAGCGCGATGAACCAGAAGATCATGCAGCCGATGGACAGGGCGTAGGCGCCAGGGGTGCGCACGCCCAGAATGCGGAAAGAGGGCACGACGCCCTGCACTGTATAAGCGAATGGTCCCTGCGTGATCAGCAGGACCGCCGCGATGATCACCGAAACCGCTACAGTCGAGATCAGCCAGGAATCCTGTTCCACCGAGGAGCGCAGGGGCAGCAGCGTGATCCAGCCCTGGAGCGCCACCAGCGCACCGACGAGAATGCCGACCACGGGCAGCATCAGCAGCCACCAGGCAAGCCCAGCCTCGTTGGCGAGGAAAAAGGCCCCGAAGCCGCCGAGCACGAACATGTTGCCCT
>VFQN01008649.1_pt1 | contig 10187 bp, 11 predicted proteins | sample 3512371 | NCBI WGS metagenome assembly VFQN01 (sample SAMN10412370, study PRJNA504923) | tailings metagenome | isolation source: Replicate 2 from Balatoc abandoned mine | place: Philippines: Itogon, Benguet | collected 2017-08-28 | reverse complement strand
CCCGCGGGGGGGCGGGGGGGGGGGGGGGGGGGGGGGGGGGGGGGGGGGGGGGGGGATGGGCGGACTGTGTGGGTTTGGTGTGGGGTTCGGCCAGCACGACCATTGAGTTGAGTTCAAGCATCCAACTCCTCCCCTGGGAGCGCCTGCTGCCGCGCTACCCTGGCTGCCCCTCACGGCCCAGCCCGGGTTGCCCAGCTGCCGCAGTGCCCACCACGGCTGGCATGCTTTTGGCTTGCCACGGCAGGAACTGTTGTCAGGACATAGGAAACCCTAACTGTTGTGATGTACAACCCGGTATCAAACCTCTGCGCCCCACTCCGGTCCCCTTATTCCACACCCGCAGGCCGACTGCCCCGAGGACGCCGCCACCTACATCCACCGCGTGGGCCGCACCGCGCGCTACATGGCCGCCGGCCGCGCGCTGCTGCTGCTGCTGCCCTCCGAGCGCGAGGCCATGCTGGCGCAGCTGGGCGAGGCCAAGGTGCCGCTCAAGCAGATCAAGCCCAACCCCGCCAAGCAGCAGGCGGTCACCCCCGCGCTGCAGGCGCTGCTGTCAAAGGACCAGGAGCTCAAGGTGAGGGTGGTTGGCGGTTGGTGGTTGGTGGTTGGCAGTTGTGGCAGTTTGAAGCGGGTTCAGCGGTTTTGGCGGCTAGCGGTCGGTGGGAGCTGGTGGTTTTCCTTGCACAGGAAACGGGTGCTCCACAACACGCCGCAGGCTTCCCGCACCTCCAGGGGCTGACATGCTGCAATATCCTAGACCTCCTTCCCTCCCCCGGTAGGACAGCGCTCGTGGCTCCTTTCCTCGGTCCCTCCTCCCGCACTCCCTAACCAGCATGCACACCCACCCCCACCCGGTTTCTCGCGTTTTACGCGTGCCCTCCCCCACCCCCCGCAGGACTTTGCCCAGAAGGCGCTGGTGGCGTACCTGCGCTCCGTGTTCCTGCAGCCCAACAAGGCCGTGTTCGACGTGGCGGCACTGCCCGTGGAGGACTTTGCGGCCAGCATGGGCCTGGCGTCCGTGCCCAAGCTGCGCTTCCTAAAGAAGGTGGGCGTGTGTGGGGTTCGGGCGGGGTGGCTGGGGGTTGCCTGCATGCGCGGTGTGCGTCACTAGCACGTGCCCAAACTGCGATTCCTCAAAAAGGTGAGTGGGCGGCGGCTGTGCACGTGTGCGGTGCGGGCGCCCAAGATTGCTTGGCCATTTTGCGCTTTTGGGTGACGCAGACGTGTAGGGTGGTATGTGGCATACCACTGGGCTGTGGGGCAGGACTGGGGTGGGACAGGGCCCGGGTAGCACGTCATCAAAGGTGAGCGTTGTACGCCGTGAGCCCTTGGTGGTACTGCTGACTGGCAGCGCCTGCGGCCAGTGCTGGTGGCGTGTGTGCCTGCATGGGGCCATGCATGTGACCACGTGCCTGCCCCCCCCACTGCCACGTGCCACCCCCCAGGTCCGCGGCAAGCAGCAGGTAGTGGAGCTGGGGGGCAAGGAGGCGCTGGCGGAGGAGGAGGAGGAGGATGGGGGGCAGGAGGAGGAGGAGGAGGAGGACGGGCAGCAGGGGCGGGCGCAGAAGCGGCAGCGGTTGGACCGGGAAGGGGCCGGTGGGAGCGGGTCTCAGGATGGGGAGGAGGAGGAAGGGGCGCGGAGGCGGGCCACGGGGGCGGCGGCGGGGGCCAGCGGGCGGGGGCCGGCGGCAGCGGCAGCAGCAGGGCGGAAGCGGCCAGCGGAGGAGCTTGAAAAGGGGGCGGGAGGTGGTGGGGCCGGGGAGCAGGAGGAGGAGGAGGACGACTTCCTGGTGGTCAAGAAGCGTGACGTGTTTGCGGAGGGCGTGCCCGAGCCAGGTGGGTTAAGAGGTGGGGAGGGAGGGAGGGAGGGAGGGAGGGCGGTGGCTCTTGGGCGTGGCGTGCTGGCGTTGCGGGCGTGCTGTACGGAGACACCACGAAGTGATGGGTGGAGGTGGAACGAATGTCGTCAGCGTGGGCCGCTATCAACTCACGGTGGAATGGCGTTTTGCTTCGCTCATAGTGTGTATGGTGCGCTGTCTACTGTCATGCCGCAGAGCTGCCTACTCCCGAGACAGAGGACGGGAAAAAGAAAAAGAAGAAGAAGCAGAAGATCAAGGTCGGGCAGGCCAGCGGGAACCGCATGGTCTTTGACGAGGAGGTGAGTCAGGGGAGGGGACCGCGGTGCGGGTTAGTACGCCGTGTGTTGTCTATGTGCAGGTGCGTCATGGCGTTATGCAAGGTCCCGTCTTGCAAGTGCCCACGTCGACGGTCAGCCGTGTACCGTGCACGCGACGCAGTAACCAAGATGTGTAATGGTCCCTCACATCAGCGCCGCCTGCTCTATACTCCAAGGGAGCCATTAACCGGCACTGCCGGCAGCTGTCAAGCCATGCGCTTGCTGCTTCGCAGGCCCCCCAACCCCACTACTATCTCCGGTGCAGCTGGCGGCAAATTAATGGCACCACATGCCTTGACCCGCGCGACCCCTAACCCACACCACCCCTAACGCACACTGCGAAGACCCGCTCGCCCAGCTGCAGACAACCGGATGGCAGCTTTCAACACCATGCATGCACCTAGGAACCTTAACCCACACACCCTAACCCACGCATCCCTCAACCCACAGGGCAACTTGCTGGACCCGCTGGCCCAGCTGGCGGCGGAGCAGCTAGGCGGGGCGGCGGGGGCAGGCGGCGACGGGGACGAGGAAGCGGCGGAGGGGCAGGCCCGCGCGGCTGCGGGCGAGGGGCTGTACATTGTGGGCGACCGGCCGGAGGACCGCTTCAAGCGGGCGGCGGACCTCATGCGGCAGAGGGACAAGCTGGACAGGGCACGACTCAAGCAGCTCAAGAAGGTGGGTGGTGTGCGACTGGGTGTGCGACTGTGCGTACATTGTTGGGGAGTGAGTGCCGTGTGTACGCTGCTGTTGTGTTTGCGGGCGGTGGTGGGAAACCATGCGGGGAGCATGGGACTGCACCAGGGCTTCTGGCCTTCTGCCAAGGCGGCAGGGTGGTGTCGCACCCTTGGTACAACCATGCGGCTTGTACATGCCCTTGCGCCTTCTGTTTCCGATCCTGGAAAGGTTGTGCTGCACGCCATACTCTAGCCGTACTGCAAGGGATGAAGTGCTTGGCTACCCGCCTGTGCATCAGCATGTTTCTGTTGCTGCCGTATCTGCAGGAGATCAAATTGGAGCGGAAAGCACGCCAGCGGGCGGCGGCCGGGGAGGACGAGGTGGGGGTCACGCTGGGCCGGTCAGGCGACGGGGACGAGGAGGACGAGCACAGCGGCAGCGAGGACGAGCGTACGACACGCGGCGACCGCGGCGGGCGGTACGGCGGCGGCAGCGACAGCGAAGGCGGAAGCGACGGGCCTTCGGGCAGCGGGAGCGGGGAAAGCAGCGGCGAAGAGGAGGAGGGGGCGGCGGGCAGGGGCAAGGGGAGGGCAGGCAAACGGCAGGGTGCGGGGGCGGGGGCGGGGGCAGGGGAGGTGGCGCATATGGGGATGCGGCGGTTGGGGGATGCTGGGACAGGGGCCAAGGCGGCGGGAGGGGCGGGGGCGGGGCCGGGAGGCATGTCGCTTGCGGAGCAGGAGGCGCTTGCGTTGCGGTTGCTGGGGACTCGGCGGTGAGGTGCTGGCTCGTGTGTGTTACGTCGTGTTCGTGTTGTCCGCTGCCAGTGCGCCTGTTGCTGCGATTACGGTAGGCTGGGGTGCGTGCTGCAATGCTTTTTGGGTATGTACGGTTGCGGGGCGGTCCAGTCACCACCTGTGTGTGTCGGTGCGTTGTGCCACGGGCTTCCGTCTTGGCCGGCCGTGCGCCTAGAACCGCTCTGCCAGTAACTGCTCATCGCCTTGCAACTTGCACGCGACATGCCACGCATATGCGGTCAGACGCGGTAGTGCGCGACGGGCGGCAAGGTTGGTTGTTTCTGGTGCACTGAGCAGGCCTCGGGGCGGAGAACGCTTGGGCACACCCTTGCTGGTGCACCCTGGATGTAATTCTACAGAAAAGTAAGCGGTTTCGTCTGCAGCAGTACGGTACAGAAGTTGCTTGACGCCCTTTTGCAACCGGATGCAACCAAGTCGTGGCGCTGGGCCTCTGCGTGGCCGAGCCGCGGCAGCCAAATGAACCACAGCACTGATGTTACCGGCCGATATGTGGCTGCGCGGTGTGCGCCTTAAGGTGCCTGTCTGTGCGTCCGCGCTGCTGCTGACGGTGCTGGGTCCATCCAGCCGTGCGCAGCCGCACCCTCCGCCACGCTCTCTCCACAACTCCCCGCACCCCGCTTACCCTGACCACAAGCATTGTCCAAATGTACTTTCTATATTCATCGGCTTCCTCATAAGCTGGACTGGTGGCGTCACTGCAAGGCTTGGAGTACCGGTGCCGCTACGGTACGGTACGGTACTGCATGCACAGCTGTCGTACACCCTTCAGAGAACCATCGAACTTGCGCATGCAGGACAGTAGGTGCATTTCTGTAACAACTTATGTGTTACAAGCGCAGTGGAACCGCCTTTCCCCAGCGTCAACTGAATGTCCTGCCCTCAGCGCTTGGTGTAGGGTGCAGTGTCCAGCGTGCACCAAACTGGTGGACATGCACAAGAAACCCCTGCCACTAAGTCGCTGCAAGTGCACAGCTTTGCATGACTGATACACGTTGCAAAGCACGCGTTGTCTCATGGATCCAGCCCATAGAGCACCACTACAATCAGTTCGCAACCCAAAACGATACCCCCGTTACACCTCCGTCCAGCCGCACCCAGCGTCCAGCAACCTCTGCCATGGGTTTTCCACTCCCGCCATGCTGATGCAATAGTGTTGTGTTGTCAAGCCATGAGCCCCTTGTGCCCGTACTATGCATAAGCCGACCGGCGCCCCTGGTGAACATTTGCACCCCCAACCCGGCCCCACCCTGGAACACGGACGCCCCGGTGGCACCCGAGCGCCAAAGCTGCTACCCCACATCGTCACCACTTTACTTCAGCAGGTTGAGGGCCTCCACGTCCGTTGCCGAGCGCATGTGGAAGTAGGCCACGCACAGCGCCAGGCCGATGGCCGTCTCGCAGGCAGCGATGGTGGTGATGGTGATGGACATGATAGCCCCCGTGATGTCGTTGAGATATGCCGCAGCGAACAGGAAGTTCATGTTGCACGCAAGCATGACCGTCTCCGCGCTCAGCAGCAGGATGATGAGGTTTCGCCTGAACGCCACTGCCCCGACGATGCCCGCCCAGAACATCATGTTGGTCGTGTACATGAAGGTGGTTCCAAATATCTCGCCCTCCGTGTAGTAGGAGCGGGCGGGAGAGGTGGAAGTAGGGCCGCCCATGCCGGGGAGCAGGGGCAGAGCAGGGCGACGGGTCAGGCCTGCGGGCCCTCGCCGAGAACGCATTCCCAACAGCGGGGATGCAGCGAAGCTTGCAGATGGCAACGAGCACGTCGGAGGCGTAGGCCGGTTCACGAGGTTCGCTAGCTGAACGAGAGAAGGCGTAGGTGCTGCGAATTTGCCCTCATTGCTGCTCTCCCGCTTCTCTTCCAGGTCCCTGCTGCTAAAATGGAAGCTCTGGAAGCCTGCAGCGGGCATCAAAGGGTTTGTTACAAGCAAATGTGCTTTCCGCAACGTGCCCTCCATATTCAGCTCAAGGAGTTGCTCTCACCCGCAGGAGCAGCACTAACGGACTGGGACAGGTAGCCTAAGCTGCCCGGGAGGGGCAGCAAGCGCCTGACCAGCTGTTGGCGCATTGTCCTGAGGGAATCAACACGCCCCTGCCCGATACTACCCCGTTACAATGTAGGCGTCAATAAAAAACCTATCAATGCATCAGGTTTGGCTCATTTGGGACAAACTGTGCGTTTGGAGCTTTGGACGTTTGGAGAGGTGGTTACGTTGTTGGCAGCAGGGGTTGGCAGTTTGCCTGCGCCGAGCTCGCCTGCGCCTGGTACGGACCCCGAACACTCCCACACCCGCAGGGTTGCATTGGCACGACGCTTAGAAGCGCCTCCACTGCCATGCGTCGGTGTGCAACTGAGAGCCGTGGCACAGTTCCCGCCTGCACTACGCACGCCTGTCACCCACGCTGACCCACGCATGTTTGCATGCGCCTCCAAGCTCCTAGCGGGGCCCCACAGCTCCTTGGATACGCTCCATGGCACCATGTGCACGTCAGGGCCTGATGGCATTGGTGCAGTATTCGTTGCCCTGGTTTGTTGCCCTGGTTAAGGTCTGGTCGTGACCAGGGGTCGTGACCCTGGTCGTGACGCTGGCCGTGACGCTGATGCCCCAACGCAGGGCCACCGTGGCACCTGAGCCAGTTCATTGGCACTCCCAAACGCTTCTTCCTTGGACCTTAGCGGTGGACGCCGTAGTGGAGACACGGTGTACGGTCAACTGCCCTCTGGTCAAAGCATGGAGTTACGACACCGCCGCAAGGCCGCATGATCGACGCAGCTTGCAAGCAGTTACTTTCGAGGTGATGCTTATGGATCATGTTCGGTGCACTTATAAAGTCCTCCTTGGGCAGCGGCTGAGCGGAGTTTCTCCATTCCGGAAATGCTGCACCTCTGTTTCCCATAGCCGGCATAGGCGCACAAGGCAGTCGGTATGGGCAAACGACAACGCAGGGCGACATCGGCACGGGATCCAGCGTGTTGCCCTGGAGCCGCTGAGCATGACGAGACCAGCATCGCTGCGTTGTGCAAAAGCAAGGGCAAGGGCGAGAGCAGCCGAGGCAAAGCCGTAGAGAACAGCTCCAACGCCGTAAATGTTGGCAGCGAGCGTACCACCCGGAGCAAGGCGCGGCGCAGAGCAACCGCCCTCTCAGGCCCGGGCCCAGAGGCGGAAGATGGGCCTGCCAGTCCTGAGCTCCCCATGGAGCTTTTCCTTCACGTACTAACGTTTCTGCCGCACAACGAGCAGGCCCTCAGCGGCCGGCTCACCTGCAAAGACGCGGCCGCGCGCCTCAGCACGCCCAGCCAGTGCACCGTGCACTGCGGCCAGCACCTGCCTGAGCACGCGGCCGACGAGGGCTGGCAGCAGCAGCAGCTGTCGCACCGCCTGGCCTTCAAGCACAAGCTGCGGCTGCTGTCCGTCGCTGCCGCCAGCGGCTGCGTGGCCAACGTGCGCCTGGCATGGGGGGTGCTGCGGCCGTGCCTGTTTCCGGAGCTGATGTCGTGGGAGGAGGACAGCCAATACCCTTACGCGGAAGACCTGGACCTAGACGACCCGGGCACTGCAGCTGTCAAGGCCGGCCACACCAACACCATCGCCTGGCTCCTCGCCAATGGCTGCCCGCTACCTCGGGACCTCATCCTGGGTGGAGCACCGCAGCACTGCAGCCTGGAGGCTCTGCAGGAGCTGCTGCGGCTGGTGTGCGAGCCCGGAGACCCTCCCGCCCCTCCTCCGCACGTGTGCCTTACGTACTGCGTCTGCGCTGCCGCCCAGTCTCGCACGCCGGACGCCTGCGCCAAGGTGTGCTGGCTGCTGGGCAGGCACGCGTGCACGGCGAACCCGGGGTTCCTGGAACGAGCCCTGGTCTCTGCATCTAAGGCCGGCCGCTTCGACGTGTTACGGCAGCTCTATGACACACTGTACGTGCTCGCCGACCACCAGCGCCACCAGTCCATGCTCTGCGCGCTGCTGGAAAACGCACTCATGCACGCGGACCTGGCGGTGGCGGACTGGCTGGTGGACGAGAGGAGGCTGCGGCTGCCCACGAACGGGGCAGGCGGGAACGCAGCTAAGCTGTGGGGCGTGGCGGCGCAGAGCGGCAGTGTCGATGCTCTCCGGTGGCTGCAGAGCCGGGGGGTGCCGGCGCAGCAGGGGGCCATGGTACCAGCGGTGAGGTCTGGCCGGCTGGACGCTGTACGCTTCCTTCTCGAGGAGTGTGGTCTGCTGGAGGAGCTACAGCTGCAGTACCATGCTGTGATGACTGGCAGCCTGGACTTGGCTGCGTGGCTGTGGCAGCGGGGGAGCCTGGTGCCTGCGCACGTGTACGAGGCCGCAGCCGTGAGCGGGAGCGTGGCCATGGTCGAGTGGTTGCTGCGCGAGGTGCGCTGCCCGCGCGACGAACGCGACGTCTTTAGGATGCTGTCCAACTGGCCACGCAGCAGGCCTGTCCGCAGCAGTGGCGACGGCAACGGAAGCAGTGCTAGCACGGGTGCAGCTGGCGGCGGTGCGACGGGCTTGCTGCGGGCGCTGCAGCTGCTGGCGGAGGCAGGGTTCGGGCTGGGGAAGCTGTCCAAGTGGCATATTGGGAACATGGCCGAGTTTGGCGACGTGGAGCTGGCGCGGTGGGTGTTGCAGCAGTCGGGCAGCTTCCAGTGTGCCATGGGGCCCATCCTCCAGAAGTGGCCGGAGGGCGGGGCGCCGGGGGCGCAGCTGCTTGACGCGGTGCGGATGGTGCTGGAGTCAGGGGGCTCCCCTGGCAGCTCCCGGGAGGCGGAGCAGGCGGCCAGGCGGGGGGACCTGGAGGTGCTGCAGCTGCTGCATGAGCAGGAGGGGGTGCGGCTGGGGCGCGAGGTGTGGGCGGCGGCGGCGGAGGGCGGCTGCGAGGCGGTGCTGGAGTGGCTGGCGGCTGTGGGCTGCCGGGTCGGTACGGATGCTGCTCAGGACCCGTACCTGGTGGCGGGGCGCAGAGGGGACCGGGGCACCCTGTGCACCCTGCGGCGCCTGGGCGTGCCGTGGGGGCACCGCGGGGTGCTGCGGACGGCGGTGGACATGGGAGTGTCGCTGCCGGTGGTGCGGTGGATGGTGGAGACGGGGGCGCCGTGGGACGGGGCGGCGGTTGCGAAGGCGGTGGAGGCGGCACGGCGGCAAGGGCGGGAGCACGAGGCGACGGCGTTGTGGCTGGAGGAGCAAGGGGCGGCGAGGGAGGGCAAGGGGGCGGGCCCGGTTGGTGGCAAGGGCACGGGCGGCAAGCGAAGGCGCTAGGATGATGGACGCGGGTTGAGGTGCTGCGTCGCCAGGTGTGTGAGATTATTTTGCCGGTGGAATGCACATACTTGTGGTGCCTAGCGCACGAGTTGCTTGCAGGGGCAGCCTGGCATCCACCCTACGGGTTGCGCGGGGGCCGTAGTACATGCCATGACACAAAGCGCTACTGGCTACCGTTTCCACGTCTTGCCTCGTGTGCGAACCTTAACCGCCATGCTGGCATTTGTGGACGTGCTGCTAGGCAAGTGCACGTACGGAGGTGCATGGACACTTGCCGCTGAGCATGTTAATTGTGCGCTACACCTTGACAGTTGTGCGATACTGCCCTCGGGCGGCTTTTCCCCTAACACGAACGGACCCAATGGCCCCAGCAAGCGCCCAACCAGGTTACTGTTTGGATGCATGGTTACTGGCATGCTGGGGCCGGGCATGGGCTGTGCGCTGGCTTGCAGGGGCCAGCAACAAGTGGTGTGAGAGCAGGGGGGTGGGTCAGGGGCTGCCTAGGTCGCACCGGGACCCGCGCACATGCTGTATGGTTAAGCCAACCGCAGCAGCTGCCGCAAGATTGCAAAGTGTTGTTGTACACGAGTCCGAACGTCGGCATTTGGAACAAGCGAGACTCGTTTAAACCGATGCGTTGGTGATTCGCACGATGCATTCCAGCATCGTAGTACAAAGCTACGTATTCGCATTGTGGTATCCCTTGGGCCCTACGGCTCGTATGGGAAGTTGCACCTGCCACGTGTAACGACTGAACTGAACTGAACTGAACTGAACTGCGCCGCGCAACGGAGCTCCCCGGGTGGGTAGCTGGGTACTGTACATGAGCCCAACAAGACCGTAACAGCAACGAAAGTAGGTACCATACTGCGCAACCTGTGCCCACTGCCCAGCAAATCTTCACCTAGCGCGCTGCACTGTCGTAGCAAAGGAGTGCAGCCAGCCTAGAAAGCAATCTTGCGCGTTGTACCTGGCATGTACTCAGTGTCAGTGTGTCACGCCCCCAGTACTGCAGCTGCACGGATAGTGCCCGCTCGCCAGACAGTCACAGTCAGTCCAGGGTCAGCGGAACACACCACACCACCATTTGCAGTCGCCATTTGCTCCGAGCCAAGCCGCCATACCACAAGACAGATAGGTAAGGATCGGGGCGCGAAAGTTGGTTCTTAGACCGACTTTCCCGGGATTTCCAACCCGGGTTCGAATCCTACCTCAGGCGAGATTCCAGTCCTCGTCTGCCTGTGTGGTCTG
>VFQN01008648.1_pt1 | contig 10188 bp, 4 predicted proteins | sample 3512371 | NCBI WGS metagenome assembly VFQN01 (sample SAMN10412370, study PRJNA504923) | tailings metagenome | isolation source: Replicate 2 from Balatoc abandoned mine | place: Philippines: Itogon, Benguet | collected 2017-08-28 | reverse complement strand
TGCTGTTCCGCCACGTGCTGAAGAACGCGCTGATCCCGATCATCACCAGCGCCGGCTCGTACCTCCCCTACGTCTTCCTCGGCAGCCTGGTGTTCGAGAGCTTCTTCGGCATCCCGGGGCTGGGCGCCTTCGTCATCGAGGCGATCAGCGGCCAGGACTTCGCCATCGTGCGCTCGATGGTGTTCCTCGGCGCACTGCTGTACATCGCCAGCTACGTGGTGATCGACGTGGCCTACACCTGGGCCGACCCGCGCGTGCGGCTTTCCTGACCGGTTCACGAACAAGACCATGCCGAAGATCGTCCTGCTCTGGACCGATATCGTCCTTTACCTGATGCTCGCCGCGCTGGTCTGGTACGGCTGGCGCATCCGCGTCAACGCCAACCTGCGCGCCAACTGGTGGAAGGTGCTGCGCGACCCGGCGGCCCTGTGCGCCGGCATCGTGCTGGCGCTCTTCGCGCTGGTCACGCTGGCCGACAGCGTGCACTTCCGCCGTGCGCTGCCGCCCGCGGCCGGTGCGCCGGCCGGCACGCCGACCTTCTACGCCACCACCACCGAGAGCCTGCTCGACCTGCTGCTGGCGCGGCAGATCGCTATGCGCGAGACCGGCTATTCGGAGCCGCTGGCCTACCTCGGCCTGCAGAAGGAGCCGATCGAGCGCGACGGCCAGCCGGTGCGCGACTTCCCGCGCCTGAAGTTCGGCGGCGCGCACCTTACCGATCCCGAGGCGCAGTGGGCGGCAGACGTGGCCGCGCGCGCAGCCACCGGCGCCGTCGGCGGGCTGCTGTTCGCCGCACTGGCGGCGCTGGCCACCGCCGCGGCGCTGCGCCGCAGTCACGGCGGCGTTGGCGGCGCGCTGCGCGACCTGCTGGCCGACCGCACCGACCTGCCGCTGCGCGCCGCGCTGGCCACGGTGACGGTGGCGGCGGTGCTGATCGGCGCGGTGGTTGCGCTGATGGGCCATTACCACGTGTTCGGCACCGACCGCACCGGCAACGACGTGCTCTACCAGGCGTTGAAGAGCATTCGCACGGCCTTCGTGATCGGCACGCTGGCCACCGTGGCCACGCTGCCCTTCGCGGTGGTGCTGGGCATCTTGGCCGGCTACTTCCGCGGCTGGGTCGACGAGGTCATCCAGTACCTCTACACCACGCTCAGCTCGGTGCCCAACGTGCTGCTGATCGCCGCCTGCGTGCTGATGGTGCAGGTGTTCCTCGACAAGAACCCCGACTTGTTCGAGACCGGCCTGGAGCGCTCGGACCTGAAGATCTTCCTTTTGTGCGTGATCCTCGGCCTGACCGGCTGGGCCACGCTGTGCCGGCTGGTGCGCGGCGAGACGCTCAAGCTGCGCGAGCTCGAGTACGTGCAGGCGGCCACCGCCTTCGGCGTCGGCCACGCGCGCATCATGGCCAGGCACATCGCGCCCAACGTGATGCACCTGGTGCTGATCACCACGGTGCTGAGCTTCTCCGACCTGATCCTCTACGAGGCAGTGCTGACCTACGTGGGCGTCGGCGTCGACCCGTCGATGAACAGCTTCGGCGGCATGATCAACCTGGCGCGCAGCGAGATGAGCCGCGACCCGGTGGTGTGGTGGAGCTTCGCCGCCGCCTTCGGCTTCATGGTCACGCTGGTGCTGGCCGCCAACCTGTTCGCCGACGGCGTGCGCGATGCCTTCGACCCGCGCGCGCGCAGCTTCCGCCCGCGCCTGCTCAGGCGCAGCGCGGCCTGAGGATCACCACATGCTGACCATCGACGACCTCAAGGTGGCGCTGGACGCCGACGCGGGCCTGGTGCGCGCCATCGACGGCCTGAGCCTGGCCATCCGTCGCGGCGAGACCTTTGCGCTGGTGGGCGAGTCCGGCTGCGGCAAGAGCATGACGGCGCTCGCGCTGATGCGCCTGCTGCCCGACAACGGCACCGTCACCGGCGGGCGCATCGACATCGAGGGCCACGACGTGCTGGCCCTGCCCGAGGCGAGCATGCGCGCCGTGCGCGGCGGGCGCATCGGCATGATCTTCCAGGAGCCGGCCACCAGCCTGAACCCGGTGATGCGCGTCGGCGACCAGATCGTCGAAGCGATCGAGACCCACACCGAACTGCGCGGCGAGGCGGCGCGTGCGCGCGCCATCGAGTGGCTCGGCCGCGTCGGCATTCCCGAGCCGCAGCGGCGCATCGACGAGTACCCGTTCCGCCTCTCGGGCGGCCAGAAGCAGCGCGTGATGATCGCGATGACGCTGGCCTGCGAGCCCGACTTCCTGATCGCCGACGAGCCGACCACCGCGCTGGACGTGACCATCCAGGCACAGATCCTCGACCTGCTGCGCCAGCTGCAGCGCGAGCAGGGCATGGGCATGCTGCTGATCACGCACGACCTGGCCGTGGTGTCGGGCATGGCGCAACAGGTGGCGCTGATGTACGCGGGCCAGATCGTCGAGGTGGCCAGCGCGGCCGAATTCTTCTCGGCGCCCAAGCACCCCTACGCGCGCGCGCTGCTGCGTGCGCTGCCCGACACGACCAAGCGCGGCGGTGCGCTGGCCGCCATCGGCGGCACCGTGCCGCCGCTGTGGCAGGAGTTCAGCGGCTGCCGCTTCGCACCGCGCTGCGAGCGGGCCTTCGAGGCCTGCCATGGCACGCTGCCGGCGATGGAGAAGGCGGGCGGCAGCAGCGTGCGCTGCCTGCTCTACCGCGACGGGGCGCAGGCCGCGGCCGCCCAGCCTCCGGCCGAGTCGCTGCGCTACGCGGCGTCGCGCGGCGAGGCCGCCGACAAGGTGCTGCTCGAGGTGCGCGACCTGTCGGTGCGCTTTCCGATCCGCAAGGGCCTGCTGCAGCGCATGGCCGGCGCGTTCACCGCGGTGGATGGCGTGTCGTTCGACATCCCGTCGGGCCGCACGCTGGCACTGGTGGGCGAATCCGGTTGCGGCAAGACGACCACCGGCAAGGCGATCGTGCAGCTGCTGCGGCACCAGGCGCTGATCGGCGGGCAGGCGGTGTTCGAAGGCCAGGACCTCTTCACCCTGGACGGCGAAGCGCTGCGCCTGGCGCGCCGCGCGGTGCAGATCGTCTTCCAGGATCCCTTCGGGTCGCTCGACCCGCGCATGCGTGTGTTCGACATCCTCGAGGAGGGCCTGATCGCGCTGCGTCCGGAGCTGGACGCCACCGCGCGCCGCGAGCGGCTGCACACCCTGGTCGACCAGGTCGGGTTGCGGCGCGACGCGCTGCAGCGTTATCCGCACGAATTCTCCGGCGGCCAGCGCCAGCGCATCGCGATCGCGCGCGCGCTGGCCGTGGAGCCGCGGCTGATCGTCTGCGACGAACCGACCTCGGCGCTCGACGTCTCGGTGCAGGCGCAGATCCTCAACCTGCTGCGCGACCTGCAGCGCGACACCGGCGTCTCGTACCTGTTCATCACCCACAACATCGGCGTGGTGGAGTACATCGCCGACCGCATCGCCGTGATGCAGCGCGGCCGCATCGAGGAGGCGGGCAGCGTCGAGCAGGTGCTCGGCGCGCCGCGCAGCGACTACACGCGCACGCTGCTGGCGGCGGTGCCGCGCATCGTGGTGCCGCTGGCGGGCTGAGCCGGGCAGACCGGCACAAAAAAAGGGGCCGCTCGCGCGGCCCCTTGTCGTTGGCGACGACGCCGATCAGCGGATGCGGATCGCGTCGGCCTCCGAGCCGGCATTGCGCCGGTACATCAGCAGCAGGCCGCGCTCGCTGCTCACGCTGTCGGGCAGGGTGGCGGTCTTCACCCCCACCGTCGCGTTGCCCCGGGAGGCCACCTCGCCGTACGGCAGGCCCACCACGCCGAAGCGCTCGTTGCCCGGCGTGAACACCATGCCCTCGATGGCATCGGTGACGATGCCCGAGAAGTAGTTGTCCACCGCCAGCACGCTGAAGCCGATCGTCGTGCCCGGGCTCAGGCCCAGGGCGGCCATCGGCACGGTCAGGATGATGTTGCCGGAGTTGAGGTCGGCATCGGCGAAGAAGAATGCCGATGCACTGGTCGCCGTGGCCGCCTGCACGTAGGTGAGCGTCTGCCCGGTGGAGGCGAATGCGCCGTTCTCGCCGTTGAAGACGAAGTAGTCCGGCGTGCCGTCACCGTTGGTGTCGATCTGCACCTCGAAGCCGCCGGGATACGCCGGGTGGGCGCGACGGCCGTTGGTGTTGATCGCGAACTCCAGCACGTCGACCCCGGCCACTGCTGCAGGCAGGTAGCGCGCGCCCACCGAGCGCAGGTCGATCACCGCCTGGTTGGAGCCGGCGCCGGGGATCTCGCTCTTCGGGATCTTCGTGCTCTGGCCGGTCAGCGAGAACACCTCGTAGGCCGAGACCTCCGCGCCACGGTTGCGCAGCTTCAGCGACGGGCCGGGGTTGCCGCGAGAGCTGAGCTCGGCACTGGCTTCGGCAGCCTTGCGCGGCAGCACGTGCCAGGGCACGGTCAGCTTCTCGCCACCGGTCGCGAGCGTCAGGTAGCCGTCGAACTCCGGGCCGTTGAGCGCGGCACCGTTGCCGCCCAGCGCACCGCCGTTGAGCGTCCATTCCGGCAGCTTGCTCGGGTCGATGAAGAGCTTCACCTCGAGCTCGGCGTGGCCGCGACCGGGCACGAACACGAACGGCTTCGCCGACACGCGCACCGCGCCGCTGGCCTCGTCGTTCGCAAAGCGGAAGCCTGGCGACACGCGGTACATGCGCCCCGATCGCGACAGGTTCTCGATGCGCAGCTTGCGCTCGAGGACGATCGGCGCCGACGCCTCCACCAGGCCGAACGACAGCGCTGCCGACTTCGATTCGCGGTTGTAGGCGAGCGTGGTCAGGTCCAGCGCACGATCGACGCGCATCTCGCCCGCGCCGATGCGCGTGATGGGCGCGAGCTCGCCGGGCAGCAAGGCCGGGTTGGTGTAGATCGTCGTCTCGGCGCTGTTCATCAGCATCGCCTTGATCTGCTCGGGGCGCCGGTCCGGGTGAGCCTGCAGGAGCAGGGCTGCACCGCCGGAGACCATCGGCGCCGCACCGGAGGTGCCGCCGAACACCGTCATGCCGTCGCCGGTGCCGGCCTCGGCCGACAGCGATGCGCCGGGCGCGCCGATCTCGGGCTTGATCGTCTGGGCGCTGTAGGACGGCCCGCGCGAGGACGTGGCGGCCATGCTGCCCACCAGCGGGATGCCGCCGGCCGGGGAGATGGTCACGTTGACCGTGCGGCCCGCGGTCAGCTGCGACTTGATGGCGCTGGACAGCGACTGCTGGATGACCAGCGACGGCACGAACGTGTCGCCGCCGCCGTAGGAGAACGACACCGCGTCACCCGGGGCGACCAGGCCGATGAGCACGCCGGTGGCGCCCGCGTCCGCGGCGATGTCGACCTTCAGGCTCACCGAGCAGACACCGCGATCGATCAGCGCGACCTTGCCGGCCGGGTTGGCCAGCAGCGCGTCGCCGGGGCAGGCGCGGCCGACGTAGACCACGTCGCCGCTCACGCCGGCGCCGACGGGCGCCCAGTCCATGGTCTGGGTGTTGGCGTAGGTGCCCTTGATCGCATCGGGCGAGTTCACCACCAGCGGGATCGCCACGGCGCCCGGAACCTCGGTCTGCGCCACGCTGATCACCCCGGGGGCGATCGACGGCGAGCCGACGACGTAGGGCTTGTTGGCGCTGTTGCCGGCCGAGGCGACCACCACCACGCCGAGGCGCACGGCATTGGCCGCCGCCTGCGTCAGGTCGTCCTCGAACTGGCCGTACGACGAGCCGAGCGAGAGGTTGATGACGTCGACCGCATCGCTGCTGTCGCCGTCGCCGTTGGGGTCGAGCGCGAAGTCCATGCCCTGCAGCAGGGCGATGCCGCTGCACGAGGTGGCGACCGCGCTGCACACCTTCACCGCCACGAGCTTGGCACCCGGTGCGACACCCTTGTGCGTGCCGTCCAGGCTCTGGCCGGCGATGATGTCGGCCACGTGGGTGCCGTGACCCTCGAGGTCGATCGGGTCGGGGTCGGCAACCTCGGGCGCGTTCGGCCAGGATTCGCCGACGAAGTCGTAGCCGTCGATCACCTTGGCGGTCGGGAACAGGCCGTCGCGGGTGGTGTTCTTCGGGTCGCTCGTCGAGCCGCCGTAGGCGTCGGCATAGGCCTGCGGCGTGCCCGCACCACCGAGGTTGCGGTGCGTGTAGTCGATGCCGGAATCGAGCACCGCCACCGTCACCCCCGTGCCGTCGACGCCGCGGGCCTGCGCTGCCGTGGCGCCGACGTAGGGCACCGTGGCGGAGAGGTCCAGCTGATAGTCGAGCACCGGGCGCACCTTGGCCACGCCCGGCAGGGCCGCGACACGCTCGATCTGCGCCGCGTCGATGCTCACGGCGATGGCGTTGTGCGCGTTCTGCACTCGCGCCAGTTCCTTGGCGCCGAGCGCGCCGAGCTGGCTGGCCAGGGCCGACTGGGCCTCGTGAATACGCTGTCGATGCACCTGAGCCCCGACGCGCAGCGAAGCCGCCGACTTGATCGTCATGCGGTCGCCGGCGATCAGCGGGTCGGCCTCGGCCAGTGCCGCGCGCTGCGCTGCCACCGAGTTCTGCTCGAGCGACACCCACACGCGCACCGGGCCGCTGGCGCCGCGCAGGCGGGCGTCGACACGGCTGGCGGCTGCGCCCTCGGGCGCCGGCGTGCGGTAGGTCGACGAACCGGCCTGCAGGGCCGATGCCGGTGATCCGCTGCCGGACGTGCCGGGCGAGTCCCCGCCGCCGCAGGCGGCCAGCAGCAAGGCTGCGGCGCCCACCGCCAGGGGTGAGAACAGTTTCTTCACGTGGACCTCCTTGAATCGTTGTTGGATGCGGCAACGATGAAATGCCGACCGGTTGTCGATCCAGGCGAAGACGGATGACCCTCGACTGCGGTTGCGACACCGGCGCGCCACTGCATCACGCCATGTGACGCGCGTCAATGGGATCGTTACCCTGTCCCCGGGGCCGACCCTGATCTGGGTGGATGCAGCACGCGTGCCGGACGAACCCGCCGCACCGATGGCAAGAGCCGGATCGCTTCGAGCCTTGCCGGGTCGACGCGCACCGCCATCGCCGGCGCGGGTAGTCGCACGCGGGCGAGTTCCTCGGCGCCAAGGGCCCGGAGTTCGCGTGCGAGGGCGTCGAGGTCGGCGCCTTGCGCGCTGCCGTCCAGTTCGACCCAGACCTCGATCGACGGCGGCGAACTGGCCAGTGCCGCGGCGCTGCAGGCACCGAGCAGGGAGGTGATCACGTTGCGCCGGCTGGGCATTCGCGCTCCTTCGTGTCCGTCACATCTCGCACCCGGGCGAAGTCTGGCACGCAAGCGCCACGCGGGTATCCATGTCGAAGGGAAGTGCATGTTGCACACAGCCAACGAAGCAGGCCGCAACGCCTAGGGAGATGCACCTAGCCTCTCGCGGCGCGCAATGGGTGCGATGCGCGAGGCAGCGCCACGGCGGCCCGCGGCAAGCCCGCGCCACACCGGGCGCAGCACGGTGCTGCCTGCATTGCGAAGCGGCTTCCCGCCAACGCTCGCAACGGGGCAGCCTGCACCGCTTCAAGGAAACCCCTAGACAAGTCTGCGCACCGCTGTGGTGACAATTCTTTTACATGTCTTCGCAGACGGGACTCAGCCGGCTTACAAAGGCGGCATGTGTCTTGCTCGAGGCAGGGTCTATCGATCAACCTTTCATCGCTTTCAGAGGAGAACTCATGTTCAGAAGAACGAAGGTTAGTGCCGCGGCGCTGGCCGCTCTCGGCGGCGTCATCGGCCTCGCCAGCGTGCCGTCGTATGCGCAGCAGACGCTCGAGCGGGTCGAGATCACCGGTTCGTCCATCCGTCGCGCCGCGACGGAAACGGCGCTGCCGGTCACGGTCATCAAGGTCGAGGAACTCACCAAGCAGGGTGTCACAACGACCGAGCAAGCGATGGCGCGCATCGCCGCCAACCAGTCGAACTTTGGTGCCAGCGCGGCGATCGGCGGCACCACAGGCGGCAAGGCCGAGGCTGACCTGCGCGGCCTGAGCGGCCCCACCAACACCAACGCCAACAAGACCCTCGTTCTGCTGAATGGCCGTCGCCTGGCCAACCACGCCTTCGACGCCGCGGCCGTCGACCTGAACGCCATTCCGCTGGCCGCGGTCGACCGCATCGAGGTGCTGCGCGACGGCGCCTCGGCGATCTACGGCAGCGACGCCATCGGCGGCGTGATCAACTTCATCCTCAAGCGAGAGTACAAGGGCCTGGACGTCAGCGCGCAGGCCATCATGCCGCGCGGCGATGGCGGTGGCGACTCGCGGCGCGTCAGCATCTCGGGCGGCCTGGGTTCGCTGGCCGAGCAGAAGTTCAACATCTTCGGCAGCATCGACGTCCGCAAGCAGGACGTGCTCGAAGCGAAGGACCGCTCGTTCTCCAAGACCGGCATCATCCGCGGCGCCGTCGTCGCGGGGACCAGCGGCTCATCCTTCCCCGGCGACCTGAACGGCTTCGAACCCTCGCTGCCGACCTGCGCACCGCCGTCGTCCATCCCGAACCCGGCCGGAACTTCCTGCCGCTACGACTTCACGCGCGACATCGACATCCTGACCGACAACAAGCAGGTCACCGGCCTGCTGCGCGGCAGCCTGGCGATCTCTCCTGATCACACGCTTTCGGCCGAGTACCTGCACGCCAACAACAAGAGCACGGCGCGCGTGGCGGCTGCCCCGACCAGCCACCTGATGCCGGCCACCAGCCCGTTCTTCCCGGCCGGCGCGCCGTTGACGCCCGGTGGCATTCCGGATATCGATTCTCCGGACCCGCTGAACCCGAATTTCGTGCCCGGTGGCGTGGTCAACTGGCGCCAGGTGCCCGCGGGCAAGCGCACCAGCGGTGACGACACGACCACCTCGCGTGCGATGGTGGAACTCAACGGCCTGTTCGCAGGCTGGGACTACCGCAGCGCACTGGGCACGACGAAGAACAAGAGCACGGCCTCGGTCAAGCGTGGCTACGTCAACGACAGCCTGATCCAGCGCGGCGTCTGGGACGGCGTCATCAATCCGTTCGGCGACCAGACCGCGGCCGGCCTGGCGGCGATCGAGGCCGCGCAGGTGGTTGCGCCGACGCTGATCGGCGAGAACAAGGTCAACTTCGTCGACATGCGTGTGTCGAAGGAACTGATGCAGATGCCTGCCGGCATGCTGGCAGGCGCCTTCGGCGTCGAGTACCGCACCGAGAAGTCGGCGTTCGAAGCGACGGACATCACCGCCGAACTGAGCAGCCTGGGCATCGACTCCGAGAGTGACACCAGCGGCAAGCGCAAGATGGCCGCGGCCTACGCCGAGCTCAACATCCCGGTGACCAAGGAACTGGAGCTCACCACGGCGCTGCGCTTCGACAAGTACAGCGGCACCGGCAACACGGTGAACCCGAAGGTTGGCGTGCGCTACCAGCCCATGCGGCAGCTGCTGATTCGCGGTTCGGCCAATACCGGCTTCCGCGCGCCGACGCTGTATGAACTGAACCAGCCGCAGTCGCTGACCTTCACCTCCGACAATTACGACGATCCGCTGCTCTGCCCGGGCGGCACCGCGGTCCCGGGCGCCTCGGCGGGCGTGGTGTGCGGCCAGCAGGTGCTGCAGCGCAACGTCGGTCCGGTGCCGAACGGCCTGGGCGCTGATGCGCTCGAGCCGGAGAAGGCGAAGAACTTCAGCGTCGGCCTGGTGTTCGACCCGGCTCCGAATCTGAGCTTCTCGGTGGACTTCTGGCAGGTGAACATCCGCAACCTGATCAGCGGCCTGCCCGAGCAGGAGATCTTCGGCAGCTCGACGAAGTACGCGGGCAAGTTCGTTCGTTGCAGCCAATTGCCCACCACCGGCTCGGGCATCATTCGCTCGGACATCGACACCTGCCTGAACTACCCGACCTTCGATCCGATTGCCTACATCGACACGCCGACCGAGAACCTCGGCGAACTCCGCACGCGCGGTCTCGACCTGTCGGTGAACTGGCGCTCCGCGGCCACGGCGATGGGCGTCTTCGGCCTGGGCATCGACGGCACCTATGTCACCAGCTACCGGTACCAGCGTGAAAAAGGCGGCGCCTACATCAGCGCCGTGGGTCGCTATGCCGACAACGCGCCGGTGTTCCGCTGGCAGCACGTGGCCACCGCGACCTGGAGCATGGGTGACTGGAGCGCCCTGCTGGCCCAGCGCT
>VFQN01008647.1_pt1 | contig 10190 bp, 9 predicted proteins | sample 3512371 | NCBI WGS metagenome assembly VFQN01 (sample SAMN10412370, study PRJNA504923) | tailings metagenome | isolation source: Replicate 2 from Balatoc abandoned mine | place: Philippines: Itogon, Benguet | collected 2017-08-28 | reverse complement strand
CCAGGCCTCGGCCTGCTCCCCGGACGCTTCCTCTTCGTGCTCGACGACGGACGCGGCGACCTCGTGGCGCGCCCGTGCGACGTCGGGCTGGTCGCCCTCGACGACCGGGTCGGCCAGCTCCGCCTCGGAGCTCAGTGGGGGCCGGTCGTCCCGCTCGCCGGGGCACCCGCCGTCCTGGTCGACCTGGCGACGGCGTTCCTCCGGACCAGGACGACGGAGTGGCACGTCGACGAGGTCGCCGTACCGTTGGCGGAGCCGTCGCCTCCCGACGAACGGCTGCCCCCGCCCACAGCTCCACTCGGCTTCGGCGAGGTGGCCGGTGGCTTCCACGTCGCCGCGCCCGGTGGCGTGGTGGACCCGGCGCTCGGCGCGCTGCCCGGCGAGCTCGTGGTGACGCCGTGGCGCGGCGTGCTGGTGCCGGCATGAGGGCCCCGACCCGACGATTCGCGTACGTCGCGAACGGGCCGGCGATCTATGCGGACTCCTTCGCCACGATCCGCCGGGAGGCCCGCCTCGACCGCGTGCCGCCCGAGGCGGAGAAGGTCGCCGTCCGGATGATCCACGGATCCGGTCAGACCGACCTGGTCGACGACCTGGTCATCCACCCCAGGCTCGTGCCCGCGGCGCGCACCGCGCTGATGACGGGCGCGCCGATCCTGACGGACGCCCGGATGGTGGCGATGGGGATCACCGCGGGCCGGCTGCCGGCCGGCAACGCGGTGCACTGCCTCCTCACCGATCCGCGCGTGCCGGACCTGGCCTCGACGTGGCGCACGACCCGGACCGCGGCCGCGGTGTCGCTCTGGGAGCCGCTCCTGGACGGCGCCGTGGTCGCGATCGGCAACGCGCCGACCGCCCTCTTCCACCTGCTCGAGATGGTGCTCGACGGAGCGCCGCGACCTGCCGCGATCGTCGGGTGCCCGGTCGGCTTCATCGGCGCCGCCGAGTCGAAGGAGGCGCTCGCGTCCTTCGCGGTCGAGCACGGGATCGATATCCCGTTCGTGACCGTGCGAGGTCGACGCGGCGGCTCCGCGATGGCGTCGTCCGCCGTCAACGCGCTCGCGCAGGAGGAGGAGTGAACACGCGCACGGCGGGGCGGTTCTGGGGCATCGGCGTCGGCCCCGGAGACCCCGAGCTGATCACGCTCAAGGCCGCCCGGCTGATCTCGTCGGCCGACGTCGTCGCCTACCACGCCGGCGTCGGCAAGCAGTCCAACGCACGCCGGATCGCCGGCCCGCTCGTACCCGACGGCGTGATCGAGGTCGAGCTGCGCTACCCCGTCACGACCGGCGCCACGGCCCATCCCGGCGGGTACGCCGGAGCGCTCGCCGAGTTCTACGAGACGGCCTCGGCGCGCCTCGCCGCCCACCTCGACGCCGGTCGCGACGTCGTGCTCCTCGCGGAGGGCGACCCGCTCTTCTACGGCTCGTACATGTACATGCACGACCGCCTGTCCGCGTCGTACGAGACCGAGATCGTTCCCGGCGTCCCGGCGTTCGCGGCGGCCGCGGCCGCGGTCGCGTCGCCCCTGGTGCGCCAGACCGACGTGCTGACCGTGCTGCCCGGCACGCTCCCCGAGCCCGAGCTCGCCCGGCGCCTGGCCGACACCGACGGCGCGATCATCATGAAGCTGGGTCGCACCTTCCCCGCCGTACGCCGAGCGCTCGCCGCTGCCGGCCGGCTCAGCCACGCGCTCTATGTCGAGCGGGCCTCCATGCCCGCCGAGCGCTGGCTCCCCGTCGCCGACGTCGACCCCGACTCCGTGCCCTACTTCTCGCTGATCGTGGTTTCTGGCGACTCGGTGCACGGCTCGGGCCGACGCGCCGTCAGACCCGCGGATTGGTCACCAACGGCGGACGTGAGCGCTCCCAAGACGCGGATTGTGACCAATCCGCATGCCAGGGCGGAGCTGCTGGTGGTGGGACTCGGCCCCGGCCCGGACCGATGGACGACACCCGAGGTGGCGGCCGCGCTCGCCGAGGTCGACCACGTCGTCGGCTACGCGCCGTACCTGAACCGGGTGCCCCAGCGGCCGGGGCTGACCCGGCACGCGTCGGGCAACACGGTCGAGGTCGATCGCGCCCGACTCGCGCTCGACCTGGCCCGGGCCGGGGAGCGCGTCGCCGTGGTGTCGGGCGGCGACGCGGGGGTGTTCGGGATGGCGGCGGCGGTGTTCGAGGCCGCCGACGACCCGGCGTACGCAGACGTCGCCGTGCGCGTGCTGCCCGGGATCAGCGCGGTGCAGGCCGTCGCGGCGCGGGCGGGCGCTCCGATCGGCGGTGACTTCGCGGTGATGAGCCTGTCGGACCGCCTCAAGCCCTGGTCCGTGATCCAGCAGCGCCTCGCAGCCGTGGCGAAGGCCGACCTGGTGCTGGCGATCTACAACCCCGCGTCGCGCTCGCGCACCCACCAGGTGGCGGAGGCGCAGCAGCTGCTGCTCGAGCACCGCTCCCCCGACACCGTCGTGATCGTCGGCCGCGACGTCGGCCGCGCCGAGGAGTCCCTGACCGTGACGACGCTCGCCGAGCTGGACGTCGACCTGGTGGACATGAAGTGCCTGCTGATCATCGGCGCCTCACGCACGAGCGTCAGCCCGACCGGAGCGGTGTGGACACCACGCTCGGTCGGCTGACAGCCGCGATCACTCGGACTCCGGATGCCCGGTGACCACTCCGTCTCGGTCCGGCTGGTCACGTCCTCTCCCACCCGGCCCGTCCGTCATCCCGGTCCAGACCTACGGTCCGTACGGCGAGACCGGGTAGCCGAGTACAGCCACGACTCGCCGCCGTCGCGTGCCAGCGCCCGGCCGACCAGCACGACCGCAGCCTGCCTCAGCCCGGCCACCTCCACCTGATCGGCGATGTCGCCGACGGTGCCGGTGAGCACGAGTTCGGCCGCCTGCGACGCCCGGTGGACCACGACGACCGGACAGTCCGCGCCGTACTCCCCCGCCAGCTCGGTCATGAGCTCCCGGATCCGCGTGACCGCGAGGTGCAGCACCAGCGTCGCGCGCGTGGCGGCGAAGGCCGCGAGCGACTCGGTCTCCGGCATCGCGGTCGAGCGGGCCCGAGTACGGGTCAGCACCACCGACTGCGCAACCAGGGGCACCGTCAGCTCGCGGCCGACCAGCGCGGCGGCCGCTGCGTACGCAGGTACGCCGGGCGTGACGTCCCACGGCACTCCGGCGGCATCGAGCCGCCGGGTCTGCTCGGCGAGGGCGGAGTAGAGCGACGGATCCCCCGAGGTCAGCCGGACCGCGTCGAGCCCGGCCTCGTGGGCGCCGACCAACTCGGCGAGGATCCCGTCGAGATCGAGGTCCTGGGTGTCGACGACCCGGGCCCCGTCGCGGCAGTGCTCGAGGACCGCAGCGTCGAGGTAGGTCCCGGGGTAGAGGACGACGTCCGCCGCGCCCAACAGCGCTGCCGCACGGAGGGTGATCAGGTCGGCGGCGCCCGGCCCGGCTCCGACGAAGTGCACGGTCATGGCTTGCTCCAGCTCCACTGGGTGACGGCGCGGCCCGGCGTCCAACCCGTGAAGCCGCCGATCGGCGCGGCGTACTCCACAGCCAGGCGGACGAGCTCGCCGCCGTGCTCGGCGTACGCCGCCGCGAGCAGCGACTCGGTCTCTAGCGTCACGCCGTGGACGACGAGCCGTCCGCGCGGCGCGAGCCGCTCACGGCAGGCCTCCAGCAGCCCGGGCGCGGTCGCTCCGCCGCCCACGAAGACGGCGTCGGGACCGGGCAGGTCGGCCAACGCATCCGGCGCACGATCGGCGACGACACGCAGCGTCGGGACGCCCAGGCAGGCAGCATTGCGGCGGATGCGATCGGCGCGGGTCGCGTCGGACTCGACCGCGATCGTCCAGCAGCGCGGGTGCGCACGCATCCACTCGATGCCGACCGACCCGGCGCCGGCGCCCACGTCCCACAGCAGCTGCCCGGGCTGCGGGGCGAGTCGCGCGAGCGCGCTCGCGCGGAGGTCGCGCTTGGTGAGCTGGCCGTCGTGCTCGTAGGCGTCGTCGCTCAGGCCGCCCGCCCAGGCACCGACGACCGGACCACGCAGGTCGAGGGCGACGACGTTGAGCGCCGGGGCGGGGCCGGACCAGGTGTCCGCGGTCGCGTCGACCCGCGACTCCTCCATCGCCCCGAGGTCGCCGAGCACGGTCATCCGCGTCGCGCCGTACCCCCGCTCGACGAGCAGACGAGCCACCCGGTCCGGGGTGTCGGCGTCCGAGGACAGTACGACGACCCGCCAGCCGGGCGCCAGCTCCCGCAGTACGGCGTGTACGTCGCGGCCCACGACCGAGACGACCGAGCTGGCCTCGGCCGACCAGCCCATCCGGGCCCGCGCGAGCGACACCGACGACAGCGTCGGCTCGATCCGGACCGCGCCCTGGCCGAGCAGGGCGATCAGGGTCGACCCGATGCCGGAGACGAGAGGGTCGCCGGACGCGAGCGCGACGACGTTGCGGCCCGTGTGCCGCTGGAGCAGGGCCGGCAGATTGTCGCGCAACGGCGAGGGCCACGGCTCACGGACGACGTCGAGGGTGTCCGGGAGCATGGCCAGGTGCCGGGCGCCGCCGAGGATGACGTCCGCGGCCAGCAGCCGCCGCCAACTCGCCTCCGGCACGCTCGTCCAACCGTCGGCGCCGATCCCGATCACGGTGATCAGGGGCGGACGGTCCTCGTGGCTCGGCACGGTGCAAGACCCTAGGACATCTCCACCGTAGGATTCCGCGGTGCTCACCGCCGCCGACCCGTTGCCCGCACGACCACGACGGATCGCGGTCGCGGGCGCCCCGGGATCCGGCAAGAGCACGCTGGCCCGTCGCCTCGGCGACGTCCTCGGGCTGCCGTACACCGAGCTGGACGCCCTCCACCACGGTCCCGCCTGGACGAAGCGGCCCGACTTCGAGGCCGACATCGAGGCCCTGGTGAGGCAGGACGCCTGGGTGTGCGAGTGGCAGTACGACCACGCGCGGCCACTGCTCACCTCCCGCGTCGACCTCCTCGTCTGGGTCGACCTGCCGTTCCCCGTCACGCTGACGCGCGTCGTCCGCCGGACCGTCCGCCGGCGGCTGCGCCGCGAGGAGCTGTGGAACGGCAACCAGGAGGGACCCCTGCACACGTTCTTCACCGACCCCGAGCACATCGTCCGGTGGTCGATCAACTCCAGGAACGTCTGCGACGAGCGCGTCCCCGCCGTCGCGGAGCAGCGTCCGGACCTGCCCATCGTGCGCCTGCGGACGAGCCGCGAGGTGGACCGCTGGGTGCGCGAGGTCGTCGGACCGCTCGCGTCCTGAGTTCCGATCCGTCGGAGCAGGTCGGTGGCGACGTAGGCGATGGCCGTCTTCGTGATCAGGACTTCTGCTGCATGGCCGCCTGCCCCTGGGCCTCGGCTTCTTCGATAAAGGAAGCCCAGCATCCGTCGCCGAGGTCCAGGGCGTCCCGGAGGTACGCCTGCACCGCGTCGGCAACGAGGTTGACGCGCTCGAGGTCGGTGTCGGTGGTCTCGCTGACCGCCTCACCCGCGATGCCGCCAAGCGTGTGCTCGCCGTCGGGGATGACCATCAGCGTCTTCGGTGCGGGGCTGAGCTCGTAGGCGTCCCGGAACCAGTCCGGTCCACGCGTGGACATCTTCGACTGGTCCTTATCGCCGGCGATGATGAGTGCGGGCGCGGTCATCGTGCTGTAGTCGGGCTTCATGAAGGACAGGTACTTCTCGGCGAACGGCACGAGGGAGTCGCCGGTGCCCGTGGCAGCGATCATGACGGCGGCCTTGATGCCCTCGCGCGAGAAGTCCTCGCCGGGGTTGCCAACCGCGTCCAGCACGCGCGCCCCGAGCAGGGTACCCACGGTTTGCGCACCCCACGAGTGGCCCACCAGGCCCACGCGGGAGGTGTCGACGCGCCCAGACAGCGCGGCCTCGCCGACGACGAAGTCGAGGTTGTCGAGGACCGCGTTCAGGTCGTCGATCCGGAGCTTCCAGATGGTCTGGAACCGCGGGTCATCGAAGTCGATCGCGTTGCGCCGCGAGTCGAGGTGCGTGGGCTGGACGACGACGAAGCCCGCGGCGGCCCAGCGGTCGACGAGCGGCTCGTACCCGTCCATGGACCAGGCGTTGCCGTGTGAGAAGACGATGACCGGCAGGTCCGAGCGGTGCTCGGGAGCCGTCACCTTGACCTGCAGCTCGATCTCGCAGGCGGACGACGGGACGACGATGGGCTTGATTGCTGTGATGCGTCGATGGGCGTGCTGAGTCAAAGTCTCGACTTCCTCTGAGGAGATGCGTGCCGCATACTTACGGAACGGCGTTCCGCAAAACTGTAGCGGAACGCTGTTCCGCGAACAAGAGGGGGTCGGGTGTCACGCGAAGTGGGTCCACGGGAGGCGAGAACTCAACGCACGCGTCAGACGCTTCTAGCAGCGGCGGCGCAGGTGTTCGCCGAACTCGGGGTGCAAGCGCCCATCCGAGAGATCGCGGCCCGTGCGGACGTCGGCCTAGGCACCGTGTACCGCCACTTCCCGAGTCGCGCCGACCTCGTCATCGCCGTCTACAAGCACCAGATCGACGAGTGCGCCGACCTGGCACTCAGCCTGTCGGATAGTCCAGACGCGTTCACTGCCCTGTCGCAGTGGATCGATGCGTTCGTCGAGTTCCTCGTGACGAAGCACGGCCTCGGCGCCGCCCTGCAGTCAGACGACTCCAGCTTCCATGCCCTGCACACACTCATGCTCGACAAGCTCGTACCGGCGTGCGACCTGCTCATCGGTGCCGCGGTCGGCTCAGGCGTTCTCGACCCACGCGTGACGGCCTACGCTCTCATGCGCGCCGTTGGCAATCTGTGCATCGTCGGCCCCGGCTACGAACGCGACGACGCGCGCGCCATGGTCACGCGGCTCCTGGTCGGCTGCCGCACCCACACCTGAGTCAACTCGCCCATCTTGCGACGTCACCGGGTCGTCCATCGAGCGACGGTAACGCCGCGAGGTCCATGCCCGAGGTGCGGACCGCCCGCAGAGCTTCCGTCGTCGGGCCGCTAGCCTGACGACCGGCACGAGGTGCCCCGAACGCTGGGGAGAATCTGGGAAGCCGGTGAGAGTCCGGCACAGGCCCGCTGCGGTGACTGCTGCCCTGCACCATGCAGGACAGGAGAAGTCCGAAGACCGGCCTCGCGCCACGCATCATCCGATGTCCGTTGGCGAGCGAGCGGGAGCCTCCCATGCCACAGCAGTACCCCTTCAGCGCCGTCGTCGGCTCCGACGACATGGCTCTGGCCCTCCTTCTGAGCACCGTCTCACCCGAGATCGGCGGCGTTCTCGTGCGTGGCGAGAAGGGCACGGCGAAGTCGACGATCGTGCGCGCCCTGGCCGGCGTCCTGCCCCCCATCGACGTGGTCGCCGGCGACCGCTTCTCCAGCGACCCGCGCGACCCGGCACCGCTCTCCCCCGACGGACCGTTCCCCAACGACGCCCCCGTCGAGACCCGGCCGGTGCGGCTGGTGGAGCTCCCGGTCGGCGCGACCGAGGACCGCGTGCTGGGATCACTGCACCTGGAACGGGTGCTCGCCGAGGGCCGGACGGAGTACGAGCCCGGCCTCCTCGCCCGCGCCCACCGCGGGATCCTCTACGTCGACGAGGTCAACCTGCTCCACGACCACCTGGTCGACCTGCTGCTCGACGCGGCCGCGATGGGGCGGTCGACCGTCGAACGGGACGGCGTCTCCGTCTCCCACGCCGCTCGGTTCGTCCTCGTCGGCACGATGAACCCCGAGGAGGGCGAGCTCCGCCCCCAACTCCTCGACCGGTTCGGGCTGACCGTCGAGGTCGCGGCGCCGCGGGACCCGGTCGTCCGCACCGAGGTCGTCCGGCGCCGGATGGCCTACGACGCCGACCCGGACGGCTTCGCCGCGTCGTACGCCGACGCCGACCGCGAGCTCACCGAGCGGATCCGGGCGGCCCAGGCGCGGGTCCGCTCCGTGGTGCTGGACGACGCCACGCTGCTCCGGATCGCGGAGCTGTGCGCGGCGTTCGAGGTCGACGGAATGCGTGCGGACATTGTGACCGCCCGCACCGCCGTCGCCCACGCCGCCTGGCACGGCCGCGACGCGGTCACCACCGCCGACATCCGGGCGGCGGCTCGGCTCGCCTTGCCGCACCGGCGGCGCCGCAACCCCTTTGACGCACCCGGCCTCGACGAGGACCTGCTGGACCAGGTCCTCGATGACGAGCCGGACCCTGAGCCGGACCCTGAGCCGGACCCCGAGCCGGATGGGTCGGGGGACGGTGGTTTCGAGACAGGCGCTAGCGCGCCTTCCTCAACCACCGACGGCTACGCCGCTACGGCCCCCGCAGGTGCCGGGAACGGGAACCCCTCCCCGACGACGACCAGCAGTGGGACGCCGTACCGCGCCCGGATGCTCACGGTGCGCGGCACCGGGGCCGGTGAGGCCGGCCGGCGCAGTCGCGCGCTCACTGACAGCGGCCGCCGGATCGCCGCCTCGACCGACGGCCGTGGACCGCTCGACCTGGTCGAGACGGTCCGGGCAGCGGCCCCTCACCAGATCGTGCGCGGCCGGACAACCGACGGCCGGCTCCGGCTCCTGCCCACTGACCTGCGCCGCGCCGCACGGGAGGGCCGCGAGTCGAACCTCGTGCTGTTCTGCGTCGACGCGTCCGGATCGCTGGCCGCGCGGCGGCGGATGGAGCAGGTCAAGACCGCCGTCCTTTCGCTGCTCCTCGACGCCTACCAGCGCCGCGACAAGGTCGGCCTGGTCACCTTCGGCGGCACCCGCGCCGACCTCCTGCTGCCCCCGACGCACTCGGTCGACATCGCCGCGGCGCGGCTCGAGCAGATGCCCGCCGGAGGCCGCACCCCCTTGGCGGAGGGTCTCCTCGAGGCCGCCCGCGTCCTGGAGTTGGAGCTGGTGCGCGACCCCCGTCGCCGGCCTCTCCTCGTCGTCGTCACCGACGGCCGGGCCACGGCGGGCCTCGATCCGGTGGGCCGCTCCCGGCGCGCCGCCGGGGTGATCGCCGGCACCGGCACCAGCGCGGTCCTGGTCGACTGTGAGCACGGGCCGGTCCGGCTCGGTCTCGCCGCCGTCCTCGCCGAGCACCTCCGCGCCGACCACCTGCCGGTGGCCGAGGTCAGCGCCGAGGCGCTCACCGGCGTGATCCGCGACGGGCGGGCCGCCTGATGGCGCCCCAGGGTCAGCCGACGGCTGTCCCCGACGACGGACTCACCACCGCCCAGCGGCGTCGGCTCCCTCTGCTGATGGTCAACACCGGCGACGGCAAGGGAAAGTCGAGCGCCGCGTTCGGGCTCGCGATCCGTGCCTGGAACCAAGGCTGGGACATCGGCGTCTTCCAGTTCGTCAAGTCCGCCAAGTGGCGCATCGGCGAGCAGACCGTGCTCGAGCGGCTCGGTGAGCTGCACGAGCAGACGGGCGAGGGTGGCCCGGTCGAGTGGCACAAGATGGGCGCGGGCTGGTCGTGGTCGCGCAAGGTCGGCGACGCCGAGGACCATGCCCGGGACGCTGCCGAGGGCTGGGCCGAGGTCAAGCGCCGGATCGCCGAAGAGCGCCACGACCTCTACGTGCTCGACGAGTTCACCTACCCCATGGAGTGGGGCTGGGTCGACGTCGACGATGTCGTCAGGACCCTCCGCGACCGCCCGGGCCGCCAGTTCGTCGTCGTCACCGGCCGTCGCGCCCACCCGGCGCTGGTCGACGCTGCCGACCTCGTGACCGAGATGACCAAGATCAAGCACCAGATGGACCGCGGCCAGAAGGGCCAGGCGGGCATCGAGTGGTGAGCGTCCCGCACCAGCTGCCCCGGATCGTCATCGCCGCCCCGGGGACCGGGCACGGCAAGACCACGGTCGCGACCGGCCTGATGGCGGCCCTGCGCCGCGCCGGGCACGCGGTGTCGGGTCACAAGGTCGGACCCGACTACATCGACCCCGGCTACCACGCCCTCGCGTGCGGTCGCCCCGGACGCAATCTGGACCCGCACCTGGTCGGCGCAGAGCGGATCGTCCCGCTGCTGCTGCACGGCGCGAGAGGCGCTGACGTGGCCGTCGTCGAAGGCGTGATGGGCCTCTTCGACGGGCGCATCGGCGGTCGCGGCTTCTCCTCGCCCGCGCACGTTGCGACGCTGACCCGATCCCCGGTCGTGCTCGTCGTCGACATCT
>VFQN01008646.1_pt1 | contig 10192 bp, 8 predicted proteins | sample 3512371 | NCBI WGS metagenome assembly VFQN01 (sample SAMN10412370, study PRJNA504923) | tailings metagenome | isolation source: Replicate 2 from Balatoc abandoned mine | place: Philippines: Itogon, Benguet | collected 2017-08-28 | reverse complement strand
CCGGTGCGCCTTTCGAGAAACCGCGCATCGCGCCCGCAACGCCGACGCCCGCGCCGAGATCGGCCGAGCCGGAAATCACCGCCTGAATGGTCTCGCCCGCACCCTGGGTGCCGACCGCCTCAAGTTGGAGATTGTGCTTTTTGAAAATGCCGGCGTCCTGGCCAAGCGTCGGCGGCTGATTTTCCCAATTGTTGATCTGGCCGATGGCGATCTTGAGCTGGTCCTGCGCAAATGCGGGGCTGGCGATAGCCGCCAAAACCACCGCACCAAATGCGGCTCCCCTGAATTTCATCGCTTTCTCCCTTTTGCTTTCGTCTTGGTTTTCTTCGATGTGGTGCGAACGCTAGCACGCTTGGCGCCTACGCCAACCGGCTTTTTGCCAACGCGCGACAACCCGCCGCCGGCCTTCTCCAGCCGCACCGACCAGTATTCCCATGTCCTGAAAGTCGCAGTCGGCATGGCATTGATCTGCGATGACTTGTCGACCTCGCCCGGGCGCAGCGGCACCACCTTGCCTAACATCTGCGCAGCGAACTGATACTCGGCGTTCCTGCAGGAATAGATCGCACGAAACACAAGTTCCTGAATCGTGCCGCCGACCACCGTCGCCCCGTGTCCCTTCATCAGAACCAGCGGTGCCTCTCCCAGTGCGCGCGCAAGCGAGGCGCCCTCCTCCGGTTCCACCAGCAACAGGTTGGTGTCACCGAACTCGTCGTACTGGTCCCACATCGGCACCTTGTGCCCCACAATCGCCCCGAGATGCATGACCGGCTGAAGCTCCACGCCGGAGATGCAGAACGGCATGACCGCGGGCGCATGATGATGCACGACCGCCATCACGTCAGGCCGCGCCTTGTAGATCTCGCCATGGATCACGCGCTCGGCATAGAGACGCTGGTCGGTCCTTTTCACCGGGTTGGAATCGAGATCGTATTCCAGGATGTCTCCGGGCTCGACCAATTCGGGCGCGCGCGAGCGGGAGAGGAAGTAGCGGTTCGGGTTGGTCGGATGCCGCATACTGACATGGCCGAAGGCATCGAGGACACCCTCGTTGGCTAGAATGCGGTTGCCGAGCGCAGTGTCGGTCTTGATCTGGTCGAGGCTTGGACTCACGGCGGCGTTTCCTCTGTTTTTCGAGGACGGGACCATGCACGCCAGAGCCGGAAACGGCAATTGCCGGAAGCGTAACGCTGGCATGAGCCGGCGGTTTGACACCCTGCCCACCCCTTCCTAAACATGCCGCCAAGCCAGCCTGCGCGTTGTAATCTAGGCCCCCACTGTTTAGGAAATCTGCTGTGCCGGACGTCGTCGAATTCCGCCGCGAGGGTGCGATCGCGGTCATCACCGTCAATCATCCGCCCGTCAACGCACTCAACAACGCCATGCGCAAGGGGCTGGTCGAGGCGCTGGCGCGCGCGCGTGACGATGCCGGCATCCAAGCCGTTGTGATTGCTGCCGCCGGCCGCACATTCATCGCGGGCGCGGACATTACCGAGTTCAATCAGCCGCCGGTCAGCCCCACCACCATTGACGTCATCGAAGCCCTCGACGCCATGCCGATACCGGTGGTTGCGGCGCTGCACGGCACTCCGCTGGGCGGTGGGCTGGAAGTCGCGCTCGGCTGCCATTTCCGAATTGCTCTGGCCGGAACCAAGCTTGGTCTGCCCGAAATCAAGCTCGGGCTGATGCCGGGCGCCGGTGGCACCCAGCGGCTGCCGCGCCTGATCGGCATGGACAAGGCGATGGCGATGATCCTGTCCGGCGACCCGATCGGGGCCGACGATGCCAAGTCCTACGGTCTGGTCGACCAGATCGTCTCCGATGATCTGGTACCTTCTGCGGTTTCATACGCGCAATGGGTGGCCACCGAAAAGCATCCGCTCGCCCGTGCCCGCGACCGTGACGACAAGCTCGCGGAACTCCGCGCCAATCCGGCCAAGTTCGACGAACTCGCGGCCCCCTATGCGAAACGCGCGCGCGGGCTGCATGCGCCGGCGAAAGCGCTGGAGGCCTTGCGCTGGACTTTGGACGTACCGGTGGCCGAGGCGCTGGTCCGCGAACGCGATGCCTTCATCGAACTGAAAGAAGGCGCCCAGTCGAAAGCGCAGCGCCACATCTTCTTTGCCGAACGCGAGGCGGCGAGGGTGTCCGACCTGCCGAAGGACGTGAAGCCGCTTGATGTGAAGCGCGCCGCGGTGATCGGCGCCGGCACCATGGGCGGCGGCATCGCCATGTGCTTCGCCAATGCCGGCATCCCGGTGACCATCGTTGAGACCAGTGCCGACGCATTGAAGCGCGGCCTCGACCTGGTCGCCAAGAATTACGCAGCCTCGGCGAAGCGCGGCGGCATGAGCGCGGAGGATGTCGAAACCCGCACCGGCCTGATGCACGGCACCACCGATTTCGGCGAGATCGCCGACGCCGACATGGTGATCGAGGCTGTTTTCGAGGACATCGGCGTGAAGCGCGAGGTGCTCGGCAAACTCGATGCCAACGGCAAGCCCGGCGCGGTGCTTGCCACCAACACCTCTTATCTCGACGTCAACGAGATCGCGCATTTCACCGAGCGGCCGCAATCGGTTCTCGGCATGCACTTCTTCAGCCCGGCGAATGTGATGCGCCTTCTGGAGATCGTGCGCGGCGCCGATACCGATCCGCAGACGCTGGCGACGGCCATCAGCATTGCCCGCAAGATCGGCAAGGTGCCGGTCGTCGTAGGTGTCTGCCACGGCTTCGTCGGCAACCGCATCCTGCGCGTCCGCTCGACCGAAGCGGAACGGCTGCTGCTCGAAGGCGCGCTACCACAGGATGTTGATGGCGCCCTCACCGCTTTCGGCTTCCCGCTCGGCCCATTCGGGGTCAGCGATCTTGCCGGCCTCGATATCTCCTGGCGGATGCGCAAGGCTCAAGGCGCGCGTGCGGAGATTGCCGACCAGCTTTGCGAAATGGGCCGCTTCGGCCAGAAGACCGGCAAGGGCTTCTATCTGTACGAGGCAGGCAACCGCACGCCGAAACCCGATCCCGAAGTCGAGGCGCTGATCGCTGCAACCTCGCAGCGCCTCGGCATCGCGCGAAAGCAGATGAGTCGCGACGAGATCACCGAACGCCTGCTGTTCCCGATGATCAACGAAGGTGCGCGCATTCTCGACGAAGGTATCGCGCAGCGCCCGGGCGATATCGACGTGATCTGGGTCTATGGCTACGGTTTCCCAGCCTGGCGCGGCGGCCTGATGTATTATGCCGACACGATAGGCCTGCCCTATATCCGCGACCGGCTGATGGAGTTCGCCAAACAGACCGGCGACACAAGGCACGAACCGGCCTCGTTGCTGAAACGGCTCGCCGACGACGGCAAGGGCTTCGGTTCACTGAGCGGGAAAAACTGATCATGCTCGCACAGCCGTCACCGCGTGCGCAGGAGATCGCGAAGCGGCTGACGGCCTTCATGGACGAGCATGTCTATCCGGCGGAGACCGTGTTCGAGCGGCAGCTTGCCGAGGCCAAGGACCGCTGGCGCGAATTGCCCGTCACCGCCGAGCTGAAGGCCAAAGCGAAAGCCGCGGGCCTGTGGAATCTCTGGCTGCCGAAAAAGCATTACGCCGAGGGTCTGAGCAATCTCGACTACGCGCCGCTCTGCGAAATCATGGGGCGCTCGCCGCTCGGCCCGGAAAGCTTCAACTGCTCGGCGCCCGACACCGGCAACATGGAGACGCTGATCCTGTACGGCAGCGAGGCGCAGAAGCAGAGCTGGCTGCCACCCTTGATGGACGGCGAGATCCGCTCCTGCTTCGCGATGACCGAGCCGGACGTCGCGTCATCCGACGCCACCAATATTCGCACCGAGATCCGGCGCGACGGCGATAGCTACATCATCAACGGCCGCAAATGGTGGACCACCGGCGCCCCCGACTCTCGCGCCAAAATCCTGATCGTCATGGGCCGCACCGATCCGGACGCGCCGGCGCACAAGCAGCAGTCGATGGTGCTGGTGCCGATGGACACGCCGGGCGTGAAAGTGATCCGGCCGCTCTCGGTGTTCGGCTATGACGACGCGCCGCACGGACACGCCGAGGTGACGTTCGAGAATGTGCGGGTGCCGATCACGAACATCCTGCTCGGAGAAGGCCGCGGCTTCGAGATCGCGCAGGGCCGGCTCGGGCCCGGCCGCATCCATCACTGCATGCGCACCATCGGGCTCGCGGAGCGCGCGCTCGAAACGTTGTGCCGGCGTGCGCTGACCCGCACCGCCTTCGGCAAGCCGCTCGCGGACCAGGGCGTCACCCGCCACTGGATCGCGGAATCGCGCATGGAGATCGACCAGGCGCGATTGCTGACGCTACACGCCGCGCAGATGATCGACGAGGTCGGCACCAAGGCGGCGCGCGCGGAAATCGCCATGATCAAGGTGGTGGCGCCGAACATGGCGCAGAAGGTGGTGGACCGTGCGATCCAGATCTGCGGCGCCGGCGGCCTGTCGCAGGATTTCCATCTCGCCTATGCCTATGCGCGCGCCCGCTCGATCCGCATCCTCGACGGCCCGGACGAGGTGCATCGCGAAACCATCGCCAAGCTGGAACTGCGCAAGCATGCCGCGGGCGGCGACAATGCGGGGTAGCTTGGCTCCCAAGTCTCTCCGCCCAGTCCCGCACAAGCGGGAATCCAGTATTGGGCGGAACGGCGTCTGCCGCTCCGGGTCGCCGCTTTCGCGGGGACGAACGGAGTTTGTGGTTACAGCCCCGATCCGTCTATCCTGCATCTCGTGATGGATGCCCCCACCCCTCCGAAAGCCAGTCCGCCCCGCCGACCGCCCGGCGAGCGCGATCCCGAGCGCACCCGCGCCACCATCCTGGCCGCGGCAATGGAAGAATTCACCACCCATGGCCTCAATGGGGCCCGGGTTGACGAGATCGCGAAGCGATCCGGCGTCAACAAGCGGATGATCTACTATTATTTCGGCGACAAGAGCGGCGTCTATCTCGCGGTTCTGGAAGAGATCTATGCGGACATCCGCAACGCCGAGATCAGGCTGCATCTGGCCGATCGCGACCCGGTCGATGCAATGCGCGAACTGGTCGCCTTCACCTGGAATTATTTCATCGAGCATCCTGAGTTTCTCAGCCTGCTCGGCACCGAAAACCTGCACCGCGCCCGGCATCTCAAGACGTCGAAAAAAATCCGCGAATTGCACTCGCCGCTGGTCGGGATCATCACGATCCTGCTCGAGCGGGGCGTGAAGGCGAAGGTGTTTCGCGAAGGCGTCGACCCGGTGCAACTCTACATCGACATCGCATCGCTTGGATTTTTTTACATGTCGAACCGGTTCACGCTGTCCACGATCTTTGGCCGCGACCTGGGGCGACCGGAGGCGCTGGCCGAGCGCGGTAGCCACATCGAGGAAGTGGTGCTGGGCTATCTGCGGCCCTAGTAGAGCGGTCCTGACATTCGCAACCCCCGGGCCGCGACCGCGCCACGCGAATGTCATAGGCCAGGTGCGCTTCACGACCGGAAGACGCGGCCGATTTCCTCTTGACGCTCGATACCCGGGCGTGGTGCATTTGTAACCAGACAGTTACTTAGCGAAGAGCCGATGCTGGCGGCATTTTTGCCCGCGCCGGGATCGCTTAGGCTGGACGACCAAACTGGCGGAAAGCCGGATCCATAACGTTCTCGGGAGGAACGACAGATGCTGCGAACAACCACCATCCTTGCGTCCACGATCCTGGCTTTGACCGCCAGCGCATCCGCGCAGAACTATCCCTGGAAGCCGGAACGCCCGATCACCATCATCGTGCCATGGGCGGCGGGCGGCTCGACCGACCAGGTGACCCGCGTCGCCGCCGTCGAGATCGAAAAGGCCCTCGGCCAGAAAGTCGTGATCGTCAATCAGGGCGGCGCTTCCGGATCGATCGGCACCAAGAGCGCGATGGACGCCGCCAAGGATGGCTATACCTGGACCGCGGGCGCAGCGAAGGACATCGGCACCTATGCGGTCAGCGGCCTGCTCGACACCAAGTTCTCCGACTGGCGGCCCTATCTCAGCGTCGTCAACGTGTCGGTGCTCGGCGTCAATCCGAGCACGCCCTACAAGACCGCGAAGGATTTCGTCGACGCGATGAAGGCCAAGCCCAACAGCGTGTCGGTCGCGACCGCCGGCATCAATTCGTCGGGACATGCCGCGATCGAGGCGTTTTCGCGCGCGCTCGGCGCCACCTACAAGCACGTCAGCTATGACGGCGGCAATCCCGCGGTGAATGCGACGGTTGCGGGGGAAACCGAGGCCACGACCCAGCTTGCGGTCGAGCAGGCCGCGATGCTCCGCGCCAAGCGGCTGCGCCCGCTTGCGGTGCTGTCCGACAAGCCGCTCGAACTCGCAGGCTTCGGCACCATCCGGCCGGTGACCGCCTCGGTCGAAGGCTTCAAGCGGGACGCGAATTATTTCGGCATCTTCATCCACAAGGATGTCCCCGCCAATGTCCGCGAGACCATGGACATGGTGTGGAAGGACGCGATCGCGAACTCGGCTTCATTGAAGAAATACGCCACCTCCAACGGCGCGCAATTCGCACCGGTCTATGGCGACGAGGCGGTGAAAGCCGCGATGCCCGCCATCCAGTCGACCGCGTGGCAATTGCATGCGGCCGGCAAGTCGAAGGTGTCGCCGGACACGGTCGGCATCGCCAAGCCGTAAGCGAAACGATAGCAACGTCCGCTCATTCAGGCTGAATGAGCGGACTTGCTTTTTTTGGACCGGGACCACGGGGGCGAACCGAATGGAGAATGAGAAGCCGTCGCCCTTCGCCGACCTGATCTCCGGTTGTGTGTGGGTCGCGCTTGCCGCCGGCATCATGATCCTCAGCTGGAAGATGGACCGCCTGGCTCATCTTCAGGCCAGCATCTACACCGCGCCGGGCGTCGTACCGGGGCTGCTCGGTCTTGCGCTCGCCATCATGGGCCTGCTGCTGATCCTGCGTTCCGTGCGCGCCGGAGCGATCGCCGAGGCCCATCTCCCCAGTTTCAGTGTGCAAGAGAACTGGCGCATTCTGGCGGCGCTGGCGCTGTGTCTGACATTCGCGCTTGGCCTCATTGGCAGCGGCCTGCCCTTCTGGCTCGCCGCCGCCATTTTCATCGCGGTGTTCGTGTTCGTGTATCAGTTCGAAGACCGCAAGGTCGCCGGAACGCTGGCGCGCGGTGCAGCCTTCGCCTCCATCTTCGGCCTGATCTGCGGCGGCGCCATCCATTACGTATTCCAGGACCTGTTCCTGGTGCGGCTGCCCTGAGCGCAACGATGTTCGACGGTTTCGTTCTGTTCGGACAATCGATCGCGAATTTCGCGACGCCCACCACCATCCTCTATGCGCTCGGCGCCTGTCTGGTCGGGCTTATCATCGGGGCGCTGCCTGGCCTGACCGCGACCATGGGCGTCGCCTTGATGACGACGCTCACCATCGCGCTACCGTCGAACATCGCACTGCTGATCCTGATCTGCACCTATGTCGGCGCGATCTATGGTGGCAGCCGCAGCGCCATCCTGCTCAACATTCCGGGCACGCCCGCCTCCGCCGCCTCCTGTCTCGATGGCTATGCGCTGGCGCGGCAAGGGCTTGCCGGCCGCGCGATGGGGATCGCCACCACCGGCTCGGTGCTCGGCACCTGGATCGGGATGATCGGACTGGCTTTGTTTACCCCCATACTCGGCGAGGCCGCGCTGAAATTTGGCGCCTATGAATTCTTTTGGCTGGCGCTGTTCGGCGTGGTGATTTCGGGCAACCTCACCGGCAATGATCCGCTGAAGGGATGGATCGCTGGCTTCCTCGGCCTGTTCATTGCTTCGATCGGCCAGGAAGGCATGTATGCGTATAATCGCTTCACCTTCGGCATCCACGATCTGTCCGGCGGCATCGCACTGATCCCGGCGCTGGTCGGCGCCTTCGGCTTTGCCGAGGTGCTGACCGTGATCAAGAACCGGCCGCCGAAAATCATCATCAATGCGTTCGATGCGGTGATCCCTCGCATCCAGGACGTGACTAGATACTGGCGCACCATCATCCGCTCCGGCCTGATCGGCACCGGCATCGGCATCGTGCCGGGCGTCGGCGAAGACGTCGCGGCCTGGAGTTCCTATGCTGCGGCGCGTCGCGCCAGCAAGGAAAAAGAGAAGTTCGGCAAGGGCTCGGTCGAAGGCCTGATGGCGGCGGAAACCGGCGATAACGCCTGCGTGCCGGGCGCGGTGATTCCGGTGCTGACGCTCGCTGTGCCGGGATCGGCTCCGGCTGCGGTTCTGCTCGCGGCGATGCTGATCCACGGCGTGCAGCCCGGCCCGCTCATCATGGTGAATAACCCGCAATTCGTCTACGATGTGGTCACCATGATGCTGTTCGCCAGCATCGGCATTCTGATCTACGGGCTGACGCTGACGCAACTGCTGGTCAAGATCCTGCAGGTGCCGCAGACTCTGGTGATGCCGGTGGTGTTCGTACTGTGCACGGTCGGCTCGTTCGCGATCGCCTCGCGCTTTTTCGACATCTACGTGATGCTGGCTTTCGGCATCGTCGGCTTCATCCTGCGGCAGCTCAATTATCCGATGGCGCCGCTGGTGCTCGGCATCGTGCTCGGCGATCTGCTCGACAAGAATCTGCGGCGCGGGCTGACGTTATCAGACGGCGACCTGTCGCCGTTCTTCACCCGCCCGATCAGCTTCGTGATGTTCTGCCTCGTGGCCGGCACCATCCTGATGAATATCCCGGCCTTCACCAAGGCAGTCAGCCGTTTGTGGGCGGCCGTCACCGCGCCCTTGCGCCGCAAGTCGAGTGATGCGTAAAAGCGGCGATGAAAATCTCTCTCTGCAACGAAGTCCTCGGCGGCTACGATTTCGCGCGCCAATGCGAACTCGCCAGTCAAATGGGTTATGACGGTCTGGAAATCGCTCCCGTCACCCTGTCCGACGAGCCGCATCTGCTGTCCATGGAGCGCCGCAGGGAAATTCGCACGATCGCGGAGGACCATGGCGTTCCGGTCACCGGCCTGCATTATCTGCTGGTTGCGCCGAAGGGTCTGTCGATTACCACGCCCGATGCCACGCTGCGCGAGCGAACCGTCGACGTCATCCGCCGCCTGATCGGTCTCGCTCACGATCTCGGAGGCAAGATCATCGTCCATGGTTCGCCGCAATACCGTCGGCTCGAACCGGGGCACGAGGAAGACGGACGCCGCCACGGCATCGCGTGCTGGGCGGCGATCGCCAAGGATGCGCAAGCGGCCGGTGTCACCTATTGCATCGAGCCCCTGCATCAACCGGACGCGAATTTCGTCAATACGGTGGAAGAAGCCGCCGCGATCGTCCGTCAGATCGACAATCCCGCCGTCCGCACCATGATCGATTGCTCGGCGGCCACGATATGGGAAAAGCAATCCGTCCCGGACCTGATCCGGCAATGGATGCCGTCCGGACTGATCGCACATATCCATTTCAACGACCCGAACCGGCGCGGACCGGGCGACGGCACTCTCACCTTCGGCTCCATTCTAACCGCGTTGCGCGAGAGCGGTTACAAGGGCGATGCCGCCATCGAGCCATTCACCTATATCCCTGACGGCGCAACCTGCGCTGCCCGCAACATCGGTTACATGCGCGGGGTCATGGACGGGTTGGCGTAACGAAGAGCATTTCCGGGCCGGATTCGGGCGGCGCTTTCACATGCATGTGACGCGACCGGCGAATGCTGCATGGGAGTCCTGCTGACACGCTGCGGCCGCACACCTTTCAGCCGGCAATGCCAGACGCCATCTACTGCCGTCGCAAGCACGGCGCGAGAACAATTCGTGCCGTCCGGATCGAAGGCAGAGAATAAAAATGCTTCCGAATACGTCCACGGAGTTTTCCGTTCCCCCTCCCCGCATATCGGCGCGCCCGGCACCGCAAGGCCGGCATCGCGAGACGATGGCACGGATCGAACTATTCCGATCGCTCGACGACGGCGCGATTGCGGATCTGGACCGGCAATCCACATGGCGGAAATATTCCCGCAATGACTGGATCGTCGAACGTCACGATACTGGTAGCGACGTCTTCTTCGTCATCAGCGGCACGGTCCGGGTCAAGATCCCGGAATCCCAGGGGCGCGAGGTGCTGTTTCAGGATCTCGATGCCGGAAGCTATTTCGGCGAAATGGATGCCATCGACGGCAAGCCCCGC
>VFQN01008645.1_pt1 | contig 10192 bp, 6 predicted proteins | sample 3512371 | NCBI WGS metagenome assembly VFQN01 (sample SAMN10412370, study PRJNA504923) | tailings metagenome | isolation source: Replicate 2 from Balatoc abandoned mine | place: Philippines: Itogon, Benguet | collected 2017-08-28 | reverse complement strand
TTGGCCATGTGGCCCCTCCGGTGACCTAGTCCGGTGCATTGGGGAGTCCTTGCGTTGGCACGTGCTGCCATTCCCGCCAAGCGGATGGTATGGAACCCAACGGCCATACGCAGCCCGAGCTTCACAATGCACAGTAACACGCCATATTCAGGCCATGTATGTACTGCAGAGGAATAGGTTATGAGCCGTGGTGGCGCGACATGGTTCGCCGAGCTTTGACCAATAAAGGAGCCTAATACTGGTTGCTGTCGCAACAGTGGCGTGATGCAGATCATGAATAAAAGCTGCTACATTGGCGACGTCACGGCCCTGCACGTTGCGCAGCTCGGACCGAACCCCAACGACATAGTTCTACTCGCGGGCTGCGGCCCAGCTCTACAAGCATACAGCCTAAGCGATGGGGGAGGCCTCCTGTTATCGCAGCAGCTATTTGAGGGCGGCCGCATCCATGGCATAACGACGGTCTCCAGCGCTGAAGCGGCAGGAGGACCCGGGGACCCACGGAAAGGAGACGGGCAAACAGCGGGAGGGGCTGTGGCCCAGCCCGTGTGCGCACCTGTCGGGTGCAGCGACCGCGTCACGTACGCTGTGTTCTGGGGCGGGTGCGGGGTGCAGGTGAGGCCGCTACTGCTCACGACCTGCCCTGGTGCTTGTAGAGCTGGTGGTGATGGAGCATCCTAGGGTGTCGGGCGTGAGGCAGGGCCGGGCTTTCCACAGGCGCCCCCCTTGCATGGGCGTCTAGTGATAATCAGCACTTTGGCTCTTTACCCAGGTCCTGCGGCTGGAGTTGCTGGACGCAGGCCAGGGTGGCCTTGCCGCCCACCCAGAAGCGCAGCAGCGGCAGCGGCAGGTGCTGCTCGCGTCCACGTGCGTGCGGCTGCCACCCCGGCCCTCATGGGTGCTGACTGCTCGCCTGCTGCAGCTGTGCGGCAGGGGCACAGACGGACCCGGCACCGGCGGGGAAGGCAGCAGCAGTAGCGACGCAGCAGCCGTCGTTGGGGGTGGGCGCACGTCAGGGTATGTGTCGGAGGCGGCAGCTCAGGGACGGGCTGAGGCCAGTGGCCAAGGGGCATACGGCGAGGCGACGGCACCGGGTGCCATGCTGCTGCTGCTGGGCTTAGCGGGCAACAGCGTGGAGGTCTGGAGCGTCGACCCCGTGGGCCCGGCGGACCGGCCTGCAGCCGGGGTCCCGTTGGCGAAGGCGGCAGGGGATGGTGCGGCACTCCTGGTGTCGGCCCGCTGCTGCTCGCAGCTGCAGCTCTTCTCGATGGCCCTGCTGCCGCTGCGGCTGCCCTGTGGGGACATGCGCGTGTGGGTCGCAGCAGGTGGGCCCTCGCCCCGCACGCAGCGGTGGACAGCCTCATAGAGCGCAACCGGCCAGCAGCTTGGTGCCGTTGAACGCATGGCCTGACAAGTAGTGGTGTGCGAGGCAGGAGCTGGGAATGAGAAGTCAGGACGGCGGGTCAAGGCCGAGCACGGGTACAAATATGTGTGTAACCGCCCCGCCGCTTGCTGCAGGCACCATGTTCAACCAGGTGCTCCTCTGGCGCCTTCCACGACTGCCACTAGCTCCAGCCAGCTGCAGCGGGGACCAGCACGCACCTGCCCCCGCCTCTACGTATCTTGACTCCCATGGGGGCGCGTCCGCGCAAAGGAGCCCGGCCGGCCGAGCGATGGCGCTGACCCTGGGCGGCAAGGCAGCGCAATGCGAAGTGCATCAGCTCGCGGTGCTGTACGACAGCCTGGACGAACGAATACGGCAGCTGGAGAGGCGGCTGGGTGTAGGCGCACCTGGGGGCCGGGGGCCAGGGGCGGCTGGGGGCACCTGGAGGCCGCTGTGGGGCGCGCGTGGTGCACAGCAGGGGGCCCAGCCGCCCGGGGGCTTGCATCAGGGCACTGAAGACGGGCAGAGGAGTGAGCCTGCTGCGTATGGTGATGTACAGCGGGTACGGTGCCCCGTCTTATGCACGCTGCGGGGACACGAGGGGGCGGTGTTCTGGGCGGAATGGGTGAAGTGGCCGGGTTTGCAGGGCATGGAGCGAGGGCGTCCAGCGCAAGGGGACGAGCAGGGGCTGGGTCGTGGTGCGGGTGAGACGTGGCAAGTCAATGAGGAGCGGGCAGATGGCTCGGCAACACCGACAGCGACGGCGTCATTGGCCACTGTTATGGCCAACACCAGCAGCAGCACCAGCACCAACAGCGGCAGCGGGCCAGGCGGCACGGGCGGGTGGATGCTGGCGACCACCTCGGACGACCGCTCGGCGAGGGTGTGGGCCCTGCCGGACCTGTCGTGCTGGTAGGTGTGCGGCCGAGCTGGTCGTGTTGATCATTTGGGCATAGGTCTTACGGTTCGCGTGGTTGCCCCGTAAACAGTGCCACCACAGCTCGCTTCGCTTCCCTACCCCTACGTGCCACGATTCCAACCCCTAAATGTCGATCCTGTCCCTTTCGCTGCCCGCTGCAGGGATGCACCCCACGCGGCCCACGCCCCCCGCCCGCGCCCTCCCCTGGAGCTGCGGCCCTGGCGCACCCTGTGGGGCCACACCTCCCGCGTGTGGTGCTGCGCGGCGGTGCCCTGCCTCCAGCCTGCGACTCCTCCCGCTTGTACTGGTGCTGCTGCTTGTACTGTTGCTGGTGCAGCAGCGCCTGCGTGCGCCTTCGCGGCACCTCTGGGCTGCGTGCCGCTGCTGGTGACAGGGTCGGAGGACTGCACGGCGCGGGTGTGGGACGTGCAGCAGGGCAGGTGCCTGGCCACGCTGCAGGTGGGGACGGGCGGCATAGTGGGGTACGGGCTTAACGGGCTGGGCGGACACAAACCTGGGTTTTTCTTGCATTTGTCCCACAAAACTCTGTTCCACGCTGGTTGTAGCACCTGGTGAGCAGCAAGGGCGTTCCTTTAGTGTTCAGTATCACTCATTCGGAGGTTGCGCTGTGTTGCCGCAGGGCCACCGCGGGCGCGGCATCTGGCGCTGCACCTTGCTGTCGGCCCCCCGCAGCCCCGCGCCCCACACCGCCGCCCCCGCCGGCGCCTCCCTCCCGGTGCTCGTCACGGCGGGCGCCGACAGCGCCATCCGCCTGTGGCCCCTGGCGGAGCGCCTGCAGCTGCAGCAGCCGGCGGCCGCTTCTGCTGCTTCTGCTGGGCAAGCCGGCGCACACAGTGCGGGTGTGCAGCCTCCTGGCGCGGCAGGTGGCGACCATAGCCCGGGCGTAGGGGTCACCACTTACGTGATACGGTGAGTGGGGGTTGCTGTGGGCGGTGAGCCTGCAAGGGCCGGTCGTGAGGCGGGCTTGGGGCTTTCGCACGTCCTTGGTTCACGGCAGCAGAACTACCAGCTTAAGCTAAGCCATGGGCTACTTACCGTTTACCGGAACTTTACCGGAACCACAGTAAGTACACTAGGGCAGAAAAGGGCAAAACGCACCTTGCTTTAACATGCGTCCTTTTGACGCCCTTCTATCCTTGAACGCACAGGCCCGACTGGCCTACGAGCACCGCAGCGGGCGACCTCAGCGTGGCCCCCGCTGCCGCCGTGGTGGGCGGGGGCGGCCCTGGCCCCGGCACGGCGCGTGTCGAGGCGCGCGGCTCCGAGGGCGTGCGCTGCCTGGCGCTGCTGGGCCACTGCCACGTGGCGGCCGCCACGTACTCGGGACACGTGTACGTACGGCGGCTGGGGAGCGGGGCGGAGCGTGCAGGGGATGTCGCCTCATCGGTCCGTGGGGGACTAGCAGCTGCGCCAGGGGCAGGAGATACCGTCATGGCTGTTGCAGCAGCAGAGGCAGGTGGACTTCGGCGGGCAGACGGGTATGATGCGGGTGGAGAGGCGGATGCACGGTGGCAGTTGGTGTACGGCAGCTCGCAGCACGGGCCGTGCACGTGCCTGGAGGCGTGGCGGGTGGAGGGCTGGGGTGCCGCTGGTGGCCTTGGCCCTGCCGTGTGCGCCGCCGCCGCCGCCGGCAACGACAACCCTCTCGGGTGGCTCCTGGCGGTGGGGCACAGCAGCGGGCAGCTGGCGGTGGTGTGGCTCCAGGAGGCGCAGCTGTGCGGCACAGGCACCAGCGCTAGCAGCCAGAGCACTGGTGCGACAGCAGGAGCAGGTGCAGGGGCTGTGGCGGCGGCAGGCGGCTGCGGAATGCTGGTGGCCAGCTGGCGCGCCACGGGCGCGGGGTCGGTGATCGGGGCGTGGTGGGTGCGGGCGCTGGGCCCGGGCGTGCTGCTGAGCGTGGGTGGCGACGCGGCGGCCGTCAGGCTGTGGGCGCTGCCAGGCCTGGACGACCCGCCGCACCAGGGCGCAGCGCCCTCGCCGCCTTGCCCTCCTTCCACCGGCGAGGGATTCTTACAGGGCGGCGCAGAGCGTCGTGGGCAGCAGGAGGAGGGGCAGGGCGAGGGGAATCGCCCGCGGCTGGTGGCGGTGGCCCGGTCTCCGCTGCGGGGTCGGCTGCTGGTGGGCGACGTGTGCTGGGCGCACGGCGTGCTGCTGGCGGGGGACCAGCAGGGCAACGTGCTGGGCTTTGCACTGCCGCAGGCCGTACGGGAACAGCTGAGTGCACGGCAGGGCCGTTGCGGTGGCGGCGGCGGCGGTGGCGGGGCGAGGGCAGGGGAGGCGGGCCCGCGGCGGGGCGAGGAGGTGGGAGCAGCGCACGAGGAGCAGTTCCTGACGTGCTTTGCGGTGTTTCGGGAGGCGCTGGGGCCTGCGCCAGCCAGCTGGGTGCGGGTAGCGGGGCCGGGCAGCCAGCTGGGGACGGTTGGGGCTGGGGCAGCCGCGCCATCGGTGTTCACGGTGGCCGGCCGCGACGGCGTGATCGTGCAGTACAGGTGCACGGCCAGCAGCAGCAGCAGCAGTGGCAGTGGCAGCGCTGGAGACTTGGTCCACGGCAACACAGCCGCGGCAGGCACGGCGGGCGCCGCATGTCCGCAGCTGGTGTGCATCAGCCTGCAGAGCCGCACGGGGGTCGCCGCGATCGAGTTTGCTGACGCCCCACAACCGCACCTGGGCCACAACGATGCATCGCCCTCCGTCTCGGCGCGCCCTGGCCACAGTAATGGCACTGGCGCCACCACCCCCACGGCCAGCACTGCCGCCCCCACCGCCAGCTCCGACTCCCTGCTGGTGGCTGGCTTCCGCGGCTCCGACTTCCTGCTGTACTCGGGGGCGCACGGGGCGGAGCTGATGCGGGTGCCGGGCTGCGGAGGGTGGCGCCGCACACATGCACTGCGGGTGGGTGCGGGTGTACCGGCCTGCGGTCCCAAGCACCTGTGACCTGCCGGTAGTACCAAGTTGCAAAGAGGAGGAAGCCGTGTGTGCACACCGCGCATTCCCCCGCCCCCCCGCAGGTCAGCTCCCCCGACCTTGTCACCTTCGCCCACGTGCTGCTGCCCTCCAACCCCCGGGAGCCGCCCGCCATCCGCGTTGTACAGAAGGCGCCGCCACCCTCAGCAGCAGCACGCGGCAGCAGCCCAGGGCCCCAGGGCGGCCAGAAGCAGCAGGGCCACGACGCGCTGACCCGCACGCAGCAGCACCCGCACCCGCAGCAGCAGCAGCGGCCGCTGCCCCGCTCGCTGCACGTGCCGCACCACGGGCGGGAGGTGCTGTGCGCGCTGCTGCTGCCGGGCCGTGCGCCGCCGCCAGCAGCAACCGCACCAGCAGCGGCCCGGGAGCGCCCGGGGACCAGCGGTTCGCGCGGGGGCATGGTAGTCGTCCCTCCGCCCCTCGTCGTCCTCACAGGGGCTGAGGACGGCTCCCTGCGCACCGTCACCGCAGCGCCTGCGCCCAACGGGGCCGGGTCGGGTGCTGTGCCGCCGGGTGGGCGTTACGGCCTGTGCTTCAGCAGCGGGGCGGTGGCGGGTGAGCACGCGGCGGGGACGGCCGTGAGGTGCCTCGCCGCTGCGCCGCTGGGCCGTGCGGCTGCGGCGGCGCTGGGGTTTGCGGAGGGGACAGAGTCAGGACCGGATGGCGGGGTTGCGGTGCCGTACCTGGTGGTCTCTGCGGGCGTCAAGGAGGTGCTCATGGCGTGGCTCGTGTGCGTGGGCCACCTGCAGCAGCAGCAGCCGCAACAGCAGGATAAGGGGCTGGAAGGCCTGGGGGCGGCAGGGCGGGAAGGCTCTGCGGAGGCGAGTTCCGGCGCGGCGGTGCGCAGCGGCTGCCAGTGGCTGTCCACACGGCCGCCGCCCAAGGGCCTGCGGCCGCGGTCCGTCGAGGACGCGAGGCAGGTCCTGTCAGGAGACAGGTGAGGGCAGGAGGTGGTTCACCTGGGACAATGCCCCTGGGGCAGTTGATCACGATGAGCACAGTGATCTGATGCTTCGGGCCATACTCTTTTGCCACGTAAGCTGCAGGTTGCATATCCACGCATTACGCTACAAAACACCGTCTGCCGTTGCATCATCCGCTCTCCTTGCCCCCATCAGGCGCTTCCTGTCCCTGTCCCTCCTGGGCGTCGAGGATGCCCCTGCCGCTGTAGCAGAGCCGCCAGCTGCCGCGGCCACGGCCCCTGGCTGCGGCGACCCTGCTGCTGCAGCTACTGCCCCTCCCCCAGCAGCCCCCGAGCCCACCGCCCTGCTGGCCGTGTCCTCCTCGGACGCCAGCTGCGGCCTGGTGGCTTGGGGGCTGCGCAGCCGCGCCTGGCGACCCGTGGGCCGGCTGGCGTGGCACCAGCACCCCGTGCTGGCCTCCGCGCACGTGGAGGGCCACGCAGACGCGGAGGGGCCCACGGGTCACGGCTGCGGGCTGCCACGACAGGAGCACCAGCGACATGTGGGTCAGGAGCAGCCGGTCAGGGAGGCGGTTACGACAAGCCCGGGCGGAGCGGTACCACCACAGGAGGGCGGCCAGGAGCATGCGGAGGGTGTGGTGGAGGCTGCGGAGGGGGGCTACTGGCTTGCCACTGGGGACACGGGCGGCAGCGTGGCGCTGTGGTGGGTGCCACGTGCCCTGCACCGCGCCGGGCAGCAGGGGGATATGCCTGAGCGGCCTGGGGAGGGGCTGGTGCGGCAGCAGCACCCCCTGCGGCATCGGGCGGTGTGGGGCCGCCCGGAGGGGCGCGGCAGGGCCAAGGGGCAGCGCAGCGCCGTGGGGCCGGACCGGGCGGCAGCGGCGGATGACACGCCCGCAGCGCTGGAAGGGGCCGGGCAGCAGCAAGGGCCCCTGTCCGAGGCTGTGGAGGCGTGTGGCCGGCAGCAGCCTGATGGCGGTGGGGAGGGAGGGCTGCAGGGGCAGCAGGGACGGGACGAGGAGCAGCCTGGGCAGGAGCGGCGTCAGCAGCAGGAGGCGCCGGTGTCGCTGCGGCCCGTGCTGGCGGTGCGCGGGGTGCATGGGTCGGGGGTCAACGCGCTGGTGCTGCTGCACTGGGGTGGGAGCCCAGGGCCAGATGGCGCCGGGGAGGACCTTAGTAGGGCTGAGGAGCCGCAGCAGGAGCCGGGCAGGAAAGGGGTGGCGGAAGGTGAAGAGCAGCAGCACAAGCAGGGGAGGCAGCCGCAGGAGCAGCAGCCTCACGATCTGGTGGTGGTCAGCGGCGGGGACGACCAGGCGCTGTGTGTGCTGCGCGTGAGGGTACGGTTGGAGACCACGGGGCCGGGCGCGGCGCCGGGCAGCGGGGGCGTGTGGAGGGCGGCGGTGTTGGGGCTGTGCCGCGTGCCGCTGGCGCACGCGTCCGCGGTGCGCGGGCTGGAGGTGTGCGGCGCCGCGCAGCGCCTGGCACCGCACGGCCAGCAGCAGGGCGATCCGCCGGATGGGACTCCATGTGGGGGCCGTGGCGGTGGAGCCGCAGGGGATGGCGGTGGCGTCGCGCTGGCCAGCGTCGGCCTGGACCAGGTGCTGCAAACGTGGACGCTGCGGCCGGCGGCGCCGGGCCGCTGCGGTGGCAGCATGACTGGTTCGGGGTCGGGGGCAGGCCAAGCTACTGGACGCGCGAGCCGTGGCGGCAGTCCTGTGCAGGGTGACGGTGGGTCGAGCGTGCAACATGCATCGTACCTGGCGGTGGTGGAGTGCGGCAGCGAGGGGGCTGGCGCTGGGGCCCTGGCGGCGGCGGAGGGGTGCACGGAGCTGCAGGTGGTGCGCCTCCGCAGAGAGCTGGGGGACGAGCAGTCAACAGGGGGGCTAGCGGGGCGCGGGACCGCGGCGGGCAGGGGAGAGAGCCGAGGGTCTGGGCCGGGGAACACTGGCGGGCATGGCGTGCAGGGGCTGCAGGCGTGGCGCTTGGAGGCCGAGGAGCAGCTTGAGGGGGTTGGGCAGTACGGCTGTGTGCGGTACGGCCCCGGGAGCAGTACATTCAGCGACGGTGTGGGCTGTGCTGTCGGGGGTCCAGAACCGTTGGTTTTGAGGCGGGAGGTGGCGGTGACGGTGGACGTGCCTGAACCCGCGTGCATGGCCGCGCTGCCGTTGGGAGGCGTCCACGGCCGGCCGTATGGGCTGGGAGGCGACGGTAGGTCGGATGCCCGTATGGGGGGACTCGGTGAGGTGGTGCTGGCGGTGGCTGGGAGGGGCCTGCAGTTGTTGGAGGGGAGGTAGCGCCACAACCAATGGCCCACAGCCAAAGCTCGTTAGGTGCATCAGGCCGGTCCTAACCTAAATGTCATGGCCTTAAGGACGTGTGTGCGGCTGTGTTGTCCGTTGAGACAGTAGCTGCATACAGAGGTAGGAGGTAGGCAACGCTACAGTATCCCGAGTGCGATTGTGTACTGGTAGGCGGCGGGACAAAAAGCTACGGTAACCTTGACACTTGAGCACTGCGGTGACCTACCAGGGCCATCATCGACAAGTCCATGTCAGCAGTGGTTGACCATGCGAAGTACCGTATTCTGATTTACTGTATATATCTAGGTTGTGCACAAAGCTGCACATTCGCCGAGGCATGCGCTGAGGATTTTGCGTGGCTTGCTGAGTGTGCCGTACTACCGACATCCTGTTCCAACACTTCTGGAGTTCCCACTTTCGTGCCATCCATGATAATTCCCTCGCCGCCTGGACACCTGTCTCTCTGCCGTACCAGGGGGAGAGCAGCGCACGACAGATATGGGTGAAGCGGGTTTCGGGTTCAGGGTTTGGCCATGACCAACCACTAACGAACACTAAACGTCCAACCGCTAACGAAAAACTGATTTTTTTGCGTTTTAAGTCATTGTTTTAATGCTATATATAAGCTCAAATACCATTTGTGGTCAAGAGCAGTTGTGGCCGAGTGGTTAAGGCGTCTGACTCGAAATCAGATGGGATCTCCCGCATAGGTTCGAATCCTGTCAACTGCGATATCTTATATCATATTTTGAATTTTATTATTGTTTGACTCAGCATTTCCTCTCTGCCCATCCAGGCGGAGTTGTGGATGTCTGAATCCAATGTATTTTGTTCTTTGATTCAGCATTTCCTCTCTGCCCATCCAGGCAGGGTTGTGGGGGCTACAGGATTGCGGCCATGATCGGCCACAAGGAGTTGTTACGCTGCCCTGTGTGAGGGGCTGCTCGTTGGTGCAGGCATGCTCTCGTGTCCCGCCGCCGTGCAAAGGTGGGATTCGAGTGATCCCACGGGTTCTAGAGGAAACTTTGGGCCCAGGTGGTGGGCCGTGCACTCTTGCCGTTTTGGAGCCGTATACCCGTATTCCCTGCCAGGACCCAGCCCGTGCGTTCAAGGGATGGGGCCGGAGCGAGCTGTGGAAGAGGACCAAGGCTACCAAAACACCAGCCCCCCGCGTTTCGCGGGTCGATATGCAGACCCTTGCCCAATAGGGGCACGGTGGAGGTGTGTGGGGGCACGCAGCGGGCATGTTGGGGGGTGCTGGGGGTGCTGGGGGTGTAGGAGTTGCTGGGAGTGCTGGGATTGCGGCGGGTGGGGGGGGGCCAGGGGCTGCACCCTGCGGGCGTGCGGGGGGTGCATTGCAATTTCACTCGAGTGCCACCCCAACCTGCGTCTGTGCACAGTCCATCGTTTCACGCCACCCCACACTCCTCCCTGTACCCGCCTCCCTGCACCCGCAGTCCGTCCTCCACGCCACCCCACCCTCCTTACCCTGTCCCATGTCCCCACGCCTCCCACACTCCTCACCCGGTCCCCTGTCCCCACGCCTCCCTGCACCCGCAGTCCGTCCTTCATGCCACCCCACACTCCTTATCCGGTCCCCTGCCCCACGCCTCCCTGCACCCGCAGGCCGTCCTTCATGCCACCCCACACTCCTTATCCGGTCCCCTGCCCCACGCCTCCCT
>VFQN01008644.1_pt1 | contig 10193 bp, 9 predicted proteins | sample 3512371 | NCBI WGS metagenome assembly VFQN01 (sample SAMN10412370, study PRJNA504923) | tailings metagenome | isolation source: Replicate 2 from Balatoc abandoned mine | place: Philippines: Itogon, Benguet | collected 2017-08-28 | reverse complement strand
CAGACCGAGAGCCGCATGTTCCGGGAACTTGCCAGCCCCGTCGTACCAGGTGACGGTGATGGTGTCGCCGGCTGTCAACTCGGTGCCGGGGAACACATAGGTCACCGTTTCGGACTTCGGCCAGACTTCCTTGTTCATCTCCGGGGCGTCGGCCACGATGCTCACCGGAGCGGTCAGTTTCAGCGCCATGAAGACGGGATCGAGGATGTGGCAGCCGAAGTCGCCGAGTTGTCCGTTGGCGAAATCGAGCCAGTTGCGCCAGTTGAACGGATGATAGATTTCCGGCAGGTACGGACGCTCGGGGGCAACGCCCAGCCAGTTGTCCCAATGCACGCCTGCAGGCACCGGCGCACTGCCGGCGGGGCGATCATCAACCTTGCGCCAGCTTGGATTGCCACTCTGCCAGGAATGCACTTCCTTTACCTTGCCGATCGCACCGTTATGGACGCCGGCGACAGCAGTCCGATAGGCGGAGTGCGACTGGATCTGATTGCCCATTTGCGTGACGACGCCGTACTTCGCAGCCGCCAGCTGCATCTGACGGGCTTCAAACACGGTGTGTGTGAGCGGCTTCTGACACTGCACATGCTTTTTGAGCTGCATCGCGGCCAGTGAGACCGGCGCGTGCATGTGGTCGGGCGTGGAGACGATCACCGCGTCGAAGCTGTCGGCGGCGTCCATCAGCTTGCGCCAGTCGGTGTAGGTCTTGGCGTCGCCATATTTCTCAGCCGCCTGACCGAGATGCGCCTTCGATTCGTCGATGTCACACAGTGCCACCACCTGCACCTTCGGACTGGCAGCGGTGTTATTCAGATCCGACCAGCCCTTGCCGCCGCAGCCCACCGAGGCCACTCGCAGCTTGTCGTTAGCGCCCAGTACGCGAGCCCAGCTGGCAGCCGGCAAGGCGAGTGTCGCACCGAGGGCGGCAGACTGGGTCAGAAAATGGCGTCTTGAGGTGCGGACCGACATTGCAGGCTCCTGTCAGGAAGTATGGCCGGGAGAATTTCAGGCAGGCACAAAGGTTCGACGAGCGCGCATTCAGCACCGGGCCATCTTAGGGACTGCCCGACCGGGGCGATAGCGAGCCGGTCAGTGCCGCCAGTTGATCGGGAACGTTATTGACGCGCCGCTTGCGGGCGTGTCACGATGTCCGGCAGGCGGTCCGGGGGAGCGGGTTTACCCATGCCCCGGGCCGCATCGTCGTTACGGTCGTTCCGTGTGGAGTAATTCGCCGGCTCCGCAGAACGGGAGTAAACGGCGGTCAACTACCGTCGTGATCAGCGGTTGCAAAACGGGAATGATCTGCCCCCGTGGTTCGTGACCGATACAGACTATAGTGTGACAGGATGTTATGGCCGCGGGACGGATGGAGCATGTTGTTCTGCCTGTCGCAATCGACCCGCGTAATAATGCCGTCGCTGGAACCGTCTGCGGTCAAGACCTGTCGTCCTCATGAGGGCAGGCGGCTGTCGGACACTGAAACCTGTCGTCGCTGTTGATCCATAACAATCCTGGTTCGTTAAACACCCATGTTTTAAAAGTATTGCACCGCGGGCAGTCGTCCTTTCGCTGGCATTCCGCCGGACGGCCGTGTCGCGTGTCAACCTCCTCGGGCCTTCGTTGAAGTAGACTGGAAGCGTTCCGTGTCACCGGTTCAACCTGTCAGGAACACCGCCGTCGGCAGTCCGGCCGGCGGTGCGGGCCATGCACCTTCCACTTCTGGTCCGCGAGTCGGCCTGTTGACGAGCGGTTCCCGCGGAGATGTGCAGCCGTATCTGGCACTCGCCGCCGGGCTGAAGCGGGCCGGCGTGGATATTACGGTCATCACGCATGAACCCTTCCGGCAGTTCGTGGCAGAGCAGGGCGTCCCGTTTCGCTCGCTCCGCGGCGACCCGCGGGCACTGCTGTCGACCGAAGTCGGCAAGCAGCTGCTGAGTCTCGGCGACAAATCGAAACAGTTCTTCAAAAAGATGGTGGAGCTGGCAGAGCCGATCACCGTCGACGTGACGGAAGATGCGGTCAAGGCGTTGCAGGATATGGACGTGCTGCTGTGTACCAGCAGCCTGATGTTCGTCGGTGAGGCCCTCGCCGAAAAGCTGAAGTGCCAGCTGATCTATGTGTCGCTGCAACCGGTCGCCCCCACGATTGAACAACAGGGCGTGTTTCAGACGCCGCTGCCGTCCTGGCTGAAGTTTCTGGAAGGCTGGGGCTGGCATCGCGTGGCCCAGAATGTCGGGATTTACGCGTACGGGCACTTCTATCGCCACACAACCCGCCGCATCCGCAAGGAAGTGCTGGGCTTGCCGCCGCGTCGACAATTCGACGCCAGCTACTTCAACAAAAACGGTCCGCTGTTTCTGTACGGCTACAGTCAGCACGTCGTCCCGCGGCCCTCGGACTGGGCGCCGACCCAGCAGGTATGCGGCTACTGGTTTCTCGATTCCGATCCAAACTGGCAGCCGCCCGTAGCGCTGCAGGAATTTTTAAAAGCCGGGCCGCCACCGGTGTATGTCGGCTTCGGCAGTATGCCATCGGAAGATCCCGTGGCGACCCGCAAGCTGGTGGTCGAGGCGCTGCAGAAGGCCGGTCAGCGCGGGATTGTGATGCAGGGCTGGGGCGGGATGGATGCCGCCGACCTGCCAGAATCGATTTTCGTCGTCGACAGCATTCCGCACGACTGGCTGTTCCCGCAGATGGCAGCCGTCGTGCATCACGGCGGAGCGGGCACCACTGCTACCGGCCTGCGTGCCGGCATCCCGACTGTCATCCTGTCCCAGATCGCCGATCAACCCTACTGGGGACGTCGCGTGCATGCCCTCGGAGCCGGCCCGGCCCATATTCCCCGGAAGCAATTGACCGCTGATAACCTCGCGGCTGCCATCGATCAGGCGGTGAACAATCCGTCCATCCGCGCCGCAGCGAAACGACTGGGAGAACAGATTCGCAGTGAAGACGGCATCGCTACCGCAGTTGCGATCCTGAAGCAGAAACTGGGAATACCCCAAGGCTGACGTTGGGTGGCATGCTTGCCCTGCCAGGCAAGCGTGGTCCAAAACGGTCGTTTCTCGACAACCCATGCCGAAGAAATCACATGCTTGCCTGGCAGGGCAAGCATGTCACGCTGGATCTGCATCTGCCGGATTCATGCTTCCAGTGTCATGGTCGGCGACGTGCTGACCGGTCGCGGCCGTCGACAAAACCTTCCAGACGATGCGGGTCCGACAGGATCTGTTCGAGGTCGCTGACCGTGCGTTCCCACGGAGAACCGCCGGGAATCGTCTGATCCTCTGCCCGCACCTCGGCGGCAATCTCATCCACTGAGAACTCGCCAAACTCTTTCAGCCAGGCAGCGGTCTCCTGCGACCTGGCCGGTTTGGCAGGCTTCGGTTTCGGCGCGACGTCCTCGACCGACAGGGTGCGGATGTCGTCACGCTGGCGGATGCGTTCCCAGAATGGTTCGCTGTCCATCGGCGTCGCTCCGCGTCGGCGGGCCGCCTTGTGCAGGCGATGATCGGCCGAGACCACAATGGTCTGCCGCGGCGACGGGTGGTGGTCAATCAGTTCCTCAATGACGGTATCGGCGTCTGATGTCGCGGGGGAGAACAGCACCCGCATGTCGCGATGCCGCGCCTCCCCGGAACCATCGAACGGTGAGCTCTGGCCATCAAACACCACCGTACACCGCAGCTGCTCGACCGGCAGCAGTTTTTCCGCCAGCATGCCCAGCAGCCGCGTGCGCAAACGTTCCAGATCTCCCGGTGCATAACGGATGCGGGCCAGCCCGGCGGCATGCAGCAGGTTGTAGCCATCGATAATGAGAAACGGGACGCCCATGCGTCTAAAATACCACGCCAGCGAGTTGCAGACGATGGTTTTCCCGAAGTTCACCGTCACATGGCTGCTGGCACATCGCTTCCGGCAGGCGGCGAGGGGATGGGACACCTGATGGACCGGAACCGCGTTCTTCCTCTATTTGCCGCACTTCGCCGTGCATATCCCGCTGAATGCCCCCAATGAACTGGGACAGAAAGCTCTTCCCTGGATCAGGCTGCACGTTATGATCACCGGTCCGTGAACTCCTGATCCGACTGAAGTCCAGCCATCGCAGCCCGTCATGCCACACGTGTCATTCACGCCGCACCTGCAGATGCATCTGGACTGTCCGCCGCTGGACGCAGCAGGCAGCACCGTTCAGGAAGTCCTGTCGACGGTGTTTGAGCAACGGCCGAAGTTGCGCAGCTATGTGCTGGACGATCAGGGAGCGGTGCGAAAGCACGTGACCATTTTCATCAATCAACGTCCGATCGCGGATCGCCGGTCGCTGTCCGATGCGGTGGCAGAGTTTGACCAGATCTTCGTTTTTCAGGCACTCTCCGGCGGCTGAGCTGGAAATCACCAGCTGCCCGACCAAATTTCTGACAGGAAAGTTGTGTCCTTATGTCCGCAACTCTCTGGCTCGGCACTCGCAAGGGGTTGTTTCAACTCCAGGTGGAACACGGCAACTACGTCGTCAAACGCCTGTCATTCGCAGGACATCCGGTGTGCATGGTCATGGATGACCCGCGGGATCATGCCGTGTACTGTGCCCTGAACCTGGGGCACTTTGGCGTGAAGCTGCATCGTTCCGATGATCGCGGCGAGACCTGGACGGAAATCGGGGTGCCGACCTATCCGGCCGTCGAAGGCGGGAAAGGTCCGTCGCTAATGCAGATCTGGGCGCTGGAACCGGCTGGACCGGCGGTCGCTGACGGCATCTGGGCCGGCACCATTCCCGGAGGCCTGTTCCGCACCACGGACCGCGGCGACTCCTGGACGTTGAACACGGCGCTGTGGAATCATCCCGCCCGCGAAAAATGGTTCGGCGGCGGCGCTGATGAACCGGGAATGCACTCGGTGGCCGTCGATCCGCGTGATCCGCAGCACGTGCTGGTCGCGGTGTCCTGTGCGGGCGTCTGGCGGACCCGGGACGGCGGCGAATCCTGGGAAATCGGCGGCCCGGGGATGTTCGCGGAATACATGCCTCCCGAGAGTCGTGAAGATCCGAATATTCAGGATCCGCATCTGATGGTGCGCTGTGCTGATGCGCCGGATGCCCTGTGGGTACAGCACCACAACGGCGTGTTCCGCTCGACCGACAATGCTGCCAGCTGGCAGCATGTGACCGGCTTGCGACCGTCCAGTTTCGGCTTTGCGGTGGCAGTGCATCCGCATCAGCCGGAAACCGCCTGGTTCGTCCCGGCCGTGAAGGACGAGATCCGGATACCGGTCGATGGCCAACTTTCAGTGACGCGCACGCGCGACGGGGGCCGGACCTGTGATATGCTGACTCACGGTCTGCCGCAGACGAACTGTTACGACATCATCTACCGGCATGCCCTGGATGTCGACGACAGCGGACATTCCCTGGCGATGGGATCGACGACCGGCAATGTCTGGACCACGTCCAATGAGGGCGACACCTGGCACTGCGTCGGCCATCATTTCCCACCGGTTTACGTCGTGAGATTCCAGCGGAATTTGCCGCGGTAATTTCCGGGCGGAAGGTTGAAGGCTAAGGGCCAGGGGGACAGAAACCCGGCACCCGGGATTCTTCCTCTGTCCCTCTGTCTTCAGCTTTAAGTAACTATCGAGTGCCATGACCGATCGTCGACTGGGACTGCCGCATCTGGGCCTCGGAGTGGGGCTGCGCAGCGTTCATTTTCCGTATCTGTTGCAGCATCGTCCGGCGGTGGACTGGTTTGAGATCATCTCCGAGAACTTCATCGACTCGCAGGGACGCCCGCGCTGGGTGCTCGATCAGCTGGCAGAGCGTTATCCGCTCGTCATGCACGGCGTGTCGCTGTCGATCGGCAGCACCGATCCGCTGAACTTCGACTACCTCAAAAAACTGAAACGGCTGGCCAGCGAAATTGACGCGGTCTGGATCTCGGACCACGTCTGCTGGACCGGCGTCGCCGGGATCAATGCTCACGATCTGTTGCCGATCCCGTTTACCGAAGAGTCGCTGCAGCACGTCGTGGCCCGCATTCACACGGTGCAGGATCTGCTGGAGCGTCCGCTCGTGCTGGAGAACCCCAGCAGCTACGTCACCTTTGCGGCGTCTACGATGCCCGAGTGGGAGTTCATTTCCCGCATGGCCGCAGAGACCGGCTGCGGGCTGCTGCTCGATGTGAATAACGTGTATGTGTCCAGTATGAATCATGAGTTCGACGCGGTCGAATACCTGCAGCAATTACCGCACGACCGGATCGTGCAATTCCACCTGGCCGGACATACGAACTGCGGTACGCATCTGATTGATACTCACGATGGTCACGTGATTGATCCGGTGTGGGAACTGTACCGACTTGCTCACGAATTAACCGGGGGCGCCTCCACGCTGCTCGAATGGGATGCCCGCATCCCTGACTTTCCGGTGTTGCATGCGGAAGTGCTGAAGTCACGTCAGTTCATGTCGCAATCATTGGCCGGTTTTCCGGAACTTCGTCCGCTGCCAGGGATGTCGTCGGAGCCAACCATGTCAGCCGTTCCACATCCCGCGACCGGCGTGCTGGTGGAGGCGGAATGAATTCGCCTGAGTCGCCCGTCGGGTCGGTCTTCTCGCTCGCACAGATCCAGCGCTGGATGCAGACCGTGATTACGCATCCGGACGGTGTGAGTGCCGGCGTAGATTCTGCGTCATCCGCAGACCAGCCAGGGATCGATTCCAGGTGTGCCGAGGAGATCATCACTCGTTCCAGCCGGCAGACGAGCATGGAGCGATTACAGGTCTATGCCCACGCCTATGTGGCGCGACTGCTGGAAGTTCTGGCAGCAGAATACCCGGCCTTGCAGCACGCGCTGGGGGCAGACCTGTTCCAGACCTTCGCCGCCGCGTATTTGCAACAACAGCCGTCACGCAGTTATACGCTGTCGGAACTCGGAGCCGGTTTTCCCGGGTGGTTACAGGCGAATCGACCGGCTCGCGCGGCGGACGAGACCGGTCCGGACTGGGCCGACTTCCTGGTCGATCTGGCAACCCTCGAACGGACCTACAGCGATGTCTTTGATGGTCCGGGAATGGAAGGGCGGGCGGGACTGCAGCCCGGCGATCTGACAGGGATCGACCCTCAGCAATGGCCGCTGGTCTGTCTGGACACCGTCCCGTGTCTGAGGTTACTGCCGCTCAGGTTTCCCATCCATGAGTACGTGACCGCCGTTCGTCAGCAGCAGGAACCGGAAGCCCCTGCTGCTGACGATACCTGGCTGGCGGTGACGCGGCGGGAGTTCGTTGTCCGCCGCACTCCGCTCACCCTGCCGGCGTTTACAGCGTTGAAATGCCTGCAGGCCGGCGGCACGGTCGGTGAGGCCCTCACGCAGGCGCATGTCTGCTGGACCGGACCTGCTGATCGCTTCGCGTCGGCGCTGGAGACCTGGTTCCGCGAGTGGTCAGCGGCCGGATATTTTTTGGCGGTACGAACTCCGGCTGCGACCGGGAGCGATTTCACAGGCTGAGTTTGGCCGGCATGGCCAGACCGTGATCCGCCGGTGTGGAGGACGTCATCAGTTGCCTGGTCAGCGACGTCGGATCACGCCTCACGTGTCGCTGTGGACGTGTCATCACGTTGAGACGTTGCCAGTACTGCTGGCAACGGGGGCACTGGTCCAGATGACGGACGACCCGTCGCGAAGGGCGTGTGTCTGTCATGCCTGTAAAGTGTCGCAGCGCCAGCTCTTCAACCTGTGTACAGGTCACCGGCAGGGACGCCGGTGGTTTCCGGGTCGCATCCGGCAGCGATGTCATGATCGGGAGGCCGGTGAACAGCAGGCACAGGGTGGTCCCGGACACTCGCAGCAGTAACCCGGGCGCTTCCCGGGTATCGCGTTCAACAACTCCGGTGATCACCGGCGAATGACCGGCCGGAACAGAAATGATTCGAGGGTCATGCCATTCAGGGCGCGAGATGCTCATGGCCTCCAGGCTCCGTAGCTGGGATGGCTGCATGGTGTCAGGACAGCAATGGTGCCGACGCAGACAACATTGTCTGTCAGGACCAGGTCGCCGGAATTCAGGAAACAGACAGAGATGACGGACGAAAGGTACGGATCAGACTATCGAACGGACAGGTGCCGGAAAATATCGGAACGGGCGGCTTGCCCCGGAATTGTGGAATCCTGTGAAACAGCGGACAGGAGCGAAATCAGGACGATGCCAGCACATCGACTCCGCAACCGGGAACTCCGACTCGGCAACGTGGAACACCGACTCCACCACAGAGACTACTGGATATGTCGTCCGGGCTGGCCCGATCAGATCAGTCAATTGTGGGGACACAATTCATCACTGGCGCAGCAGTTGAAGTGACGCGCCTTCTTCAGGCGTCTCCTCATGAAAAGGCTTCACGGAGGTCACGACGGACATAAATGAGAACAGGCACATTTCCTGCACTGGCAAGCGATTCATGCCAGGCCATCGTCGGTAAACTTCGGTGGTTTGGTGTAGAACTCACTGAGATCCAGCTTGTTCTGGGTTTCTCCCTCCAGGATTTGCAGCCGTTTTTCCAGTCGGCTCAGGCGGAGTTCCAGCTGGGGATGCAATTTGAGTGCCCCGGTGTTCGGAGCTGTGCGGGGAACCGCCGGGTAATTGAGCTGTCGTTGCAGGGCCGAAAACAGGTAGAGCGGATCTTTGCCGCGATTCGCTTTCGCAATCCGACCTTCCTGGCGTCCGAACAGCATTGGAACTGCCGGCTGATATTCAGGATGCGTGCGCCGCCGTTCCTCGACGAACCATTCAGACCGGTAGTAGATGTGGTCGCAGAATTCCCGTTCGCCGAGGCTGATCCGCAGGCGACGGATGAAGGTTTTCCAGATTTCATCGTATTGCGGATCATCCGCGATAGCGGTCATGCCTCGGTCGTATCCGAGGCGGTTGCGTGCCAGGCACTCGAACTGATAGATAAACAACCCGGCCGGAGACGGTTGATCGCTCCGGTAGCGGGCCTCGCGTTCCAGGATCAGCAGGGCCAGCCGCTGGTCGAACTTTGACCGGTCTTCCTCCGACTGGTGCAGCACGTAGGCCTGGAACGGTGTGAAGTAATGGCCCAGCAGTTGCATCCCGGTACTCATCCGCCCGCTGTGCAGCAACTCGCCTTTCAGGACATCCAGCGCCAGCGGCAGGCGGGTCGTCGTGAGGACTTCCTGACGAATGTCTTCGAGGATTTCCTGTGACGGCTGATTGTCTTCCAGGCGTTCCCCGAACACCCGGAAGAAATAGGCCTGCTCAATGTATTCTTCACGGTCCAGAACCGGCATCGGTTGCGCTCGCTCGCCATCAGGATTCCACGGTTGCCCGGGGTCAAGCTTGCCGGGGATCAGTCGCGGACGTCAAGTCGCAAGGTCCGCACAGGTGGCGATTGATGGTCAGGCCATTCCCGGGAACGGGTTACTGACCATCCACCGACCCGGCCGGTACGTCTCGTCCTGCAGGTGGAAATTCATCAGCGGAAAGCGGGATCTTCACATTCATTTATTCTTGATCAAATGATCACGATGGCTTCATGTTCCCGGCCACAATACCTGTCGCCAGGCCAAGGAATGTCGCGCAAGGTCTGCGCTGCACATCGATCTGCGGTTCAAGGCATTACGATTCCAGGAATCCCTGCCCATGCTCGCCCGCCCTCGAATTCCGTCTTCATCAGAATCTTATAAAAGAGGGTTTACCCTCATCGAACTGCTGGTGGTGATTGCCATCATCGCGATCCTGATCGCACTTCTGCTGCCCGCCGTTCAACAGGCCCGCGAAGCTGCCCGCCGCACCCAGTGCAAGAACAACCTCAAGCAGATGGGCCTCGGGCTGCATAATTACGAATCGACGTTCAACCGCTTCCCCTCTGCCGGGGAAGGAACCGTCCGGACTTCGCCTTATCGTCGCGCCTTCTTTCCGGTGTCAACTTTCACCGCCCTGCTACCGTTCATCGATCAGGCCCCGTTGTATAACCGCTTCAACTTCGCCCAGCACTATTCCGCCGGCTGGGTCTCCGGTGCCGCGACTGGCAATGCGTTTGCCGCCCAATCCACGATTACAGCCTTTGTCTGCCCCAGTAACGGAGCCACTCCGGGCGATCCCCAGGGATTCGGCCTGACGGACTATATGCCGATCGCCTATACCGATATCGATAGCAGCGGCAACCGTAACGCCATGACTTCCAGCACTT
>VFQN01008643.1_pt1 | contig 10194 bp, 9 predicted proteins | sample 3512371 | NCBI WGS metagenome assembly VFQN01 (sample SAMN10412370, study PRJNA504923) | tailings metagenome | isolation source: Replicate 2 from Balatoc abandoned mine | place: Philippines: Itogon, Benguet | collected 2017-08-28 | reverse complement strand
CTATCAATAGCAGGAGGCCGATTCCCATGAGATATTTGCCAAGTGTAGGATTCATAACGCCAAATTTACGAAGCATTTGAATTTTTGAGCAAAAACCTTCATTTTCGCCGTTTCAAAACCATAAACCCTAAAACACTTATGAAGTCTTCCGTTCGGATACAATTAATGCTCATGATGTTCCTCCAATTTTTTACATGGGGGTCGTGGTACGGTCAAATGAGCGTTTATCTTGGTAAACAACTCAACGCCACAGGCGACCAAATCGGGAATGCTTACTTGGCTTTTTCGATTGCCATGATTATTTCTCCTTTTATTGGGGCGGTAGCCGACCGCTATTTTGCGGCTCAAAAAGTGCTTGGCGTACTCAACTTGGTAGGAGCGGGTTTATTGTTTTTGATTTCTCAAATCAACGACGCCGGAACTTTCTTCTGGGTAATTTTGGGCTATTGCCTTTGTTTTGCCCCTTGTATTGCGCTTACGACTTCGATTTCGATGCGCCATATTGCTTCGCCCGAAAAAGACTTTCCTACTATTCGGGTTATGGGCACTATCGCTTGGATTGCCGTTACTAACCTTATCGGATTCTTGAATGTAGGGGATAAAGTTACGATTTTTCAAATCTCTATCTTTACCTCGGTATTGTTAGGAGTGTTGGCGTTTACTTTGCCCAATACCCCTCCTCGTGCTACTGGCCCTGTGAATATCGGTCAAATCATCGGAGCCGATGCTTTCAGTTTGTTCAAAAATCGCTCCTTTGCCATTTTCTTTATCTCGTCGGTAGCGATTTGTATCCCATTGTCGTTTTACTCTGCCTTTGCCAACCCTTCGTTGCGGGCATCGGGAATGGAATTTGTAGAAAACAAAATGTCGCTAGGGCAAGTGTCGGAAGTGGGTTTTATGCTTTTGATTCCTTTTGCGTTTAGTCGATTGGGCGTCAAGTGGATGCTGGGTGTGGGGCTTATCGCGTGGATTATCCGCTTTTTGTGTTTTGGCTACGGAGATGCTGCTACGAGCGAATGGATTCTTTACGTCGCTATTTTGTTACACGGGGTGTGCTTTGATTTCTTTTTCGTAACGGGTCAAATTTATACCGACACCAAAGCGGGAGAGCGTATCAAGTCGCAGGCGCAAGGGCTTATTACGCTTGCTACTTATGGTCTTGGAATGGGGATTGGTTCGTGGCTTGGTGGAAAAGTATTAGCTGCCAATACCGATGCCGCCAATGTTACCAACTGGCTGAGCGTCTGGACCGTTCCTGCGGGTATTGCCGCCGTTGTTTTAGTATTATTCTTGATTTTCTTCAACGATAAGTCCACCGACAAGGTGGAGGCTAGTCATTGATTTTTGTATAAGAGTAAGACTTTTCGAGCGTCAAAAACTCCGAAAATTTTATATAATCACTGATTTTTAACAAATATCAAACGTCGGCTAGGGCATTTCCTTGCCGACGTTATTTTTCTGGCCTTTATGCAAATTTTATCCTACAATCTTAACGGTATTCGCGCTGCAATGCGCAATGGTCTTATCGAATGGTTGGCTGACAAATCTTTTGATATACTGTGCTTTCAAGAAGTAAAAGCCACGCTCGACCAAGTCAATCTACTCGAATTTGAAGCTTTGGGCTATCAGCTTGTCGGCTGGAATGCCGCTCAAAAAAAGGGCTACAGCGGTGTCGCGATTTTTTCTAAAATTCCGACTAGTCGCTGCGTCATTGGCTGTGGCATCGAGCCGTATGATTACGAAGGGCGGGTAATTAGGGCTGATATTGGCGAGCTCACGATTGTCAACGCTTACTTTCCTTCGGGCACAAGCGGCGACGAGCGTCAAGGAATCAAAATGCAGTTTTTGGGTGATTTTCAGGAATGGATTTTACAACTAAAACAGACCCAAAAACACCTCATAGTAGTGGGTGATTATAACATCGCTCACCAAGAAATTGACATTCATGACCCCGTTCGAAACAAAAATACGACCGGTTTTTTGCCCGAAGAACGAGCTTGGATGACTCAGTGGTTTGGTGGGGGTTTTACGGACGCTTTTCGTTATCTTAATCCTGAACTCGTAGAGTATAGTTGGTGGAGCTACCGAGCCAATGCCCGACCCAACAACAAAGGGTGGCGCATTGATTACTTATCCGTTACTGACAATCTACGCCCGCATCTGGTAGCCTGTCGTCAACTAGCCGACGCGGTTCATTCAGACCATTGCCCCGTATGGCTAGAGCTTGATATTTAACCAAATTGATGATTCTGGCTCACACTCTTTGGGTTAATTTTGGTAAAACCACTAAATTCTTCCAATTTTGCTTCAATAATCTCGTTTTTTATGATAGATTGAACCTGATTTCGTTACTTATCATACCCATCAACGAGATTTTCTTAAAAGCGATGAAACACAAACCCTATATCTGGGTCATACTTTTTTTGAGTCAATTGGTTTTTGCTCAAAAAAATAAGCCTATTGGTGAAACTGAAGCTCAAAAAGCCCAACGGTTTGAACTTGAATTTTTATTGACCGAAGGTTTGAAGTATTCGGCCATGGAAGAATACCAAAGGGCTGATAGCGTCTTTCGTTTGGCTTTGAAAATTAATCCTAATGTGGCAGCCATTAATTATGAATTGGCTCGTACCCTACTCAAAAGGGAGAAGTTGGACGAAGCGGCTATTTTCAACCAAAAGGCTTTTCAGCTTACTCCCGAGAATAAGTTTTATGGCCTACAACTAGCCGAAATTTATACCCAACAACGCAGATACAACAAAGCGGCCGACCTTTACCGTGAAATAATCCGCCAAAGCTCCGACAATGCCGAATATGGCCTAGAACTAGCGGCGGTTTATATTTTAGATGAAAAATACGAAGAAGCACTCAAAGCTTACGATGAAGTTGAGAAATCCCTAGGGATAGACGAAGACTTGACGCATCAAAAGCAACGCATCTATATCAAACTTGATAAGCCCAACAAAGCCATCGAAGAGGCAAAAAAACTTATCAATGCTGAACCCAGCGAAGCCCAGTATGTGGTAGAATTGGCGCAGCTTTTGATGATTGCCAAACGCCCCCAAGAGGCCAAAGAACAGCTCGAAAAAGCCCTCACAATCAATCCTGACCAAGCAGATGCCCGCATGATGCTAGCGGAGATTTATCGCCAAAGTGGTGACAACAAATCGGCCGAACAGCAGATGGGGCAGATGTTTAACAACCCCAATGCTGATATTGATACCAAAATGCAAGCATTGGTCAACTTGCTACGCGAAGCCAAAGATGAAGCTACTCGTCAAGAAGTACTGGCGCGCGCATCAGAAATCGTAAAGGCTCATCCCAAAGATATGCGAGCCTACGTAGTCTATGCCGACTTGCTCGTAAAAGCCAACCGAAAAGCCGAAGCGCGCGATGCCTATATGAACGCCGTACGGATCAATAGCTCTATGTATGAAGTCTGGGGCGCGGTGCTTCAGCTCGATGGCGAACTCAACCAAATCGATAGCATATTGGCTCATTCTGATTTGGCGATTGAAAACTTCCCCAATCAAGGATTGTTTTGGTATTCAAATGGCTCGGCACATTTGGTCAAACGAAACTATCAAAAAGCCGTAGACGCCTTGGAAGAAGCGCAAAAACTAACTTCGGACAACAAAGAGCTTCAAAATGCGATTTTTGCTCAATTGGGAGATGCTTATCATGGGATAGGTGAACACCAAAAATCAGATGATTCGTACGAAGCGGCCCTCAAAATAGAGCCTAACAACGACCATGTTCTTAACAACTACAGCTATTTTTTGTCATTGAGAAAAGATAAACTTGAAAGAGCCAAAGAAATGGCCGCAAGTGTAGTAGCCCGACATCCCGACAATGCCACCTATCTTGATACGTATGCTTGGGTGCTTTATGTGATGAAAGACTATAAAAATGCACGCGTCAACTTAGAAAAAGCCATTGCTTCTGGTAAAAGTGTAAGTGGTACTATCATAGAACATTACGGAGATGTACTTTACCAATTGGGAGAGAGAGAAAAAGCCGTAGAGCAGTGGAAAAAAGCAAAAAGTATGGGAGAAAACACCCCGCAAATTGACAAAAAAATAGCGACTGGACAGTTGGTAGAATAACCCTTTGTACCCACTGTCTTCATCCAATACCCTATAAATGCCCAAAAGTTAAGCCGCCTTTATACGCAGATACTTCCTGAAGGACATTTGTGTATGTTTCAAAACTTTGTTGGCATTATCAAAACAATATGACTACCTTAAAACTAAAGTATATTTCTCTCGTAATATTGGGTTGTTTGTCGGCCTGTCACCGTCCACGCCAAAAAAGTGAGACTCCTACCCGCACAGACAGCCTTGCGCTTGCTCCCAAAGATTCGGTAGTGATAGCAGTTCCGGTAGACTCAATAGCTACTCTTCCTAAAACTGAATCAGAAGATATTAAAGTCAAGGTAGAAAATATCGACTTCCAATACTTGTCTGCCAAATCAAAAATATCTTTTAAAAGTAAAGACCAAGATATCGACAATGCCAATGTCAATATCCGTATGCGAAAAGATAGCGTCTTATGGCTGTCTATCGTAGCAGGTCCTATCGAAGTAGTAAGAGGACTTATCACCCGCGATTCGATTCAACTTGTGGATCGCTATCACAAAGAATACTACCAATACGATTTTGCAACTCTTAGTCAAAAATTTAATTTTCAGTTAAGTTTTGACCTCATACAATCTATTTTGGTCGGCAATATGCCCATTCCCAAAAAACCCGGTGAGAGGTTTAAGAAAGAAAATGATTATTTTATGCTGCGCCAAGAAGAGGGAAAAATCTCACTGGAAAATTACATAGGAGAGCAAAATCGCCGCCTCAAAAAACTCTTGGTGACAGAGCAGCCCACCAAAAATTCGCTAAAACTTGATTACGATGATTTTACCCAACTCAACAACTATCTCTTTCCTTATACGAGCTTGATTGAGCTTGATTATAAATCAAATAAAGACAATCAACTTTACCAAACGGTATTTAGAATCAAACACCAAAAAGTAGAACTGAGCGAAAAGCCCCTTTCGTTTCCATTTAGTATTCCTTCTAAATACCAAAAAAAATAGCCAAAAAGGTGTATTCTTGCAGTTTGAAGAAACTACTTATGAGTAAACATTTGATTTTTTGTCGGTCAAAAGACTCCTATTTGCAGCAAAGTAGCCCATTTGGTGTCAATAATAAGTTGACTTGGAAGTTAGCACTTTGGATTGGATGCTTTTTTTTCATTCCTTCTATATCGGTTTTTGCCCAAAAAAGTCGCCAACAGCTTGAGAAAGAAAAAAAAGAAAACATCGAGAAACTACAGCAACTACAGAATATTCTCAAACAAACTAGCGAACAAAAACGCGCTACTTTGGGGCAGCTCAAAGCGATCAAACAACAAATTTCGGCTCAAAACCGCAAAATTGAACTCATCAATGACGATATAGAATTGATGGATTCAGAACTTAAGGAATTACAGAAAGCCAAAGTAGAATTGGACAATGACTTAGGTAAACTACGTGAAGAGTACGCTAAAATGATTTATAATGCTTCGAAGCGAAACAATAGCCTCAACGAACTTAGCTTTCTTTTCTCAGCCCCTAATTTTAACCAATTCCTGATTAGATATAAATACCTCAAACAATATACTGACGAGCGTAAAAAGCAAGTACAACAAATGAAAAAAGTGCAATCGATGATGATTGCCAAAACGACCAGTATCTCCAATAAAAAGAAAGAACAACAAAGCGCCCTTCAAAGCAAAATAGCAGAGAACAAAAACCTCGAAAAACTACGTGGCGATCAAGACAAAGTAGTAAAAGAGCTTAGTGGGCGTGAGAGTGAGATTAAGGCCGAAGTAGCGGAAGTACGCAAAGCCAACAAACAAATTGAGAATAATTTGACCAGAATTATTCAAAAAGAAATAGAAGAACGCCGCGAACGAGCCCGTGCCGCAGCGCGTGAAAAAGCCGCCCGCGAAAAAGCCGAACGCGAAGCTGCCGCTGCCCGTGCTCGTGAAGCCGAAAAAGCTAAAAACAAAGGCGAAGCTGCCGAAGAAGTCGCCAAAGTAGAACCGCCCAAACCTGAGCCTAAGAAAGTCGAAATCAATGAAGAAGGAATGAACGAAGAAGAAGTAACCTTGGCTTCGTCATTTGCGGCCAACCGTGGTCGTCTGCCTTGGCCCGTACCGGGTTTTATTTCTGACGGTTTTGGAACCAAAGAAGTTCTGAAAAATGTATACCAAGAAAATCAAGGGATTGATATTCAGACCAATCCCAATACATCAGTCAAAACCGTATATGATGGCGTAGTGATGGAAGTAACAAACTTTGGGGTAATGCGCAACGTCGTGTTTGTTCAACACGGAGACTTTTACACAGTATACGCAAAACTAAAAAATGTGAATGTTCGTCCGGGGCAAAAACTAAAAGCGCGTGACACCATCGGAGTAGTAGCCACCGACGCAGACGGGGTATCGGAAGTAAATTTCCAAATTTGGAAAAATACCAGCAAGCTCAACCCCGAAGTATGGCTTCGTCCACGCTAGTATTTCATTTTGGCTTTTAATTTATCCCCACAAACCTGATAATCAGCCCGATTAACAGTCAATCTATTAATTGTGCGCGAGCACCTAACGATTCATTTGATGTCAACTCAACTCTCTTCCGTTGAAGCAAAGCGTGTTACGACCCATATTATTCAGGAAATGAAAAATAGGGGCGAAAAAATTTCGGCTCTTACTGCTTATGATTACTCCATGGCTCGCATCGTAGATGCAGCAGGTATCGATATTATTTTGGTAGGAGACTCAGCTTCCAACGTTATTGCAGGCCACGAAACCACCCTCCCTATCACTTTAGACCAAATGATATACCATGCGCAAGCAGTGGTAAAAGCAGTCAAACGTGCTTTTGTGGTGGTAGATTTGCCGTTTGGTTCTTATCAAGGCAACTCACGCGCCGCCCTTGATTCGGCCATCCGAATCATGAAAGAATCAGGCGCTCATGCTGTCAAATTGGAGGGAGGATTAGAAATCAAAGATTCGATTACCAGAATTCTTAGCGCAGGCGTACCCGTCATGGGGCACCTAGGGCTTACTCCTCAATCCATTTATAAGTTTGGGACGTATTCCGTAAGGGCTAAAGAATCGTCGGAAGCAGACAAGCTACTCGAAGACGCCAAAATGCTCGACGAAATCGGATGCTTTGGGATGGTACTAGAAAAAATCCCTTCTCACCTTACTCAAAAAGTTTCGACGAGTGTGAGTATTCCTACGATTGGGATAGGGGCAGGGCCTTATGCCGATGGCCAAATACTCGTCTTACATGATATGCTTGGGATTACGAAAGAGTTTAAACCGCGCTTTCTGAGGCGTTATGCAGATTTGCATACCATAATGACCGACGCAGTCTCTAATTACGTTAAAGACGTGAAAAGCAATGATTTTCCCAACGAAAAAGAATCTTATTGAACTATCACTAGTTCTTGGCCGTTGAAGAAAAACATAGAATCTTTGTATTTTATATCAACGAAAGTTTGCCAACTAGGCTCATTTATCAAAGCTAGGTTGATTTCTTTTACAAACTTTTCAAGTTTATCTATTACAACTAAATTTTAATAACAATGGCCAAGCCATTTCACGTTGTTTACGAAGACAACCACCTTATCATTGTCAATAAAGCACCGGGGCTTCTGGTGCAAGGAGATTCCACTGGTGATGTATGTTTGCTCGACTTAGTAAAAGATTATATCAAACAAAAATACGAAAAACCTGGGGAGGTTTTTTTAGGAACAGTTCATCGCATCGACCGTCCCGTAAGCGGATTGGTGGTGTTTGCTCGTACCTCCAAAGCCCTCGAACGCATGAATGAGATTTTTCGTAAAAGAGATGTTCAGAAAACTTATTGGGCGGTAGTCCGAAAACATCCCCCCAAAAAGCAAGATAAATTGGTAAGTTGGCTTGTAAAAGATGAGTCCCGCAATGTAGTGACTGCTTATGACTACCCAGCCCCCAATGCCCAAAAAGCCGAACTTACCTATCGCGTGCTGGGAGAAATCAACCGCCATTTTTTGTTGGAAGTGACCCCCCTCACTGGCCGCCCTCATCAAATCAGAGTGCAACTCTCTCAGATGGGTTGTCCTATTAGAGGCGATGTAAAGTATGGTTTTGCCAAGCCCAATTCTGACGGCAATATCAATCTCCACGCTAGGCGATTGTTTTTTGTACACCCTGTAAAAAAAGAATCTATTTTATGCCGCGCCGCTTTGCCTCCTGAACCTTTTTGGGAGGAGTTTTTGGAGCTTGACCCCGAAGAAATCGGACCAGAGCATTTGGCTTTTTTGCATGAGTAAAAATCAATTCATGCTAGCTCTTTTGTAAGCAAAAGTTGTCTAACAACCAGATTATTAGTCGATGTCTTGGATAGATAAACTAAAAAATAGGTGGGGAGTCAAAAATGGATGGCAGGTACTGGTAATACTACTGGTATTTGCCTGTACAGGCTTCACAGTTATGTATACCAAGAGATGGGTTTCCCAATGGCTTCGCATTGAAAGCACATGGGCAAGTTGGTTGTTTAATATCCTTGTGATACTACCCCTTTACCAAGTTATTTTGTTGGTATACGGGTGGCTCTTCGGGCAATTTGCTTTTTTTTGGGCTTTCGAGCAGAAAATGTTCAGGCGCCTGATGAACTTGTTCTCTCGCAACCCCTCATAATTCTGACGGTTCTACATTTTTTTCAACTGTTGATACGTCGGTCCACATTTGGTGGGCCATTTGCTCTACTGTATTAACCACCCCCTGAAGGGCTCCAAATACAATACACAGTGGCAAGATTATGGGTAGGAAAATGAGCCACTGAAAAGCCAGATGCAGGTTAGGCTTCTTCATTCTTAATTCATATTAAATGTCCACAACTATTTAAAAGAAAGATATTTACACTGTTAATATAGCTTTCCTCAAACAATGTGCCAAAGTATTTTTATGAGGTAAATTATTTTTATTAACAAACATAATCAGCATTTGTCAACATTCCCAATAAAGTCAAAATATTTACTTATTTAATTATAATAACTAAGAATTATTTTTATATGTTTCGAAAAGAACATTTAAAATTCATGCTTGGCAAACGTTTTACCGCCTTTCTGTTGTTGTCTTATCAAACCACCTGACCAAATATGCAAGACGTCATACGCCTACTACCTGATGCTATCGCCAACCAAATCGCAGCTGGGGAAGTAGTACAACGCCCTGCTTCTGTTGTAAAGGAGCTGTTGGAAAACGCCATCGATGCTCAAGCTAAAAATATCCAAGTAATCATCAAAGACGCCGGCCGCACGCTTATTCAAATCATTGATGACGGTTGTGGCATGTCTGAGACCGACGCTCGTATGAGTTTTGAACGTCATGCTACCTCCAAAATACGTCACGCTGATGATTTATTTAGGATTCGTACCATGGGCTTCCGTGGCGAAGCATTGGCGTCTATCGCAGCGGTAGCCCAAATCGAAATGCGAACGCGCCGCCCTGCCGACGAAATCGGCGTCTTACTCCGTATTGAAGGCTCTGAAGTAAAATCCCAAGAATCAGTGGCGTGTTTGCCGGGAACTAATATTTTGGTAAAAAACCTCTTTTTTAATGTCCCCGCAAGACGCAACTTCCTAAAAACTAATTCGGTCGAAATGCGCCACATTCTCGACGAATTTCAAAGGGTGGCATTGGCACATTCGGAAGTAAGTTTTTCTTTGTATCACAACGAAACCGAAGTATACAACCTGTACGCGGGCAAAATGAGCCGACGCATCGTAGACATGTTTGGCAAAAATTACCGCGAACAACTCGTTTATTGTCAAGAAGAAACACCTTATGTAACGGTAAAAGGGTACATCGGAAAACCTGATTTTGCTCGTAAAACGCGCGGTGAGCAGTTTTTCTTTGTCAATGATCGTTTTGTCAAACATAGCTACCTTCACCATGCCGTGCTGTCGGCTTATGAAGGAACGATTTCTGACGGTAATCATCCCTTCTATGTTTTGATGCTTGACATTGACCCGTCTCATATTGATATTAATATTCACCCCACCAAAACCGAAATAAAATTTGACGATGAGCGCTCGGTTTATGCCCTTTTGATGGCTGCCATCCGAAAAGCAATAAGTGTCAATCACCTTGCCCCGTCGATTGATTTTG
>VFQN01008642.1_pt1 | contig 10194 bp, 16 predicted proteins | sample 3512371 | NCBI WGS metagenome assembly VFQN01 (sample SAMN10412370, study PRJNA504923) | tailings metagenome | isolation source: Replicate 2 from Balatoc abandoned mine | place: Philippines: Itogon, Benguet | collected 2017-08-28 | reverse complement strand
TCGCGGCCCGTGTCAGTCGAACAGGGCCCGTTTGCCCATAGAGAACTGATCCAAGTCATGATGTATACTTTGTGACCACTGCAGTTTGCCTGTTTCAGGCCGGCGTTGCTGTAACTTTTCTGGTCGGCAATGTCGAATGTCAGAGTCTGGTCATGCATCGGGAAAGCTTGGAAGCCTGCGTACGGTGACTTCGATGTACTTCTGGCTGGCATGCTGCCGGGAATTACTGGCGACTCGTGGCGCACTGGCGCTCGTCGCGACGGAGGCAACCGTCAGGGTAACGGTATATGCTGTCCGTGCGGACTGCGTGCGGAGCCCGCGTGCTGAGTTACTGTTAATTCGAGGCGGCCTTTTCGCGTCTGGATCCAGACATGCAGAAATACATCGAGACATTCCGAATGCAATGAGCCAACTTGCCAAAACGCGAGGAAGCTGCGAGAATCTACAGACATAGGTGTCTAGTGGGGCGGTTTAATCAGCCCAAAATGCGCCTGCTTCGAACCAACCGATGAAGATAGGAACGCAAGTGATTAAACACGATGTATTATGGATTACAAGGGACTCACGCTGATGACCTCTCGGCGCATAATGGCTGTACGTGCTGCTGCCAACGACACAACGGTGTAGTCTGACAGCAGTTTCCGCGTAGCTATCATTCTTAGGCCGTCTGCAACTCTGTTGACATTTTTGCCACAGAAGTATCAACAGCTGGTTGTACGTCCCGACGGCAGTCGTTCTGAACATTTTTCACGCCCTCCTGCCGTCCTGGCCTGGGACTGGGGTGACGGGACTGGGGGAAATGCGGCGGGAAGCTGTTTGCCTTTATGCTACATAAAGGTCGTCTTATGAGCCTTTTGTTGCTCTTGGAAATCCTTACATCCGTGTTTGCATGGCCGAGCGCGTTCACCGTACGACCCAGACCCCGCTGACCAGGGGAGACGCTCCCCTGACGCTGACACACCGACGCCAGTTCGCTTGACTGGTAGAGGCCTCGCGGGCCCTACCGTAACACTAGGATCGACAGCAAAATAAACTGCCTGCAAAGCTACCCTCCACGCAGGAACGCTTAGTGCCGCCACCCAACATGTGCAAGTCTTTTCACCAGCCGCCTCCACACGTAACCTGCCCTGGCAGTACTTCCCCTCAACCGACCTTCCGAACAAAAACGCGATGAACTCACCACTCGTCCAAATCTCCATGCCACCGCGACCCAGACCTGTCAACCTCCCTCCACGGGACAGCATCCTTTGAACCCCCACCTACCCCACCCCTCATCACTTCCGTCCCGCGCTCGCTCCCGCCCCGGCCTGCAGCTCCCGCAGGAAGTCCTGCTCGCTGCGGGTGGCGCCGCACACGTTGCACTCCAGCAGGGGAGACCCCGGCGCGGGCGGCGCGGCGGTGCCGAAGCATCCCGGCCGGGCGCACATGTACTTGAGCAGGAACAGGCGCAGGTAGGCGGGCTCCAGGGGGCCGTCCTCGCCGGGCGGCGCAGTGATGGGACCCTGGGGTGGGAGAAGTTAGAGGAAGGTGAGGGAGGAGGCAAGTACAGGGGTTCCTCCCCCTGGCTAGCAGTAGCCCGGCATGGGCGTCCCACCAGGAGCTAGCCCTCTCCCAAGCATCCGCCCCTGCGCCGTGCAATTTCCCCTTCCACGGCCGTGCCCCACACAGCCAACCCGGACAGCCTGTTACACGTCCACCCCAACCTACCAACGCCTCCTCCATCTCCACCTCGTCGTCCGAGCCCGGCCCCTCGTCGCCGCCCTCCCCCTCCATGCCCTCCTCGGCCCCCTCCCCGCTTGCTCCCTCGCTGTCCGTCTCCCACTCGCTGTCCCCTTCGTCATCGCTCCACTGTGACTCGGTCTGCGGGCAAACGCACAAGCAAGGAGGCATTGGGACGAGTAGCACGTGGTTCAGGCACTGACTGAGGATGCAGGTGACAAGACCGGTACGAGGCCCGTCTAACAAGCGGTTTGGCCTACGCCCCTGGCCCCTGGCCCCCTCCCTGCATTTCCTCCTGCTGGCATGGACAAGGCACTACTATGACCCTCGAACATGCCTTCCCATGTCCCCCACACCATACCAACCAAGAGCATGGTATGATTCGCAAACCCAACTGGAAGCGCTGCGCATACAAATCCTTCCGCCCCAGCCTCCCGCCCTCCCATCTCCCCTTGTCCTCCCCAAGCCACCACCCACCTGGCACCGCGGGCACGTGCACGCGAAGCCGTACACCTCCCTGCACTGCGCCTGCCGCTCGCGCAGCCCCCAGTGCAGCGGCACGTACGACGTGGTCACCTCCGTGCCAGGCGGCAGGTCGTGCAGCGCGCGGAACACAACGTGCGTGCTGCAGCCGCTGCTGCTGCCGCCGCCACTGCTGCTGCTGCTGCATCCACCCGCGCCCCCGGTTCCGCCGCTGCCACTCGCACTGCTGCCCCCCTGGCAGGAGGCTGATGGTGACGATGATGGGGGCAAGGGTGCATCGAACGAGTCGTACCGTGCCACGTTGGGCAGGCACTCGTGGTTGATCAGCGCCGCCTGGGCATACAGCGCGCTGCCCCGCAGGTGCCGCTCGCCGTCCTGCGCGTCCTCCTCCCCGCCCCCGCCACCCGCCGCCGGCTGCGAGCCGCCCGCCCCCGCCCCACACCCGGTGCTCCTCCCCGCTGCCCCGGCCCCGTCCCTGGCGGCCTCCGCCTGCCGCCGCGTGGCCAGCACGCCGTACGAGTTGAGCTGCTCCTTGCGCAGCAGCGCCGCCGCCTCGGCCTGGCTGAAGCACAGCCCGGCGGCAGCGGTGCCTGGGCCGGCGGATGGGCGTGGTACCGGGTGAAGCAAGCAAAGTGAGTGGGTGGGTCGGTGGCAGAGGCGGGGTGGCAGTGTGTGCAGTGGTACACAAGGTAGGGAGCCCGCATTCGGCGCGTGGGCATGAGTGCGCTCTGGGTCTCGTGGACAAGCCTCGAAATGTGCCTGTTACGCACCGTCAGCTTAATGGGTCCGCGGGGGCAGGCGGAGTTGGCGTCAGGGCAGGCAAGCGGAAAGGTGCGCAGACGTTCTGGCAAGTGAAAGACTGCGCAATCCCGCGTGTTCACCCACCGCTGAGAGCCTGCGTCAGGATGGGCAGCAGCCGGGCTGCGGCGGCCATGTCGGCGTCCGTGGGCTCGCCCACCAGCCCCAGCAGCGACGCAAACCGCTGGCCTGTTCGGGGCAGGGCAGCAGCAGCAAAAGCGGGCGAAACAGTGGGTGTCGGTCCAGTAGGCATTGCAGGGCGGAGGTCATCGGAGCAAGCTTGTGCCTGCCGTTCAGGACGTGAGGAGGATAAGCGTGGAAGGCATGTCTGTCCGACGGTGTCAAGGCGTGTCCACGGTGCCGTACTACACCTGCCCACCTGCCTCGGGCGTGTTGGCGTGTCTTAGCGCCATGGCGTGCAGCAGGAAGCGCAGCTGCGCATGCTCCTCTGTCCCGGGCCCCAAGGCTCCAAGTCGTGCGTAGGCGCTGCAGGACACCAAATGGGTGGAAACGGGCAAACCGCAAGGGTGCTCACGGTGGTCGCCTCCTTGTGTCCCTGACATGTGGGTTACACGGAGCCACGTTGGTACGCCCTTATGTTCTTTACCCTGCATGCGCTCCGTACCTGCAGATGGGGGCAGAGTGCCCCCATGCTGTTGCCCCCGCCGCCTGTTGACACCGGGGGCTGCAGAAGCTAGCTTGTTGGCAGCCAGGGCACTGGATGCCGCCTGCACCCAGTCGACAAAGTGTTCAATGCTAGAATCCTCTTTCTCATAATAGATTATAGCTTTGGCTTGGTCTTGGTTGCCAGTCGCAGTCGGCGGCCGCACCTTGCAATTCCAACGCCCGTAGGCACGCAGCACAAGTCGTGTGTGCCATGTCCGGCGCTGCCAGTAAAAGGACTGGTGCTTCAGATAAAACGACTTCGCCGGCTTTGACAAGTCGTGTCGTGTGCAGGCACCGGCCTTTCCGCGCATGCTGCCGAACCTCCAGCGTACCACCTGGAAGAGCAGTGGCCGCCATGGTACACTAAGGAGTAAAAAGTTTTACCATCAACTTGCAGTATGCTAGGGCTGCGTCCGTAGCCCTTGTCCAGGTTGTGACAGTTGAAGCCAGGGGAGGTACCGTCATGCCCAGGCCGTGGCACTCGCCCCCGTCCAGCTTTGCGTCATCAGTCAAGACTTTCAGCCTGACCAGTCGGGAACTTTCAGCCATGACTTCCATGCTCGCTTAATATGCTGCCGTAGCCTTCTGCTCGTCTGTTCCGAACGCAGGCGACTGTGGGCACGCCACGGCCACGTGTGACAGTTGAAGTGCTGTTTGCCCACGTGTGTTTGCCACGGTAACCGGCGGTATGGTAGCAGCTGTATACGCATTATCACATATCCTGAACGGCGCCAAAGGCTAGACCTTGCATGAAGAAATGGGTGCACGGTCATCTGCTGCACGGTCATTGCCCGTTGGCGGGGAACGACAAGGGCTTCGGACCGATCGCCTCCAGAGTCCTCCATGGCTACTTGCAACCCGTGCGCTGGTTCACCTGCGCATTGTACCTTGCGTGTCTGCTCATGAATAGATGAACCATGTACTCCAACAGGAAGAAGGAGGGCGGGGGCATAACGGCTCCGCTCCTTCCGTCACGACAACAGGGCGCTGGCAGCAGCCAGGGCCCCCAAGCAGCTCCAACCATGAATAGGAGAACTAGTGTAACTTCGCCTGCTCCAGACAGGCGTCAATCCTCGAGCGGCAGGCAGCGCCTATCTGCAATTCACCCAGCGCTGCAGCCCGCGAGGCAGCGCGACAAGGTTAGGCTAAGTAAATCTGCAAACCTGTGCGAATACTTCTGTCGAGTACATGCGGCTATAGGTCAGCAGGACTCTGGGATCCCAGCGTGACGTTTGGCGCCCTTGACAACGCAACCCATCCCCGCACCGTCCACGCCCCCCCTTCCCGACGGCCCAGTTCGTGGCCCTGCCTGAGGAGGAGAGCGATGACGGGGTGCCGCTGCCGCCTGCGGAGCTCCCGGCAGCGGAAGGGGAGGGCGGCTCGCTGAACGGGACGCCCATGCTCGGGACAGCCCGCTCCGCTGGAGAGGTAGGCCAGGGTAGGCTGAGCCACGGGCTGGGTCTGGCATGCTCCAGCGCTGCATGCAGCTGGTTGCTGGACCCCCTTGATACAACACAAATGCATGTAGCACCTGTGGGATGTGCTCTTGTCGGACGCGCTCTTGTACGCCTTTCAGCCAGGTAGGCAGGCATGGTAGAGTTTGGTTGGGCTTGACTTGCGAACCGTCGTCGGGCGGCGTCATCCAACCCAGGAAGTCACCTCCCTGGGGTGGCGTGACACCACTCTCCTCACCACACCTGCCGTACCGTTGTGCTCTAAACCTGCAGGCGGACCTTCTGCCAGCTCCCGGCCCCGCCGGCCCGGGCCTGTTCGAGGACCTGCCCGCCCCCGCACAGCTCGCCATGCCCCGTCACAGCTCAGCGGCCCTCCCTGGCGCATCCGCACAGCTGCCCCTGCCCCCGCCCCCTCCGCACGCCGTGTACGCGCCCTCCGCCCACGCCCTGGCCCCCGGGGCGGCCACCTTCGCGCCGCCGGCCCCGCATGTTGGGTTGGACGCCGCGGGGTGGCGCGGGCGCATCACCTTTTACTGCATCGCGGAGAGCTTCGACCGCAAGAAGGCGGAGGAGCTGCTGCGGCGGACGTACCCCCCGGGGGCGGTGCGGTCCTTCCCGGACGCGTTCCACGTGGAGTACATCAAGTGGGTGTGGGGAACGTTGGGTGGGCATGGGGCACAGCATGGGGAGGGCCGTATTCCGGGGAACATGCATGCTGGGTGCGCCTCAAGGCACGTTTTGGCGGCTTGGGGTGACACCGTACATGCCCGCTGGTCGAGGTGTATGCACGCAGGATGTGGGACTACGGGACTCCGGAGACCAGGGCTGACCCAATGGCACACTGGATGCATACTGGGCCCATGCAAAAGCCGACGGGGCTGCCATGCAGGAGCATGCGCAGTGTTTCAATCGTGCCACGTGTCTGTCCTGTACGACTAATGGCGCGCGGCCTTAACCGCTTGCTGCTGCAGGGGGGCCGACGGTGCTCCCGGCGGCGACTTCTTCCTCTTCGACTACGGCGTCGTGGCCTGCTGGGGTGAGCGGGGGGCGCGGCGGTCTCGGCGGTTCGGCATTGCAAGACACAGCCCGGCCTTGCGCTGCTGTGAAACCGTGGCGTGTTGCATAGATGCCCTTAGCCACACCATTTCCCTTCTCGCCTTGGCCTTGTCGCATCATCATTAGGATAGAATGCCAGGACAAGCGAAGCTTTCGGGTGAGAGATGCGATCCGTCGCTGTTGCACGCTGCTGCAGGCATGGCCAAGACGCAGGAGATGACCATCGTGCGCGGCATCGCCTCCCAGTGCTGCGAGCACCCCCTGCCGGAGCAGTGGATTGAGATCGTAAGTGTGGGCATGCGCGGACAGCGTGCTGGCTGTATGGCCATGCAGGTGGTATGTTGTGGCGTACACTGTTGACAACACTCAAGTGGCCACCGTATCCTGAGCACCACACCCTCTTGCTCCGCCCCGCGCCGTTGTTACCACGCCCCAGCAGTGTCTGCACCCGCAGGTGCTTTTTCGCTCCTGCCCGTACCCCAATACCCCCTTTCACCGACCGCCCCGCCCACCCCCAGGACGAGTTCCAGTACTGCTACAGCCACGAGAAGCAGCAGCACGTGCAGAACGACACCGTCACGCTGCACAAGCGGTACGCGCAGGACCACAAGGTGGGGCGGGGTACGCGCACATCGGGGGCACCAGACTCTGCTGTTCGCATGCATGCCACGCCGCACTGTCAAAATGTACGGCAGTACGATGTGGCCTGAAGCCTACCTGCTATACTAGTAAGAACCTGCATGCCCACTGAAGCCCGGGCCACCCGGGCACCTCTGCCCCAGCAATTGATCCCTCCCCCGTTGTTCTGATCATACATACCCCCGTACCGCTGCCCCCTCCTGCGCAGATGAAGCTGGCCATCAGCTACGCTCTTGCGCAGTCCACCAAGCTGCTGGTGCACGAGAAGCGTGTCACGGACATCGTACTGGAGACGAGGAATCTGCCGGAGGTATGCGAGGGAAAGGGCGAGGGGGCCGGCGCAAGGGCGCAGAAAATGACAGGGGGAGGGGGAGGGTGCGGACGCGGGGGCCGCCTTTCCTGACCGCCTCCCCACGGATTGGAAACCGACGTACTGCTGCATGCAGCCGAAAAGCGGATGCAGGATCGCAGCAGGAGAGCTTGCGTTGAGGGCGGTGGCAGGGCCGGGGGTCGGAGGCGGGACGTTCGTTGCATTCCGGAGTCTGGAACACAATGTGTTTGAGCAGAGTGGCAGGTCCCCGGCATGCGTCCTGTCGCGCGGGCCCTGATGTTCACGCCTTGCCAACCTTGCAATTAGCCGCGGTGGCTTAACTCTGCCGTACGCTTGTCCGCGGTGCAGTCGCTGGCTGAGCACGGCGAGGTGACGGTGTCGGCGCACGACATCGCGCGGCTCATCGGCAAGGTGTTCCTGGAGAAGAGCGCAGTCAACCTGCTGGTGGGCAGGGACCGGCGGGGGGCCGGGATGGCAGGGGTCGTGGGCAAGAGCGCGGGCGCGAGTCCTAAGTTCGTCGTCCAGCGCGGTGCGGCGGGAATCAAGGGAGAAGGTGCGGTGAGGGTTGTACTATTGGCAGGGGACGCCGGAGCAACACTGGTTTTGGGCAAACTACTGCAGCGATTGAAGGGGTAAGTTAATGGTACCGGCAAACTGTTGCTTGGCCAACTTTGCCCATTCTCATCCACAAGCTGCCCTGCCCGTTGCCATTCCCACCTCTTTACCGTGTCACCCTGCGCGCAGGGCAGCGTGCTGGGCACCCCCGAGTTCTTCTGGCACGCGCCGGACAGCTTCCAGGTAGGAGGCAACATCGGTACGATAAAGCGCACAGAAAGCGAACAACATCGGCTCCACAACCCCACGGCCTCGGCCGCCTATGCGGCCCGTCCCAGGCCCCCGCCCGCCCCACGGCCCCCCAGCCGCGCGCTCTCCTGCCTCCCCACACACCGCCTCCCTAGTCCTCCTGACCCTGTTGTGCACACGCAACATGCTTCGTAGACCCCTGCACCGACACTACTGGGCTTCTTCTCTCCCTCTACGCAACCCCCTTCCGCTCGACTGCAAGCCCTCCGTTCACTCTGACCAGGTAACCCACAACCACCACCATCATTCCTGCACGGCCCGCCCCTTACCCTTTCCTCGCCTCCCCTCCCCCCCACCTCCCGCCGGCCCCAGGCCCTGTACACCCGCGTCACGGAGTACCTGGAGCTCGACAGCCGCCTGGAGCTGCTCAACAGCAGGTTCGCAGTGCTGCAGGTGGGTGTGGGGCGTGTGTCATAGCATCCGGCATGTGTCCCAGGTCCGCTTACAAAGCGGATGGGTGCGCTGGCTAGCGGATGGCATGAGCCGCGCGGAACGCCGGAAAGCCGGGCCGGGTGTCAGGGGATCACCCATTCCTGCCTACGGTATGGGTGTATGGACGTTTGGGCGGCCGCCTGGAGCTGCAGGACAGCAGGTCCGCCGTGCGGTTGATGGGCGTGGGGCACGTGCGGGCCGGTGCACACGTGGCGGGGTACGGTGTTTTGGTTTATTTGTGCGGTGGTGGGGTGATAGCGTCACGTGAAACTGGAGGTCCGGCAGAGTGGCTGGGGATGAGAGGCTGAGGCGGGGGCAGTGTGCACTGCTCTGCCTGTGCGTGCTTAAGATGCGGCGCAAGACGCTATGTGTTATACCACCGGCGGCGTGGGGGCTCTAGCCGTAAGATTTATTGCCCCAAAAGCCCCTTCCCGTATCCGGCGGCAGCATGTACAACGTGCGGGGGACGCTAACCGTGGCTTTCCCTTTCGTGCGTAATGTGATCGCTGCAGGAGATGCTTGACATGCTGCGGGACCACCAGAACAACCACCACAACGTGCGGCTGGAGTGGATCGTCATCTGGCTCATCGCGGTGGGTGGGCGGGCACGTTAAGGGGACGTGGGCGGATGGGCCGGTTGTGGGCTGGGCCCTCATGGTGGAGGGGCGCGTTGGCGCACGGAGGAGCTGCAGCAGTTTGGCGTTGTGGGTGTGGGCCTACTGCAGTCGACCTGCGCCCTGGTTTGTGCAGCATCGTGTGCGGTACCGGTACAATACTCATATCAGGGGAGACTCCCCTGATTCATGTACTCGTTTACGGTACATTGTTTGCCGCGCGGGCGCCAACACTTCGCTGCAGGTACCCTTTGCGGCCGTGCTATGTAAACCAGGACCGCAAGCTGATCGGCCAAGTGTGCACTGTTCACTGCTTGTGCACACTGCGCAGGTGGAGGCCGTGGTGGGCATGTTCCAGCTGCTGGGGCTGTTCGGCATCGTGGGACTCCCGGGAAAGTCGTGAACGCACATTGGCGCCTGTCCATTTGGGCATAAGTAAGTAAGTGAGTTTTGTTACATTGTGCGGGTGCTTGCGCCCCAATGCAACTACCCGTATACGAACCGAGGGTTCAAGGGTATCCGTGCTCGATCCATTGTCCATTTGGGCATAAAAACGCAACTGCCAGGTGGAAACCAAGGTGTAGGTAGCGCTACTGCTTGTGCGCGAGTGGCAAGGCTGGGTCGACGTGCATGTGCCAGTACGCGCATCGGTCTAGACCCGTGCCCTTGTATGATGGGTGAAGGGTCTGGGACAAGTGCATCACGGTTTTGCATCTTGCATCATAGTTGTGGCAAGAGGGGAAGCCGGATGCGTGTAGAGGTGCATCAGGCATGGCAATGAAGCTACCGGCCGTGCCGGTGCAGGGTGGCATTGAGCTGCGAGATGCTCAGTTGGCTGCGGCCTAGTCGTTGCCATGTTGGTTGAATCCCTTGGTGCAACAGTTCCTCAGCGGCAGCAGGCGGGCATGCGGGGCTATGGGGCAATCGCTTTGCACTTGAGTGTCATGTCGCCAAGCATGTATAGTTGAGCTTCTGCTTGTCGTCCGTTTGCGTGTCACGTTCGTGTTGCCAGGTGTCTGGCGGCTTGTAGAAAGGGCACCTCTTGCCTGAACAGTGCGTTAGTTGTCCTTTGCCATTGTATGTATGGATTTACAGTTTTGGTCCCCTTCCAGGGCCCAGCCCCGTCCCACTCGGGAGA
>VFQN01008641.1_pt1 | contig 10195 bp, 20 predicted proteins | sample 3512371 | NCBI WGS metagenome assembly VFQN01 (sample SAMN10412370, study PRJNA504923) | tailings metagenome | isolation source: Replicate 2 from Balatoc abandoned mine | place: Philippines: Itogon, Benguet | collected 2017-08-28 | reverse complement strand
CGACAAGAAGTCGACGTCGTACCTGCCCATCAGGACCATGCGGCTGCAGGTGTGCCGTTGTGCTGTAGCAGACACAATCACACTCAAACACATCCTGACACCCGCCGTCTTGCCGCACCACCGTGACAATCAGAGTTCTTCCCTGTGAACAACTGAACGGGAGCCGTGCATGCTGACAAGATCAACATCGCACGGACTAGCCCTCGGGAAGCCACGCCCATGTGCCACCTTGCCGCCCCAGGCCGCCCCCCTGGACCCCGCCTCGTCCACCGAGCTGCAGCGCATCAAGGAGGACAACTGGGGCATCGTGGCGGGCTACCTGCCAGTGAGAAAGGGAACTAAACACTTTATATCAATAGGTGTCAATGTACCTGCTGCAAAGCTATGGTGGGGGATGTGCTGAGGGCAGTAACCTTGTGTCTGCTGGGGTCAACGTGCCGTGCGCTGGAATGGTCCGCTGTACACCTCAAGTCTGCTGGGACGTTCAACGCATAAAAAAGTACATGTCCACCGGGGCGCCCCACACGCTTTCGCTGCTTCTGGCAGAACATCTCCCCCGGCACCGTGCTGGACGTGCTCTCGTGGCTGTGCATTGAGGCATGTCCTGAGAACCCCACAGCTAATACACATGTCGCACCTGCTCCCTCCCTGTCCCCCAGGACGTGGCCTCCAGCACGGTGCTGGACGTGGCCGTGTGGCCCGACATGGTGTGGGTTAACGACCGCGCGGCGGGGGTGCGGCTGGTGGCACTCGCCGTGGTGCTGCGCAAGTGAGGGCTGGTGGCCCGTGTGTTCGTGGGCCGTGGTGGCGGGCGGCAGCGGTGGCTGTGGCGGTGGCGCCCTGTCGCTGACGGCGCGGCGGGGGTGCGGCTGGTGGCACTGGCGCTGGTGCTAAGGAAGTGAGGGCAGGAAGGGGACTCCTGTGTTGTGGGAGAGCTGCCGCCGGTGGCGCCCTGTCGCTGGCAGCGCGGCGAGGGTGCGGCTGGTTGCGCTGAAGCTGCGGAGATAAGAGGAAGAGGAGCGAGCAAATGGACCCGTTGCGCACGGTTGCGGTGGTGGCCGATGTGGTGCCATGTATGCTGCCTCACCGGCTGGGTGTAGGTGATAAAGCCGGCGAAGACCGTGGGTTCCCTGCTGTTCGGCGCGTTCAAGACCCTGTTCGACAACCCCCAGGCCGTGCTGGACAACACCCTACTGTACTACAACGGCGGCTTTTGGGGAGTTGCCGATGTGGTATAGTAGGTGTTCTGCAGCATGGCCTGGGGGTTGTCGAACAGGGTCTTGAACGCGCCGAACAACAGGAGCCCACGGTCTTCGCCGTCTACCCACACCCAAACATGGCGCTGGCACTCGTGCAGAGGAAGTAGTGAGGGCAGGTTGGGGGTTGCATGTGCTGGGAATGCGAAGCGGCGCTCGTGGAGGTGCTCGTTCAGGTGCTGCCTTGTACATGCATACATAGGGCGGGGGCAGGGGTCTTGCTGATGGTGCCGGTGCTGGTTCTTGAAGGTGAGGGAAGCGCCCATGCTCGGGTGGGAGTTGTATCTGGAGAGGGGCCAGGGACGGGGAAAGAGACTGGCAAGTTGCCGTAGTGCTATAGCTACCAGTCTGACGGTTAGGCGGCGTGCAGCGTGTGGCAAGTTGCCGTAGTGCTATAGCTACCAGTCTGACGGTTAGGCGGCGTGCAGCATGTTCGCTACAGCGTTTGAGAGTGGGGCTGAGAGAAGGAGAGCACCTGTGGCGAAGCAAGACCATAGTCGGCGTTGTTGCTGGGCGGGGCAGGGCGTGGGAATTGCGCTGCTCGTTGTATTGTGGTTGGGCCGCTAGTTTGGACTGGTAACGCTTACGGGGCTGACACAGTTGACGCGAACAATAACGTCTACGTACGTTTGATGGCGAGGCTTGTAACGTTGGCGAGTGGATGACTGGCATGGTATTGGGAGGGGTTGCAGGCTTGCTACTTGATGGCTGGTCACAGTTACATGTGCTGTGGGGGCTTATTAAGCTGCGCGCCATGTCTCCATCGTTGGCATCGTGGGAATTTTACCCCACGCTACGGTACTTTGAACGCTGCGTATCGGCCAGCTGCTTGCTGAGTACTGAGAGCCGTTGCTGCGTGACACACACGTGCGCTTGAAGTCCGCAGCCCTGGCGCCGTGCCACGTGCCGGAATCCTGGAAGAGATACAGCTGATAGCTCATGGCAGCTCACATGTTTCGGTACATGCAGCACAGAGGTAATAGTCAGGCGACTCTGACGTGCTCAGCTGCTCACGCCTCGGCAGGGGTCCCCAAAAGCGCCTGTTCCAAAGGTCTCTGCTTGCACCCCTGGGCCCTGGCCATTCCAGTCCGCCACGCATGCGCGTCCCAGCCAACTGCTCTGCAGTTCTTGTAAGCACAAGCGGTCACTTTATCAGGCACACGAAGACACCTAAAAGCACAGGACACTGTAGGCAACAAAGTAGTCGGCATTCCGTTTCGACACCCCCGTTGTCTCACCAAAGAAGCGAACCAGCTCCCATTGGTGGCCCCGCGGCCGCCACCGTAAACATGGCCGCTCAAATGGAGGAGGACAATGTTGCAGGGGACCAGGGCTCTTTCGACCTCGAGGTGCGGGGAAGGAAAAGCCCCTACTTCTGAAACAAAACCGACTAGCAAGCAAGGTGCCACCAAATGTCACAAACAATATGGCTTCCCATTGAAATGACATTGTTACATAGGCGTATATCGCTAACTACACCGGCCATGGCAAAGTGGATCGGCTTCTCTTTATTGCGGACCACAGCCAGGGCAAGCCGCTTGAGCTGGAAGCGCTTCGCATGGCTCATGATGAGCTGAAGAAGGTGGGGATAAGGGGAGCCCACCGCAAGCTGCTCTCACACGTTACAGATCCTGCGCCAGCGCCTACCCGCGCAACAACGAAAATGGGCTATCGAACATACGAACACGTGGCCAGTTGCAGAGCGCTGCTATCGAGTCCATGAAAATGACGCTATGCGACGGCTGTGCGCTTGGGGAATGTTTGGAGTGACCCGAGGGTCTGGCGTTGTGCTATTTGTGTGCGCAGACCGAGAACACCTCCCGCTACAAGGAGGTTGTCACCCGCATTGACGGCCGACTGGGGCCATCTTACAACCTGGACAGGTACGAAGCGCTCCTGTTGGGCAGCCGCTGAGGGGCTGGGGCTTGGCCACCGCAGAGTGTGCGGGTCTGACCAGGGCAGGGCTTACGGCTGCATGCTCCTGCCTGTCATGCTGCTATACGGCTACATAGTCAACATTTATATGGGGGGATGTCTGCGTGGCCTACTTAGTCCTCTGCGACTTCCGCTTGGTGCCCACGCAGGGCCTGGATGGACTCTGTGGACCGGCGGGCCACGCAGAAGGGCGAGCGGCTGGAGGCGGAGCTGCAGGTAGCTGCTGGGGCAGCTGGCTGCAGCTGCAGGGAAAGCGGGCGGCAGCTGTTGGGGAACTTGGCGATGGCTGCTGCGGTAGCAGGGGCAGGGATGGACTTGGGGCCAGCGGCTCGTTCGCTGCGGAGTAGGGCACGGAGGACTGCGCCAAACTGTTACCAGTGCGGGGGCGTCAAATGGGGGCTCAAATACGTGCGGCCGGCAGCTGCACACTTATTAGGGTTCTTCTGCGGTATCATGGAGCGAGATCCCTACCGGGGGCCTAGTGGTGCGATTGCGCCATGGTACTAGGGGGGCGGTGCGTAGCCAAGGATCCGAGGTGCTGCCAGGGCCGCGGCAGGGGGCTCCTGGCTGCCACGTGCCAGGGGAGGTCCTACTGGGGGCAGGCGAACGGGTCTCAAGTTGGGCGGCTTGGGTGTAAGACGCTACGCTGCAGGCCAAGGGATCCCGTGCACGGGAGACGCCAGGGCTCGTTTGAGGCCTGCGACCACTGTACGAGAAAGGGGGCTTCATCTGTGCATGACAGCTCTTGAGGGCATCATGGCAAGTACCCTCTGCTCTTCGTTTTACAACAGCATGGCCATGATGATGGCCCCTCCCCGTCCCCAGGGCTTCAAGGCCGCCCTGATCAAGGAGAGCATCCGCATGGGGCACCAGGATCTGGGCGACTGGGCCTACGAGCGGGGGGACCTGCAGGTGGGTGGGAGGTAACCACAACCGGCCAAGTAAGGGAAGTGGAAGCCAGCGAACGGACTGGAGTGGGAGTTGGGGGCTTGGGCAAAGCAGGCATACCTGTCCCTGCAGGTGGGTTTAGGGTAGGGATGCGGGTGGGTTACTTGCAGCTAAGCTGCCCAGTCGCGTCGGGATGGGTTGCGATGAGCAGGGGTGGCAAGGGAAGGTCGGGGCCGGGTGGGATGGTGTGGTCGGACAGAGCCGCAGGCCTGCAACCGGGGGACGGATGCGGAGGCGGATACAAGGCTGCTACTAGGGCGTGGAGGGGCCTGCAGGTTGCTGGGACGGCGTAGCTGGGACGGTGTCTAGTGGCCTTTGGGACGGGTAGCCGACGGGGCGGCACCGGGGGTGGATCGGGAGGTGAACCAGGGGGTCTCTGGGGCGAGTGGCCGGCTTGGGGGCCGCAAAGGCTACGGTCCACACCGCGCACCCCCAACACCCACGGCTGCACCTGCACAAGGTACACTGGGTCACGAGCAGCTCTTCGCGCGCGGACACTGGTACACGCCCTGCCCTCACACTGCTGCACGCGTCTCCTCTCCCACACACAGACCGCGTTCAAGTGCTACGTGCGCAGCCGCGACTACTGCACCACCAGCCGCCACGTGGTGTCCATGTGCCTGTCGGTGGTGCGCACGGCGCTGGAGCTGGGCAACTTCGTGCACGTGGCAAACTACGTGGCAAAGGCGGAGCAGGCGCCCGACGTGCCGGTGAGGGTGCACATGGATTCTGGCAGGGGATTTATATCTATGGTAACCAGCTGTCCGCGGGTCATGCTGGGCATGTGGCAAACTACGTGGTAAAGGCGAAGCAGGCGCCGGACGTGCTTGCAAGATTGCGCAGGGCTGGGGTGTTGGGCAAACGAGGGTTGTGTCTCTGGGGTCAGCTGGGGTACAAACGTACAATGGAAGCGTTGCAGGCTTGGGCGGGCACTCTTTAGCGTTGACCTACCTCGGTGGCAGCGGTGTGCCCAGCTGCCTAATACGCTGGTGCTTCTGTTCATTTCCTGGCACCTTGTCATTCCTTATGCTGCCGCCGACGGCCCCCTGAACCACCTCGGCCGCAGGACGACCCTGTGATGGTGGCCAAGCTGCGCGCCGCCGCCGGCGTGGGGCTGTTGCACAACCGCAAGTACAAGCAGGCCGCCCGGAAGTTCTGCGAGGTGAGCAGGATGGCTGTGAACGACACAGCGCAGCGCAGCCCTTCCCAGGCCGCCGTACCATAACGTACAATACCAGCGAGGCAAGAGGCACTCTCGGCGCCCGCGCCTGCGCTCCCTCTGGTACCCGTATGTTCATTGCAAGTCCCCCTCGCCTCCAGGTCCCGCCTGACCTGGCGGTGTACGGCAGCCTGACTGCCCATGCAAAATCTTTGCCCCCCCCCCTCACCCTCCGCCCCCCAGGTCCCGCCTGACCTTGGCTCCTCCTACTCGGACGTGCTGGCGCTGCACGACGTTGCGGTGTACGGCAGCCTCACAGCGCTGGCCTCCCTGGAGCGCGAGGAGCTGCGGCAGCGCGTCATCGGCAGCATCGGGTTCAGGGAGGTGCTGGAGCTGGCGCCGGAGGTGGGCAAATGGGGTGGCGCTGTCGGTGTATGCGCTCAAGGTTGGTTACTGGGTAGCGCTTGCGTGTGGGTGTCTAGGACTGAAGGAAGGGTTTCTAGGAGGAGCTGAGGTGGGTGGCGCCGGAGGACAGCGTGTATTGTGGTTGGAACGTGTTACTAGACTGAGCATGCATGCGTGTCTAGGTGGGTTGTGCAGGCGGAACTGAGATGGGTGAAAGGGAGGTGACGGAGCTGGCGCTGGAGGTGGGTGGCGCTTTAAAAGTATAAAAGATGGCAATGGGTTGCACTTGCACGTGGATGCCTAGGAAGTGTGTCTGGGCGGAGCTGAACTAGTGGGAAGGAGGTGGAAGTTGGCGCCAGAGGTGGGCGGCGCTGCGATTGATCAGGGGCTGGGATGGGACGCTGGATGGTACATGCATGTAGGATTCGGGCGTCTGGATGTCCCGCATGGCTAACAGGGAGGTGCTGGGTGATGGGCGGCAGTGTCTGTGTTGGGCGCTTGGGCGTACTGCGGGTGGCAGCTCATTCATATCTTAGTACCATTGGCGGTGGAGTGTAAGGTGTAGCGTGGTGCTGGAGCTGATCTCACGAGTACAGAGGCGCATTGTGTGGGAGACCCACTCGGCTTGGCGTGGCAGGCATGTCGCACCCCTCCATCGTACGACATGGTGGTGGCCAACAGGACCTACTGCGCTACTGGCCTTGCCCCATGCCCTGTCAGATGCGCGAGATCGTGCACGCCTTCTACAACAGCAAGTACGCGGCGGCGCTTCGCGGCCTGGAGGCGCTCAAGCCCTCCCTGCTGCTGGACATGCACGTGGCCGAGGTGAGGCATGTGTATTAGCACTACTGGGAATGCACTCGCTCCTGTGGGACACAACTGAGCCCGCGCTCTCCTTGCAGCTAGGCATGCTTGCGGACAGCATGCCCGTTGCTGCGGTTTCCACCCCTCTCATACCTCCTCCGTGTCGCCATTGCACTCCCGTTGTCCTCCTCTCGCAACCCCCGCACCCCCCTCTCGCCCGCCCCCCCGTTTTACGCGTATCCCCTCGCGTCCGGGCCCCCGCAGCACGTGCCCTCCCTGTACAGCTCCATCCGCCACCGCGCGCTGTGCCAGTACGTGCAGCCCTTCTCATCCGTGGACCTGCACGCCATGGCAACGGCCTTCAACACGCCAGTGGGGTGAGCGGATGGGGGATGGTTTTACTGGGAATCCGTGGTGGACAATGGCGGACTGTGCCCGTCCTGTCCTGCACGCCATGGCAACGACCTTGAACACGCTGGTGGGGTGAGCCCTTGATGCATGTACCGTAAGCGCCGACTTGGCCCAAGCGCACTCTAAAACATGGGTTCCGTTGTTGGGTGCGGCGTGTTATCGTCCTGTCCTACACGCAATGGTATACGCACTATTCAGCACGCCACTGGGGTGAGCAGATGGGTGGGTGGGTGGCTTGGGGACTTTGAGGTTTGTCCGTTGGCGGTTTAGCAACTACGGACTGGCGCTGTCCTGTCCTCACGCTAGTGCCTTCGCATGCAACACGTCAGTGGGGGCAGCTGTCGGCGGCCATGGCATGTGGAGGGTTGCCAAGGGGGGTTTGCTTGCTGGCGGCTGGGTGGGGGTGAGGTCTTCCGTCAGCCTGCACCCTCATAGCCAGGAGCATCTGTGAGGGCGGGGCAGGGCGTAGCTGAGTAGGGTGAGTAGCGGGCGCATGGGGCGCCGCGGACTTGCGTGCAAAGGGGCTTGGGCATGCGAGCGCTGCCCCCTGCACTTGCATTGTGCATCCACGTGGAAGCGACCTTACCGTCGGCGTGACCATGTCCTTGCAGCGACCTGGAGCGGCAGCTGGCGGGGCTCATCATGGACGGGGCCATTTCGGCGCGCATCGATTCGGCAACGAAGGTGCGTATCGTTATGTCCGCACTGGGTCGTCCAGGAAAAAGGGTCAGATGCAAGGGGGTAGGGATGGTGGAAGGGTTCGGCAACGACGGTGCGTATCGTTATGTCCGCACTGGGTCGTCCAGGGAAAAGGGTCAGATGCAAGGGGGTGGGGATGGTGGAGGGGGGGGGGCCCACGATTGATCGCGGGCGCCCGACTGGCGAAATTGCGCTGGTACAATTGGTACTCCCAAAGGACGTGCGCTAGCGGCTGTCCTCGCGCTGCCACCGTGCCCCAAGCCCCGCACTGTGCACCTCTTGAGCCAAACCACGTGGGGACCCCAAACAACCGGCCCCTTACGTAACCCTCCCCCAGGTGCTATACGCGTCCCAGGCCGACGCGCGCGCCACCACCTTCCAGCGCGTGCTGGCGGCGGGGGAGGCGTACTGCCGCGACACGCGGGCGCTGCTGCTGCGCGCCAGCCTGGTGCAGCACGACTTTGTGCAGGTGGGCGCGGGCTGAGAAGGGGTGGTGGGGATGTATGGTGGTGCGGTTTGGTGGTTGGAGCGCTGCTGTTGCGGGCCAGCCTGGTGTAGGCCGACTTCGTGTAGGTCGTCGGCTCTGGGTGTGGGCTCAGCAGCACCATTAGTGGTGGTCGCGTACTGGGTGGAAGTGGGGATGTGTCTGAAAGGTCTCGGCCTGCTTGTCCCGCTCAGGCCCAGCCTGGCACACTCGGTGGGGTGTAGCGCCCGTGTGCTGCATGCAGAGCGGAAATGCAGCAGCTTGGCGGTTACGGCAGTGGGCACTGGCCACACGGTTGGCTGGGCCCCCACCGCGCTCTCCCACTCTCCTAACAACACAGCACCCATCGTCGCACACCTGAAACCAATCGCCGCTCGCACCCCTCCCCTCCCCTCCACGCCCCTCGCTCCTTGTACGGCAGGTCCCTGCCGGCGGCGCCGGCGGCGGCGGGCTGCGCGGGCGCAAGGGCGACCGCTTCGACCGCGGCATGGGCGGCATGGGCATGGGCGGCATGTACGACATGGGGGGGCTGGGCGGCGTGTGGGGCGGCGCCGTGGGGCTGGGCAGGTCCATGATGGTGTGAGGCGTGGCAGCTGAGGGGCGCGAGGGACCGGGTGTGTTTGAAGGAGTGGTGGTGGACAGGGGTGGGGCTTGGAGAGCGCGGAGGAGGTCGAGGCGGGTGCGCTGTTGTGCAGGAGTGCGGAGTGGGGTGGTGGGTCAGGGATCTGGCGAGGTCGGTTTGAGGGCACGCGAGGGTTGTGGTCGGCCGGGTGGGCGCGGTACCTGTACCCCAAGTAGGCATGCAGGTAACGGACTCTCGCTGCGCAGTGTTGGGGCTTCCAGGGTGGCGCAGGCAGGTGCTGCCGCACACCGACAGTGCCATGGGGACCCTGCTATGCGCGGCAGTTCGGCAGTCAGCATCCACTGCATCTATGATGAGCTACTTGTCTTCTTGCCAGGGGAAACCTCCGCTGACTACGGCAGGCGTTCATGTAGGGCCTGCGGAGGCACACTGTATGGTAGCCCCCCATCATTTACCTGGTACCGTACCAGTGGTACCTCATTTTCGTGCTTTCTTGGCAGGGGGCGAGGGGAATTGCAAGGGTGCAACGGCCTGCGTGGCTTAGCGCCAGTGTTCTAACCAGGTTGTAACATGTGCGCGCCAGCAGAGACAACCCGGCTTTCGTTCCATCACATGCGGCAGGGTGTTGCCAACACTCGACAGCGTCAGCTGCGTCACTGACGTGCAAAGGCTCTGTTGCTGCGTACCGGTATCGACACGTCCCTCGCACGCAATTCTTAAAGTAGGGTAAGGACAGGACAGCGGACCACAGTGGTGATGCTGGCATGGGAGCTCCAACCGGCGCGGACCAGGCGGGGTTTGCAAGGTTTTGCACCTTCATGGGTTCCCTGCGTTGGACACCTTCCTTGGACACCCTTGCTTGGACTCTGCAAGGAGTCACTAACAGTATGTGTATGGCTGGTTCTACAAGGTCATGCATGATGACCGCTTGTGGTCCATGGGTCCATGGACGAGCAACATCATCCCTATCTTGGGAACTCCAGTCGTCCTGCTAATAGAATACACGACTTACAGCTGACGTCCTTATGCTTGTCAGTCCTTCTAGCTGCCGAGCAACCGCAAAGAAGCTGTTAGTGATTTCGCCAGGGTCATCATGGCGCGGACTAAGCAGTCCGCACGAAAGACTGAAACCGGTGTCGGTCGAAAAGGTGTGATGAAAAAGTCTGTGAGAGCCAGGACTGCGGTGAAGGTCAAGGAGGAGCCGAGCACGCCGCGAGCCAAAAAGCTCGCCAAGAGGCCTGCTATCAAATCAGCAGCTCCGCGGTCGGTAAAGCCCAAGAGGCGAGTCCGCCGTGGCGTGGTTGCGCTGAGGTGAGTGCGAGGATGCGCGTGTAGACCGATGCGTATGCTACGCAAATGAAACTGTCGGCAGACCACGCACAGCACGATAGGCGTGCCTGCCGAGTTTAGGCTAAACTGTTCAGCTACTTGGCCTATTTTGCAATAAGGATGACGCTCTGTCGTGCCGCTGTCGTGCTATTGTCTCTGTTGTGCGCGCTGCAACGGAGCTT
>VFQN01008640.1_pt1 | contig 10197 bp, 10 predicted proteins | sample 3512371 | NCBI WGS metagenome assembly VFQN01 (sample SAMN10412370, study PRJNA504923) | tailings metagenome | isolation source: Replicate 2 from Balatoc abandoned mine | place: Philippines: Itogon, Benguet | collected 2017-08-28 | reverse complement strand
TGACGGCACGATGAAACATTCATTAGGGCGTTCATACTATCGGCAGGTATGCTCAAACGGTTTAATGGCTTGGAGCAAAGAATCATCTGTTAGCAAAAAGCACTTTGATGGGTTACAGCCAGAACTTGAATATGCTTTAAGTCAATTGGATAAAATTGATGAACAGTTACGGAAATTTCGCACACTTACCGAAAGACGGGTTACAGCGTTGGAAGTGGAAGAAATCACCAAGAAAATACGGGAACATTCGGGGCTTTCATTTCCAAAAAAATTGATTGATTTAGCAGCGGAAGGCATTGGTACAGAAGCCGACATAGTTGATGCCCATGTAACGGCTTGGCACGTTTACAATAGCTTTAACGGGCTGTTAAACCATGATGAAAGAATAGGGCTTTCAATGGAGTTAAAAGAAAAAATTGATAGACGGGTACTTGAAACGATAAATGAAGAGTTGGTTTTGAATTAGAGTTTAGAAAATTTAGGTTTTAGGGTAGGGGCTTTAACGCCCCCTTTTTTATTTAATTAAATAAATCAGTTTGCTTGGGCGGCAAAAGCCTGGCTTATTGCTTCATCTTCGGACTTATCTTTTTTCTCAAAGGTTACTTTTTGAACATAACCAGCAATGATGGTTGCTTGGTGGCGGGTGTAGCCTTGTTCATCTTTAAAAGGGCGGTAGCTTAGAGAGCCGATAACTTCAACCCTATCACCTTTTTTAAGGTCTTTGGCGAACTGAATAGCAGCGGGGCGGAATACTAAAACTTCATGCCAAAGGGTTTCTTTATCATGCCAGTTACCCGCTTCATCTTTGTAGCTATCAGTAGTGGCCAGATTTAGGCTAATAAATTTTTTGGTGCTGCCTTCAATGATTTTGGCATCTTGTCCAAGATTGCCGTTAAGCTCTACACGGTTATTGTTTGCCATATATCCCCCGATTTTATTGGTGATGGAGTGAGAATAGCAAAACCAAAAACGGATTTCAAGCGGAATATTTATTTAATTAAATAAAGTTAAAACAACATCATTTAGAAGTTATTATAACTTTATTTTAAGTTTGATTTTGTTTCTTTTTTACGCTCAATCAAGGCAGCGTTATAGTCCTTTGAGTTTATATAGAGGGCGTTTTGGGGCTTAAATTGGCAATGTTTGAATTGCTCGGAATAGTTATTGGTGAGTTCAAGCCCTGTTTTGTCATTATCAAAAAACGGGCAAATGGTGGTATAAGCTTTAGCGGTGATTAATTCGGCTGCTTGCTCTTGAAAAGAAACAGAATTGAGAACGATCACATCATCTGAAGGATGTTTGATTTTTTTGTCGGTTAGGTAGCTTAGGAAATCAATAAATCCTTCAAAAACCAAAACGGTTTTACTACCATTGTCAATATGGCTGATTGCTTTTTCGCCTATGGTGCTTTTAAAAAACGGGTTACGGATTTCATAGCCGTTTTTGGTATTTAGAAAACCTGCGGCAAAGTAGCTTTTGCCATTTTGTAGGTTTTTGAAGTGTACTTCTTTCAAGTAATATTTGGCAATGTCTGCATTGATGCCACGGTCGGCGGTGATGTAAAACATGATTGATTTTGCTCTACTGCCAAAATTTAAAACGGTTTCCAGTTCAAAAGAGGCGGCTTCAACCTCATGGCTCGGAGTAGGGGCGGGGGTTTGTGCTTTGGGCTTTTGAATATATGGATTAAAAAGCGGGGTAAAGCTGTATAAATCATCTAAAAACCCGAGTGCGCCTTTTACATCGGTGTTGCGGTAACGCATGACAAAATCAATGACGTTACCGCCCATGTCGCCAAAATCTTTCCAAATCCATTTTCCGCCTAAAAAACTGGTATGGAAAGAAGGATCATTTTCATTACGAAATGGCGAAGCGTACCAAAGTTCACGTCCTGCTTTGGTTACTTTTTTGGGTTCATGCCCCAATTTTGCAAGAATATCAGGAAGTGAAAGTTGTTTAGCTTGCTCGGTATTCATTAATTGCTTTGCTCACGTTGGAGTTTTTCGGCTATGGCTTCCAAGAACCAAGTATGGCGGGAAACCTTGCCAATACGTTTTTTAAGCTGTTTATCAATATTGCCTACAAGTTCAGCTTCTAAACGCAATTGAATAAACAATATATTTTCATCCTCTGGGTTAGGCTCATGCTTTTTACGACCGCCTTTAGGGGTAGGTGTTGCGGTTGAAGTTCGTTCAGGTTCTAAAGCTCCGCCTTTGATAAGCAATTCGGTTTCTGCTTCGGTTAGCTTTGTTTGAGTTGGTTTTTTTGTTAGTGCCATTGGTGCCTGCCTTTAATTTTTACACTTATTTTAACGTTAAAATAGAGTTATTTAATATTTAAAATTTGTTGTAGCATTTGTTCAACTTCTGCAATTGCTTTGGGGTCGCGGGGTTTAATTTCCGTAACTGCTAAACCTTGTGCAGCGGCATTTGCGTATGCTTTACGATAGCCAAGGGGGGAATCAAGGTACTCAAAAGAGCCATTTTCAAGGATTATTTCTTTGGCATCATTGTTATCTGAGCCTTTTGAATCGGTTTTGTTGAGAATGGCGAAGCATCTGAGGGCAGGGTTAGCCAGTTTCATATCTTCTATGAGTTTGGAAACTTGCTCTAAGGTCCACATATCAAAGGAGCGTGGAATAAATGGCACGATGTAAACATCTGCCACTGTCATGGCGGCACGTTGGCTTGCAGTATCGCGTCCGCCTGTATCTATGACAATATCATCATATTTGGATTTGAGCTTTAGAACTTCGGTTCTTACTGCGGTATTTGAAAGTTTAATTGCGGTAAAGCCTGTTGAGTTAAGCGTTTCACCACGCCAATGGGTAAAGTCGGTAGCTGTACCTTGGTCGTCTGCATCTACAAAAAGGACATCACGCCCTGAATTTGCGAGTAATACGGTTAGGGTTGTAGCTACGGTTGATTTTCCAGAGCCGCCTTTGATACCGCCGATAGTATAAATCATAACAATTACTAATAATTTGAGTTTATTTTAAACTTAGAGTAAAGTTATTTTAAAGTTATACCAGTTGCAAGAAATTAGCTAATAACTTTATGTTATTTGTTTATATTAGTTTGATAATCAAATAATTATGGCAAAAATCACACAAAAGGATATTTGGTCAAACTTGTTAAGGCTGATAATAGAAAAAGACGAAAGATAAGCCCGAAATTTTACACGCTAAGAGGTACTATTACCTTCCCGAAGGGGTAAGTACCAAAACGAACGCTTAACCTATATACGTTTCGCCCCCAACTCTTTTTCTTTTCAACAGTTTTAAAGTTCTTATAGGTATTTTTTTAATTAAAGGGTTATTATAGGTTTGTGGGACAAACTTCACGTACTTTTTAGCATAAAACGTACTAAAGTACACGTGGATAACTCATCTTTAGTGCACCAAACTTCACGTGGATAACTTTTTAGTAATAGCTCAAACTCGCAGAAAATCGAAAACGTACTAAACTTCACGTGCTTTTTGTGGAAAACTTGTTAGTAAAACGTACCAAACTTCACGCATTTTAGTAAAAAACGGGTTAAAAAACGGGGTCAACCACAAGATATAGAAAAAAGCGGGACAAACTTCACGTGTTCCAAAATAGGAAAAATGAGTTTTAGGTCAAAAACGTACCAAACTTCACGCACGTTGAATAACTGGCAATTAAAGATACTACGAAATCGTAATAAATTGGTTATTAGAGTTTTATGAACAATGGCATTCATTAAAGAAATGGGGGTAATGTTCCACGAAAGCGACTTAATGATATATAATAACAATCTATAAACACACTCAACGGCTTATTGAGTTTCTGACGGCAGGAAGAAAGACAATGTGCCGTACCGCTTTGTTCGGTGGCCAGTGAGTGTTGAGAGTAGCCTTCATTCAACCCGCAGGGCTTGGCGGGTGTGGATGCACGCGGAGCGGGAAGACATACCCGCTTGATTGAGGGCTACGGAGTTTGATTGAGCCTTGTAATTTAAGCTACTGAAAAGAAAATCATAATAACCTCAATTTAACATTATAATGCACTTATTTAATTACAGAATCTATATAGATTGTTTTGTTCTGAACAAGTTTTCTGCTCCACCAAGTATTAAAAAAGTGGTTGATTTTGACATTCTAAAACGTTTATAAGACAATCAGTTAACTATAGACACATGCAATTGAGCCACAATTTTTGAAATTTGAAAACTTTTGCTAATTAAAGAAATCAAACCTACAAATTAAACACACACTGATGCCCTTTCTTCCGATTCTATAACTCTAAAGCTTTTCTCCTTATTTTCAGCTTTGGGAAGTGCCTTTAATATATTTTGTGTAATGTGCCACATCAAAACGGGAGGAATAGCATTTCCAATTTGTCTATATGCTTGGTATTCACTGACTGGAAATTCAAAACTATCAGGAAATGATTGAATACGAGCTGCTTCAAGAGGCGTAAATCTTCTATAAATCTCTTTCTTAAAATCAATTGCTAAAACAGGGTCAGTTCCGTTTAAACTAATTTTAGCTAAATGGGAATTTATTGTATTTGAGGGAGCATCAAGATTTTGTACTCGCCCTTTATTAAAAGCCTTATTAGAATTTTTTAGCCCCTGAACTGCCCTCTCGGAAAAAATATACTTACTATCAACAATTGGCTCTATAACTTTTCCAAGAGGTACAAAATCATTAAGAGGTTTAGGAAATTCAAAATTTACCGCTATGTCTTTTCTAAAACCAATTATAAATACCCTTTCACGTTTCTGTGGAATACCATAATTAGAAGCATTTATTACTTTCCATTCAACGTTATAGCCTGTAGATTCAAAATCTCTAATAATTTGCTGGAAAACAGCTCCTTTTTGAAGGTTTACAAGACCTTTAACATTTTCTCCAATAAAAACTAATGGCTGCTTATCTGTTAGAATCCTTGCCATTTCATAATATAATTCACCTCTTGGGTCTTCTAATCCTTTTCTTTGTCCAACCATACTAAATGTTTGGCAGGGAAATCCTCCTACAAGAATATCAAAATCGGGAAGTTCTTTAGATGAAATATTTCTTATATCATCACAAGTAATATGGCTACCAAAATTATGCTTATATGTAGTAACTGCATCTTTATCAATATCATTAGCATACACAATTTCTAAGGGGTTTTTCTTGTAGAAATTTCCTAAATAGTTAAAACCACCGATAAGACCAAGGTCACTACCGCCACAACCTGCAAAAAAAGACGCTACACTGTATTTATTCTTTGATTTAAACATAAACTTTATCTTTAACGGAAAACTTTCCAGAATCCTCTTTGTAAATTAAACGATATTCAGTTGGATATAAATGAATTTTACCTTCTTCAAATTGCTTAAATGGATTCTCAATCAAAAAAATTGATAACCTTTCTTTTGCTATAATAACCCGAGCAATTATGTAATTCTGCCCATGCTGTTGAGCTGTTAGCCACTCATTATATGAAATGTTAAAATATGCAGTAGCACCAAATTCTGACGGTGTAAAGTTTCGTTTTGTAGTTTTTACTTCAATATATTTTTTCATTCCACTCGGGAAAACTGACTGAATATCAAACCCTAAACTTGTATCATTTGAGACAATTCTTACAAGCCCTAATAAATCAGGACGTATTGCCCTAACATCTTCTTTTTCAAGATTATATACAATAAATTCTCCCTCATCGCCTATTTCTTTAGTATTTATTTTAGCTTTTTTTTGTTCCTCTTGTTGCGCTTCTAATATTACGGCTGGTAACTCAAATCCTGTAGTTATCTTTTCTATTTCGTTATTCTCTGTTGTTATTTCAATAGTTTTTTGACTAAAGGATTCGAGTGTGGTATTTAAGACTTGTTCAGAAAAATTGTCAACATCAGTAAAATAATTGTGCCACCCATTTTCTGCTTCTCTTAAAATATCTAAATCTACCTCTCCGTTTGGCATTAGAGCATTATTAAATCCATCATAAAATGAATTATCATTTTCAATAAAATCTAAAGCATCTTTTTCATTCTCATTTAGAAAATAGTTTATGTCGGTATTAATTAGCAAGTTGGCTAAAACCATGTAATTTAAAAAATCTCTTGCATAGCGTATGACATCACCATTATTGTCACATAAAATATTATTTCTTCTCAACTCTAAAAAGAGTTTTATTCTTTCTTCTGGTAATTCATTATTAATTGTAACTCTTGTATCATTAAAAACTAAATAAGCTATTTCTTTAGCTGTAACAGCAAAAGTTTTTCCAGTTTGTGCTTTTCCTGCTCTAAGCAATTTTATTAAATATTGGGCAGGTTTAAATTTTATTCCTGCTTCAACACAGTTTCTTGTAATATGAATTTTATTAAAACCACTTGGGTATTGAAATCTATTACATAACGACTTGAAAAACCGTGGAACATCTTGGTTATTAACAAGAGATAATGTTCTATTTCCAACAATTACTCTATCTTCTTGATATTTAGCCAAACCAAATAACCTAATCATTTCAGTACGTTGGTTGGCAATAGTTTTAGCTACTAACTTCTCTTTATTAAGAGAAGTTAGTAGAGTATCAATCTCTCTTTCAAAATCTTCTTTCGTTATACTTCCCAATTCTGCCATTTTAGCAGATAGCATAATTAACTTATCTTCCAAGTCTCTTGAAAACCTTGAGCGTGGAAAATGTAAGTCAAATCTATATGCGTCTGGTGTTATATAATCCATATATCTATAAATATTTTAATAATTGATTTGCAATAGCTTTACCTAAAAGTGGTGGTACAGCATTTCCAACCTGCTTATATTGGCTTGTTTTTGTTCCCATAAATATAAAATTATCAGGAAATGATTGAATTCTTGCAGATTCTCTCACTGTGGGAATACGGTTAAAAAAATAGTGGAAATGATGTCTATGTCCCGTATCAATCGTAAAACTCGGCTTTTGGCTATTCAAGCGTGTCCATGCAATATGAACATTTCGTGTTTGTTGAAGTTCTATTGGGAGATTTTTATAGTTACCGCCATCAGGAACTTGAGAAATAATAGCAACTGTTTGTTCACTGTGGTTTGTTGTCTGATGGTTATATACTTTGTTACAATTATTTCTCATAATCATTTGATATTCAGAGTCATAATCATTTGGATAATCTATTCCATCTTCTAAAGAATGCTCTGTCAAATCACTGATAGCTTCAAATGAAGTGATTTTTTTGTCGGTTTCCACTTTAGGAAAATCAAATTCTTTTCCATTTATTAAACCAACAAATATTGCCCTCTTTCTATTTTGTGGCACTCCATAATCAGAGGCTAATAAAATTTTTGATGAAACTTTATAGCCTATTTTTTCAAAATCTTCAATAATCTGCTGTTTTATAGAGCCGTTTCCCATCGAAACGATATTTGGAACATTTTCCATTACAAAAGCAGAAGGTCTGAAAAATTCAACAAAATTGACAAAAGCTGTATAAAGCTTGTTTCTCTCATCTTCAATCATTCTCTTTCCCGCTATTGAAAATCCTTGACACGGAGGTCCTCCAACTATGACATCTGGCTGTTCAATATTGTACTTTTCATAAATTTCTTTTGGATTTAAAGTTGATAAATCGGCAAGGTGAGTAATTGAGTCTTTATGAGTAGCTGTAAAAGTTTTCAGAGCATCAGCCCAGTTATCTATACCTAACATCACTTCATAACCTGCCATTTCAAAACCATAAGACAATCCTCCACAGCCACAAAACAAATCAATAATTTTCTTCTTTTCCTTCATTTACTTACTCTAATTTAACATTCAAGATACAAAACTACAGAATACTCTTTGCATTATTTTATGTATACATGGCTTTTACTTCTGCGTTGCCATTATTACATATCCTCACTTTAGCCTAAAAACAATCTGGTTTTTGGCGGTATTGGTGGGGGTGAGTTGTGTAGATACATGCCTTTTTTATCATCAACGACAAATTTGGCATCCATATATTGCGATTTTACAATATCGAGTGTACGTTTGAAAACCTGTCTAAATTTGCGAATTTCACTATAGCCCACACCAAACTGCTCTTTCAGGTTTTGCCAGCCGACAAATTGCGGCTTGAACCTATCTACACGGTGTAATCGTTGGGCAAGCCATGCGTAAATATCAAGTGCCATAGCATTATGGGCAAGTGATGCAAGTGCGCGTTCATCAAGAGGAATAGCATGTTGAACGAGACTTTCAAAATATTCGTCTGTTAGCTCAATTGTGGATTCCCAGAATACACGTTGGCGTTCATCTTTTGGAAACCAAAATTCAAAAGCGCGAACGATTTTGAAATCAACCTGCTTTACACGTTCATCTTGAATGAAACCAAGTGATATATTTGAAGTGGAAATTCGGCGGATTTGTTCTTTTACTTCTCTAATAGTTCTACCATCAGTATTTAGACCCATACTTTTAATAAAAGCACTCATACTTTCTTCAACATCAAGCATTTTATTCTGTTTCTTAACTGCTTGGGTATTCAAATAAGCAAGGAGCAAACGAGCTTTAGTACCATAGGGAATACCTGCATATTCAAATAATCCCGTGTGGGGGTTAAGTATTGGTGTAGCACTAACCGCTAAATTTACCAAGCCCTGTTTTTGCTGCCACATTTTGACATCTTGCCCAAGGTTACGGTATGGAAAGAAGGTTTGGCATAAGGCCGAATGTTGGAAGATAGTTTCTTTACCCGTAGCAGGATGAACAAATATTTCAAAAGTAGAATCACTCAGCCTTGATTGAATGGGTGTCATTACTAATTTTTTTGCTTCTTCCATGATACTCCTTTGATTAATGGGTTAAGGTCTTTAGGTAGTTTTGAGAAAATTAAGCAGGTTGCAAGTTTGGGTTATCTGTAAAGAAATGTTTTATACTTGACCTATTTACTTTACGCTCTGCGTGCCATAACTCATAGTTTTTTTGCAGATTTATCCAAAACTGAGAAGTATTTCCGAAAGCTTCCGAAAGCTTAACCGCCAATTCAGGGCTGATGCCTCCACGCTCATTCACTACTGCGGATAAATTTACACGAGTAACCCCTAAACCTTGGGCGACCTCCGTAATAGTTAAATTTAACGGCTTTATGTATTCTTCCCGTAAAATTGCACCTGGGTGAACTGGGGGTAAATTGCGCTCTAACATGGTTCGCTCCTTTATGTAAAAAGACTATAAAGTGTAATATTACACTTTACAACAAAAATATCAAAAAATAATTATCCAGTGGTATTTTGACAAGTTGATAGTTTTATGGCATTTTACAAACGGTCGTTTGTAAAATGCCATAAACATGATATATTTACAAATATGACCGTGGAACACCTATATATATAAAGGTAGAATATGAAGTATGTTTGCTACTACCGAGTATCAACCAAAGGGCAAGGTAAAAGTGGTTTGGGCTTAAACGACCAAATGGAAATTGTGCAACGATACTTGCGTGAGGGTGATATAATTTTAGAAGAATTTACCGAAGTTGAATCTGGCCGCAAAAGCAACAGGCCAAAAATTCAGGAAGCAATAAGGGCTTGCCAAAAGTTTGGCGCAAAGTTGTTGATTGCAAAACTTGACCGCCTGAGCCGTAACGTGGCGTTTGTAATGACACTACGAGATTCAGGGGTGGATTTTGTGGCGTGTGATTTACCAGATGCCAATACACTTACGGTAGGTATTATGGTAACATTTGCACAGCATGAAGCGGAACGCGGCTCGGAGCGTACCAAAGCAGCATTGGCACAAAAGAAGGTACAAGGTTTTAAACTTGGCAAACCTGAGAACCTAACTAAAGCAGCTATTGATAAAGGGCGAACGATGCGGATAGAGAACGCTAAAACTCATAAAGCAAATGTACAGGCAACTGAGCTTGCCACATTATATAGAAATATGGGCATGACTTACGCTAAGATTGCGGAAAAGCTAAACCAATCGCAATATTTAACAAGGCGACAAAAGCTGTTTGATGGAAAAGCGGTATATAGGTTGTTGGGGCAAAAAGTTGCGTAACTTTATTTAATTAAATAAACGCAAGACCCAACGGCTCTTTGCCTTTTTGGAATGAGGCAGGAACGGAAAATTGACAATATTTTTTGGAGGGAGGAACGACTGGAGAAAAATTTGGCATTTTGGAGAGACTAACGATTGGAAAAAAGGTAATGTGCCGTTACCGCTTACCATCGGGAGCAGTGGCGCATTGAGAGTAGCCTTCATT
>VFQN01008639.1_pt1 | contig 10201 bp, 11 predicted proteins | sample 3512371 | NCBI WGS metagenome assembly VFQN01 (sample SAMN10412370, study PRJNA504923) | tailings metagenome | isolation source: Replicate 2 from Balatoc abandoned mine | place: Philippines: Itogon, Benguet | collected 2017-08-28 | reverse complement strand
GTTCCTCAGAAAAAAACTCAGAATCGCGGAAACACAGTTTTATTTTCTGTGTTTTGGCTTCTGTAGGACAGAAAAACACAGAAATCAGGATTCTCTGTTTTAAAGAGAGGAAAGTCTTGAGAATTCTTTATTGGGCGCTACTGCTGCAGTATCAAGAGCACTTCTTTTTTTGAAATTACACAGTAAGAAGTCACAGTAGCAACACCCCCCAAGACTTCTACTGTCTCTAGAGATGATGATTCGGTTACGGTCATGCTCTGACTCTTGTCCATGGTAGTGTAGAGTTTATTATTGTAAAAGATGTTCGAAGTAAGTCATTACGAAACTGATAGCTTTAGCTCTGAAGAGAAAATTGAAGATATTGATGAATTTGATCATCATTCCATCGCATTCTTCGATGATGATTCGTCCACTGACAAAGATGGCAGGTATTTTGAGACACTCTATCATCTCTCGCTATTGTTTATTATTGGTTCTTTGTTTTATAGTATCTTGGTCGATCATGATTTGAAGGTTTGGGCATTACCTAAAGCATCAAGACCCAAAAAGAATAAATACAGAAAGACCGAACTTGCTAAGAAGAGGAAGGCTAACAGAGCTGAGTTGACAAATTATCATGTGAATTACGTCCCTCGCATCGTCAAATCAGATGTTCGACGACAATACGGCTTTATGTTTGCCAGTGTATATAACCATTGCGATTACGATTATATGATGAAATTCATTCAAACATTCGTGCGACCACGATCAACAGTCTCTTCAAGAAGAACAGGTAAGATATTGCTGATTCCCTTCTCTTATCTAGTTATTATATTGACCCTTCATAGGCGAGTTCAATGAAAGCTTTATTAGCACTGAGTGTAAGACAAGTTCAGATTTCTGGTTTGCAAGGATGAATGATGGAGTTGATATTGTCATCACAATCACTGACACACAGTATACATTGCGATCTGACTCGACAAGTAGAGTGGAATGCAAATTTCAGCTCACTGGTACTAAAATCCTATCAATGCCAAAACAGCTTCTTCTTACATCTTATGAAAACCCAAAGAATTTAGCCCCAGAAGTTGAAGGCATGGTGCTTTACTACTTCCATGAATCGATGAACTTTGAGAAAGGATCTCCACCTTTAGAGGTTGGAGAGAATTATGCAGTAGTAACAGTGAAGTACACATTTGAGGGAGAATTGGCTTTAGACATAGACCCTGAGTGCATGATAACATTGATTGATACTAAGAGTCATTGGAACTATGACTTAGGTCACAATATAAATATTTTCCCTAATGGAATATCATGTTAAGGGTTGTTAATCTTTTTTTTTTTTTTTTTTTTATCCAGAAGAATTGTAATGCTTTTGTCCTTGTTTATAATAGTGTATGAGTTTGTAAACTATTAATCGATATCTCTCATTGCTTGTTATTCGGATAGCTGGAAGATATAATTTGTGAGTTTCGTTATATTGAATTTGATCTTATTGCTTGTTTGAAGAGAAACAATGAGATCAAATGCATTACAAATCTACTTTCTAGAAGAGGCGATCTCATAAACTGCCCATCTTCTATTGTGCTCTTCTCCTCGAGGAGTAGGGCCAGTACAAGCAGTGTCAGTACATCCACAAACTTTATCTTCAAGGTCAGTGCAAGGTCTCTCACATCCACCTCCGTTGAAAGTCTGCTTCGAAGTATCGAGGGAGTTGAAAGCGAAGGAATGTCCGTCTCCAGCTCCTCTGGCAATGGCGAAGTAGCGCTTCTTGATGGACTTAGCGTGGTGTAGGGCAAGACCAAAGTTCGCGCCAGTAGATCCGCCCATGTACGTCTTATCAATGAAGGCGCCTTCAGAGCCAAAACATCCAACATATCGAGCATCGTCGACAGATCGTTCTTCTTCCACTGGAGAAGCTGCCTTCGCAGTTTTCTTCTTCTTCTTCGCAGCATCGAATGTTGATCTACAACGCAGCAAAAAATTTAAATAAGAAAAAAAAAAAAAAAAAAGAAAAGAAAACTTCACGCTTACCTCTTCTTCACTTTGAAGATACGAACAATCCAATGTTCAGAAGTGAAAGCTTCTTCCATGGTGGTCAACTCAATATTCTTACGTCCGACTTCTTTCCCACGAGCACGATCGTACCCAGCAGGCTTGCCGTACTCAGTATGCATTTGACCAAAACGATAATAACAAAGCTTGTAAGCAACACAATTTAAGAGGGGAGCAGCTCCATTTGGTCCGATATCAAAATTACCAGAGGCAGAGTAGAAATCTCTTTCGTGTGGCATGTCATTAGGAAAGACACCAGATCCGATACGCACTGGCCAAAGAAACTTGTTAATATCATCAGAGGAGTAGCCTGTTAAACCACCAAAAATCACAAGAACATAATCAACATCTAATGATTCAAAGATGGGATAAGCTTCTTCCTCAGTGCTGGCAAGGGCACGTCCGACAGTTGCGATGTGAGTATTGTTCCATGTGTTGTTATCGACTAACACAGTGCGGTTTGCCATTGCAGACATTTGATAACCGTAATCCCACCAAGATAAAATCTTAGAATCAGGATGAGTGTTTTGTCTTAACCAGAAGTAAGCCTCACGGTAATCATCATACATAACTCGACGACCATCTGGCGTTCGACCAGCGTCAATTACAATAGATGGAGATGAGTATGCGATTGATGAAACGTAGGTAGCATGATAACTGAACATCAATAGCATAGCGGCTGATCCGGCTAAAACAATGGCAGAGAGAGCAGGGGATAGTTGAGCAGTGTTCTTTGATGGAGTACTACCAGCAGGTGAGAGAACAGTTCCAGTGAAGGCATTGGATGATTTAATCAAGGCGGAGAATCTTGTTAAAACAGAAGACAAACCAATAGCAGCTAAGATGCAAGCAATTGGGGCAAGAGTTAACATCAATCGAACCATGACACCAGCGAAGTACCACGCTAAAGTACCATATAAGATGACAAAGATGCCTCCATCAGATATGTTGCTAAATAAGAAGAAAAGACCAACAGGTGCTAGTGGGACTAAAATATGTAAATCAAAGAAAAATGACGTCCATGTTGTTGGTTGATGTTCAGACACTGATGCAATAATTGGGATATATTTGGAAGCATAGGTAGGGTCAAGAAGGGTTAATGAACGTCCAGACCATTGAATCTTTCCTAAAAACTGCAATGAGATCAATGCAAAGGCAACAGCTCCAACTAATAAGAAAGCTAAGGTGGTAAACACTTTTTGGATAATCTTTGCATCAATAACACGATATAAATGATTAATAACAGCATAAATTTGAATGGCAACGAAGACACCATGGGAAGCGGCACATTCTGCTTGATTAATCACATTAAATCCAACGAAAGGAACAGTCATTGCCATCAACGATCCTAATGTATAGAACACAGAGTAGGCAATATAAAGTCTTGATGAATAACGTCCTCCGACGATCATGGTGACAACATAGATTGGAATAATGTTGATGATAAACACGTATCCCCCCCATGCCGCAACCATGTAATAGTAGGATAAAGCACATGCGCAAGACCAGAAAATAGATCCAGTGTGGACAGACTTAACCCATAAATAGAAAGTGAAAATCAAGGCAAAGATAGCAACACCTTCATTGTCATATGATCCTCCGACAGAACGAGAGATGTAAGAAGGAACAATTGCAGTGAAAGCTGCAGCAAGTAATCCAGCAGATGAACGCTTTGTTACTTCTGTGGTAAGTAAATAAGAAGAGATTGCGGCATTTGCAGAGAAAATCGGTGCAATAAAGACACACATGTTTCGAATATTAATCGTAACGTTGATGAAGTTAAAGATCCAATATAACACTGCTGCAGTGAGCATTAACCCTGGATAAATTGTACCACCGATCGTTCTTCCTAGTGGGTACCATCCTCTATCATCAAACCAATTTAAGAACTCTAAGAATCCCTCATGAGCTAAATACTTGGTTGTGCGGAAATTGAAATATGGATCAAACTCATGAATCACTGATTCGTATCGAACAACTGCAAACAAACGAATAGAAAATGCTAGTAAACAAATTAATCCTAAAATTCCAAACTTTAAGACTGTTGGAATGCCAGAAAGATCCTAGCAATGAGGCATACAGAAGGTTAGAAGTAAAACATACAAATGGTCCACAAATTAAGTTTACCTCATTTACTAATTCCTTATTTTCTGAAGATCCCAATCCAAAGGCGGAGCTAACAGCGGCAATTGTTTGATTTGATGCTTTTGTGTCAGCTTTCTTTGAGGTAGAACTTGAAGCCGAAGGTGCTGCTGATGCCGAGGTGCTGGCTGTTGTTGACTTTTTGGCAGGCGTATTTGCCTTTCCTGTATTTTTCATATTTTTTGCGGGTTTCTGGCTTGTTCAAAAGCAATTTCAATCCTTGCAACGAACCACAATTCAATTCACTCAAGATCCTAAAAACGCGTTCTTTTCAGATCAAAAGCGATTTTTGTTGTTTCTCACAAAACAGATTTCAGTTAATTTTACGCCACAGAGACACGGTCGCCACTTCCACCTCGCACTGCCTTCAAAATCATAGAATAACAACCGCCAAAAGAAACCTGATTTTGATTCCGCGATCACAGTCGAAACATCATTCATAAACACCCTTACAGCCATCTTAAAGGTTTCTATTCACGAGATCCTAGAATCGAAGGGAAACCTGAAATTAGAAGGAGATAGAAATGGATTATCATGACAGTCTTTTAGTTCTTCGAAAGGTCGCTTTGAGGAGGATTGCTTCTCCGGAATTTGCGAGTAAGGTTGAAATGCTCCAAGATTGTAAAAATTCGATAGATCAAGCTATTACCATCTTGAAGAATACTGATGTTACTTCCTCTGAGCATGAGACGGTGGAGGAACAGAAGAGATTTGTGCATGACACCCTCGCTGCTGCCCAAGAAACTCTTCACATTCGAGCCTCCGATTTATTACGAACAGAAGTTAAAGGCACTCATGTCTCCGAGTGTTTGTACTTTCATGACGCGATTGGTCTAATCGAGCATGAGAGAGTAGCTCAAGTTCCCACTTTCCCTCTTCGAGGAAGAAAGTATCTCAGCGATGGAAAGAAGATTACTTCCCATGGATCACTTTTTTGTCTCCGAGCAATACAGATGGTGGCTGTGAGTGAGTTTAAGGTGCATGTAGCTCGAGAACCGTGGTGTGCTCTCCCTCGTTATCCCAATGACAATGAGTGGATTATTCTAAATATAATGGTAAGATCAGCATTTTTTCAACTTACTTAACCCTTAATCTCTATTCCCTCTATTTTATCGAAAGATCCCTGGAGCTACTCCAGTCCAAGTAATCTCAATCTTTAGTGCTACTGCAGAAGTTCGTGACATCATTCGAAACCCAGCCCTTCGCTTCGATACACCTGCACATCAACAGCGTGCCATGCAACAGATCCACACAATGAGCCATGAAAAGATCGCAATGATTAAACTCTTGAAATCCTTCTGGCATGGTGACAAAGATTACTGTGATGAGCGATGTAAGATGATACCAACAATTGTCGAAGGAAGCTGGGCTATCAAGATGGCTGTTGGTCAAAAGCCAGTAATGTTAGGCAAGAAAATTGAGCAAGAATATCATAGAGGACATGGATATCTTGAAATTGATGTGAATTTATCAACTTCTGTCATTGCCACCCATATCTTAGGATTGGTAAGTGGCCACTGCGTATTCTAATTTGATGAAAGCTTCATGTTTTTTTTCTGATTAGGTGCGAGGAGTATCGAAAGATATGGTGGTAGATCTAGGTATCACAGTGCAAGGTGAGACTGAGGATGAGTTGCCGGAGGTGATACTTTGTCAAGCGCGGTTCGATCATGTCGACTTAGAATCAGCCACATTTGTTTCGTCAGAATAGAGAAGTCCCTTTCAATTAGAATAGTAGATCTTCATTTTTTTCTTTTCTTGTTCCTTATCTCTTGCCCACTCGCCATTGTTTTATACGTTTGGTGGCATAGGCTTGCCACTGCAGTTGCGGTGTCGTAGTTTGGATACAACTGTTCTTCGCTTCCGCATAGTCGTGGAATCTGTATATGATAATGTTCAAATGATCACCCATTCTACTTGCCTTTACTTAAGATTGAATTCAATCTATTCAACACAATTGATTACAGAGAGCATGTTAACATGGCCTATGCCGAAACTTCATGATTCTATAAACGAGTGCTAGCAAATTGACTTAGTCCAACAGTATCTCGAACTGTGTGCATGCTTATGAGGCAGCGCGAGATGCGACAACCCTTGAATACCAGCATTTACCAGTTCAATTGCTTTTTCTTTTCCTGTCTTCCTGCACATAATCATCAGCACCCAATTCCCATAGTTTGATTACGAAGGGGAGAGTTTGCGAGTTGTTTCCGCCAAAAATCGAAAAAAAGGATGTTAGTCCTAATAATTAAGAATCTTTCTTGCCTTTCCCACCGCCGTCGTCTTTTTCTTCTACTTCCTCATAATCCTTCATTCGTTTATTAACTTTTCGTTGCTTGAATCCAGCTTCTGTATTTTTCGCTGCCAAGAGCTCACCAGGTCCGGCTGGGCCATCAGGCAAAACCTTTCCAGTTTTCTTACTAAGACCCATTTCGAGAGCTTTACCACCACCTTTAGCCTTGGGGTAAGATGCTTTACTCTCCCCCTTCTCTTCGTCAAACATGAAATCTTTCTCAACATCGCCAGTCGGGATAACTTTGCCAGTCTTAAGATTCTTTGGATCGCCCTTCTTAACAACTGCTGCGGCTTGAATAGGAGCATCCAAATTCCCTCCACCACCTCCGCTCTGAAGAAAATGATTAATAAATTCAGAAGAAGTGATATAGTATGTGGGCCACTGCTAACCTTCTTCTTGTCTTTGTAGTCCTTCGCAGCCTTCAGTTTCTTCTTGATTAGCTCTTTCTCTTTCTCTCTATTTAAGGTTTCGCCATAAGAAAAGGGAAAAATTAGAAGTAGCGTATACCGTTTTTTCTTCTCCTTCTCTCTTTTCTCCGCCGCTTTATCCTTTGTCTTTTTAATTTTCTTCTTCTTATCCTTCAGTGCACCAGCTGCTTCTTCTGCTTGTTTGCTTTCCATATAGAGGGTTCTCCAGTCAACAGCTTTACCGTCGATATCTCTTTGCATCGCCTTAAACTTTCTTCGCATTCTTTTCATCGCGTAACGCTCCATGGCTGCTTTCTTAACTCTTCTTCGATACTCAAAATATGCAGCAATACAAAGTCCAATAAAGGCTCCGATCACAGAGAAGATGATATCCCAAGGTGTTGGGGATACATAATACCAATTATAGACATTTTCACCCATCTGAAAGCCATAATCACGATTACCTGCAGGATCTACAGCACGAAAATAAATCTGGTATCGTCCTGTTCCGGGACCTCCTTTCCTCCAATTCAACCAAGAGACAGAAGCTTTCTTAACAACAGGCGCCCAACCGCGCACTTCTTTGAAGTTGTACGGATCCCAGATTCGATATTCATAATAGCAACCGGCTTTATCAGATGATAATTTGAAATAAGGGTTTGATGTATGCGATTTTGGCGGATTACGCATTTGAGCATTTGGCAACCTTTCATCGCGGTACCAGGTATCGGCATAGAAATAGGAAGAGTTTAATTGACCCCCAAGTACATATAAACGTTCTTCAAACAAGACCATACCATGATAAGCACGAGCTTGTGGTGTTTGTTGACAGAATAAATTTTGTAAGATTGATGCAGGATTTTTTATAGACGTAACTTGCTTCACGTTTCCTAAACCAGGAACGTTAGGACCAAAAAGTCCTTCGATCTTTGAATTGTATGTACAGCCATCCCACTCTTCTGTTAGTGTCACGGGATCATCAGCAGCAGGGAGAAGAAAATTATAGTTCCTTCTTTTGTGCCATTTTATGGTTTGATTTTTCGGTGGTGCGCCGCCAAATACCGGAATAATATTCCATGGCATCTGTCGCTCACCATCGTACAAAGAAGGAAGTGTCACGGAGCATTTCTCAACAACAGCAATCGCAAGAGCTCGATAATCACAAATATCATATACTTTTAATCTTTGATCAGTTGGAACGGAGGGATAGTCGTAACCTCGTAACTTAAGAATTGTATAGACGTCAGCTTCAGCCAACTCTCTTATAGTATTTAGACCAACAGAATTCATCGCAGCTAAAGTAGAAGTGGTTAAATAGGGTCGGAGCTGGTAAGGAGTGTAGGAGTTACTACTCGGATCCGCTGGAATCCAAAATCTTCGCAAGGAAGACAGATTGCTGTCAGGTGTGACATAAAAGCGAGCGGGTGAAGAATTTTGATAATGAAATGTATCACCGTCCCCAGTACTAAAATAAGCTGCAGAAGTGAAATCTTGACGCCAAAATTCATTTGGATCATCAAATCTCCAAGACCATAAATCATTCAAGTAGGTTCCATTGTTTTGACCACCATAAAGATATAATCGACGGGTATTTAAATTATCTGCCGTTCCAGTCTCAAGAACTACACCATGCCCAGTACGATTTGTCCAGGGCATAATATGAGTCGCCAAGCCATATTCATCGGTTACATTCACAAGTTCCCAGGTATTTGGAGTATTTCCTTGCAATGGGGCTCTCCATATATCATTGTAATAAACGATTGAACCTCCCTCTGGATTATTCGGCCCACCTTGTCCTCCAAACACCCAAAGATAGGGATTGCCTTTGTAATCTGTAAAAGCAAGCATTTGATGCCCACCCCGATATGAAGGTATGGAGTATCCAGGTATTAAAGGATCAGCGAAAGCACGATCGGTGATTAGAACCCAACTGTTACCATCTTGACTTCTCCACACGTCAGAGAGATAAATACGATAAGTCGTTGCATCTATATCACCACATGCATATATTCCACATTGACTGAAATTGGGATATAACTGGGCCCCAAAGCCACCAGAAACGTACATATATCCATTATATGTGGCAACGGCATGATGTTCTCGCGGTCCCCACATGCCACAAACACACGTCCCTTTCTCACAGACCTCAGAACCGTAGCAGTCGTTAGTGGTTGTACAAGCATATTGCTTTGTTCCTTGTGCATTTTGATCAACCCGGCACCCTGGTGTAACTAAATCCCAAAGATTCCCGTCAGCAGACTTCCAAACATCGTTTTTTAGGTAAGCTATCTCTCGTTGAGTTCTGAACTGTTGCTCTTCATTTCCCAGTACGAGAGGAATATCCTGAACTAAAGGTCCCTTGATTCCACCAATAGATTGAGAATGAGGAAGAGTGACGAACTCTCGTGCTCGTCCTCCCATGACCCAGATATAACCGTTGAAATAAACACCAGCATGAAACCGACGAGGAGACCACATGACAGCATCAGTTTCTGAAGAGCAGTTTGCCGCTTTATTTTTCAACTATTTCAGGCAATAAGGCAAAGAAAAGGCAAACTGTCGGAGGAATTACATTTTTGAAGTACGGCTGACAAGCTATCCATTCAGTGTAGGTTTTATCACGCGGAGGATGCTGACCGGAGGTTATTTGCTGCCACGTTAGTTGCGATGCAATCCTCGGAATCTTTCGATGATAGGGCGTTCTCAGTCGAATATCACCTGCAACGCGCCAAGTTGTACCCGTCGTGCGCCACACTAATGAAATCGTCAGATCAGAACTCAAAAGTAAGGGAATTATTACCATCATTCTTAAAGCCATTCTCCCACACGAGATCCAGCATGCCAGGGATATAATTAAACGCAGAAAAGTCATTATTAGTGTAGCTGTCTCCTCCCAATAAATAGAGATAGGTGAAAGAAGATAAGTTCGTAAGAGGAACCACAACTGAAGCCATTCCATATCTTGGCGACCAATGTGGCGAATCTGGCGCAGGATATTTTGAAATGGCCGTATTTTGCTGAATTCTTCCAGAAGACTGAGCCCAATTTGCTAATTTCAAAAATCAGGTACAACGTTTCTCCAAGATGACCAAGGCTTACCTCCATTAACGAAAATGAAGCAAAATATCGAATAAATATAAAAAAGTATCAAGAGAATGAATCTCTTCATCTCTTCGGCTATCAATAATATAAGTCTTCGCCGTTTCTTAAATTCGCGCAAACTCTCAATATCGCGATATTAAAGATTTTCACATTCTGTAAAACTTGATTTCTAGTACTTGCAATTTTAGTGAACTTTCCGGTTCACTGATAAAAACTCAAC
>VFQN01008637.1_pt1 | contig 10204 bp, 17 predicted proteins | sample 3512371 | NCBI WGS metagenome assembly VFQN01 (sample SAMN10412370, study PRJNA504923) | tailings metagenome | isolation source: Replicate 2 from Balatoc abandoned mine | place: Philippines: Itogon, Benguet | collected 2017-08-28 | reverse complement strand
CCAGAAAGGAGCGTTCCTGGCAACTCGGGTTAACCTATTGCGGCTCCTACTAAAGGAGCCTCCACACCCGCCTCCCACTTTTTTTGGCATTTTATGTTACATTCCGGTTGGTGTGGCCACACGATCCTTACTGGTCCCGACCACACCTATCAGGAATTATTATCCTGTAGCGTTGCGTTGCTGCTGAACAGCAACAAGGCAAGTGGACTGGGGAGCGCCCTCTAGTGATTGGCAGAGTACAGGGATAATGGACAGTAGAGGCTGAAGGGAGAGGCCAAGGGGGCGGCGGAGCATTCGCGTACCGTACTCAGCACAGTGCAGGTGTACACGATTCGAACACGGGACGCAAGGCCGCTTTGGTCCAACGGCTAGGGCGCGTTGGCACTCGCCAAGCCGTCATATCGACAGGTTTGCACATTCTTGCAGCTGTGAACCCCATGGGAGACCGAGATACGGTGCAGCACGGTGTGCGCAGCAAATTGGGGCTCTCCTGCGCAACCGGAGTTGACGCGTCGAGTGCCAAGCTTCGCTGCAGTGGTGGTCACTTTTCGGATCAGGGTAAGCGGGCATGGGCAGCGACTGCTTTCGGGCCAGTCCGGGCATAGGCTTACTAAGGTACCATGGTGCATTGGGCAGCGCCTGCAGTGACAACCTCTACTAGAAGCCAGCGTTCAGCAGGTACCTTGGACAGTAAGCACGACCACCAAGCGCCAACTAGCTAGTCAACCCTGGCCAAGCCCGTCCGTGGCTCGTGTCGTGCAACATGAGGGCAGCTGGCCCACCTTGCCAATTCGGAACAAGCGTTCACCGCTTATGCTCGCGCGCCGCTAACTTTAGAGTTGCATTCCGCTCACCACCGAGTGCCTTCTGACCGGCCTGCACCCGGCAAGCAGATTCTACTGCTGCCGAAGCGCAGCCTCGCCCCACATCCGTCGCCAACTCAAGTGCTCGTTCCCACGTTTTCGTGGCAACGAAGCCGTAAATTTGTACTGACCGCCAGTAACTGACCGTCGGTCACCATCCCACCGCCGCAGCCTAGGGCTCGCATCATAATACTGACGCGCCCGCATACCCAACTGCATCCCACCATCACTGCAACCCACGTCCTGTCCGCCCACTGCGCGCCGTTTGGCCCACAGCGTCGCCATCCTCATCTCGCCACCAACAGTTCTCTGTCTATCATGTCCAGCTCTTGCTTTCTTGGTTGTCAAGTGTAGGAATGGTCGGGGAGCGCTCAGAGCATCTTGTAGCGGTTGACGCCCAGGGTGCGCAGGCGCAGCGCCTGCAGCTTGATGAAGCCGCCGGCGTCCGCCTGGTTGTACAGCCCCTTGTCGTCCTCGAACGACGCAATGACCTGGGGTGTACGGCGATGTACGGCATGTGATCACAGTGCGCTTTGCAAAAATGATGGGCAGTCACACGCGGCGTACGACAGCAGCAGTTGCAAGCGGGAGACACGCATGCTGGGCGCTCTGCGCTGGGCGCTTGCCCTCAGCCGCCTTGCAGCAAGCACTGCCGTACCTTGTCGTACAGCGAGAACGGGCTCTTGCGGCCGCAGATGGTGACGTTGCCCTTGTACAGCTTGACCTTGACCACACCTGCAGGTCGCAACCGCCGACAGTAACGCAAAAAAACGTCGTTCAGCGGTGGTTCAGGAAGGTTTACCCGTGCTGCCATCCCCGCTGCAATGCACGCCCGCTCTCCTTGCGTGCCCACGTGCCCTTTCCAGATCGCGTGCTTCCACGGCACGTTCCGCTCCAGGATCCGGCGTCTTATCCACTCGTTGCTGCTGGTCACGCCCGCACCCAGCATGGTGCACGACGCGCGCCTCGCCCTACCCCACCCCATCCCGCCCACCCGTGCAGTACTCCTGCGTCTTGTCCACCAGCTGCTGCAGCGCCACGCGCTCGGGGCTGAACCAGAAGCCGTTGTACACCAGGCTGGCGTAGCGCGGCATCATGTCGTCCTTCATGTGCAGCTCCTCGCGGTCCAGGCAGATGGACTCCATGGCCCTGCGGACGGACAGTGGGTTGGGTGCTGTTGGTTGGCTGCTGTGTTAGGTGGTGGGACGGTCGGGCTGGTCAGCGCCCAGCGGAACACTGCGCGCGACAACCCTTGCTGTGCATGTGCACCTTACTTGGCACCCTGGTCAAAGGCCCTCGGCGGGGTGCCCGGATGCCGGGGCTCCGGCTGGGAATCTGCGTCTTGCAGCGGAGCGGGCCGGCGGAGGGCCTGCGACAGCCCTGCTGACCCGTGTTGCCTTCGGGCTGGCTCTGTCAGCCTGGTCCTAGCACGCACCGGTGCGGTCGCCCACTGGCTGCGTCGTCCGCTGCACTGTCGCATGCACTAGGGCAACACGGACACGTCTCCCTCCCAGGCCAGTGCCTCGCACCCATTACCACCGCCCAAACCATCCGTCACCCCCTCCGCGCCCCCCGCACCTGTGCGCCACCTGCAGGATGGTGCCTCCGGGCGTCTCGTACACGCCGCGGCTCTTCATGCCCACGAAGCGGCTCTCCACCAGGTCAACGCGGCCGACACCGTTGGCGCCTGGGGGCGTGGTGGGGTAGCGGGAAGGCGGGGCGGGACGGGGTGGGAGGGCGGTCCAGATGCATCACGTGCAGTGCCAGTGCGCGGCTTCGAAGGCTCAGCGGCCCTGTCCCGCGCGACGGCAGTTGGCCCGTTGGCTCCTCGGCAGCACTGCAGCCAGCTGGCGGGCACCCCCTCATCCACTGCACCCAAGCTCTTGACCACCTTCCCGGCTCTCTCCTTGGCTTTGCCTTGCTTGGTCACAACGTCCCGCCCACCCCTGGCGTGCCACCCAGCGGCGTCGGCCCGCCCTATCCGCGGTACCCTGCAAGCCGCTTTCCTTGAAGGTGCCCTAACCGGCCAGCCGGAGAGGCGAAGGAGGGGCTCCTTCCCCCTCCCCTTCAGCCCTGCCTTGACCCGCTCACCTCCCAGCTCGTTGAGCTTGGTGAGGATGGTGGCGGGCGACATGGCCACGCCGTCGATGGCCACGGGGTTGCCCTTCTCGAACGCCAGCTCGAACACGGTGGGCTGGTCGGGGGCCTGGGGGAGGGCAAGGGTTGGGGGCACGCGTAACACGCCAGGGAACCGCGGGGATGTGGCGCAGCGGTGGCCACCTCAGTTTCGGGCCATCGACAGGCGGTCAGCGTGTGCGCGCAGTGAAGGGCAAGCCAGCTCTGCCGAGGCGGACACAGCCGAACGGCGTACTACCCACCCGGCCCCCCGCACCCCCACAAGCAGATCCCAATACAGCCCCTGCATTCCTCCCCCGCGCGTCAGCTCCCCCCACGCGTTCAGAACCGCAAAGAGGCTTCCCGCACTCAGGCGAAGCTTCCTTACATTCTCTGGCGACACGGAGCGCGTGAACATGGACTCGTCGGGGGTGACCCACGGGTCCTCCAGCGCGTTGCCCTCGTAGCTGATGTGCAGCAGGTTAGCGTCCATGGAGAACGGGGGCTCGCCGCGCTTGCTCTGCGGGCGCACGTGCATGGCGGGGAACCGGTGCGGGTCGTTGCTACAGAGCGCCTGGTGTGGTTACACGTACGCATCACACCTCTGCGAATTGGAAGCCAGCTCTGCCCGTTGCGCCCAGCCCGCTTGCGGCCTGAAAGCGCACCGTTTGCCAGGCACCTGCTTTCAGCCAACTCCCGAGCCCGCCGCAACAGGGCGCCCACCCCGAACCTCCAGGAAAAGGGATGCCGGCGGTAAGCGTACCCTTACCCACCGTCCGGCCCGGCTTCCAAACCCGCACCACCCCCCACCCCCGCTCACCGACGGCACGGGGATGTCGTTCTTCTCCGCGTACTCAATCAGCTTGGTGCGCGACAGCAGGTCCCACTCGCGCCAGGGGGCGATCACCTTGATGTCGGGCTTCAGGGAGTAGTAGCTGCATGGAGGGGGGGGGGAGGGCAGGTGCATGCGGGCGTGCATGTGTGGGCAGGCAACCCCAACAAGCCGTAAGCACCGCGCAACACGGCATGGGACGAAGACTAAACGTAATACATGCGTGTGCCAGTCCCGCGAGACACCTGTTCTTGGTGAAGGCTAGACGGAGCCTGCCCCCGCCCCCCACCGTCCTGGGCCCCCACTCCCGGCCCCCACACCGTCTGCCACCGGGAGGTGGATCATTCCCTCCCCTCGGTCCCCAACCGTGCCCTGCACCCATGCACAGTCCAGCTGTCGCCCCGCATGCCGTACGCCCCCCATGGCGCTGCCTTACAGCTGCCGTACTCACCCGACCTCGAAGCGGACCTGGTCATTGCCCTTGCCGGTGGCGCCGTGAGACACGGCGTCGGCGCCCACCTGGGGCCAGGACAGCGGGGTCGGGGGACCAGGACACAGGCTCACTTGTGACTGCTGCCCGCTGCTGCCCTGTCGCCGTTCCTTGCGCAAACACGTCGGCCCCAGTGTCCCGCCGTCCTGCCTGTGCGCGCATTCTAACGCCTCGGCCTGATTTGTGAGGCTGTCGTGGGAACCGCCCTGCACAGAGTGCTTGCCTCCTGCCCAACCGCCGTACCTCCATCCAGCCCCAATCCCCAGCCGCATCCCCCAGCCCCGGCCAAACCCGCTGGCGGCCCACCCCCTGGCAAGCCAGACCCACGCGGCCTGGACCCGGGCAGCACAGACCCGACCCACCTCCTTGGCGATCTCAATCTGGCGCTTGGCGATGAGGGGGCGGGCGATGGACGTGCCCAGCAGGTAGGTGCCCTCGTACAGCGCGTTGGCCCTGGGGGGAGGATGTGTCGTCGGAAAGCGCGTGAGTGAATGTAACTGACGATCCAGCTTTCCGGAGAGGGAGGGGCCAGGGGGTGAGACGCTATAGGGCGAGATAGGTCACACTATGATTGGCTCGGGCAGGCCAAGGTCGGCACGCGCAGCGGCTCAGGCGCTACCGCTGAAAGGGACGCGCTTGCACGGCGCGTGGGGGCACGAGGAAAGTGGAAATGGAGGAGCGGGAGCGGACTCCATCGGGGAACACAATGCACCACCGCCACCTGGCGGGGCATGGACTCCAACCCCGCACAACAACGCATCCTCTCCCCGTGAAATCGACCCCCAACAGCCGCCGATCGCAACAGGTCAATATGCTGCGCCCGGGTGTGGGACCCGCCCTAGGATCATCAGCCCGGTGCTGGACGCAGTACGTGCATGCCTGCATGGCGACTTGCTCGCCTCAGGGTTGACTTCCGGTGTCTTGCTAATACCTCCCCTTATTCGTGTCTTACTGGGCCGCCCAAGATAGCGCACCAGGTTGGCGTTGGGGTCATATCCTTACTGACCCGCTCCCAGCCCCAACCGCATGGACGCGCACAGGACCTCACAGCTCCCTTCTGTCGCCCCTTCGGTCGCCTGGCCGTCCAATATCCCTTCACCACTTTGTCACCCCAAGCCTGCATTCGTACCACACGCCTCACTTGGCTGCCGTGTCAAGTACACCGGCCTCCACACCCACCGTCGCCTCAGTCCCAGCACACGCCCAACGACCGTCCTCCTCTCCCATTCGTGCACTGTCTCCATACTGTACGCCAACCCCCAACCCTTCTCCGCGCGTGTGCTGTCCGCCACCTTCTACCACCCCTACCTGAACATGGGGAACACGTAGTCGCGCACAAACTCCTCCCGCAGGTCGTCGATGAAGATCTGTTTCACGCCCATCTTCTCAGCCTTAGCGCGGGCGGGCTCCAGCTCCTCGCCCTGCGGCCAACGGGCAGTGCACAGTTCAAACGGTAACGCATCAAGCCGTGCAGAGAGTGGAAATGAGTGAAGGGCAAGGGGCGGCCGCTAGCAGTACGGTTTCATGGGGAGGGATGGCCACGGGAGGAGCTGGTAGGCATGCGAGGAAATGAGGTGGGACGGGGATGGGCGGGGGGGCGGGGAGGCACAGCGGTGTCCCACGAAGCCATGGCGCCAGCTGCTTGCTAGGTAGCTAGGTACGAGCAATTGGCGTGCTCAAAGCTGATCCACCCAGCTTGATCACGTTGGCTGGCCTCTGCCCTCGGCAGTGGGGGTCGAGGCATGCAACAAGGGCTTTGTCGGCACGCCGTGTCGGCGTGCTAGGGTATTGACGGGGCACGTACCCAAGAGGCCCGCGTCCGGTGCAACCACGCCCTACCTGTCCCAGATCAGCAGTGAAGGTGACGACCTCGCAGCCATAAGTGTCCTGCAGCCACTTCAGGATGATCGAAGTGTCAAGGCCACCTGCAGGCACAAGAGCAGGCCGCACGTGTTACCTGTGTAACTGAGGTGGTTCAACAGTGTTTTTCATTGATACACTTTGTGACATTGTGCTTACCGGAGTATGCAAGCACGACCTTCTTGACCTGCCCAGCCTTAGGGGCCGCTGCGCGGACCGACACAGCCCCAGCCTTGCGGCCGCGAGACGGCAGGACCGCCGACTTGCGGGGCAGCTGGCGAGCAGCGCCCGCGGACTTGACTTGCATGCCTGGACCGAACGAACCGGGCGCATGTCCGGACAAAGCCGCCGGCACAGCGCAACGCAGTTAGCTCCTACGCTGGGCCAGACGCGAGCGATAGGGCGGCAAATTAGTCTCCATTACGCTGCTAGATGTCTCACCGCTCAGCATGTTTCTTCGCTGCTGCCAAAAGACCTAGTGGTAAGGTCTGATTGCAGGCACGTGAGGAGCGAGTGACCACTTGGGGTCAAGGCTACCGATAGACGACTATTGTCGTAGTAAATAAGCGCCCAATATGTACAATTGCAGCTACGGTGGAGCGCATTGTGCCACCTGGATGCAGTCGCATGCACGCGGCAGGACGCTTGGTCCATGTCGGACGAAACTGTGCAGCCTGGAAGTCAACACCAGGAGCACCTCCTGTCTGTATGGATATCAGTATTGATAAGGCTACCAACACGCCGGCATGTACGTGCAGGCGGCACATGTGGGGCAGGTAATAATAACAGTTGAGGAACAGGGTCAGTCCTCTACAGGGTGGGGGCTCTACAAGGCATCTTATTGGATACCGCAGTCTGGCTCGACGTCGGCGCGCATGGTAGCATAGCTGCTTTCGGGCAGGTGAGCAGCACATAAATGCTCTGCTTGCAACATGCAGGGGAGTCCCCAATGCAACGCGACGTGCTCTTGGGGCGTTTACAGCGTGGGTTCCCATTACTTGCCTTCCAGGCTACGGAGATCTCATGCAGTGGCATGTCGAATGCACTTGGTGTGCGCCGTTGGTCATGCGCCTACGCCGTGTCAGGCTGAGGAGCTCCCCTGGTATGAGGCCGTTCTTTCAGACGCGGTTGTCCCCACAGGACCGCAAGCCCGGATATTCGCAACCTGGCTCAGTTGGCAACAGACCCGCGCGCTGCAACACCTGGCTGGATGCACCGGTGAATCCTGAATGGTTATCCTGATACGGCTATAGCTGTGGCGCAGGCTGGCAAGCATTTGGCCCCTTGCGCAGCCAAATCGAACCGCACGCCGCAGCGCCAGAAGCTCGGCACCCTGGGTGCGTATCACGCTGGTGACCTGCTGCTTCGAGGCTTTAGTAATCACCAGTGTGCGTTACACCAGGGTGTTATCACTTGACTAAACAGCATACACCACATGCCCAAACGACCACTGCACGCAGGCCAATACCATGGGCCGCAAGGAGAGTGTCCATCCGCAGGCCACGGCCGCCGCCGCCTGCCTCAACAGCGGCACAGTTGCCACAGCGCCTGCTCCTGCTGCAACCGCTGCGCTCCCACTATCGGCCGGCCCCTAGTGCGCTTGCAGGCCAGCCAGCTCTTCGAGTCGGTGAGCTCACAACGCGCCTCCAACGAGGCCACCGGCTGAGCCGGGCCCCAAGGCCCGGTAGCTTGCCGGCCAACGTGCCAGCACGCCCGCCTGCCAGCCCTGCCAGCAGTCCAGACGGCAACGAAGCTTGCCGCCTTGCCCATTCAGTCGTCGCGTCGACGCCAGTCGACATGCTCCATGTCCTGCTAACCATTTCCCCGACCTGCCCTGTCTAGCTGAGGTTAGGCGCCAGAAGCTGCTGCGCGGAACCGCCGCAGCCACACCGTCCCCTCTGCTGCCCTCCCCGCCTCCGCCAGCGCCGAGGGCTGAGCCGCCGCAGAGACGAACGCCAAGAGCCAGTAAAGAAAATCTGGCTGTTGGCGGACCAACGGCGGTGGTAACCCAACCCAAGAGCTGGCGCCTGGCGTGAGAGACGCTCCACCAATGCCCAGATGCAAGGAACCCCCGAAGCCCCTCCACGCATGGGGACGACCGCCTTACTTCTTCTGTGGGTGGCACCGCGGGGTCGTGCACAAATAGTACGTTAGAAGGGCGGTGCAAACAGGGCGAATGTTGTGTCTGTACAGTGTTGCCCTGCAGAGTTTGCTACAGCGCTGAGCGTTTAGCCAAGGCGCCACCCATGCCGCATCACGTAAATAAGGTTGGCCCCGTGCCCAGGTGCAGGATCTCAACGGCGTTGTCCTGGTTAGGTCTGAAACGAGGGTGTGCCATGGACACCGTACAGCGGCCAGGTAACCCACCTTGCCACCAGCACCCTTGCCCTCCTTGAGCTTGATGACCTCGCCAGAGTAGCGAATGCCCTTGCCCTTGTAGGGCTCCGGCGGGCGTTGCCGGCGCACGGTGGCGCAGAAGTCGCCCACCTGCACCTTGTCGGCGCCGGAGATCACCAGGGTGGTGTTCTTCTCCACCTGCGGTAACAGGGTGGGGTGCCGTGTGAAGCCTGCGACGGCGTAGCCGCACCAAGAGGTGCATATGCCCTGTCCCAAGCCACGTATGTCCTGTCCCAAGCCACGTATTGATTCGGGTAAATGACGGAGCAGTTGCGCCTGCGGTTCTTGGCTACGCAGCGTGACGCCGTCCACGCACTCACCGTAACCTTCAGGCCCTCGGGGATGGCCAGGACACGGGGCTTGCTGTAGCCCACGTTCAGAGTGAGCTCCTTGCCAGCAACGGACGCACGGTAACCCGTGCCGACCATCTCCATGCGCTTCTCAAAGCCAGTGGAGACGCCGACCACGATGTTGTTCACCAGAGTCCTACAATTTAGTGCTAGCTTTAGTTGTTTGTTCGTCTGAATAGCATGTCGCCAGCAACGCAAGGCTTAAAGTTGCGCATTGGACTTGAGGTCCACTACTCACCGGCAGAGGCCGTGCTGGGACATAGACACACGGTCCTCGGCCAGCTTGGAGAGCTTCAGCTTGCCATCGGCCTGCGAAAGTGGTTTAGGCACGGCCTCAGCAACTGACCCCAGCTTGCGAGGGCCACGAGTGTGGCTGGTGAGGACGGGGCCTGCTCACCTGCTCAATCTTCACCAGGGGGGAGATAGTCTGCTCCAGAGCTCCATTGGGGCCCTATATATGCAGAGCGCTGTCTGTCAGCCTCGGCTGTGAAGCGCCGACGTGCTGCTGCAAGCCACGAACGCTCCATGCCGCTCGCACCTTGACGCGGACAGTCTGGCCGTCAATGGTAACGGTCACACCCTTGGGAACGGTGATAGGAGCGCGACCAATACGGGAGTCCTTGCAAACCACGGTCAGCCGAGAGCGGCTGGCCGAGCTCCTGCCGGCGGCAGAGCGGAACGCCTGCACGCGCTGTGCCAACATCTTTCTACTACTACCCGACAAAATGGGTATGACTCGGTGAGCAGGGACGCTACACGCAGTTCAGAGGTTGCGATTGTTTTGGCAGTGTACGGCAGAGACAAGCCCTGCAAGCCCTGCTGGAGGCAAGACGCAATAACAATAGATACTAAATAATTGAACGCAGTACTATGGGGTCCAACCTCCACGTACCCGGGACACAAACTCGCGACAGCCAGCATCCCAGCAAACGCAGCTCCGCGACTCCGCAACGCCTCTGCACACAGGCACCGTGCAAACGTAGCTCCATGCTAGGCATACTGTAGTTTCTGGAAGAATCCAGCATAGTAGTGTAGGGACTGATGTAAGCGAACTTCTGACAAGCTGGGGAGGTATCAGGGCGAAGGAGGGCGAAAACCATGGCCGAGCTTGCTGAGCAGGTAGGTTGCACTGGACACTCTAAGGCAACCAGTATGCGGTTTAGGTGAGCAAGGGGTGGCATGGTGAGAGCTGGGGGGTACAATGTAAAGTGCCCCCCCCCCCCCCCCCCCCCCCCCCCCCCCCCCCACCCCCTCCCCCGCCCCCCCCGCCTCCCCCCCCACCCCCGCATCGAGAATG